>Ga0265298_10003840_pt1 | contig 19574 bp, 18 predicted proteins | sample AusTroGonzalo_MG_3_FD_193486 | JGI IMG/M metagenome (GOLD analysis project Ga0265298, IMG submission 193486) | Bovine rumen microbial communities from tropical cattle in Woodstock, Queensland, Australia - Gonzalo_01 | ecosystem: Host-associated > Mammals > Digestive system > Stomach > Rumen ... | reverse complement strand
TTTAGAATGTCTCGCGTGATTTAAATCACGAACCCGCGCAGTTACTGTATTTTATATTAATTTTTTGTTAATTTATATGATTTTGCTCATCTTTTATGAATCATTTTGTTTGTTTTTTATTTTTTCCGTTTTTTTTATGCTATATTCACTGATGATGGTGTACGATGGTTATTTGTGTTTGATATAATAATTATAGAAATTAACATTAAACCTATTCCAAGTTGGAATACTAGAAATTGGAGTAAAGAAATCATTACTAAATGCTTTCACGTTGTTCCACTTTGAAATATTCTACTTATTTTAGGTGTAAATAAAAGATTGGGTTGACATGAGATTATTCGATGAACATGTGGTGTTGCGCTTTGCGTTGTTATTAGCGTGCTTCTTTTTTGCAGAATCTGTTCCAGATATTCTGAATTTCACTGAACACGTCTATAATTTTATACCGTATTTCTTGGCGATTGTTTTTTTGGCATATGTTGCCCTAATCTACAAGTTTCCTGTGGATGGTCGAAAAATTCGCAATGATGTAGAAATCCCGGAACCGAAAGTTGTGGAGCCTATCCGCGATCTTAAAAAAGACCTTCTCGAAAAAGACGAAATGTTCCAGATGATGATTGATGTGGCATCGGATGGTTTTTGGACTTTCGATGTGGCGTCGGGGAAGGTTTACTGGTCGAATCGTATTGCAAAGATGCTTGCGGCAGAAAGCTCTAGCCTTGAAGATTCTTTTGAACCGTTAAAGAAGCGCGTGATTGAAAGCGATTGGAACGCTTTCCGTGAACTGCTCAATAACGCATTGCAGACTTCTGGCACATTCTCTTGCAACTTGACTTTGCTTGATGTTTCCAAGAAAAATGCAAAGCTTGTGATTAGCGGTCGTGTCCAGAGTAATGAATTGGGCCGTCCAATCCGCGTAATAGGTTCCTTGACCGAAACGATTGATCGTAAGTCTGCAGAACGTGAACGTTACAATTATGTTTATCAAGATGCGCTCACGGGTGTTTATAACCGCAAATATTTCCTTGAAAAATTAAAGACCGATGTGGATATCGCGGCGAAGCGTCCGGATTATGTTTTTGCCGTTGCGCTTTTGGATATCGATAGCTTTGGCGCCATCAATGCTTCGTACTCCATCAATATCGGTGATAATGTTCTTCGCACGATTGCGGATCGTTTAAAATCGATTGCCCGCCCGGATGACTGTGTGGCTCGTATCGGACCTGATGTTTTTGCAGTGATTTTGCATAATATCCAGAGCCGTGATCCTAATGATGATTTAATTCCGCTTGTTCGTAATATTCATAATAAAGTAAAGTCTCCGATTTCTCTGGAAGGAAAGGACTTGTATATCAGCGTTTCGATGTCCATTGTCGTAAATCAGGATGTCGATTGCGTTGAGGATATTCTTGCTAATGCCAACGCTAGCCTTCGCGATATGAAGAAGGGCATCAACCACGGCGGTATCCAGTTCTTTAGCGGTGGTATTCGCGAAAAGGCGATGAAGCTTTACAAGCTCGAATTCGAAATTCGCAGGGCTATCCAGGCTCAAGAATTTGTTCTCATGTACCAGCCTATTGTCGATATCCAGGCAAACAACAAGATTGTGGGTTTTGAAGCCTTAGTGCGCTGGAACCAGTCGGAACGTGGTATTATTTCTCCGGCAGAATTCATTCCGATTGCCGAAGAAACAGGACTTATAGTGCCGATGGGAGCTCTCATTTTGCGCATGGCTTGCAGGCAGACCAAGCAATGGGTGGACATGGGCTTCAAGGATATCCAGGTGGCGGTGAACTTCTCGGCAAAGCAGTTCTCGATGGATTCCATGGTCGATGATGTTCGTCGCGTGCTTGCTGAAACGAATTTGAATCCGCGTAATTTGAAACTTGAAATTACCGAATACACGGCAATGTGCGAAGCCGACAAGACGATTGAAATTATGCGTGCGCTTTCGAATATGGGCATTCAGATTTCGATTGACGACTTTGGTACGGGATATAGTTCACTTTCTTACTTGAAACGCTATCCGGTGCATACGCTCAAGATGGACAAGTATTTCGTGGACCATGTGGCCGATAACGAAGAAGACGCGTCTTTTGCTCGCATGGTGATTGGTATTGCGAAGTCCTTAAATCTGGATTTGATTGCCGAAGGCGTCGAAACAAAGGAACAGTTGGATTTCCTTTACCGTGAAGGCTGCCACTTGATTCAGGGATTCTACTTTAGCAAGCCGCTCAATACGGATATGGCTTTGGATTATATGAAGAATCATTACGATGTTCCGAAACAAGCGTCTTCGTTTGAAACAGAACCCGAAGCGGTGAAAGTATAGGTGTTAGGTATTAGTAGGAAGTAGTCGGTAGGAAGTTATCTAATTGCGGCAAAGCCGCCAAACTAATCCTGTCTACTGCCTACTGTTTACTGTCTACTTCTTTCCTCTTTATCATATCCCATAACACTTTCTTGTATTTTTACGGCAGTGATGGTAGAGTTCTTCTACTGTCACGTTTTTTATTTCGGCGAGTTTGTCAGCGATGAATGGAATGTAGCCGGAGTGACAGGGCTTGCCGCGGAAGGGGACGGGCGCCATGTAAGGGGCGTCGGTCTCCAAAAGCATTTGGCTTAGTGGGACGATTGTGGCGGCATCACGAACGTTTTGAGCGTTGTTGAACGTGACGATTCCCGTGAATCCGACGAAAATGTTTGCGTCGAGGGCGAGGAGCTGTTCGACGAATTCGGGCGTGCCGGTAAAGCAGTGGATGTGGATGTTGCGACCGTGAAGGCTTGCGGTGCGGAGCACGGCAAGGGCATCGTCATCGGCTTCGCGGAGGTGAAATACGAGCGGTTTTCCACTTTCAAGGCCGAGTTGCAAATGGCGTTCGAAGAGTTTGACTTGTGCGGCTTTTGTTTCGGCTCCGTAATGGTAGTCGAGTCCGAATTCACCGCAGGCAACGCATTTCGGGTGCTTTAGATATTCCATCATGCGCGCTTCGTCTTCGGCGGTTTCTGTTTCGACGTACTCAGGATGGATGCCGTAAGCGGTGTAGACGGATGGATATTTTTCACTGAGAATGCGAGCGGCTTCGAAGTCGGCGGGGTCGCATGCCACATGGATAAAAGCTTCTGGGCGCTCGATTTTGGATGCGGCTGCTTTTTCTTTGGCAGAGCTGCGTTCGTTTGCAAAAGCCGCGTTATTGAAACGGTCGAGGAGCGCGTCAAAGGATTCGCCGGCATGGCGTTCGTAAGAATCTATGTGGCAATGAGTATCGATGAACATAGAGGTGTGGGGTATGGGATTTAGTCGGTAGAGCTTAGAGCTTAGAACTTAGGATCGTCATCCTGAAGCCTGTAGGGCTGAAGGATCCAGTGAAGGTATGGGGGCACGGATTTTTGCGGTTCTTTGGGGTGCTGGCTATGAGGTTGTTGTAATTAGAAGTGCCCAAAGCGAAGCGTGCTCAAAGTGCAAAGCACGAGCTCAAAGCGACCATAGGGAGCGTGCTCATAGCTAGTAGTTTACCTCTAATATCTCGTAAACAATTTTTCCGCGGGGGGCTTGCACTTCGATGGTGTCGCCGGCTTTTTTGCCTTGGAGCGCTTCACCGATGGGGGACTTCATGCTGATGCGGCCTTGTAGTGGGTCGATTTCCTTGTCACCGACGATGCTGTAGACTTTTTCGCGTTTGGTCTTTTTGTCGAGCATTTTGACGGTGGCGCCAAAGCGGATGGAACCGTCTTTGGTGGCGGCGTTTTCGACGATTTTTGCACCATCTAGAATGCGGTCGAGTTCACGCAGGCGGCGGTCGATTTCGCGCACTCGCATGCGGCCATACGTGTAGGCGGCGTTTTCGCTGCGGTCGCCTTCGGCTGCGGCGGCTTGGACCTGGTTGATCATGGCCGGGCGTTCAACGTATTTGAGATGTTCCCATTCTGCCTTGAATTTTTCAAAGCCTTCTTTAGAAATCAAGTGTTGCATGTGCTAAAATTAAAAAATTTAGTGGCAAGATGTTAGAACTTAGAGCTTAGAACTTAGATCACTTCGCTGTAGAACTTAGATGGCAGATCTGGTCCGCCATGACGTTCCTTCGTCATTGCACTTTGTGCATGACTGTTAGCCTCGGATATAGAAACATGCATGTTTCTGCATCGTTCGGTTCCTTCGTCATTCCTCTTCGAGGCTTGACTGCTGCGTTTTGCCAATGTGTGAGCAAGCTCCCGCGCTGTCAAAACTTGCACGTCATTCCGGCCTCCGTGCCGGAATCTGCTATCTGCCAACAGCCTACTGCGGCAGAGCGTGAGCGTTATCATATTGTATAATAGGGCCTCTTCACATCTTTAGTTTAATTTTGTAATTTACTATCTTTGGCTCGGTTATTTAAGAGGTGATATGGTAAAATTAAGACGGAACGAATCTAGGTACAAGCGTTTAAGTCGTATTTATTATAACAGGATGTTCCCGCGTCGCCAAGATGCAATTCAGGTGGCATGGTCGGTTGCAGCAGGGGTATTTATTGGCATTTGGCCTACCATTGGTGTTGCCATTATTTTGACTGTTGCTTTTTGTGCGCTTTTCAGATTGCCGAAAGTTCCGGGAATTGTATCTTCTTTTGTGGCAAACCCGCTGACCCAGTTTGGCTTTTTCTACCCGACGGGTTACATGCTCGGTTGCAAGATTGTGCATCCCGAGGCGATTAAGTTTGACTTTCTTGAAGAATTCCAGGGGCTATCGTTCAAAAATTTCACTACCGTTATCAGTCATTTGTGGAATGACGCCGCAGACCACCTATTAGCGTTCATGATTGGCATTACAATTGTCGCTGCCATCGGTGGAATCATCTTCTTTTTTCTAGCTTATTTCATCGTAAGTTACAGAAAGAAAAAATGGATTGCGGCAAAGACGGGTTATATCCATAACTTGATTGCCGAAGATGAAGTTTTAATCAAAGAAGCACACAAAGGAAAGAAACCTATGATGCACATCTATCCGTTCAAGGCTTTGCGTCCGGTCAATCCGGCTGAAGCTGAGACCATCTCTGCGCTCCCGTATGACGTGATGAACCGCGCCGAAGCCAAGGCTATGGCTGAAGGGCTCCCGCACTCTTACTTGCGCGTGACTCGTGCGGAACTCGAACTTCCGGATTCCGTCGATGCTTATGACCCGAAGGTCTATGCACATGCTCGTGAAAATCTTGACAAGATGATTGAAGACGGCGTTATCGCTTTCGACAAGAAGCCTTGCCTTTATGTTTATCGCCAGACCATGAACGGTCGCGAACAGTATGGTCTTGTTTGCTGCGTTCCGGCTGCGGACTATTTCAACGGCACTATCAAGAAGCACGAACTCACTCGTGCTGACAAGGAAGAAGACCGCCTCCGCCATGTGCTTGCTACGAATGCCAACACCGGTCCGGTGTTCCTCACTTACCGCGATCAGGGCCAGTTCGACGTGTTCGGTGCTGTGACCAAGCGTAAACCTGTTTATGATTTTGTTAGCAAGGGCGACGGCTTTGGCCACACGGTTTGGGTCATCGATGACGATGCCGAAATCGAAGCCATACGCAAGTCCTTTGAATCTGTTCCGGTGAGCTACATTGCTGACGGTCACCATCGCAGTGCCGCTGGTGCTCGCGCAGCCAGCTACCGCGCCGAACAGAACCCGAAGAATACGGGCGACGAAGAATACAATCGTTACCTCGCCATCCTCTTCCCGAGCACCCAGCTCAAGATTTTGGATTACAACCGCGTGTTGAAGGACCTCAATGGTCGTACTCCGGAACAGCTCATGGAAGAATTGAAGCTCGTGTTCGACATTGCTGAACTCGATTCTATGCAGAGCCCAGCCAAGCAGAACCAGGTGAACTTCTACATGGGCGGCAAGTGGTATGCTTGCACGTTCAAGGATAAGTTCCTCAAGAATCTTGGTCCGGTCGACAGCCTCGACGTGGCTCTCCTCCAGAAGCTCGTGTTGAAGCCGCTCTTCGATATCGACGATCCGCGTACTTCCAAGCGTATCGACTTTGTCGGTGGCATCCGCGGCCTCGGCGAACTCGTGAAGCGCGTCGATAGCGGTGAATGCGCTTGCGCATTTGCGATGTATCCGACGACTCTTGACCAGCTCATGAGCATTGCCGACGCTGGTGAAATCATGCCGCCGAAGAGCACATGGTTTGAACCGAAGCTCCGCGACGGTCTCATTGTCCACACGCTTGACTAGTACTTGATTAATAGCTTGTTTGTAACGCGAATGAGCAAATTATAGAACTGCAAAAAGCGCATCCGATACAATCGGATGCGTTTTTTTGATGAAAAAGGTTTAATAAATTTCTATCTTTGGTTTCATGCAAGATGAAAATTTCGAAGAAAAAATCAAGGGTAACCCGATTGCCCTTTTGCCTGTAGCTGTGTTCCTAGTCCTTTATTTGGGACTTGGTATTACGTTTGAATATGTCCTCAAGATTCCGATGGGTTTCTATAACATTCCCATCGTGGCAGCTTTTTTGGTGGCAATTTTTGTCGCTTGCTTGCAAAACCGCAAGTTGAATTTTGACAAGAAGATGAACATCATGGCGGGGGCGCTTGGCGACCGCAACATTTTCTTGATGATTCTTATTTTCCTTTGCGCGGGCATTTTTGCGGGGATTCTCGGCCGTTCGAGTGCTTCGGCTGCAGCTTATTTACTGCTTGACTTTGTTCCGGCGCAGTTTGCTGTTGTTGTACTTTTTGTTGTGGCGGCTTTTGTATCTACTGCGATGGGAACTTCCGTGGGGACCATTGCTGTGGTTTCGCCAATTGCTGTTGAAGTTGCACAAATGGCTGGTTTTGGCGTCCCGTTTTGCGTGGCAACGGTTGTTGGCGGGGCTATGTTTGGCGATAATTTGAGCTTTATTTCGGATACGACGATTGCCGCAACATCGACTCAAGGGTGCAAAATGAAGGACAAGTTCCATGTGAACTTTCTTATCGCGATGCCTGCGGCTCTCATTGCTGTTGCTGTTATAGCTGCGATTTCATTTGCGACTAAGGCTAATACCGTTGCCGAAAATTCATATAACTTAATTCAACTTGTCCCGTATGTCCTCGTTTTGGCCCTCGCGCTTACTGGTATTAATGTGTTTACTGTTTTGCTTGTTGGGATTGTTGCTGCTTCTGTCGTGATGGTTGGATTTGGTCCACTTGATATGATTGGCTTGCTGCAAAATATCGGAAACGGAATTTCTGGCATGTACGAGACGATTCTTGTTGCTGTGTTGGTCAGTGCCTTGTGCGGGCTTATTCGCATTCACGGCGGATTTGCGGCATTGCTTGATTTTATCCACAAGGTATTCAAGGGACATCGTAGTGGTCAAATCGGTGTGGGTCTCTTGGTCAGTGCGCTCGATATCGCAACGGCGAATAATACGGTTGCCATAGTGATGGCGGGTCCGATTGCAAAACAGATGGGTAATGAGTACAGGATTTCTCCCAAGAAGACGGCATCGCTTTTGGATATTTTTAGTTGCGTTGTGCAGGGAATTTTGCCATATGGTGCGCAAATGCTTGTGGCGCTTGCTGCAATTTCTACAGCCTTGCCGAATGCTAATGTGAGCGCATTCGATTTGATTCCTTACATGTTCTATCCGTTCCTTTTGTTGGTGAGTGTCATCATATTCATTGTGATTTCACCCCGCAAAAATAAAGGTTCGCTTGATTAAAAACAAGTAGACTAAAGATAAACTAATTCTAGAATTTTGAATAATAATAAAACAGCGCGCTCTAGGGCGCGCTGTTTTTGGAATGTTTTAGAGTTTACGTGGATTCAGCAGTGCTGTCCCGTTAGACTTCTGCAGCCTTCTTCAAAGCTTCGGCCTTGTCGGTCTTTTCCCACGTGAAGCGTTCGCCGGTACGGCCAAAGTGACCGAGAGCGGCTGTCTGCACGTAGCCCGGCTTTCTCAGGTCGAGCATCTTTTCGATGCCGGCCGGAGAGAGGTCGAAGTTCTGAGCAACAATTGCTTCGATCTTGCGGTCATCAATCTTGCCTGTACCAAACGTATTCACGAGCACAGAGACCGGCTTGGAGTAGCCGATAGCGTAAGCGAGCTGCACTTCGCAACGGTAGGCGAGGCCTGCAGCGACGATGTTCTTGGCGACGTAGCGAGCTGCGTATGCTGCACTGCGGTCGACCTTGGACGGGTCCTTGCCGCTGAATGCGCCACCACCATGGCGACCCATGCCACCGTAGGTATCGACGATGATCTTACGACCGGTGAGGCCGCAGTCGCCGTGCGGACCGCCGACAACGAATTTGCCGGTCGGGTTCACGAGGTAACGTGTCTTCTTGTCCAAAAGCTTGGCCGGGATGACCTTCTTGATGAGCTTTTCGATGATTTCCTTTTCGATCACGGAGTGCTTGAGTTCCTTGCCGTTCACCTTTTCGTCGTGCTGGGTGGAAATGACGACCGTGTCCACGCGAACCGGCTTGTCATTTTCGTCGTATTCGACGGTGACCTGGGACTTGGCGTCCGGACGGAGCCACTTGATTTTGCCCTTTTCACGGAGGTTCTGGATTTCTTCCATGAGCTTGTGGGCGAGGCTAATCGGGAGCGGCATGAGTTCCTTTGTTTCTTTCACGGCATAACCGAACATCATACCTTGGTCGCCAGCACCCTGCTTGTCATCTTCCTTACCGACGGCAGCCTTGGCATCGACGCCCTGGGCGATGTCCGGAGACTGCTTGTCCATAGCAACGAGTACGGCGCAGCCCTTATAGTCGAACTGCAAGTCAGGGTTCACGTATCCAATGTTCTTGATCGTGTTGCGAGCAACTTCCTGGAAATCGATAACAGCCTTGGTGGTGATTTCGCCAGAAATAACAACGAGACCTGTATTCACGAGAGTTTCACAAGCAACGCGGCTGTTCGGGTCTTGGGCGAGGCAGGCGTCGAGGATGGAGTCGGAAATCTGGTCGGCAACCTTGTCCGGGTGACCTTTAGAAACAGATTCAGAAGTAAAAAGATAATGTGCCATTTGGGGCTCCTATAATAATTTTCATTTTCTATGCATAAATTTAATTAAATGCATAGACTGTGGCAACGATAATTTAATCCAATTGGCTTTTTTATGCCCAAAAATAGGGTTGTATGTTGTAAATTAAAATTATGTATTTATATTTTCTATTACCAATTATAGCGAGTTGAAAGGTGGAGATAAAATTCTGGTATAGTGCCGGGATGTTTTGATTAACAAGGAGAGAATATGGATTTGGCTTTTATAACTGCATGGCTTGATGACTTGCTTGACCCGAAATCATTTAATGACTATTGTGTCAATGGCCTTTGCGTCGAAGCGAATGACAAGGTTACAAGAATTGTGACAGGGGTGAGTCTCCGCGATAAGTTGATCGATGCTGCTATTGAAGAAAAGGCCGATTGCATTATCGTTCACCATCCGAATGGATTTTGGAAGAATGAAAACAGGCTTCCCGTAGGGAAGTTTGCAAAGCGTCTCCGTATGCTGATGAACAACGGAATTTCTGTGTTCGGTTATCATTTACCGCTTGACGGTCATCGTGAAATTGGAAACAACGCTGTGATTGCCAAGAATCTAGGTTTGAATCCTGTTCATGAATTTGCTTACGAAGGCATGAGGCCTATCGGCGTGATTGCCGAATGGAATACTGCTGCAACGAGGGAAGAATTCCTGGATTGCTTGAATGCCGCGTTCCCGCATGGCGTGCAGAACAAGTTCTTCTATGGTTCCGAAGAAATTAGGCGTGTTGCCATTTGTAGCGGGAGTTGCAGCGCTTCGGCCATTAAGGAAGCCATGGCGATGAACTGCGATGCTTACGTTACTGGTAGTCTTAAGGAAGACATCCCGATATTCTGCGAGGAAAACGGCGTGAACTTGGTCTCGTGCGGACACCACAGAACGGAAGTTTTTGGCGTGAGCGCTTTGGCTGAAAAAATCCAGACTGAGCTGAGTATCCCGTCAAAATTTGTCGATTTGGATAATCCGATTTAATTGATTGTCTGAAGGGCTGTGTAAAAATTTGTCCAATTTACAAATTTATTACGATAAAATAGTGTGATTTAGGGCATTGTAATAAAAAAATACGGATAAACCCTTTGAAATTTTCATGCCATTTATTTACATTATGCTTTGATGAATTTTGTTAGGGCATCCATACATTTCCAAAAATCGTCGCGGGCTTTGACCGTGAAGGTGCCTTCGTTTGTTGTCAAAGGTTCGCTTGTCGCTCGAATCGTTGTCGTTATCGGATTCATCCTTTTTCTCGTACAAGTGCTTTCGACTTCCGTTTATGACGGTGTCTTGAAGCATGCTTTTGCGAGCCGCCAAAAATTGAACAAAGAACTTTCGCAAATTCAGAGTACGGTGGATTACATTTCCAGCACGTCTCGGGATTTTTTCAAGGCCGAAAAAATGCTCCATGCAAAGCTCGGACTTCCACTGCCAGATGAAGCTTCCCGCAAGCTTTCGACCGGTGGTCATATCGAACCGCAAGTACAGCTTTTGCGCAAGAGTTCGCCTGTGTTTGAACGTACAGCCGTGATGCACGAAGATGTGTGGCGTATTTTTGGACAAATCCAGAACAACGAAGAATCTTTTAACTCCTTGACCAAATACATTGACCAGAGCCGCTCGGTGTTGCGTTACATTCCGTCCATTTCGCCGACGACTGGTCGTTACGCCTCTGCCTTTGGTCCGCGTATCCATCCGGTGACTGGTGAAATTGGCAAGATGCACCAGGGCATCGATATCGCTAATGATCGTTGGACTCCGATTTATGCTCCTGCTGATGGAGTTGTTGAAATTTCCCAGTTGAGTTCCTCTTTTGGGAATTTTGTGGTCCTGAATCATGGCAACGGCTTAAAGACCCGTTATGGGCACATGCAGATGTCGGCCGTGACTCCGGGACAGTTTGTACATCGTTATCAAATTCTTGGCTATATGGGCAATACTGGACGTTCCGTCGGTCCGCACCTCCATTATGAGGTCTGGAAAAACGGTGTCCCGGTGAACCCTCTTCCTTATATTCTCCCTAACGACTATGAAGTCGACTAATTCCCGCTAGCGTCTTTACGCTTGGTGGGGCACCCTGGGGAGGGTGTTGTGAAAAATAATCGTGTCTTGCCGGTCGCATTTGCTTGCGGCCTGGTTTTTTGTTCGTGGGCATATTCGTGTCCGCAGTTTGAGGAATTCTTTCCTGATCCGAAAAATGTTTCTGACCAAGAAGGGGAGTACGTTGAAATTCGATTAGATGAATTTCGGGCGGAATCGCTTTTTGTGCAGTTTGAATCTAAAACCGTTCTTGCATTTGCTTGGCCCGATAAAGAGCGTTTGGTGCTTGTGCATGATACTTCGCTGTGTTCGCATGGCGCATTCTCCGAAAATGCGGTGTGCGGCTCGTTAGGGAAGGTAACGCTCCCGAACTCTCGGGAGTCTGCTTGGAAGCTTTGGGCGGGGGCGTGTATGGATTCTGTGACGGTTCCGCGTCCGAAGTCTGGAAAAGCTATTCGGCGTGTTGGACTTTCGGATGAATGGACGTTCGTCGATGAAAATTCCATCCCGAAAAATAGTGAGCAGGATTCGCTATTGCTTTCGAGAATGCAGAATGGTGGAGCGCCTTTACTGCGCGTGACGGAGGTGCATCATTGCCCTGAAGAACCTATGCCGGAATGGGTTGAAATCTACAATGCGAGTGGTATTTCGTTGCCGTTAGAGGCGTTCCGTTTTTGCGATCGTGGCGGGACCTTGGGCAAGGCGGGGGATTCCATCCGGCCTTACCAGACAATGCTTGTGAGCAAGGATACGGCTTCGCTGCGAACGGCGCTTGGAATACCTGACATACGTTTGGCTCACGTGGCGTTAGGATTTTTGAATAACGTTGAAGGATCGCTCCGCTTGTGCTATGGCAATGAGGTTGTGGACAGCGTTTTTTGGAACAAGGGGACTGTTTCGTGTCCATCGGGATTCAACCCGTTGACGGGACGCCGTGATTTTACGCCAGGGTATCAGCAAAAGAGTGCTGTTGGAGTGGCATCGCGCGGCCAGACGAAGGCTTCGTCCCGGATTCATTCCATGAATCCGGCTCCTTTTGAGTACAAACTTTCATCGCGTGTTGTTTCGAAAAAGGGGGCCGCGCTTCGGGTGCGTGTAGAATCGGAGCATGATGTAACGCTTGCTCTTCTGGATTCTGCAGGGCGTCGCGTTTGGAAGTCGGTCGTTTCTGCAATGTCGAATGAATGGGTGAAAGTGCCTGCCCAGGAATACCTTGGGATAGGCGTTGGCTTTATTTCTTTGTCTGTAGGAGAGTTCGAGGATGTGGTCGGTATTATTGTTCGCCCGTAGACTTGTTAGTGCTTTTTTTGAATATAAGCGAAATGGTGCTTGGATAAACTTTTTTTTGAAAAAGTGCGTGAGACTTTTGCTTGTTGCTGGAATTTGTTTTGTGATTCCTTGCGGAGCCTCAGAAGGGCATGCTTCGTTTGCTTCGCTTTTGGCCGGGGGCCTTTCGCCTGTCGGGCTTGGAGGTTTTAACTCTACTCCTGCGCGATATGCTAATCCTTCGTATGGCGTTTCGTATTACTGGATGGACGATGTTGATGAATTGTCGTGGAATTTGTCGATTGAATTTGGTAGTGATGCGTACCGTGTGGGAGCGTTTGTGGCTTACCAGTCCATGGATTCGCTATACCGGAAAGTTTATTCCGAGGTGATATATGCGCGCCCTTTGTGGCGTTTTATGCTTGGGGCGGGCTATGGGCTCGATATGGAATGGGTTCCGGGGGAGGTTCATTGGACGCGACACCGGCTCAAGTGGGCTATCGATTATAAATGGCGCGGAATTCATTTGGCCGGAATGCTGAGCGGTTTTGTAGACGAAGGTATTTCGCCTATGGTGGGAATTCATTGGCTTTCGGATGACGCAATCAAGGCCTTTGCAGAATGCGATTTTGATTACCTTTATGTGGGGGCTGGTTTTCGTTGGAAATTTATAGAGTTGTGCACTTCGTACCGATTTCCGGATTTTGCCGTAGCGATTCAGCTTTCGTATAGTGCGAGTCGCTACGGAGTCTCGTATGCGCGAGGCTTTACGCATAATTCAATTGGGTGGAATGGTGTGCATTTGACGCGCTGGCTGAAACAGTGAAAATTTAAACTTAAATTTCGCTTTTAATTTTTTTTCCCATTTGAAATTTATCTAACTTTGTGTTATATGAAAAAAGCTGTCCTTTTATTGCTTGTTTTTTCAATGTTGTCGGTAGCGAATGCTAAGTCAATATCTAATGCTAAAATGCAATCGAATGCGAATGTCGAGAAAGCTGTAAAAACGGAAGTTGAAGTAAAGGACGGAGCTCCGGCTGCCGAAGCACGTGCTGTAGCGTCGGATGCGGCTGTGTCAAAAACGGCTGCTTCAGAAGATTCTTCAGTTGAAGATTCCTCTCTGACTTTTTACATCCATCCGCTCAATTTTATATTGCCTTATTCGCACTTTTGGGCGGGTGTCAATGTCCCGAATGGATTTACAGATTATCCGCAGTTCTATTTGACTGTTGAATGGAAATTGATGCAGAAGATTTCGCTTGTTTCCATGCCGCATTATGTGCGCGTAGATCGTTCCAAGGATGATTACAAGATTTTTGATATTGGATTACAGGAGAGCTTCCGTTTGTATGGCGTTGGTGGCAAGCGCTGGCGTTATTTTCAGGCGGGTATTTTGTTAAATCACTTGCATATCGAAACGGAGAAGGATGGTGATTTTGACGGCTGGCTATGGGGCTTTATGTGCAATGGCGGCTTCAAGAAGGTGTTGAACGGAGGTGAAGGTTTCTTGGGACACTTTGCTTTTTTTGTTGATGTCGGATTGGGTTATGTTTGGACGAGTGATTTTGAAGGGGACCGCAAGGGGTCTTGGTTCAAAATGGACAAAGGGCTTGTCATTGACGTGAATGCCGCGATTGGTTTCCAGATATAAGATTTATTCTTCGTCATTCTGAATGAACCCTGGAGCGAAGCGCTAGGGGAAATGAAGAATCCAGTAAAGTCTTGACGAAAAAATTGACTGGATCTTTCAGCCCTGAGGGCTTCAAGATGACGTTATGTATAAAAAACGAAAAAGCCCTCTCTTTCGAGAGGGGTGTTTTTCGTTTATTTCGTTAACGCTCCATAAACGAAAAGTCCTTCTCAGAGAGAAGGACTTTTTCGCGGGATAGACGAGGCTTGAACTCGCAACCTCCGGCGTGACAGGCCGGTGCTCTAACCAAAATTGAGCTACCACCCCAAATCGTTTCCGATTCTTCGGTAGTGGACGATAACGGATTCGAACCGCTGACATTCTGCTTGTAAGGCAGACGCTCTGAACCAGCTGAGCTAATCGTCCAAATTATTTCTTGTCTTCTTCCTTGCCGTTGAAGAGGATTCCGAGAGGAATAATCACAACGTAAGCAATCGTCAAGATAATTGGTGCAACCGAGAGGCTTACTGGATTATCTGCAGGACCTGTGGCCAAGCAAATAAAGCCGACAATAAGTAGTAAAATGCCAACAGCAATAAGAACAAGATTCTTTTTCTTTAACATTTTCTACAACCTCAAGATTACGTGCCAAATATACAAATATTCATGCTCTTGTCAACCGAAATCGCGTTTTTTTGTGAAAAAAAGTGAAAATTTTTTGAAAGGTTTTCGTAATGACAAAATTTCTTTTGGAAATTTTTTGATGACCTTTGTTTTTCATTTTATCAAAGCGTTGTTTTGTCTTGTCGATTTGTTGCTTTATCTGGTAGCTGTTGAGAACGTAGAACAAATGAAGTATATTCTAAACGCTTTTAGGAGATTTTATGAGCGTAAACAAGTCGTTCTCTGTAATTGCGTTGTTTTCCATTTTTTTTGTGCGGATGTAGTGTCGTTACAAGGCCTCCGTCTGCGGCTGCATTCATGAGTTCGTACAATTCAGAAAAGACGATTGACGCTATTTCCGTTGGTATTTATAGCGGCGATTTGGTAAGGGATTATAAAAAGGTGGATTACTTGCCTAAACCAAATGATGAAATATCTTCGCATGAATGGCCTGCAGATGTTTCTTATACTCATTTTTTCAACAAGTCGCATTTTTCTATGGGCCTTGGAATCCAGACTATGACTTTATTTATCCAGCCCGGTTTTGTTTCTCGGAATTTTGGATTAATGGGATGGAGTAATTTCCCTTTAGGCAATATAGATGCTGGACGTGGCAAAATTGAATTAGGATGGATGGGCGGCGTTTCCGCCATTCAGCAGTTGTTTTTTAATGACGTTTTTAAAATAGGTCTTACGGAACATGTTTCAAGGAATGGTCGCGAATCCGTCTGGAATGAGAGCGATTGCATTACTGAAGGCTTTGGGCCGACTGGAGCGTGTATGGGCGACAGAATGCCTATTACCTATCTAGAAATCGGTGTCGGGGCGTATATTGCGATCGGACATTTCTCGTTTGAGTTCCGCTATGGCAGAGACCTCAGTGAAAAGAAAGACCGATTTACGATTGCGGTAGATTTGATGTTTTTTTCAAGAAAAAAAATGGATTAAGATAACGTAATTTGTGAAACGATTTAACTTATGCTCCATAAACGAAAAGCGCTTCTCAAAGAGAAGCGCTTTATCGCGGGATAGACGAGGCTTGAACTCGCAACCTCCGGCGTGACAGGCCGGTGCTCTAACCAAAATTGAGCTACCACCCCAGTGGTTTTGTTTTTGTTTGTTAGGTCTTTCAACCGAACGACCCAAATATAAAAAGATTAAAACTCATTGTCAAGGGGCATGTGTGAAAAAAGTGAATTTTTTTTGATTTTCTTTATAAAAAATGTCCGGTTTGACCCGGACATAATCTTCTACTAAGCTCTAAGTTCTACCTACTACCAACTAAATTTTCTACCAACTAAGTTCTACCAACTACCTACTAAAATTACCTCTGTCCGGGATATTTAACACGTGTATGGTACGTTCCGTCCAGACTGTGGAGGAATGCTTCTTCGAGTTTGGATAGTTCCCTTACTGACAAATTGCTTTCGTTGAACTGTCCGTCCATGAATTTGTCCAAGATAGTCTTGTGAATCATGGATTCTAGAGCTTCGGAAGATGTATCTGCCATGGAGCGGCTTGTGGCTTCGATAACGTCTGCCAGCATGAGGATCGCTGTTTCCATGCTCTGCGGGCGCGGTCCCTTGTAGCGGAAGTCTTCTTCCTTAACTTCTTTGCCTGTTTCCTTGGCTAGTTCTTTGGCCTTGTGGTGGAAGAATTGGATGAGCGTTGTGCCATGGTGTTCCTGGATGCCTGTGGCGACGAGCTCTGGAATCTTATATTCCTTGGCGAGTAGCATGCCCTGCGAAACGTGCCCCGTAAGAATCTTAACGGACTGGTATGGATCGAGGTTGTTATGCGGGTTGACGCCTTGTTTCTGGTTTTCGGTGAAATATTCCGGTCGCATGGTCTTGCCTAGATCGTGGTAGAGCGCCATCACGCGGACCAAGAGCGAATTGGCTCCAATGCTTTCGGCAACGCCTTCGGCGAGGTTCGAAACCTGGATGCTGTGGTGGAATGTTCCCGGAGCAAGTTCAGAAATACGCTTGAGCGCGGGCCTGTTGAAGTCCGACATTTCCATGAGCGTAAGGACTGTCGTTATGCTGAACACTTTTTCGACGACATGAATTAAGAGCACGGATGCAACGGCGGTAAATATGATAATGTTTGCGCTTGCTGCTATGAGCGTTTGGTAGAATGTCGCGAAGTTGAATCTGTTGCGGAGCAGGAGCATTATGCTTACGGAAGCTGCTGCGGCAACGACACCTGCAATCATGCTCCAGGCAAACTGGACACGGTAGCGCATGCGGAAAAGCGGGGCAATGACTGCAATATTGACGACCAAGCTTGTTAGCGTTGCGGCGAGATCGTAGCCATTCAGAATGCCATAGAATCCAGCGGAGAATATGGCAAACGTAAGTCCCATGCGTGCATCATAGAGCACTACAGCTATAACAGGTGTAAAAGTAATTGGATACAGCCACATGAAGTCGATTGCGTCGGGGAGGATGCTGTCGGGCCTGTTGAGCGTTCCGGAAAGGTTATGGACAATCCAGAAGGCGAGGAGCTGCAAGAGTACAAGGAACATGAAACTCCAAAGCTGACGTGGTGTCTTGAACATGGTGCGCGTCGGCGTGTAGAGGCAGAACATGATGAGGAGCGTTATGATGATGATAAAGACGAGTACGTTACCATATGGTGCTGTAAGCATCTTTGAATTTTCTTCGTTCTGCTGGGCGAGTTGGAGTGCGTCAATTTTTTCGAGAATTTCTTTGGTGATGGGGGCGCCCTGAGCTACGATTTCCATGCCGCGAGGAACCATTCCCTTGATGAGAGTGACCTTGTTGCTTGCGTCAAGTTTGCGGGCTTCGGTTTCTTTTTCGAGATAGAATACGTTCGGGCTAGTGAACACGTAAAGCGCTTCGTAGAAGGCGCTCTGTAAGCCTTGCTCGGTGGAGAATGAACTTTGCAACTGACCGAAAGCTTCGTCGATACGGCGCTGCATCGGTTGGATTTCACTGATTTCCAGCGTGTTTTCTTCGTTTTCCTTGATGAGCGAAATCGTCGGCTTGTTGTAAATGAGATTCTTGATTTGCTTGATGTTATAGCTGTTGCAGAACAGGTTGACTTCGGTTTCTGTTTTGGCAAGGAGCGTATTCGAGACGCCTTTCTGCATCATCTGGTAGAACACGGACATCAAGGAGTCGCGGGCGACGGCGTTTGTGCTGAGGGGCTTGATGGCTGTAATGGAAAGTCGTTGTTTGAGTTGGTCGTAAATTCGCGATGCTTCCTGGATTTTTTCTTGCATGGATGCGCTGCCGTCGTCCTTGCTTGAACTTATGACGGCTTGCATCTTGCCGTACTGTTCCAGTTTTTTGAGGTACTGTTCAAGTTCGCGAAGCTGTCGCGTCGTTTCGTCAGCGTTGAACTCGAATATGACGTTCACCTTGTCGGCGGCGCGTGCTTTTTCGGCCTGGATTTCCTGGTCGGTCTTGGGAACTTCGAACTTGAACGGAGCGACAATCGTTCTCGTGCTGAGCTGGCCCAAGTGCGGGCGTTCAGCGCGGAGGGCGATGTTCTTGTCCGGGAACAAGAGAATGGATATCAGGATTAAGATAATCCAGCCAATAAATAGATGAATCTTTTTCTCTTTCTTGTTCATTTAGTGCTCTTCTATTTTTTAAGCTCGTTCTGTTCGTAAGCTAGCAAAATGTCTTTGACCAAGTGATGACGAAGGACGTCGGTGGCGCTAAATTCGACTTCGGCAATTCCTCGGATTCCCTTGAGGATTTTCATGGCATGTTCAAGGCCGGAAACTTGCCCCTTGGCAAGGTCGATTTGGCTTGTATCGCCGGTAATAATCGCTTTGCTGTGGGGGCCGAGACGTGTGAGGAACATTTTCATTTGGGCGGTCGTCGTGTTTTGCGCTTCATCCAAGATGATGAAGGCTCGTTTCAGAGTGCGGCCTCGCATGTAGGCGAGGGGGGCTACTTCGATGGCGCCCGTTTCTTCGTAGCGGCGCAATTTTTCTGTAGACAGAAGCTCCGAGAGGCTGTCGTGGATGGGGCGAAGGTATGGCGCAATTTTTTCCTTGAGATCGCCGGGCAAGAATCCGAGGGATTCGCCAGCTTCGACGGCAGGGCGGACTAGGCAGATGCGTTCGGCTTCGCCGCGTTCAAGGCTTGCAACCGCAAGCGTTACGGCAAGGAACGTTTTACCAGTACCCGCAGGGCCTTTGGCAAATATGATGTCATTTGTTTCGACTGCCTTGACTAGTTCGGCTTGTGCGGGTGTTTTTGCGGAAACGCTGATACCGAACCTGTTCCTGAAGACTGGGTTTTCGGGAATGGCTTCGGAAAATGGATTTTCCTTGGGACCGAGCATGCGTTCGAGTTGGGGTGCGTCCAAAACCTCGCCGTTGCGAGCGGCGATTTTAAGCTGGTCTAGAACAGCAAGGATGCCTGACATATCGGCGCCTTCGAGCGGGACTATGTCTAGTCCTGGAAGACGGGTGCGTATCTCTACGCAAAAACGGCTCTCCAGTAATCGGAAAACCGTTTCACGTTCGCCTGAAATAACTCGTTTCAGGTTGTCAGACAGTGAGTAATGCCTTATATTACTCTTCATCTGTAGAAGGTTGCTGGATCGGGAGACCAAGCTTGGTCCTTGCATCGAAGATTTCCTTGCGGAGCTTGTGGTTGTCTTCGTTTGCTGCTGCGGCTTCGTCCTGAGTCTTCTTCAGAGTCTTTTCGTTGATGACTTCCTTCGGCGGTTCTTTCTTAACCGGTGCAGCCGGCTTTGCAGCTTCGGCTTGGTTGTCGCTATAACCCGTGTAAGAATTGGATTCAGTGGAGGATTCGGTGCTTCCCGAATAGCTACCAGTATCGCTGCCTGAGTTAGAAGAACCTGCACAAGCCGTGAACATTGCTACAGAAAGGGATGCGAGAACTAATTTCCATTTTTTAAGAGACATTATTTAAGCTCCATTCTAGTCTTTGATGGCTAAAATATATATAGTTGTGGC
>Ga0265298_10003837_pt1 | contig 19581 bp, 16 predicted proteins | sample AusTroGonzalo_MG_3_FD_193486 | JGI IMG/M metagenome (GOLD analysis project Ga0265298, IMG submission 193486) | Bovine rumen microbial communities from tropical cattle in Woodstock, Queensland, Australia - Gonzalo_01 | ecosystem: Host-associated > Mammals > Digestive system > Stomach > Rumen ... | reverse complement strand
ACCTACCCTTGCTGCCTTCCGACCCTGGGGGAGTTCAGTGGGAGCTGGTCGTATACGACTTACCCCGGCACAAAGGTAAGTATTTTTTTGAATAAATGAACAAGAAAGCCAAGATCTGCATCGGACTCTCCGGCGGCGTCGACTCGAGCGTGGCCGCTTTGCTGCTGAAACAGCAGGGCTGCGACGTGTTTGCGCTCTTCATGCAGAACTGGCACGATACCACCGGTACCCTGCACGGGGAATGTGAGTGGGAGGAGGACCGCGCCGTGGCCGAAATGGTGGCCCGCAAGATCGGCATTCCCTTCCATTTCGTAGACTTGAGCGATGAATACCGGCAGCGGGTGGTGGACTATATGTTCGGTGAATACGAAAAGGGACGCACGCCCAATCCCGACGTGTTGTGCAACCGCGAGATCAAGTTCGATGCGTTCTGGAAGGCCGCCCAGGCCCTGGGAGCCGACTATGTCGCCACTGGGCACTACTGCCGCAAGGACAGTTTCACCGCGCCGGACGGCCGGACCGTTTACCGTATCCTCGCCGGCAGCGATCCCAACAAGGACCAGAGCTATTTCCTCTGCCAGCTGTCGCAAGCGCAGCTTGCCACGGCTCTTTTCCCCATCGGAGACATCACCAAACCCGAAGTGCGGCGCATCGCCCGGGAAGCCGGCCTGCCCAGCGCCGAAAAAAAGGACAGCCAGGGCATCTGCTTCGTGGGCAAGGTTGACCTGCCGGTGTTCCTGCAGCAGAAACTCAAGGCGCGGGAAGGCGACATCGTGGAGATTCCTCGCAGTTTCTACGAAGGCCGTCCCGAGCCGGAGACCCTCGAAGCCATGGCGGACCCCATCCGCTACCGGCGAGAAGACGGAAAGGTCATCGGCAAGCACATCGGTGCCCAATACTATACCATTGGCCAGCGGAAGGGACTGGGCATCGGCGGACACGCCGAGTCTTGCTTCCTGATTGCCAATGACATCGACAAGAATCTCATCTTCGTGGGAGAAGGAGACAAGCATCCAGGCCTCTGGCGCCGGGCGCTCCGCATCCGTCCCGAAGAGATCCACTGGATACGGCCCGACCTGGCCTTGACGCCGGGGCAGACCCTGCGCTGCCAAGTGCGCATCCGCTACCGGCAGCCGCTGCAAGGCGCCGTGCTGCACCGGCACGACGACGGCATGTACATTTTGTTTGACCAGCCGCAGCGCGGCATCACCCCCGGCCAATTCGCCGTCTGGTACGCGGACGACGGGGAGATGCTCGGCAGCGGCGTCATAGACCAATAAACACCATGGTTTCGAAACAAAAACTGCTTTTCGCGTGGCTGCTGGCCCTGGCCGTGCTCTTTGCCCTGCCCGCCTGCGAGAAAATCGAACCCGAGCCCGAACCCCCGACCGCGCTGAGCGACAAGGTCTCGCTCCTCCGTTTCGCCTTCAATGCCGGCGACAATCCGTCCATCGGCAGCGGCGGATCCACCGCCGTGCTCAGCAACGACTATTTCTGCATCTCCGTGCCGGAAGGTACCGACCGCTCCCGCCTGGTGCCCGAAATCCTCTGCTCGGATGGCGCGAGCGTCTATATCGAAGGCGTGCTTTACGAGAAGGGCAAAGCCTACGATTTCTCGGGCAATGTCCAGCATATCAAGATCGTTTCCGAATCCGGCTACCGTACCGGCAACTACAAGGTGCTGGTCAAGCATGGCATCCCGTACATCGACAACCAGGTGTACGAGTTCATGAACGAGTTCCATATCCCGGGCGTGTCGATTTCGGTCATGAAAGGCACTGAAATCAAGTATTCCAGCGGTTACGGCTTTGCCGACCAGGCCAGCCAGACCCGCGTCACACCCGACCACCTCTTCCGCATGGCCAGCATCTCGAAACAGTTCTGTACCATGTGCATCATGACGCTCAAGGAGGAAGGGCGGCTCCAGCTCGACCAGCAGGTCTTCGGCGAGAAAGGCATCCTGAAGGGGCTCTACCAGAACGTCACCCCGTACCACGAGGCCATCACCGTCCGGCACCTCCTCAGCCACAGCAGCGGCATCTGCAAGGGCCTCAGCGACCCGGCCTTCACCTGGGAGTACCGCACGTACAGCAATGGACAGCCCGTTCCCACCGACACGCTGATCCAGCGCACGCTCAACGACCGGCAGCAGCCGGCCGTCAGCGACGGCATCACCTGGATGCCCGGGGCTGCCTACAATTACAGCAACGTGGGCTTCTGCGTCCTCCACCGCATCGTGGAGGTGATCAGCGGCAAGGACTACGAGTCGTTCCTCAAGGAAGATGTGCTCTCGAAGATGGGCGTTACCGACACGCACATCGGCGGCTACCAGAACGAACGCCGGGCCAATGAATGCATCTACTATTCCCAGGACGGCAGGGACGGCTATGCCAGCTCGTTGCGGCAGCTGGCCGGTGCCGCCGGCATCATCACCTCGACCAACCAGATGATGCGGGTGCTTACCTTCATGGACGGCGACGATACGGTGCCTGATATCTTCAGCCAAGAGACGCTGAATGAGATGTACACGCCTTTCTCTTATACGGCTTCCTCTTACCAGCGCTACGGTCTGGGCTGGCGGATGAACCACTCTTATCTCTTTCCGGGCGGCCACTATCACGGCGGCAACCTTGCCGGAACGGCGACGTTCTGGGCTGCCCACACCACTCGGCACATGAACGGCGCCTTCATCTGCAACTCCCGCGCCTACAATAAGAATTCACGGGGAGAGGATATCGATACCAGCATGATGGTGCTGCTGGACGGTTTCATGAATTACTTCGACAATTGATGCGTGACGCCCTGGCCATCGCAGGCGGCGGTCCCGCCGGCATGATGGCGGCCATCCGGGCCGCCGAAACGCTCGGCGACGGGCGCCGCGTGGTGCTTTTCGACAAGAACGAGCGCCTGGGCCGCAAGATCTACCTGACCGGCAAGGGACGTTGCAACCTGACCAACCGGCGCGGCTGGGAGGAGTTTGCCTCACACCTGTATCCCGACAAGGGCTTTCTCCGCTTCGCGTTTCGCGCGTTCTCGAATGAGGCGCTGATCCAGTATTTCGAAGAAGAATTGGGCGTGCCGACCGTTACCTTGCAGGGGCAGCGGGTCTATCCGGCTTCCCTGGTGGCGGGCGATGTGGCACGGGCACTCGAGCGGCGCGTGCGTGAGTTAGGCGTGGATGTCCGTTATGGCACGGCCGTAGGTAGTCTTTCGGAACTCGACGATTTTGGAGCCGTTATCATTGCAACGGGAGGGAAGTCCTATCCTGTGACGGGTTCTACGGGTGACGGCTACCGGCTGGCCGCGGAGGCTGGTCATACGGTCACGACGGTTTTCCCCAGCGAGACAGCGTTGCTCCCGAAGGATTATGACCCGGGGCTGCCGGGCATGGAGATGAAGAACGTGGGGCTGCATCTCTATGTGGACAAGGTGCTGGTAGAGAGCGAGCAGGGCGATTTTAACTTCACCAACGACGGCCTCGAAAGTGGCATTGCCTACCACTTGAGCCGCCGCGCCGTGTGGGCGCTCTACAACGGCCAGCGGGTCGACATCGTGCTCGACCTGAAGCCGGCCTTGACGGAAGAGCAGCTGGTCAATCGCCTGCAACGGACTTCGCCGCTCCGGTGTTCGTCCCGCTCGCAGAAAAATGCTCGCGGCTCCGAACACCGCCCGCTTGCTACGTCCTTGACGCCAGCAGCGGATGCATTCTCAAACCGTCATGCCCGGCTTGACCGGGATTCTCTCCGTTCATTCCTGCCAGAAGCGTTGATCGCGCCCTTCCTGCGCGCCAACCCCGACCTGAGCATCGAAAACCTTCCCGAACGACTGAAAAACTGGACGTTCCGCATCGTCGACTATAAAGGCTTCGACCGCGCCGTCGTCACGGCCGGCGGTGTCAGTCTCAAGGAGATTGTCCCCAAAACCATGGCCTCGCGCCTGCGTCCGGGCCTGTACTTCTGCGGCGAAGTCATCGATCTCGACGGCGATACCGGCGGCTACAACCTCCAGATCGCCTTTTCCACCGGCTCTCTCGCCGGCACCAGCGCCGCGAAATATCTGCTATAAGATTCCCATCTCCGTCGCCTTGTGGATCATGTCCGTCACATTCCGGACTTCCATCTTGGAATAGATGCGCTGGCGATGGGTATTGACGGTGTGGACGCTTAAAAACAAGCGTTCGGCAATCTGGGCGGCCGTCAGGCCTTCCGCGCTGAGACGGATGATCTGGATTTCGCGCGCGGTAAGTCCGATGTCTGCGATTTTCCGGCTTCGCTCAATCAGGAGATCACCGACGTATTGTGCGACGTCCGTGTTGATTTCCTGCGCATTGCGCGCCAGCTCCTGGCACTTCTTCCGGATCTCTTCCGGCGGAAGCGTCGCGGCACTGGACGAAAGCCCGGCAATCTTGCCGGCCATGGTATTGGCCGGATTCTTCAGATCTTTGGACAGGACTTCGATGATTTGTTCCTTGGCATCGCTCAGGCGCTGCAGTTCCGCGCTGCGGCGGCGGGCTTTGCGAAGGTAGATGGCCACGATGGCGATGATGGCCCCGGCCAACAGCAGGGCCAGGACCAGCAAACCGATCTGGTAGCCCCGGCGCTCGATTTCCCGTTCTTTCTCCTGCACTTCGAAGCGGGTTTCCATCTCCTGCAGCGTTTCGTCGGCTTTCTGCTGCATATACAGCTGCATCTGATAAACATAATCGTCGTGGGCATTCTGGGCGCTTTCAAAATCGCCCAGACGGCCATACAGGCGAACCAGCCGGTCGTCCAGGCTGGCGGCCGTGAGGTGGTCCGTCTCCTTCAGTCCGGCACGCACCTGCGTAAAATACAGGACAGCTTCTTCATTGCGGTCGCCCTGCTGGAACCAGCGGGAGCGGAACAGGATGCCGTTCCTGCGAAGCCGCGGAATGTCATAAGTCTCGGCCAGCGCCTGTCCTTTGTCCAGGTATTCTCCCGCCGTCTGATAGATTCGGGGATCGATGGGGTCATTCCAGCGATTCTTATTGATGTAGAGCGATGCAATCACGTAGCAGGCTTCGCATTGCCGTTCATGATCACTGGTTTCTTCCGCCAGAGAAAGCGCTTCGAAGGCATATTCCAGGCCTTCGTCGTTTCTCCCGGTCTCGGGCGAAATCTCCGCATAGGAGCAGAGTTTTGCTTTTGAAATCAGGATGCCCGAGAGTTCCTCCTTGAATCCGTTGACCCGTGCCAGCGTCTCCGCTTCGAGTGCCTTTTCCCATGCATCGGCATCCCGGCTGGTCATGATGTCTATGCCAATGATACAGTCCAGCGCCTGAACCTTGAGCAGCGGGGCATTCGCCGCGTCGGCGATGGCCAGTGCCTCCAACGCCTTTTCCATCGCCGCATCAAAATGCTGTGCCGAGACATCCTCTCCGGCCTTCTCGAGCAAAGCGGACACTTTCTCGGTTTCAGCATTGGGCAGCCCGTTGTCTGCTTGCCGACAAGAAGGCAAAAGCAGGAACAGGATGAGGAAAAACAGGGGTAAAAACGCTTTTTTCACAGTTTTTCAGTAGCTTCAATGCCCAAAATTACTGAAAAATCATTAATCCGAAGTCGTTGCCAGCGCCTAATTTTGCACAACCAAACGACACAACGATGAAACGATTTCAAATGATTGCCGCAATGCTGGTGACGGTTGTCATCGCACTGAGCGCGGGCATGGCCCCTTACGAAAAGAAATTTGATGTGGATTACTCCAAAGCCCGCCACACGGAATGGAATTATACCTCGGGTGGTGCGACCGTGGAAGCCGACCTGGCCTACTGGATGAAGCGGCTGGCGGAATCGCTGGATGCGGAAGATCCGGAGCGGATAGACTACGAGGCGGCCTTTCGCCTGAACACCGGCAAGCCCAGCTTTGACTTCCTCGACAAGACCTATCATCTGTGGGATGGCGAGAAACTCACCGACTATGAAGCGGAGCAATGGCAGTTCGAACGGAAAGAAGTGTTGAAGCGCATGCAGCAGATCGAGGCCATCGGCCTCCCCGAAAGCCCCGACTACAGCGGTGACGACAAGGAGACCAAAGCCCGCAAACTGGGTCAGTACATGGTGACCAAGGCCAACGCCCAGCTGGCCCGTGCGCTGAAGAGCGACAACCCCGCCACGCGCATGTTCCACTTCTACCGTGCTTTCGGCAGCCTTTCGACCGGTGTCACGATGAAATGGACGAACGGCTCGGAAGAGGGATTCTCCGACATGGCCGGCAATATGCAGCAACTTTACAGCGAACTTCCGGAAGAATACAAGGCCGACTTCCCGGCTTCCTATGATATCGCTGCCCTGCAGGCCTTTGACGCAGAACGCAAGGCGGCTGCCAAGGAAAAGAAGCCCAATGCTGAAATCCTGAAGATGAAGAAAGGCGCCCTGCTGACGCAATATCGTACCACCAAGGAAAAAGGGGACAAACACGAGAACTTCACGGGCCACGTGGCCTGGCTGGAACAGGCTGTCAAGGACAACTGCCCGGAGTGGGGGACTCCCAAGGCATCCCGGGTCTTCTCGGACTACAAGGTGGAAGTGAATGCGCTGGGCGTTCCTGTTTACCGCACGTTCACCGCAGAGGTGATCTGTGAAGACCAGGGCTTCACGGTCTGCCACGAGGTGTTTCTGAAACAGGATTACGCCGGTGGCAAGTACGGCGCCAGCGAAGTCCGTCCCGGCGGCCTCAAATGGAACGACCGCTGCACGATCGTCAACCTGTAGCCCCTCTTTCCGCTGCAACGGAAACGCCTGAAAGGCAGATAGTAACGGGAAGTCCTCCCCTCTGTTGAAAAGGGGAGGACTATTCATAATATGCTGAGTAGCTGCAGTGTACATTGCAGCAAAAAATCCCTATATATGGGGATGGACGGGCAGCGGAATTCGCCGTACCTTTGCTATTGAAAATGGAACACGAGCATCATCATCACCATCACCATGCGGAGACGGCACAGGACGTAGCGTCGCTGCGAGGTATCTATTGGATCTCCATCGCTTTGAACCTGGCCTTCGTGCTGGTGGAGGCAGGTGTCGGCCTGTGGAATGGCTCGCTGGGGTTGCTGTCCGATGCTGGCCATAACCTGAGCGATGTCTTTTCGCTGGTGCTGGCGCTGATTGCTTTCCGGCTGGCAGCCTCGCACAGTACCGAAAAGTTCACGTATGGCTACAAGAAGGGATCGATTCTGATCTCGCTGCTCAACGCCGTCATCCTCCTGGTGGCTGTGGGCGCCATTATTGTCGAAAGTATTCATAAGTTGCGCAATCCGGTCGCCATCGACGGCGGCGCCGTGGCCTGGACGGCGGGCGTAGGCATCGTGATCAACGGCCTGACGGCTTGGCTGTTGATGCGCCACCAGAAAAACGACATCAACACGCGCGGCGCCTTTCTCCATATGGCCGCCGACACGCTGGTGTCTGTGGGCGTGGTCATTTCAGGTATCGTTATCTCGCTGACCGGCTGGACTTTTATCGATCCCCTTATCGGCATCGTCATCGCCGTTGTCATCCTTGTGAGCACCTGGCAGTTGCTGGCGGAAAGCGTCCGCATGAGCATGGATGCCGTCCCCGAGGGCATCCATCCCGACGAGATCCGGCAGCAGATGGAAGCCAAGGAAGGTGTCCGCAGCGTACACCATCTTCACATCTGGCCCATCAGCACCACCGAAACGGCGTTGACGGCCCATCTGGTCATCGCTCCGGAAAGCGATGCCGAAGCTATTGTACACGACGTCAAGCACGCCCTACGCGAGGCTGGCATCCGCCATGCCACCCTCGAAACCGAGCAGGAAGGCCACCCTTGCGCCGATGAATCTCCCTGCAACTAAAAGCAAATAACTACCAGCGGTTGTAGTGGATGTTGTCGGGATTCCACTTGTCTTTCGGGGCGGGGATCTCGGCGGGATAGCCGACGGGGACGATGGCCAGCGGGGTTACGTCCGCGGGGATGCCGAGATAGGCTCGAATGCGGTCGACGATGCGTTCGGACGGGTAGCAGGAGAGCCAGACGGCGCCCAGGTCGAGGGCTGTGGCGGCCAGCAGCAGGTTTTCAGTAGCAGCGGAGCAGTCTTCGAACCAGTATTTGTTGGGCCGTTCGACCGGCTCGGTATCGTCCGGCGCGTCGTGGGGCTTGACCATGCGGGTGGTCTCGCCGCAGACGACGATCACGGCGCCGGCCGTGGTGACCATCTTTTTGTGGACTTCGCCCTGATACAGGCCGGCCTTGATCTCGTCGTCGGTGATGACGATGAAACGCCAGGGGCGGACGTCGACGGCCGTCGGCGCAGCCATTGCCGCATCCAGCAGCGTATGGATCTGCTGTTCGGTGAGTTTTTCACCCGTGAAACTCCGGATGCTCGTCCGGGCCTTGATGACTTCCAGGGCGCTTTTATCCTTCGGCGCTTCGTTCTTGCAGCAGGCGGTCATCAGGACCAGCAGGGCTGCGCACAGGCAAAATAGCTGCTTCATGGCTTTGTTGCTTCTTCTTGTTTTTTATTGGGAAGGATGATATTCAACAGGATGGCGATCAGCGCGGCCGGGACGATACCGGCGCCGCCGAAAAGATAAGTGAGCCAGACCGGCATGGCAGCATGTACGGAAGTGGTGACGCTGAGACCGTAGCCGACGCCCAGGGCGACGGCCACGATGGTGGTGTTACGGGCGTCCAGCGGCTCTTTAGTGATCAGTTGGATACCCGAGAGCACGATGCTGGCAAACATAATGAGGGCCGCGCCACCCAGAACCGACTGCGGCATGATAGAGATGACGGCGCCCAGTTTCGGGAAGAGGCCGGCGAGCACGAGAATACCGGCACCCGTCGCAATGGCGAAGCGGTTGACCACCTTGGTCATGCTGACCAGACCGACATTTTCGCTGAACGAAGTGTTGGGCATTACGCCGAACAGCGTAGCCAGGGATGAACCGAAGCCGTCGGCGATGACGGCACCGGCCATTTCCTTGTCCGTCGCCTCCCGGCCCAGACCGCCCTCTGCAACGCCTGAGGTGTCGCCCACCGTTTCGATGGCGGTGACAATGAAAAGGATGCACATCGGAATAATGGCCTTGGCGTTGAAATGCAATTCAACGGGGAGGAGACTTGGAATGGCGAACCACGGGGCCTCGTGCACCTGCGACCATTGCGTGACGTAAGCATAATACTGGGTGTTGCCGGCGGCATCCACGAAGGTGCTGGGCAATACGAGGCCCATCACCAGCGAGGTGATATAACCCACGATGATGCCGAGGAGTACCGACGCGATGGAGGGAAAGCCTTTGAATGCGAATTGGAAAAACAGGATGGAAGCCAGGGTGATGAAGCCCAGCAGCAGGTTCGGGCCGCTGCCGTAATCGGCCGCATCGCTGCCACCGCCGAAGAAGCCGACACCTACTGGAATGAGGCTGAATCCGATGACCATCACGACCGTCCCCGTGACTACGGGAGGGAAGAACTTGCGGAGTCGTTTGATGCAGAAGCCGAGTCCCATCTCGAACACGCCGCCGATGAGGCAGGCTCCCATGATGGCGCCGTAGGCATAGATGCCCGCCAGCGCATCGGTGGTGATGACCCCAGCCGCTACGCCCGCCATCATGCTGGTGGCCATGGTGCTGGAGATACCAATGAAGCCCGAGGAAGTACCCATCACAATCGGCAGACGGCTGCCGATGGGGCCGATCGGATAGAGTTGGATGAAGGTCACCAAGCCGGAAACAATCATCGCGTTCTGCAACAGCGTCAGGCGCAGCGCGCCCAACCCTTCGCCTGCGGTGATGCCGCAGATGCCCATGATCATGAGCAGGGGCGACAGGTTGCCGACAAACATGGCCAGCACGTGCTGCAAGCCCAGCGGCACTGCCGTACTGAACGGCAAACGACCGTCCAGGCTGTACGGCGAAGAATATTGCTTTTCTTTCTTCATGGCCATACCCGGACTGTTATTTTAATTCAGACCAGGGGACCGGGATGGTAATGATGCCGAAGGCATAGGGGGCAAGGTCGTAGGGCTGGTAGTAGAAGGTGAGGCCTTCCTTGTTGACGGAGAACCAGGGGCTGGGCTCGACGGTTTCAGAGAAGAAGATGTCCGTTTCGTCGATGCCTTCCTCATCGCCGATCATGTCCTGCAGATCGTCCATGCGGTGCTGGCGCAGCAGTTCGGACATCCGGGCTACGGAAACGCCCGGGGCCAGTTCCTGCCACTCGACGCGCTCTCCGGTCTTCGTGTCAAAGACCAGCGGCGTGTTGACACTCATGCCGTGGGCACCGCCCAGATACTCGTACTGGTCGATGAAGTAATTGACATACTGTTTGTAGGCTTCGCCGAAGCCACCTCTGTATTCATAGCCCCAGTTGAGGAAAGGTGCGTCTTGTTCCTCCATCTCCATCTCCTCGAGCATGGCCGTGTTGGTCGTGACATAGTCGTCGGCGATGGCATCGCGCCAGGACTGTGCCAATTCTTGCAGCGAACCGGTAAAATCGGCATAGTTGTCGCCGAGCGTCTGGGTGCGGATGGTCCGGCGGACTTCCTCGAGGACCTCTTTCGGGAAGCCGGCGGTCGGGAAGTCGATGTCAAGGTTGAGGTCCAGGTGGTTGACACTGCCTTCGTGGAGGGGAATATCTTCGTCCAGCTTGAGGTTTTCCGTCTTGATTTCCTGGGTGCACGATGTCAGGGCGAACAGGGCCGCCGCGACAAGAAGAAGGATGCGTTTCATTATTTTAAAGTATTGATTACCTGCCGGTTGATCTCGCGGATGCGGGGGATGTCAACCTTGTCGACACGGCGGTCGTAGGTCATCAGGCCATTGACCTCGATTTCCACGTCGGTGGTCTGGGTGTAGATGGCGGCGGAGAAGCCGCGGGCGACCATATCCTTCAGCTGCTTGGCATATTTGACATATTCTTCCGTGACCTCGGCCGGGGTCGTGAACTTGATGTATCCCCAGTTGCGGTCGGGTGTCCAGAGGTGGCCTTCCACCGGCATGCCGATGCCGCCGTATTCTCCTAAAACGTTGACGCGCCGGGTATCAAAGAGGTACATGTCCGGCTGCGGATAGTTGTGAAGGTCGAGTATGTCTCCTGCTGCGAGGAAGTGGTTGCCGCCGCTGGCCGAGTTGACCAGACGCGAAGGATCATGCTGTTTGGTCCAAGTCGTGATCTCGACGGTCTTGAACTGGCCCCATCCTTCGTTGAAGGGGACCCAGGCCACGATGCAGGGATAACTGTAGAGGTAGTCCATGATTTCCCGCCATTCCTTGCGGTAGCAGGCCTCTGAAGCGGCGCTGCGGACGAATTCCGTTCCCTGGTACCAGCGGGTGTTCTGCCAGCTTCCGTGAAGGTCGCCGCTGGGCATGTCCTGCCAGACGAGGATGCCGAGGCGGTCGCAGTGGTAGTACCAGCGGGCCGGCTCCACTTTCACGTGCTTGCGGATCAGGTTGAAACCCCATTCCTTGGTCTTCTGTACGTCGAAGGCGAGGGCCTCGTCGGTGGGGGCGGTGTAGAGGCCGTCAGGCCACCAGCCCTGGTCGAGGGGGCCGTACATGAATATGGGCTTTCCGTTGAGGGTCATGCGCAGGATTCCATCTTTGTCGGCAGTGACGCCGACTTTGCGCATCGCGCAGTAGCTCCTGACCTGGTCGACGGTCTTTCCTTCGCGGATCAGCTTGACTTCCAGGTCGTAGAGATAGGGATCGTCCGGCGTCCAGCAGCGGGCGTCTGGAACGGCAAGTTCCGCTTCTGCACCGGCGATGGCCCGGGCGGATGCGACGCGCCGTCCATCTGCCAGCAGGTTGACTTCCACCAGGCCGCCCGTCACTCCTTCTGCCTGTACGCGGATGCATCCAGCATCCAGGTCGGGTGTGGTGCGAAGGTTCACAATATGATGCTCGGCGACCGGCTCCATCCAGACCGTCTGCCAGATACCTGTGACGGAGGTGTACCAGATGCCGCTGGGTTTGCGAACCTGCTTGCCGCGGGGCTGGAAGCCAGTGTCGGTGCCGTCCCAGACGCGCACGGTAAGGGTGTTTTCACCACTCTTGAGCGCATCGGTGACATCCAGGCAGAAAGGTGTGTAACCACCTGTGTGTGAACCAGCCTTCACATCGTTGACCCAGATGTCGGCTTGCCAGTCCACTGCACCGAAATGCAGGAGGACTCGACGGCCTTTCCAGGCTTTCGGCACGGTGAAGCTGCGCCGGTACCACAGATGCTGGTCGGTTCCCACCGTCTTGCCCACGCCGGAGAGGCTGGACTCGATGCAGTAGGGAACAAGGATCTGGCCGTCGGCTTTTTCAAAAGGGGCGTTGAGAGGCAGTACGGCGTAATCCCAAAGGCCGTTGAGGTTCATCCATTCGTCGCGCTGCAGCAGCGGGCGGGGATATTCGGGCAGGGGTGCCTTGGGATCGACTTGTTCAGCCCAGGGGGTACTGATATGGTTCCCGGCCGGCGACCATCTCTGGGCCGTGGCTGTTACACAGAAAAAAAGCGTTGCGAGAAGGAGGAAAGCTAATTTTTTCATACCTTTGGAATTGTCTATCAAAATTAGCGAATCTATGAGGATAATCAAAATATTTTGCGCGGCCCTGCTGCTGTCCGCCGTCTTGGGCGGCTGCGGGAAGGCGGCGGAAGACCAGACCTTTACCATTCGCAACGAGAACGGCATGAGCGCCACCTTTACCTCCTATGGCGCCCGCCTTTTGCGCCTCGAGGTGCCGGCGAAAGACGGCTCCCTGAAAAACGTGGTCTGGAGCTGTGCCGACCCGCAGGATGCCCGGGTGGATGCCGACTATCGCCAGCCCATCGTTGGCCGTTACGGCAACCGCATCGCCAAGGGACGTTTCGCGCTCGACGGCTATACCTATCAGCTCTCGCAGAACGAAGGCGAAAACCATCTGCACGGTGGCAAGGGAGGCTTCGACAAGCGCGAATGGACCCTCCAACCGCTTTCTGAAAGTTCGCTGCTGATGACGCGCGTGTCGCCCGATGGCGAAGAGGGCTATCCGGGCAACCTGGAGATCTCGGTGCTCTGCACGCTTACCGACAAGAATGAACTCGTGCTGCAATACAGCGCCCGCACCGACGCGCCGACCGTCCTCAATCCGACGCTCCATGCCTGGTTCAACCTGCACGGGGACGGGGAGGGGCTGACGACGACGCACATCCTGAAAATCAATGCCGATTACTATACCCCGGTCGATGCCGAACTGATTCCCACGGGCGAGATTGCCCCTGTGGAGGGCACGGCGTTCGATTTTCGGGCCGGCAAGCCGGTGACTCCGGCGTTCGACCACAACTTCGTGTTACGCGGTGCTCCGCACGAACCGGCACTCGAGCTATACGAACCGTCTACGGGCATCTTGTTGAAAGTCTATACCGACCAGCCCGGCTTGCAGATGTTCAGTGGCAAGCCCGATTGCGGCCTGGTGCTGGAGACGCAGCATTTCCCCGATTCGCCGAACCATCCGGACTTCCCGTCCACGGAGCTCAGGCCCGGTGAAAACTATACGCAGACAACGCTCTATTGTTTTGAAATCAAATAATCTTTCAATATGGACAACAAGAAGATGAATCGTCGCGACGCGATCCGGGCCATGATGCTGGCAGGTGCCGGCCTGGCCGCCAGTACCAGCCTGGCTGCTCCGTTACGGGCAGCGGGCGCTGTGCCCCAGAACTGGAAATTCACCGAACCCGCCAAAGGTGACCAGGTTATTCACCGTACATGGAAATCGCTGGGCAATGAGAGCATCAGCCTCCTCGGCATGGGATGCATGCGCTTCCCGCGCAAACCCGGTGCCGGCCGTCGCGCTCCGCTCGACCAGGAAGCTGTCAATATGATGATTGACTATGCCCTTGAACACGGCATCAACTATTTCGACACGGCGCCGGCCTATGGCGATTCCGAACGCGCCACGGGCGAGGCTCTCAGCCGCCACAACCGGAAGGACTACCTCATCGCAACCAAGATGTCGAATTTCTCCAACGCAGAGTTGGACGCATGCAAGACTATGTTTGCCAATTCGCTGAAGAACCTGCGTACCGACTACGTGGACTACTTCCTGCTCCACTCGATCGGCAGCGTAGAGGACTTCAACAAACGCTTCAAAGACAATGGCCTGCTTCCCTGGCTGCAGGAGCTTCGCAAGAAAGGAACGATCCGTCATCTCGGCTTCTCGTTCCACGGATCGAATGCGGCGATGAAGGAGCTGTTGGCGATGCCCTACAACTGGGAGTTCGTGCAGATCCAGCTGAACTATGTGGACTGGAAGGACATGCCGCTGGAAGACAGCGACGAGGCATGCGATTCGGAGACTCTCTACAATATGCTGGCAGAAAAGAATATACCGGTTGTCATCATGGAGCCGATCCGTGGCGGTGCGCTGGCCAATGTGTCGGACGGTCTGAAAGGCAAACTGGCGGAGCGTTTCCCGCATCTCTCGCCGGCGGGCGTAGCACTGACCTACGCTTCCACGTTCCCTGCCGTGATGTGTACGCTCAGCGGCATGAGCAACATGCAGCAGCTGATGGAGAATGTCTACACTTTCAGCCACTTCAAGCCTTTCAATGCGCAGGACAACGAATACATGATGGAGATGGCCCGGCTCTACAACGGCAATCCGCACATCCCGTGCACGGCATGCCGTTACTGCATGCCTTGTCCGCGTGGCGTGGATATCCCGGGCGTTTTCGGCGTCTACAACGCGATCAGCGACGAACTGATGCTGCCCGATCCCAAGAACAAAAAGGAAAAGGGCTACAAGCAGAAGAAAGAAGCCTTCCTGAAGCGCTATGCGACCCTCGCCAAGGATAGCGATGCCTCGGCCTGCGTCATGTGCAACGCCTGCCTGCCGAAGTGCCCGCAGCGCATACGCATCCCAGAACAGATGCGCAATATCCATAAACTGGTGAAAGATCTGGGCTGATAGGGGGAAATACGCAATATTTTTTTGCAGAATAAAAAATTTCCTTACCTTTGCAGTCCCAATCCGGTGCTGTAGCTCAGATGGTAGAGCAATGGACTGAAAATCCATGTGTCGGCAGTTCGATTCTTCCCAGCACCACAAACAAAAAGGCTTGCCACGGGCAAGCCTTTATTGTTTGGGTGCCAGAGCACCTGTCTCTACCGGTGGCGCTGCCCCCGGACCCCTGCGCGCCTTGGCGCGACTCGCCGTGCGAGTTTTTTCGTATATTTGTACACTTATCGATTAGTTAGTTTATGGCTGTGGAGAAGAGATATGTCGAGGTGCTGCTGCCTCTGAGACTGAAAGATACGTTGAGCTACCGGCTGCCCCGGGAATGGACGGTGGAGGAGGGGAGTTGGGTGCAGGTGCCGCTGCGCGGCCATCCGGCGCTGGGCGTGGTGCTGCAGATCCGGGACAGCGCGCCCGTCGGTGTGAACCTCTCCGCCATCGAAGCCGTGGATGCCGTGCTGGACATCCCGGCCGCAACCGACATCGAACGTACATTCTGGCATGCTATCGCTGATTATTATCTCTGCACGCCAGGCGAGGTCCTCAAGGCGGCCTTCAACGCAGGTATCCAGAAACTGATGCTGCAGCCGCCCAAGCCCCGCAAAAGCAAGAAATCACCGGAAAAGCCGGCGCCCTTAATGGACAGGGCTACGCTCTCCGAGGCCCAGCAGGGCGCCCTTGTTCAGATTCGTGCGGGTTTCGACCAGCACAAACCCGTACTGCTTCACGGCGTGACGGGTAGCGGCAAGACGGAAATCTATCTCCACCTGGCCGCCGAGCAGTTGCAGCAGGGCCACGACGTGCTCTATCTCGTCCCCGAGATCGCCATCTCCCAACAGTTGGAGCAAAGGCTCTCCGCTGTGTTCGGCCCGCAGCTGCTGGTCTATCATTCGCGTACGACGGTACCCCAGCGTCACCGCGTGATGGACACCCTGCGGCGCGATCCGGCTCCGCGCATCATATTGGGGACCCGTTCTTCTGTCTTCCTGCCATTCCGGAAACTGGGACTGGTGGTGGTGGACGAGGAGCATGACCGCTCCTACAAGCAGGATGACATGGCGCCCCGCTACAACGGGCGTGACGCGGCGCTGATGCTGGCCGGCCTGCACAAGGCTTGTGTACTGCTGGGTAGCGCCACGCCCTCGTGCGAGGCCCTTTACAATGTGCAGACCCGCAAGTTTGCGGTGGCGGAATTGCCCTGCCGCTATTTCGGCGGAGAGGCGGCTTCCATCGAGATCATCGACACGGCACAGGCTCTGCGACTGCACAACATGGAAGGCTCCTTCTCGCGCAAGCTCCTGAAGGAGATGGCTGCTGTGCTGGCAGCCGGGAAGCAAGTTATGGTATTCCGCTCGCGGCGGGCCTATGCCCCTGTGGTTCAGTGCGAAGTGTGTGGCGAGGTCGTCAAGTGCCCTCATTGCAACGTAGCGCTGAGCTACCACCGTTTCAACAATAGCCTGTCCTGCCACTACTGCGGCTACCACCGTGACTATACCCTGCGCTGTCCTGCTTGCGGCGAAGTGGCGCTCGTGGAGCGGGGGAGCGGCACCGAAAAGTTGGAGGAAGAGCTGCGGACCACCTTCCCGGACCGGACGGTCGCCCGATTCGACGCCGATACAACACAGAGCAAGACGGCAGAAGAAAAGATGATCCGCGACTTTTCCGCGGGCCGCATCGATATTCTGGTGGGTACCCAGATGATTACCAAAGGCTTCGACTTCGAGCGCCTGGCCCTGGTGGTCATCGTCAGTGCCGACAGTCTGTTTGCCGTACAGGATTTCCGCAGTGACGAACGGGCCTTCCAACTGCTTACCCAGCTGATGGGGCGTTCCGGCAGAAGGGGAGAAGCGGGGAGAATCGTCATCCAGACCTTCCAGCCCGAGCACCCGGTGCTGCAGCGCTTGCTACGGCCCGACGCTCCGTCCGATCTTACTACCAGCCTGCTGGCCGAGCGCAAGGCCTTTGTTTATCCGCCCTTCGTGCGCCTGATTGCCGTGACCGTCAAAGACCGCTACGAGGGCCGTGTGTGGAATGTGTGCCGCCTGATCCAGGAAGCGGCTACATCCGTCGGCATTCGCGATATCGCTGGACCCACGGCACCTGCCGTCGACGTGGTAGCGGGTGAACACATCGCCCAGTTTTGGATCAAGCTGCCGCGCGATCGCCGTCTGGCTGCCACCAAGCAAGCGCTCTATTCGCGCATCGATCAGATCGAGCGCGACTTCAAGGGCCATACCACCCTGATTATCGATGTAGATCCTGCCTAGAAAGCGGGGATGTCCTTGACTTCGTAGTTGTCAATGATTTCCCGGGTCCGCTCAGGCTCGTTGGTCGTGATCTGGTCGACGCCGAACAGGAGCAAACGTTCGATGCCCTCGTCAGTGTCTACAGTCCAGACATTGACGATCATGCCCTGATTGTGGGCTTCCACGATCCATTCAGGCCGGCTGAGGAAGACGGAGTAATGATAGTCGATGCCGTCGATGCCCATTTTCTTGAGTTCGGCAGGGGCAATCTCGCCGCCCAGGTATTCAACCCGGTTGCGCGGCATCCGGCGGGCGAATTCCTTGCAGGCGCTCAGGCTGAAAGAGATGAACTCCACACGCTTCTGGACACCATAGCGCTTGAAAGCCTCGATGCTCTTGGTGATGGCGGTGGCTTCGTATTCCGGGTCGCCCTTGCTCTTAAGTTCGAATATGAGCTTGAGCTTCGGGTACTGCAGCGATGCCTCAAGGTATTCGTCGAGCGTGGGGATTAGCTCGCCGTTGCTCAGCCGGAGGGTGTCGTTGCGCAGTTCTGCCAGCGAAGATTCCCGGATAACCAGGCCTTTGTAACTGAAGTCGTGGTTGACCACCAACTCGTCGTCGGCAGTAAGGTTGACATCAAATTCGGAACCATAGACGCCGATTTCTCCGGCTTTCAGCAGGGCGGCAATGGAATTCTGGGCGGAACCTTCCGTTTTCCAGTAGCCGCGGTGAGCCACAATCTGGGGGCCGGGAGCGGCTTCTTTTGTGCAAGCCACGAGCATGCAGCTGGCAATGAGGATGAGCAGCATCTTTTTCATGCATGCAAATATACAATTTTTCTGTGGTATTTCAGCTTGCAAATCAGAACTTTTCCCTATTTTTGCGATATGATGGAAGAGGATATTAGAGCCCACCTGAACCAGTGCGGATTGAAGGCGACCCCGCAACGTATGCGGGTCTATGCCGCTATGTGCCAGTTGGGGCATGCCTCGGCGGACTCCCTGTATCAATTCCTGGGCGGCGAACGGTGCACCATGAGCCTGGCTACGGTCTATAATGTGCTGGAATCGCTGACGGAGGCGGGCCTGCTGGTGCAGCGTCCCAGCTTCAGCAACAAGATGTATTTCGACGTAAACACCACGCCGCACGGTCATCTGTATCGGTGGGATACACATGAAATCAGGGATTTTTCCGATTCCTCGCTGAGACAGACAGTAGAAGCGCGCATCCGGGAGCAGCTCCCTGCAGGATTGGTCCTCGACCGGGTGGAGATCCAAGTGGTCTGCCACGCCGACTATGAAACCGCAAGCGAGAAAGAAGCGCTATGAAACAGGAAACCAAGGACCGGATTGTACGCTGCGTGAAGGAAGTGCTGCCTTCCACGACAAAGACCTGTATCTGGATCATCAAGATCACGGTGGGGGTCTCCTTCGCCATGATGCTGCTCAAGTATTTTGACATCCTGCCCTGGATATCGAATGCCGTCAGCCCGGTTTTCAAGATTTTCGGCCTGCCTGGCGCTGCCGCCCTGGCCTATGTGTCAGGCTATTTCGTGAATGTCTATTCCTGCATCGCCGTGATGACGACGCTCGAGCTGGACTGGCGTGCGTTGACCATCCTCTGTACGATGGTCATGTGCTCCCACTCAATGGTGCTGGAGACAGCTGTGCTGAAGAAGACGGGTGCCAACGGTGTCCGTATGGTCATCGTCCGGACTCTGAGCGCCTTTATTCTGGGCATCGTACTCAACCAGATTCTGCCCGGCAGTGCCAATCTGTCGACGGAAGCCATTGTCGCGGGCGAAAAACTGCCCTTCCTGACCACGCTCTGGGAGTGGTTCCTCTCGGCCTTGAAACTGGTGCTGATGATGATCGCCATCATCTATTCGCTCAACATTCTGCAACGGCTGCTGCGCGAATTCGGCGCCATGGAGAAGATCGCGAAAATCTTCCGGCCTCTGATGCGCGTCTTCGGCCTCCCGTCCAACACCGTCTTCCTCTGGATCGTGGCCAATATCATCGGCCTGGGCTATGGCGCCGCCGCGATGCTCGACGAGATGGACCGCGGTGAAGTGAGCCGCGAAGACGTCCTCCTGCTCGACTCCCACATCTGCATCTCCCACAGCAACCTCGAAGACCTCCTCCTCCTGACCGCCTGCGGCGCCGTCTGGTGGATCATGCTCCTTTCCCGCTGGGCCATGTCCATCCTCCTCGTCTGGGAACAACGAATTGAGTTACTGGGGCGCTGCCCCAAACCCCGCGCCTCCCGGCCTTAATACTTTGCTAATTCGGAGGTAAGTGCGTTCTTGAGTTGGGTCTAGCAAAGTACCGGCCTCCGGCGGTCCGCTGATGCGGACTTGTTATTGCTCGATTGTTCTC
>Ga0265298_10003836_pt1 | contig 19586 bp, 36 predicted proteins | sample AusTroGonzalo_MG_3_FD_193486 | JGI IMG/M metagenome (GOLD analysis project Ga0265298, IMG submission 193486) | Bovine rumen microbial communities from tropical cattle in Woodstock, Queensland, Australia - Gonzalo_01 | ecosystem: Host-associated > Mammals > Digestive system > Stomach > Rumen ... | reverse complement strand
CGGTAAGTACAGAGAGGATGACTGGAAATGATCAGAATTGTAAACGCGCACGACGTGATCATCGGGCAGAAGAAGTACTATGAGTTCGCCGGACTTGCGTTAGACACGAAACCCACCACGGACGACATCTCCACGGGCAGCACGTTCCTGGAGGTAGACACAGGGGACGTATACGCCTATGACGAAGCAAGCACGGAATGGAACAAGATTGCTTCCCTGGGCGGTGATGCGTAATGAATCTCAGAGAACTGTTGATGCTCAAGGCGGCAGGTGCAGGGGGAAGTCCGTCGGTTGAACAAACCGCAACGGGCAACCCTGTCCTGTTTACAACCAACCGAACAAAACCGCTGAAAGAATTGACCGCAGGGATCAGTTTTTCACAGGCTGGTTCAGGCGATCCGTACTTCGGCGGTGACGGTAAGAACCTTTTCAACAAAAACGACGTCTATATTGTCAATGGATATATTGCAGACTCTGCATTCAGCACGGCAAACTCAAACGGAAGGACTGTATATATCCCCATCAGTCCGTCCACCACTTATTCTGTAAGAAAAACTTCAGGAAGCAGGTTTACCATAGCGACGTCCAGCGCCATTCCGTCAAACGGGCAGACGTTCACAGAAAAAACGTCCCGTGACACCGGCACGACATTAACCATTACGTCCGGCGCAAACGACGCATACATCTGGGTGTTCTGTTATCTGAACGGAACGGATTCAAAATCATTAAGCGCAATTCTTGACAGTCTGCAGATCGAAGTCGGTCCTTCGTCCACCGCATATGCACCGTATGAAAACATCCGTACCATTTACGGAGCAAACTACCTGCTTGCAAGACAGTATGGTAAGAATATCGCACATGTATATGGGTATTCCGCAAGCAATGTCGCTGCCCATACATCAAATTCTTCTCTGTCAAACTCTTACGGAACCACAATAAACACAACATCCCCTGACGACGGAAAAGTTGTTGTCACGCAGTCTACATATACAACGGATTATACCATCGGCAGCTACAGAAACGGATATATATCCATCCGTGTGGATACGCTGATGGCTGGATGGAGTTATGATGTTTCCTTCAAAGTTACAGACATCGTAAGCAATCCGCTGAACGCATCCCTGTCCGATATATATATCATTTGTTCCGGGAACAACCAGTCAACAAACCCGACGGTTAAAGGGGATACATTAATATTTAAGAATTTTCTCTATACCCAGGACGGCACAAGGGACCATGTTGAAATACGTGTGTGCGGGATGTCCTGTACAATATCCGAATTCATGATAACGCCGGCGAACACATCAGACGGCGTGTATGAACCTTTCTCCATCTACCAATATTATGTTGAATTTCCTGCGCTTGGGAACAACCTGTTTAATTATCAGGATGCGGGTTTCATGACCGGATACTATAACGATGCCGGGAATTATCAGGACGTACCGCAATCTTCTGTGAACAATCACTTTATCAGCATTAATCCGAACCAGAATTACAGAATAAAATATAATGGTACAGAAAATTATATACGGTCACTGTATTATTTTGATGAGAATAAAATCTTTATATCAAGATATGCTCCCGGATATACAAACAATACAACGTTTACAACACCGTCAAATGCTTATTATCTAAAATTCGAAATTAATTCAAGTGCTGACACATCCAAATTTATGTTGAGTGCCGGAACAAATGACTTTGACTTTGAACCATATAAAAACACCATATACGGCGGTACATACGATTTTACAACAGGCGTACTGACCATTACGCATATTGAGTATACCAATAAAATATCCGGCTATTCAGCAAAGAATACTTATGAGGGCATTACAGAATATCAGTTCAACAATATCACAAACAAGAAAATTCTGAACAATAACACACAGGTATGCGACATTGCAAAGTATTCATGGAACAATCAGAATGCTGCATATAATCATTTTTATGCATATTCTGACACTAATGCAAGCGGCACAAGAATATTGATGTATCTAACAGGCACTGTTGATGAAACGAGAGAATTTACAGTTGTTTTTCCGCTTGAAACACCTTTTGAAATGCAACTTGATCCGGTTTCCGTTACCGCACTGAATGGAACCAACACCATTTACCTTATAAACGGCACGACCATGACTGCAAAGTATCTTGCATAAAGGAGGAATGAACGTGACCATTGACCTGACACAGATCATCCTGGCCATCATCACACTGATCGGCGCGATCATCACCCGCTACCTGGTACCATGGATCAAGAGCAAACTGAACGACAACCAATACGAAACCTTCTGTACCCTTATCCGCGTCGGCGTGTACGCTGCGGAACAGCTTTTCACTTCTGAACAATGGAAGGAGAAGAAGGCGTATGTGGTGGATCTCCTCAAAGAAAACGGCTATACGGTTGATACAACCGCCGTAGACGCGATGATCGAGGCGACCGTCCGGGAACTGCGGATTGAGCAAGGAGGTCTGAAGAAAGCGGAGGAACCCGCCAATGAGTGAAGAGCGGACTACTTCCGAAAACGGGATCAAATGCACCACCTGTGAGAAGAAAAGCACGGCCTGTATTTCGTTCTTTGCACATGAGAACGCGATGATGCACAAGGACACGGACAACGAACGCGCCCACAGGACAACGAGGTTTGTGTGCATCACATTCATCATTATCACAACGATCTTTGTGCTTGCGTACACGCTTCGCATGAACTCTTTCCTGGATACCATTAACAAGATGACCGCCGCGCTTATGGAGTTGGCCGGTGCCAAAGGGATCCCCGCGCCCTGAGTATACAAACTCTCAGATTAAGGCGTTGATTATGGAATACATCCACGATAAAACCGACAGGAAGCTGCTCTACCTGCGGCTGGTAGACAACGACACTATCGGCGAAATCGCTGGAAAAGTGAACCTCGATAACAAAACCGTCTGGAGACGGTTGCGTAAGGGTGAGCGAGAATTATTCCGCCACCTACCCGGCTGAACAAGCCGGGATTTTTTTACGCATAACTGCCCGTAAAATGCCCAAAACAATACGGACTTCTGACATCGTCAGAAGTCTTTTTTTATTGGACAATTGATGGCGAAAGGACGGTGTTGAAAATGGATCCGACAATCATGTACCCAAAGGCATGCCGGAAGAATATCCGGACGATTGTGAACGAGATCGGGGCAAGCGTGGAAACCGCCTACGCCATGATGCTGATGACGGCCATGCTGATGGACCTGCGTCCAGAAGACGATGAAGTGACTGAGATGATCCTGAAAGACTGCGGGGTAGAAGACGGGGACATTGCCTGATGTGGATCTACGCAAACCCGAACCCGTGCAGGCAGGAAGAACCGGACTGCGTGATCCGGGCCATTGCAATTGCGACAGACCAAAGCTGGAAAAAGGTGCATTGGGACCTGTGCATGATGAGTCATGACAAATGCACAATGCCGAGCGTGAACTGGCTGTGGGGACTGTACCTATCACGATATGGGTTTGAGAAATTTCTGCTTTCGGACGAGTGCCCAGCATGCGTAAATGTGCGGGAGTTCTGCCGTATGTTTCCGGAAGGGACGTACGTACTTGCTACAGGATCTCATGCGGTTTGTGCAATAAACGGAAACTGGTTTGACACTTGGGACAGCGGCGATGAAACCGTAACATATATTTTCAGAAAGAGAGGACTATAACATGGCAAACTATCCGGTACCTTATCAGCAGAATTGGAATTACAGCGGTGTGGGACAGCAGATGTACCCGCAGTATCAGCAGAGCATGTCCGCTCCGCAAATGCCTGTTCAGCAGATGAGTCAGGCACAGACAGGCGGCATGGGATTGAAATGGGTGGACGGCGAGGTCGGTGCAAAAGCGTTTCCGATGCCGCAGGGATGGCCGCCGAACCAGCCGATTGCACTATGGGACACAAACGATACGGTGATCTATTTCAAGTCCATCAATCCGATGGGCATGCCTAACCCGCTTCAGAAAGCACACTATACGCTGGAAGGTGTAAGGAGTGGGGAGCGCAGCCAGGGTTATTCCGGGGACGCAGAAGAGAAACCGGACATGACTAAATACGTAAAGAAGGAAGACCTTGAACGGATGAAGCAGGATCTGATGGACACCATAGGCCAAATGCAGACGTCCGGTGGTGTCAGGAAGACCGCATCGAAGGGGGAATAAGAATGAACCCTTTGTTTAATGCGCTGTTTGGCAGCAGAATGCCCCAAATTCCGTCAGCAGGACAGCAGATGAATGTGCAGGGAATGGACTGGAACGCGCTTATGGGGCAATTGCAGGCGAATCCAGGGGATGCTCTGAAGACTGCCGGTTATAACGTGCCGGACGAACTAGTCAACAATCCGCAGGCGACTGTGATGCACCTGCTTCAGACGGGACAGGTAAGCAATCCGCTGATGCAGAGAATCCAGCCTTTTCTGAACCACATGGGTGTAAAGTGAATTCTTATCGGTGATTGCGCATAAACCGATTAAAGAATAATAAAAAAAAGGAAGTAAATAACTATGACAGATGGTACTGGAACTCAGATGTACATGCCTGTCGCCCCTGCATACGGCATGGGTGGAGGTATGGGTAATGGATTTTTCGGGGCCGACGGTTGGTGGATTATCCTGCTGCTGCTCGTATGTGGCGGAGGCTGGGGCAACGGTTTCGGTTTCGGTGGCGGAAACGGCATGTTCCCGTGGATGATGGCCGGTCAGACCAACACGAACAGCGACGTTCAGCGCGGTTTCGACCAGGCTGCGATTGTCTCCGGAATTACCGGTGTGCAGAATGCTGTGACCTCCGGTTTCGGTGATGTGCAGACTGCCCTGTGCGGCGGATTTGGCACAGTAAACTCCAACATTGCAAACGGTTTTGCCCAGGCTGAGATTGCCGCCAACGGACGGCAGATCGCCGACATGAACCAGAACTTTGCGCTGCAGACTGCGATGCTTGGCGGATTTAATCAGCAGAGTGCCGGTCTGGCGGATCTGAAGTATACGCTGGCCACCGAGGCATGCAATACCCGGGCCGCGAACACCGCGAACACACAGGCGATCATGGACAAACTGTGCCAGCTTGAACTGGACGGCATCAAGGCTGAACTGGCGTCCGCACAGCGTGAGAACGTTGCGCTTCAGAACCAGCTGAACATGGCTGCGATGCGGGAGAGCCAGACGGCTCAGAACGCGCTCATCCAGCAGGGGTTCAGCAATGAAGTGGATGCCCTGTACAACCGGCTAAACAACTGCCCGGTTCCCAGCACTCCCGTGTACGGCAGGACTCCGATCTTCACATGCGGCGGCAACAGCTGCGGATGCGGACTGGCTGCGTAAGGGGTGAATGATATGGCGGCTGAATATTTAGCGGTATCCGAGCAGGAAGTTGCTCTGAATTCACCAATTATTTTTACCGCTTCCATCCCGTGCACCCGTGGATGGGTTTACCATGAGGATGAAACAGGGATCTTTATTCTGCGCGGTATCACGAACGGTCAGTGCTTTGCCACGTACGAAGTGACGTTTAACGGCAACATTGCGATTCCCGCCACAGGCGTTGTCACTCCGATTGCCATCGCAATCGCGGTGAACGGTGAACCGAGAATCACAAGCAGGGCAATTCTGACCCCGGCGGCGGTGGATGAATACGGCAACGTTACAAGCACATGCATTGTCAAGGTGCCGAAGGGCTGTTGCTTCAGCCTGAGCGTGGAATACGTCAGCGGAATCACCGACGGCGTGACGATTCCCACCACCGAGATTAACGTCATCAACAGCAATCTGACTATCAGCAGAATTGCCTGAAAGGAGTAAACGTAAATGAAACATTACGAAAACCTTGAAGAAGCCATGTGCAAAGAACTCGACAAGCTGGACAAGAAGTATGCCAACGACGTTCCTGAGATGTCTGTCCAGGACGTGGAACGCGCAGACATCCTCTACCATGCTCTGAAATCTGCTGCGACCTATCATGCTATGAAGGATGCGGAAGAATGGGACGACGATGATATGGAAGGTTCCGGTGACAGAATGTCCCGTGGCGGACGTAGTTACTATGGCCGTAGCGGTACGGACCGTTCATATCGGAGAGGACGGGACAGCATGGGTCGGTATGTCAGCAGGGATATGGACGGATATTCCGGACACTATCCCGAATGGATGCCTCCGATGTATCCGAGGTATTAATCAAAAGACCCGCTCGTTGAGCGGGTCGCTTTTTATATCTGTATGTGGTTGTAATATGTTTCCTGTCTTGCCCACTCGTTCAGGACCAGGCGGATCATTGCAGAATAACTGATGCCGCGCCTTTCGGCAGACTCGATGATGATTTCTTTTGTGACGTTCGGAATTTCTATGCCTGAATCAGAAGCAGTGTTCAGGAGTTTGGCAAGATTTTCAGCATAAACCTCATCCGGCGTGAGCGGATCGTTCATAACCGCGTAGGTGACAGACTCTTCAAAACTGTCTGTATGTTCATCAAGTATACAGTAAATGGCGTCTGCAATCTCACCGTACAGATTAAAGTACGGTGTTTCTTTATAGCCGAGTTGGGTGAGGACGTTCTCCAGGTTGAGCGCATCTCGACCGGCGCGAATGAGGTGGGCGAGGACTTTCTTGTCATTCATAAAACGCTCCCGAAATTTGTAAGCAGTAGTGTAAGCAGTATAACGCCATTTTTGGCTATTTATTACCATTCGTAGTAGGAATATTACAGGGTAAAAAACTTCGGAGGCCTTGATTTTCAAGGCCTCCGAGAAGTCTGGGTGAGAGGATTCGAACCTCCGGCCTCTTGAACCCCATACAAAAAGCAATGACGCAAAATAAGGCTATGCAGCGGATTTTGTAAGCAGTATGTTAGCAGTACAGCTATGTTTTTTTGAACGAGTCAACAATTTTCTTGAGGTCGAGCAGGTGGGAAGACTGGTATTTGTCCTGTGTGAAAATATAATTTGAATGACCAAACATGGCAGCTTTATCCTTGTCTGAACCGGAAGCATTCTTCAGCATGTCAGCATATGTGTGCCTTGCACAGTACGGGACCTTTTTTTCTGAAAAGCCAAGGGATGCCATGAGCGGTTTGAAAACGTGCTTATTGAAATAATCATGCGACATTTGTTTGAACTGGATAAATGGATTGTCTTTCTTGCGGCTGAAACAATACATAGGGAACACATAATCTGTTCCGGGAATATACAGGCGGGATATGATGATGTCCAGTATCTGATCAGGCACAATGACTACACGGTCTTTACCTGCAGGTGTTTTCTTTCCGTTTACGAAATACCAGACCGGAGTCTGTTTTTCTTTCTCCGTTTTAATGACAGAACAGTGCAGCATATCTTTCGTCAGTTCAAGCATTTCTCCGGGTCGGAACCCCAGGTAGCAAAGGCAGTAAACGTATTCCGCGTAACGTGCCTTGCCAATACTGTTTTTGATTGCTTCGACCTCATGTGCTTCAACCGGATCCCGCTGCACAGAAGATCCCTTTCCAATATATAAGTTATCGGTTATGTCCTTATAAACAGCATTGTGATCGAACGCATAACCCCATAAAAGGCCAGCAATGCACTTCATATTCTGATGCGTACGGTGGCCGGCCTTGCACTCGTCCATGCAGGACTGGAGTTCATCAGCTGAGATGAGATCCATATACTTTGAATGGACTTTTTCAAAATGCTTGTATGCGTATTTGTAGCATCCCATTGTGGAAGGGACAATCCTTGTTTCATACATTTCAGACCATGCATCCCATACTTCCTGCATGGTCATTCTGTTTAATTCGTTTCCACTTGCTAAAAGCTTTGGACAATAATTCAATGCATCGCGTTTTGTTTTGAAACCACCCTTTGTTTTCCGGACAGGGATCTTCGGTTTGGTTGGATCCTTTGGCAACTTCCAGCCGACAACAACACACGCGGTCCATGTCTGACCGCGTTTAATTGCTGTGCCTTGTCCGTTGCCCCGGGATTTTGTTCTTCCCATGTTATACCTTTTCTTTTGATAATGCTGTTGCTACAGAAATAAGCGTATCCAGGTTTTCATTACTGAGAAATTTAGCTTGAGAATACAGAGTATACAGCTTTGGATTTGCATTTAATGATTCTGCTACATAAGAAACCAGTTCTTCCCCAATTGTATCATCCTTTGGAAGAAGAGCGGAAAGAGGCACATTAAAATATGCAGCAAGCTTTTTGAATGTTGCAAAGTCAGGTTCCCGGCGGCCTGTTTCCCAACTTGTAATTGAACTCTGGCTTGTCCCCAGGTCTTCCGCCATCTGCATTTGGGTAAGACCGCGCTGCAAGCGGAGGTTTCGTATATTGTCTGAATAATTCACTTATAACTCACCTCGAAAATGATATTATCACGCAGCGTGTTAATAGTCAACTATGTTTCGTAATACATGGTAATAGTAATTTAAAATCTCAAATGCTTTACCAATAAGTCGAAACGTGATAAAATAATGGCACGAAAGGGGTGAGACAACCATAGATGAATGAGTTAATCAGCATGAAAGAAGTCGGAGAAAGACTTCGTGCGCTGCGCGGTGTTCGGACAAGAACCGGTGCCGCAAAGCAAATGGGCCTGTCGTATAGTGCATTGTGCAAATATGAGACAGGCGCAAAGCGTCCGAACGATGAAACAAAGGTTCGTATTGCAAACTTTTACGGAAAAACCGTACAAGAAATTTTTTTTGACCAACAATAACGCGAAACGACTTAAAGAGAAAGCGAGTAAGAAATAATGAAGAACATAAAAGACGCATTACTGCGGATGGTACGTGCAGGCCGGAAGGCTGAAAGAATGCAGGACGCATACGTACAGGTCGGACTGAATGACAACATGATTCATGAGATCTACGGTCAGATACTGGACGGGATCTACTGCCTGATCGGCGAGAACACGAAAAGCTTTGAAAAATCAATCACATATCTGGCCATGACAACGCCGCTGCTGACAGACGAAAGGCGCGTGGAAATGCTTTACGCAGAGTACCGGAAAAATAATCCGGAACAGCCTGCTCCGATTACTGTTGAACCTAACGAGTTCCGTGAGATGGCAAAGAAAAATGGGTATCTGTATGAGACACCTGAAGGTGACTGGTCATGACGCTGGCTGAACTGGAAAGCATGGAATGCAACACACTGACTGTGAAACAGGTGGCAGAGTTCCTTGGAAAGGACCCGCAGGTGATTCGAGACCAGGCTGAGAGAGAACCAAAGTACCTTGGTTTCCCGATCTGCAAGGCCGGTCACAGCTACTGCATTCCGAGGATCGGATTCATTGCATGGGTGAAAGGCAATACACCGGTGATGCTGATATCCACAAGAATTGGAACTATTGCACAACCGGATAGCCTTCCAAAGATTTTATATGACACATAAGGAGGACAGTATGAACAGAGCAAAGAGACGTGCGGAGACACGGAAGCACCAGCGCGAGGCGCGGCAGCACTTTCATCCCAGGGGATTAGCGCGGGCCGTTGCGCACAGCATGTTGGCGCGTGAAGGCGCCACAGGCGTGAACCATGTGGAACCCGGTGTGACACAGAGTCAGTTTTCACAGGTGTGGCGCAGGGTTGCTGAACGGTTCGCAGTGGACCGCGGATAACCCGGTCTGGAGGTGGCAGATGGCACGAAACAAAAAAGACCAAAGCGACCTGATCAGGAAGATCATCATTGTTGTCATAGAGATTGCCGTCATGATCGGCGTGATATGGTTCATTGTCATGGCAAGCGAACAGATCGTACTGTCTGAAGCACAGGCAGATTCGTATGACAACCTTACGGAAGCATACATTCTGTGCGATGACTATGTGAACATCAGACGCTTTCCGAACAATGACGACGAACCGCTCGGTCGGTTTGAAACAGGCGACACGGTCGTGCTTGACGGGAAAAAGAAAAACGGATACCTGCACTGCATCGATCTGAGTCTTGAAGCCTGTGAAGGATGGGTTCACAAAGGGTTCGTTGTGTATGACAAGCCGGTTAAGGTGAACCAAAGGGCCGTGATTGTCAGCAAAGGACGGCTTGCAGCACGGAAGTATGTAGGCGGAAAGCGGACAAGATGGCTGAAGTCCGGTGCAAGCGTGAAGGTTTATTACTGGTCGGACGAATGGTGCGTAACAGACTGCGGGTATGTTCAGACACAGTACCTTGAATTGGTAGGTGAGTAGGATGAAATGCGAACAGTTCTTCAGCACCTGCCCAAAGTGCGGGCAACAGATTCTGATGACAAAGTGCCAGCGAAACAAACTGTGGATACCGTGCGATCCGGAACTCTTCCGGTTTACGCCGGCAGATGGACCGGAAACCTATGTGACACCCGAAGGAAATACAATGCGCGGATACCGTGACCGGAACGGACAGTACGGTTACAGACGGCACGGCAGGAGGTCATGCAAATGCGGATAACCAGGGAGATGCTGAGTCCAAGTAGGGACGATGCAGTAAGACTGTCCAGGCAGGAAAAGATGGGCATGATCAGTCTTGCGTACATTGCAACAGTACTTGAAGACATGCAGACAGAAATGCGGAGCAGGTTTGAAATGATTCCGCAGGGCACAGAGCGTCTGCTGTGGGTGTCTGATGAAACGGACAAACTGCTGAACGAACTGCGGGAAACAGTTCCGATTGAACAGCGTCTGAACCTTCAGAACACGGCACAGGAATATGAGGTTCGTCTGACGCCGAAAGCGACGCCGAGTAAGACCAACGTTGTGATGCGGAAAGAAGAGTTCAGAGAGATTGTTGACTTTGCACGTACCAAGTGCATTGACTGCATGGAAAGCGACACGGACTGCGAGAAATGCAAACTGTTTAAACTGCTGACTGTACTGCTTCCGCTTGATGACTACCATAACGGGATGCTGTGTCCCTACAACATGGGAGAGTGGGCGAATTGATGACGTTTAACAGGGGAAACAGCAACAACTGTCCGTGCAAGGAATGCCCTGACAGGGTTCCCGATCCGAACTGCCATGGAACCTGTGAACGCTACAAAGCATGGCGTGCCAAGATGGACAGGATAGCAGAAGCGGAGCGGAAAAGACATAAGAACAACGACACCATGAGCGAAGCGAAGCGGCGGTCGCTGTGGAAGGGTAAAAGATATTCAAGGCAGGTGAGGTACAACAAGAGTACGAAAGCTGACTGACAACCGACAGTGTGGGCATGGGCACTGAAGGTTAATCATACAGGCGAAGGCTATAAGCCTGGACACATTTCCTCCCTGTGTGTTCCTCTCAAAAAGTCTCACGCGATGGGGTTCTTTTTCCTTTCCTTCCCCGCGCTTTGCAACCGTCAGACTCATCAGGTGGAACACAATGGAAAGAGGAACTATGCCGGCCGGTCGGGGGCAGCCGGTTATTTAAAACCCCCTTTATACTACAAGCGGCAGTATTGCCAGAAAGGATTTGTGTTATGGCGTATCAGAAAATGACGGAGGGCAAGTTTAAGGCAATCAAGATCCTGTTGAGCAGCGGAACGACGCATGCGGAAATCTCGGAAAGCCTTGGGATCAGCGACTACGTGATCAGGTTCGTGAAGGCATCGGAAACCTTTGAGGAATACAGGCACAAGATGTATGTGAACAGTGCCGGTTACCGCAAAAAGGTGGAAGCAGAGCAGAAGAAAAAGGAAGAGGAAGCAAAAGCGGCCGCAGAAAAAGCTGTTGCTGAGAAAGCGCCTGCTGAACAGGCAGAAAAGAAAGAGTACAAGGAACCGGAAGTCCAGGTGGTTGAACATCGGCAGTCCGTTCAGATTCAGGCGACACACTTCATGACCGAAGAGCTGCGGGAGATGAAGGAACTGCTGAAGGGCATCAGCAACAAACTTGCCTTTATTGTGGAAGAACTGACGGGTGAGGTGAAGAGCAGTTGATATGGTTTTTCCTTGCCGGATGGATATCCGGCGCGGTGTTCATGGTTCTGTATGCGAGATGGTGGGTTCATAAGCATACCGTTACGAAGATCTACATTGATAAGGAAGACGAGGAGGAAAAGTCCGATGACTGAGAACGAGTATAACCAGGCGGAAGGGATCCGCAGAAGCGACCTGTGGAAGATGGAGGACAGTCCGCAGAAGTTTAAGTACTATCTTGAGAATCCTGTTGAACAGACTGCTGCGATGGCGTTCGGATCTGCATGCCACAAGTATATTCTTGAAGGCCCCGACGCTTTCTGCGAAGAGTATGCTGTTGCCCCGAATGTTGACAAGCGTACCAAGGCAGGAAAGGAAGCATGGGAAGCATTCAGTGCCGAGAACGAAGGGAAGACCGCCGTCAGTTCTGATGATGCCGATACTTTCCTGCTTATGGATGACATGATTGCCAACTGCAAGCTGGCTGAGAAACTGATCCACGGCAAGGGTGAAACCGAACAGGCATTCTTCTGGACCGATCCGGAAACCGGTGAGAAATGCAAGATTAAGGTGGACCGACTTGTGAAGTTCAACAGGCGGTGGTACGTGGTTGACTACAAGACCACGGCATGTGCCGAAACCTTCCATTTTAACAGCGACATCTGGAAGATGGGGTACTACATGCAAGCGGGCATGTACTGCGAAGGCGTGAAGATTGCCAGAAAGCTTCGGAAAATGCCCGGGTTTCTGTTCGTTGCACAGGAAAAGAAAGCACCGTTCAGTGTGAACGTGATCGAGGTCAGCGAGGAACTGATGAACGCTGGGGTCGCAAAGTTCCATCAGCTGCTTGAGAAGTACCATGACTGCAAGGCGTTGGATCAGTGGCCAGGGTATGTCGGCGACGTGCCGAACGATGCATATGTTCCCGGATGGGCGGAAAGAGAAATGGAGGACGAGTTCTGATGCGGAAACTGAAGTTGCTTTTACTGATCATCTCCATTATTGCCTGTGTTCTTGTGTTTGCCGGATGCGAACACAAGACAGGCAACAGGATTACCAGCGGAAGGGACGTTCAGACGTTCACCTACTGCTACATAGTCCTTGGCGGACAGGAAGTCGTAAGGGGATCCATCACGCAGTGGCGGGATTATACAGACAGCGACGTTGTGCAGGTGCTTGTGAACGGTAAGTTCTATCTTACCCACTACAGCAACATCGTGATGATTGCTGATCCGGAACAAGGGGCACTCAGCTACGGTGACGTTTCCTGGCATGGCATTGAAGAATAAAGAGGTGTATCCATAAATGATATCAGAAACCAAACTGATCAAAGCGTTTATAGAAAAATGGAGCGCGGAACACCCATACCCGTATGACAATGGCGGATCAATGACCTATGGAGAGATTATTGATTTTATCCGTGAGTTTACAAAGAAAAACAAAGTGGAGGATTAACAGATGATTACGAAGGAATTGCAGAAGATGAAACCCCTGAAGGGCGACGAGAAGTTTGAGCGCGACAGTGAGTACATGGGTGCAGACGATATCGACAGCGGTGTCGAGCCGGTACTGACAATCAAGAACCTGTACCGTGGCAAGGTGACCCTGCAGCGCGGACCGGAAGTGAAGAACGTTCTGACGTTCGTGGAAGAGTCTGTACCTGGGATCAGCGAGGTTCGCCCGCTGATCGTGAACAGCGGGAACAGGCAGGTGCTGAAGAAACTGTACGGGCAGGTGACTGCCAATGCCCTTGAAGGCAAAAAGATTCAGCTGTGGATTGAGCATGGCGTCCGGAACCCCAGCAAGAATGAACTGACCGACGGCATCCGTATCCGTGACAAGAAACCTGCGGTGGGCGGAAAAGCACATGTAGCAGTGAAGTGCGCGGACTGCGGGAAGGACGTGACTGGCAGTGGAAACTTCACAGCGGAGCAGATTGTCAAGGCCAGCAAGGATAAGTACGGAAAGGCACTGTGCATGGCGTGCGCTCAGAAACGCAAGGCTGAAGCGGAAGCACCCGCTGTTGTGGAAGACAATAAGGTTGAAGCACAGGACAGCCTGGCTGCCGAACTGATGGCTGAAGCAGGAGAATAAGTCTGTAATAGCATCATTTATTGATGAGAAAGGATTGTTATGGATCGTATTATCGGAAACATATTTGAAACCAAAGATTATGGGATGTTCAAGACACTTGAAGGAAACAGGGAAGATTATGAGGCAAGAGCGCAAAAGATCATCTTAAGCATTAAGAGCCGTGGCTATATCCTGTCTCCGATTTGTATCAATGAAAAGCAGGAAGTAATAGACGGACAGGGAAGACTGTGTGCATTAAAACAGCTTGGTATGCCTGTCCATTATTATACTGCCACAGGTGCTGGAATTAATGAGTGTATTGCAATGAATATTTACGGCACAAAGTGGCAACTGATTGACTATGTCAGAAGTTACGCACGACGTGGATTTGAGGATTATAAGAAATTGCTTCAATTGAATGAAAAATACAGTGCTATTTCATTCAATACAATTCTCAGTATAACCTGCAACATTATGTATGGCAAAAACAGAGGGAGAGATATTCAGAATGGCCATTTCAAAATTTCGGATGAGAACTTTTTGAGAGCCGACGATGTTCTTTCATTCTGTGAAGAGGCAAGGCCGTATTTTTCATGGGTAATCGGAAGGAAAGACTATCTTTACCTGTCATTTAATTTTCTCCTTGGGAAATACTATCATGGTGAATTTGATAGAAAAAGAATGATTGAAGCGATCAGACTTCATGGTAAAACACTGATGCCTGAAATTGCAACCATTCAGTCTGCTCTGAATGGACTAAGCGATATCTACAATTACAAGAAAAAGAACAACAAAGTATATTTTGCAACAGAATACGACAAAGCATTGCGTGAACAAATTCCGAATTACGAAAAGATTCATAAGAATAAGGAGTAACGAACATGAACAAACTGATGATTATCGGAAACCTCACCCGCGATCCTGAACGCAGGGAACTGAGCGACGGCAAATCAGTGGTCAACTTTACGGTCGCTGTGAACAGGCGTCAGAAGAGGGAGCAGAACAGCAACCAGCCGGAAGCAGACTTCTTCCGTGTGTCCGCGTGGAACAATCTTGGCGAACTGTGCCAGAAATACCTAACCAAAGGGAAGAAGGTTGCGGTTGTTGGGTCTGTGTCCATCCACGTATACAAAGGCAACGACGGTGAACCGAAGGGCAGTCTTGAACTGATGGCAGAGAATGTGGAGTTCCTGAGTCCGGCAGGAAACGGGAACACGCAGGAAGCACCGGCTCAGACAGGTGGATTCACTGCCGTTGAAACAGACGAGATGCCGTTCTAAAAGGTTGAATGATGCGGTGGCGGAATAGATGTACGGATAGGAAGGTACAGCAGCGGAACAGACATAGGATATAGTTTCCCAATTAAACTATGGAGGTTTGTTCCGGGCAGTAGACGCTACGTGGCGAGTCCGTGCGTGGGCAAACACATTGGGGTGGGTTGCCCATTGTGGCTCCTGAACGGACATGTGAGGTGCAAATCCTCACCCGCATCCAACGTTTTACTCTAAATTAATGACATGCAGTGACATGCAATTCAGAGACTACGCTGCAGAGAGGAGATACATATGGAAAAGACAGACAACAGGAGCAATGGTAACCGTTTTGAGCAGGAACTGAGTCACATCCTGGCGGAGAACGGGTTCTGGGTACATGTCATGCAGCAGAACAAGTCGGGACAGCCGGCGGATATCATTGCGGTTAAGGGTAAGTTCCATACACTGATCGACTGTAAGGTCATAAGCGACAATAAAGGTTTTCCGTTTGAACGGATTGAGGAAAACCAGAAGATGGCAATGCGGATGTTCACAAACAAAGGAAACGAACTGTGTTATTTTGCACTGAAACTTCCTGACGGGACAATCCGCATTGTCAGTTTATCAAGGCTTGAAACACTGAGGAACAGGGGAATGAAACGGATAGCCGAGAAGGATATGTCCGTGCAGACATGGTTGCTGGAAGACTGGCTTGCGTCATCTGAAGTATGGGGTAGAGATGAATGAATACGAAGATTGCAAACAGGATCTATATCGAAGATCCGTCTATCGAGGTGACCAGGTGGGCAAAAGAAAACCTGAAGTTTGCGAACCCTGAGTTTGAAAAGAAACAGCGGATGGGATTCTGGACGGGCAGGACACCGCGTGACCTGCGGCTGTACGAGTGGGACGGCGGGACGCTGATTGTCCCGTTCGGCGTGTGCAGGGAACTGATGCCCATGCTTCGCGGAACACGGGTGGAATGCGACTTCCGGCAGGACAGCGTGATTGATTACGGGCATCAGGACATGGGACTGTATGACTATCAGAAGGAAGCAGTCCGGAAGATGATCGACGCAAAGTACGGGATCCTGAAGAGCAAACCCGGCAGCGGGAAAACACAGGTCGGAATTGCCATGATCAAGGCCCTGCGCAGAAGGGCACTGTGGTTATGCCACACCGCAGACCTGCTGAACCAAAGCAGGGAACGTGCGCTTCGCTACATGGACAGCAGTCTGATCGGAACGATCACGGAAGGCAAGGTGAATGTCGGCGTCGGCGTGACGTTCGCCACGGTCCAGACGATGGCGAACCTGGAGTTGACACAGTACAGGGATTACTGGGATGTTGTGATCGTTGATGAATGCCACAGGGTGAGTTCGTCAGCGACGACGTTCACGCGGTATGAGAAGGTGTTGAACCATCTGAGTGCCCGGCACAAGTACGGACTCAGTGCAACACCCGAACGTTCGGATGGATTAATCAAGGCAACGTTCGCCTTATTGGGGAACATTGCGTACGAAGTTCCGGACAGTGCGGTAGCAGACAGGACCATGGGCGTGAAGATCAGGAAGGTTGAGACAGAAACTGAACTGACGGAAGACTGCCTGAACGATGACGGCACGATCAATTATGTGAAGATGATCGAGCATCTGACGACTGACTATGAAAGGAACAAACAGATTGCGACGCATATTGCACTGAACGTTGGACACAGTTGTCTGATTCTGTCAGACAGACTTGAACAATTAAGAACAATCATTTCCATGTTGCCAGATCATATGCAGATCAACTGTGCATATATTGACGGCAAGATGCAGAGCAAAAAGGCCAAGGCAGAACGTGAACAGGCATTGGAAGACATGCGGACCGGAAAGAAAAAATATCTGTTTGCGTCGTACAGCCTTGCAAAGGAAGGGTTGGATGTTCCAAGACTTGACCGGCTGTTCCTGGCATCCCCGTGCAAGTACAGTGCCATTATTACCCAGGCAGTAGGGCGGGTACAGCGGACGTTTGACGGCAAGGATACACCGGTCGTATATGACTTCGTAGACAGGTGGATCGGATTCTGCGAAGGGGCATGGAAGAAACGCTGCACCAGCTACCGGAAGATGGGTGCTGAGATTGAAAAGTAATTGTGACAAATGACGCTTAAATTAGGAAGGATAACTATGAAACGAGGATACTTTGGAATCGGTGTGTTTCATGGGAAGAATGAACAAAACATTGGGACATTATGGAGAAGTGCCAACATTATGGGAGCAGATTTTATCTTTACCATAGGAAAACGCTATCAAAGGCAATGTACCGACACCATGAAAACGCCACGGCATATTCCACTTTTCAACTATAAGGATTTTGAAGATTTTGTGGCACATATCCCTTATGATTGCCCGGTTGTAGCTGTTGAATTGGATGAGGACAGTATTCCGATTAAGCATTATGTACATCCAGAACGGTGCATTTATCTTCTTGGTGCAGAAGACACTGGGATACCGAAAAAGATTCTTGATAAGTGCCGTGATATTGTTCAGCTGCCGGGTGATTTCTGCATGAATGTTTCTGTAGCAGGTAGCATTGTCATGTATGACAGGATAAACAAGATGTGATTTAAAGGCAATAATACCCCGGATTAAGCACCGGTCGCGACCGGCATCCGGAGACGATTAAAGGAGGACAACATGAGTGGCGGAAGTCTTGATTATTTCTACAGTCAGCTTGAATGCCATGTGGGCGATTTCAATGATAAAGAACTGGACGACCTGGTGAAGGATCTGTCAAAACTGTTTCATGAAAGAGAATGGTATCTGTCCAGCGACACCAATGAAGGGCGATGGAGAGAAGCCAGGGATGCTTTCAAGAAAAAGTGGTTTGGCGAAGACGCCCGGAAGAAACGCATTGAGCAGTACCTGAACGAGATCATGGATGAAGTGCTGGATCAGTTTGGCGTGTCTGACAAGTATTGCCAGAACTGCGGACACTGGACGCAGGACGAGCGGGGGCATTACGAAGAGTACGGAAACTGCGATGTAACAAAAGGATGCCTGATGCACAGATCTGAATCATGCGATAAGTTTAAAAGCAATGATAAGTGTGCCGACAGGGAAAGGAAAGACGATGGCAGATATTGAGAAGGTTATTAAAGGGCTGGAGAATTGTAAAGAAGGTGGTTCATGTGATGGTTGCCAATATGACTTTCAATCGTCACGGTGTATTTTCCATCTCCACGCAGATGCTCTTGAACTGCTGAAAGAACTTATAGACGAACGACATTACCACGAAGAATGGAAAGAAGGTTATGGGAATAATCAACCGCAGATTATCCGGTGCAAGGATTGCAGACACTACAAAGATGGATTTTGCTACAATCCGAACACATATGACGATGAAAAAACAAGAGGGAATACTGTGCCTGATTGGTTCTGTGCTGACGGGGAACGTAAACCGCAGAACTGATGCTTTAAGTGAGGTAAAGCATGGGAAAACAGATGAAGTATTACGTTGTCCAAAGAATAAAGGACGGGAAATGGGTAAACGATTCAATGAGGTTTTTCCTGCAAGGGTTAACAGGAGCTTTGAAATGCTACACATATTTGAAAATAACTTGTCCGAATGAAAAATACCGCATAGCAAAAGGAAAAGCAGAATTATTGATTTAATGGCAACAGTGACGCATTAAGTGGGGTATATCATGAGTAAGAAATCGTATAAACGTCATCAAAACAGGTCATACAGGGAAATCAAACGCAGGATGATTGCAGAACAGGCTATGATGTTTCCCGTACCTGTGCATATTGAACATCGTAATTTCGATACGCTTGCTGTAAGAAAACTTATTGACAAGCGGATGATTCCTCCAAATACAACAGAATATAGCGAATATATCAAGTGTGATATGGCACACCAGTTAGCAAACAAATTGATGGACGAAGGATACATTAGCTATTTCACAAGGGAAGATCAATATGGACAGATTTTCGACAATGCGGAAATAGAAGCACGGATTAATGTAGTGCGTTAAAGGCAACTATGATGAACAAACTTACGATCGCTGCTCAGACGATTAAGGACACGATCTCGGCGCAGGAAGTCGGACAGGCAATCGGCCTGGAGATCCGGCACGGACGGTGCCAGTGTCCATTCCACGGCGGGAAGGACTTCAACTGTGTACTGTACAAAGGGAACCGTGGATGGTACTGCCATGTGTGTAAGTCAGGCGGGGATGTTATTTCATTTACACAGCAGTACTACAAAATGTCATTTAAAGAATGCATAACGTGGTTCTCTGATACCTTACGCATGGGTCTGGATATCGAAGGGAAGATTGATCCGCTTAAACAGGAACAGGCTAAAAAGGCCCTTCAAATGCGAAAGAACGCTATTGAACTTCAGCAGTGGAAAGACAGGA
>Ga0265298_10003835_pt1 | contig 19598 bp, 14 predicted proteins | sample AusTroGonzalo_MG_3_FD_193486 | JGI IMG/M metagenome (GOLD analysis project Ga0265298, IMG submission 193486) | Bovine rumen microbial communities from tropical cattle in Woodstock, Queensland, Australia - Gonzalo_01 | ecosystem: Host-associated > Mammals > Digestive system > Stomach > Rumen ... | reverse complement strand
ACCGTGAGCCGCGGTATCGTGAAGTGGTTCAAGGGCCGCGAGATGGCTCTGGCCATGGGTTCCGAAATGGCCCTGGCCCGTCTGGGTGTAGCTACCTGCATGATTTTCAGCCCCTTCTTCGCCAAGCTCGGCGGTAACGTGGACGTGTCCCGCAGCGTTGCCTTCGGCGTGGTGCTCCTGTGCATCGCCCTCATCATGACCATCGTGTACTTCTTCATGGACAAGAAGCTGGACGAGCAGACCGGTGAGGCCGAAGAGAAGGACGATCCTTTCAAGGTGAGCGATATCGGCAAGATTCTGTCCGACGGCGGTTTCTGGATCGTGGCCCTGCTGTGCGTGCTCTACTACAGCGCCATCTTCCCCTTCCAGAAATATGCGGTGAATATGCTGCAGTGCAACCTGACCCTGGTCGAGCCCGCGGCCGATTCCTACTGGGCCGGCTCCAGCGTCACCATTGTCCAGTATGTGATCATGCTGGTGGTGGCCGCCGCCGGATTTGCCAGCAACTTCCAGAAGAAGAAATCCAATCAGTACCTGTTCCTGGGCATCTCCATCGTGGCCCTCATCGCCTACTGCTATATGGGTTACATGCGCCAGAGCGCCGAATCCATTTTCGCGGTGTTCCCGCTCCTGGCCGTGCTCATCACGCCCATCCTGGGCAACTACCTGGACCGCAAGGGCAAGGGTGCCTCGATGCTGGTGCTGGGCGCCATCCTGCTGATTGCCTGCCACCTCACCTTCGCCTTCGTGCTGCCGTCGTTCAAGGGCAATGCCGTGGGCGGCGCCATCGTGGCCTATGCCACCATCCTGGTGCTGGGTGCCAGCTTCTCCCTGGTTCCGGCCGCCCTCTGGCCTTCCGTCCCCAAGCTGGTGGACGCCAAGGTGATCGGCAGCGCCTATGCCCTCATCTTCTGGATCCAGAATATTGGCCTGTGGCTCTTCCCGCTCCTGATTGGCAAGGTCCTGGACAAGACCAATCCGGGCGTCACCGATCCCACGCAGTTCAACTACACGGCACCGCTGGTGATGCTGGCCTGCCTGGGCGTGGCCGCCCTGGTCCTGGGCCTGGTTCTCAAGGTGGTGGACCGCAAGAAGCACCTGGGGCTGGAACTGCCCAACATCCAGGAGTAGCATGGCAAGCGTTTCCAAGAACTTTTACAGGCCGGCTGCATGGATTGCGCTGGCCTGTTTGGTAGTACCGATGTTCGCCTCGTACTACTTTGACGACATGTTTTCCAGTATCTCGTCCCTGTTCGAGAATCCGTCCCTCACGGCCCTGGGCTGGGATGCTGCCGGCTATGGCCTCTATGCCAGCGGCTACAGCGTCCTCTGCGTCTTCGGCGGCCTGGTGGTGGGCGGTATCCTGCTGGACAAATGGGGCGTGCGGGTGAGCGGAACGCTCTTCGTGGGGATGATGGTGCTGGGCGCCGGCCTGGTGACGGGGGCGCTGCTTCGCGGCGGCTCCCATGCGCTGGGAACGGCCTATGCCGGGGTGATGCTCTTCGGGCTGGGCAGCGAGATTGCCGGAACGGCCGTCTCGCGCAGCATTGCCAAATGGTTCCGCGGCGGGCCGATGGCCCTGGCCATGGGGCTGCAGCTGGCGATTGCCCGCCTGGGTACGGCCTTCGCCCTGGTCCTGTCCCCGAAGCTGGTGATGTCGGCCGATAGCAGCCACGTGTACACCCTGGCCGAAACCGCCCGTCCTGCCCTGGTGGGGATGGGGCTCATGGCGCTGGGGCTGATTCTCTGGGCCGTTTTCGTAGCGCTCGATGCCCGGGCCTCCCGGTCCGACGCCGCAGACCAGGAGGCTGCCCGGAAGACCACCGCCGACGAAGAGGCGTTCCGTTTCAAGGATGTGCTGGGGGTGCTGGGGAACAGGAACTTCTGGCTGCTGGGCCTTCTGTGCGTGCTGTTTTACAGCAGCATCATTGCCTTTAAGAAATTTGCCGGGGCCATTCTGGTGCCGCGTTTCGATATCCCGGCATCGGCCGCCGGCTGGATGGTGAGCATGCTGCCCTTCTCGACGGTGGTGTTCGCGCCGCTGTTCGGCATGCTGGTGGACAAGGCGGGGAAGGGGACCCGCTGGATGGTGGTGGGCGCCGTGCTGGCGCTGATCGCCCACCTGCTGCTGGCCTTCGCCCCCGCGGGCGTGCCTTTCTGGGGCTACCTGGCCATGGCTTTCCTGGGCTTCGGCTACTCCCTGGTGCCGGCCGCCCTCTGGCCTTCCGTCCCCAAGATTGTCCCCGACAAGGTGCTGGGCACCACCTTCGCGCTCATCTACTGGGTGCAGAACCTGGGCCTGCTCAGTTTCAAGTGGATTGCCGGCGTGGTCCTGGGCAGCGCGACGGCGGGTTCCGGCCCGGTGCGGGTGGAACTCATGTTCGTGGTGCTATGCGTAGCCGCCGTCGGCGTGGCCATCCTGTTCCGCCGCACATCGGCCCGTAACCCCTCCCTCCGTCTGGACGCGCCCAACCGTTAACGTCCTTTCATATCATATCCTGTACGCCGCAGCCGTCATTTTTTGCCCAAAAGTGCCGGCTGCGGCGTAAAACATAACAGTCTGTAAAACTGTCAAAAAGTGTAAAAATCGACACGGTCGGCACCCGGAGCCCCGCCAGATGGCAAAATAATTGCAAAAATATTTGGCGCTTTGGAAAAAGCGCTCTATCTTTGCAGTGTAATAGGATACTAATACAGCAAAACAATATGCTCATCGAGCTCAAAGACATCAACAAGACCTACAACAACGGACAGCCGCTGCACGTACTCAAAGGCATCAACCTGGGTATCGAACGCGGCGAATTCGTCTCCATCATGGGCGCCTCGGGGTCGGGCAAATCCACACTCCTGAATATATTGGGCATCCTGGACACTTACGACAGCGGTACCTACCACCTGGATGGCAAGCTCATCAAGGACCTGTCGGAGCGCCAGGGGGCCGATTACCGCAACCGCATGATCGGCTTCATCTTCCAGAGTTTCAACCTCATCAACTTCAAAACCGCCGTGGAGAACGTGGAACTGCCGCTGTACTATCAGGGCGTCCCCCGGCGCGAGAGGCACGCCAAGGCCATGGAGTACCTGGAGAAGCTGGGCCTCACGCAGTGGGCCTCCCACTTCCCCAACGAGATGTCCGGCGGCCAGAAGCAGCGCGTGGCCATCGCCCGCGCCCTCATCACCCGGCCCCAGATCATCCTGGCCGATGAACCCACCGGCGCCCTGGACTCCACCACCAGCGTGGAAGTGATGCGGCTCCTGAAGAAACTGAACCAGGAAGAGAAGATCACCATCATCGTGGTCACCCACGAAAGCGGCGTGGCCAATGAGACCGACAAGATCATCCACATCAAGGACGGGGTCATCGGCCAGATAGAAGAAAACATCCACCACGATGCCTGGGGCGGCCCCCTCATGAAGTAATGCGAATCGAGATCATCCACGAAATTGCCAGTTCCCTCCGGAACAACAAGCTCCGCACGGCCCTCACGGGTTTCGCGGTGAGCTGGGGCATTTTCCTGCTCATCGTCCTGCTGGGCGCAGGAAACGGCCTCATGAATTCCTTCCTGGGCAACATGGGCGATTTCATTTCCGAGACCATCTCGGTGGAAGGCTGGTTCACCTCCAAGCCCTACAAGGGATACAAGGACAACCGCCGCATCCACCTGGACCAGAAGGACCTGGATTATACCACGGGCCCCGAGTGGGAGGGCACCATCTACCGAGTCACCACCTCCACCACCACCACCGGCGCCACCCTGGTGCTCAACCAGTCCTCCGTGAACGGCTGGATCACCGGAGCCATGCCCGCGCACAAGGACCAGTTCAAGATCAAGATCGCCGTGGGCCGGTTCATCAATGACAAGGACCTCGCGGAGCGCCGGAAGGCACTGGTCATCAGCATGGCCCAGGCCAGGGAACTGATACCCGGAGCGCCGGAAAAGCTGGTGGGACAGTGAATCAAGGCCGGTTCCGTGGCCATGCAGGTGGTGGGCATCTACCACACCGACGAACAGGAGTTCCGCCGTTCCTGCTACATCCCCTACTCCACGTACAAGACCATTTTCGACACCTCCGACAAGATCGCGGCCATCAACTTCTCGGTGAACGGACCTTCCACCCTGCAGGAACACAAGGCCTTCGAGGACGAATACACCGCCACGCTCAAGAGCATGCACGACATTGCGCCCGACGACGATTCCGGTCTCTGGGTGCGCAACAGCTATACCGAGAACATGCAGATGGGCAAGGCCCGGGACGTGCTGCGCATCGCCCTGTGGATCCTGGGACTGCTCACCCTCATCAGCGGCATCGTGGGCGTGTCCAACATCATGCTCATCACCGTCAAGGAACGCACGCACGAGTTCGGCATCCGCAAGGCCATCGGCGCCAAGCCCGGCTCCATCCTGCGCCTGATCATCAGCGAGAGCGTGTTCATCACCACCTTGTTCGGCTATGCCGGCATGGTCATCGGCATGGTTGCCTGCCAGATTATGGACAAGACCGTGGGCCAGAAGGCCGTGAATATCGGCTTTACGGAAATCCACATGCTGGAGAACCCCACCGTGGGCCTGGACGTGGCCATCGAGGCCACCCTCCTCCTCATTGTCGCCGGCACCATCGCCGGGGCCATCCCCGCCTGGAAAGCCGCCCGTGTTAAACCCATTGAAGCCCTGAGAGCAGACTGATGAAAAAGTGGTTTGATACCGATACGTTCCGGGAAATCCTGGACAGCATCCTGCGGAACCGCAGCCGCAGCATCCTCACCGGCTTCGGCGTGTTCTGGGGCATCTTCATGCTCATGCTCCTGACCGGCGGCAGCCAGGGCCTGAAAGGCCTGCTGAACCGGAACTTCGAGGGCTTCGCGCAGAACACCTGCATCGCCTTCGCCGACAACACCTCCAAGCCCTACAAGGGCTTCCGGAAGGGCCGCAGCTGGGATATGACCTACGACGACGTGGACCGGATCAAGCAGTTCATGCCCGAGCTGGAAACCGTCACCCCCACCGTGAGCATCTGGAACAAGGAACTCACGCACGGCGAATACTCCTACAGCAGCGGCGTCATCCGGGGTTCCCGGGCCGATTATGCGAACATCGAAACGCCCAAGATGAAGTATGGCCGCTTCCTCAACGAGGCCGACGTGGCCCAGCAGCGGAAGGTCTGCGTGCTGGGCAAGAAAGTGTACGCCACCCTCTTCCCGGAAGGCGGAGACCCCTGCGGACAGCGCATCACCATCAGCGGTACGTACTACACGGTCATCGGCGTGGACTGGCGCGAACGGGGCAACATCAACATCAACGGCGGGGCCGACGAGATTGTCACCATCCCCCTCACCCAGGCCATCCGGGCCTACAATCTGGGCAACACCATCCAGCTGCTGTGCTTCACGGCCAAGCCGGGTTACACGATGAGCGAACTCACGCCCCGCGTCCGCGAGATCCTCGCCCGCGTCCACTTCTTCGACCCCACCGACGAACAGGCCCTGTTCCTGCTCAACACCCAGCTCATCTTCGGCATTATCGACAACCTCTTCAAGGGCATCAACTTCCTGGTCTGGCTCATCGGCCTGGGCACCTTGCTGGCCGGCGTGGTGGGCGTATCCAACATCATGATGGTGAGCGTGAAGGAACGCACCACAGAGATCGGCATCCGGCGCGCGATTGGCGCCACGCCCCGCCAGATCCTGGGGCAGATCATCTCCGAGAGCATCGTGCTCACGCTGGTGGCCGGCATGGGGGGCATCGTGCTCAGCGTGCTCATCCTGGCCGGAGTGGAGTCGCTCATGATGGAAGACGGCATGCTCAAGGCGGCCTTCCAGGTTCCTTTCGGCACGGCGGTGCTGGCGGCGTCGCTCCTCACCGTGCTGGGCGTCGTGGCCGGGCTCATGCCCGCCACCCGCGCCATGCAGATCAAGCCCGTTGACGCCATGCGAGACGAATAATAATTAAATCAGTCATATGAAAAAGTTTGGTAAAATTTTGTTGGTAGTTCTGGTGGCCGCAATCTTCGTCGGCACCTTCGTCTATCTTTTCCAGCGGTCCAAGCCCAAGGAAATCCAGTACCAGGAGGTCGTCCCGGAAAAGGGCGACATCGCCAAGAGCACCGTGGTGACGGGCAAGATCCAGCCCCGCGACGAGGTGAACGTGAAGCCGCAGATCAACGGCATCGTGGCCGAGCTCTACAAGAAGGCCGGCGAGACCGTCCAGCAGAACGAGGTCATCGCCAAGCTCAAGGTGATCCCGGACATGAGCCAGCTGTCATCGGCCCAGAGCCGCGTGCGCCTGGCCGAGGTGAACCTCAAGCAGGCCCAGACCAACTACAACCGCGAGAAGAAACTCTACGACCAGCAGCTTGTGAGCGCCGACGAATTCGAGAAAGTGGCGCAGGCCCTGCAGCAGGCCCAGGAAGAGATGGTCATCGCCCAGGAAACGCTGGAAATCGTGCGCGACGGCGTGTCTTCCTCCAACAAGAGCGGGAGCACCACCCTGGTGCGCTCCACCATCTCCGGCCTCATCCTGGACATCCCCGTGAAAGTGGGTAACTCCGTCACCATGTCCAACACCTTCAACGACGGCACCACCATCGCCACCGTGGCCAACATGGACGACCTCATCTTCGACGGCAACATCGACGAGACGGAAGTGGGCCGCCTGCATGTGGGCCTGCCCGTGCGCATCAGCATCGGCGCCCTGCAGGACGTGCACTTCGACGCCGCCCTGGAGTACATCTCCCCCAAGGCCACCGAGTCCAACGGCACCAACCTCTTCGAGATCAAGGCATCCGTGACCGTCCCGTCCGACGTCACCATCCGCAGCGGCTACAGCGCCAATGCCGAAATCGTCCTGGAGGAAGCCCGGGACGTGCTCACCCTGGCCGAAAGCGCCATCCAGTGGGAGGGCGACAGCACCTTCGTGTATGTGAGGAACGCCGAGGGCTGGGACAAGCGTCCGGTGGTGACCGGCCTGTCCGACGGGGTGAACATCGAGGTCAAGAGCGGCCTGTCCGAGGGAGAGACCGTCCGCGGCACGGAAATCATCAAGCATAGCAAGTAGCAAGTCATGAAAGCACTGTTGATTGCCTTGGCCGTCATGACCCAGCCGGCCGATTCCCTTCCCGACCTCTCGCATCCCTGGACCCTGCAGGAATGCACCCAGTGGGCCATGGAACACAACCTCAGCGTCGCCCGCCAGGAGATTACCCGGGAAGGCCGGGCCGACGACAAGTTTACGGCCGACAACGCCTGGCTCCCTTCGGTCAGCGCATCGGCCTCCCAGAACTGGAGCTTCGGCCGCGGTATCGGCGGGAACAACACCTACGAGAGCGGCAACTCCGCGTCCACCGGATTCAGCCTGGGGGCCAACATGAACCTCTTCGACGGCCTGGCCACGCCCAACCGCATGAAACTGGCGGCCCTGAACTTGGACGCCGCCACGGCCGACCTGGAAAAAGTGCGCAATGACGTGCGCACGGCCGTAGCCCAGGCCTATGTCCAAATCCTCTACAACTACGAAATCCAGGATGTAGCCCTGGAGCAGGTGAACATCGACTCCCTGCAGGTGGTGCGGCTCGAGGGCCTTCTCGACGCCGGCATGGCATCGGCCGCCGAGGTCTCCCAGCAGAAAGCCTCCCTGGCCCAGAGCCGGCTCACGCTGGTGCAGGCGCAGAATAACGTGCGCAGCTCCCTGCTGGAACTGGCCCAGCTGCTGGAGCTCCCCAGGTGGGAAGGCTTCTCCGTGCAGCGGCCCCAGGTATCGGCCCAGCCGGTACTGCTCCCCTCGCCCGAGGATATCTATGCCGATGCCCTCACCCTCCGTCCGGAAGTGAAGGCCGAACAGCTGCGGCTGGAAGGCACGGACTACGCCATCCGCATCGCCAAGGCCAACTGGTATCCCAGCCTGAGCCTTTCTGGCGGCATGGGCACCAACTACTATTCCACCTTCGCCACGCAGCCCTTCCTGCAGCAGCTGGGGAACAACTTCAGCCAGTACGTGGGCCTGTCCCTGAGCATCCCCATCTTCGACAAGTTCAACACCCGCAGCCAGGTGCGCTCGGCCCGCCTCAACCGCCAGTCGCAGGTGATCCAGCTGCGCCAGACCCAGCAGACGCTCTACAAGGAGATCCAGCAGGCCTGGAACGGAGCGTCGGCAGCCCAGGCAAAACTGGAAGCCGCCCGGCAGGCCGCCGCATCGGCCCAGGACGCCTTCCAGCTCATCCAGGCCAAGTACGAAAACGGAAAAGCCACGTTCACAGAGTTCTCCGAGGCGCGCAACCGCCTCATGAAAGCCCGCTCAGATGCCGTGCAGGCCACCTACGAAGCCCTCTTCCAGACCCGCCTGCTGGACTTCTACCGCGGCGGCGCCCTCACGCTGTAGTAACGCCCGTCTCAGTTCTGCGCCCCCCTCTTTTCGCCTGAGTGCGGTAGGTGGTTCAAAAAGATGACCACCTACCGCAAAATAGGGGTGTTTTTGCGGTAGGTAGTCTGAAAATCATACCACCTACCGCAGAGCGTGGTCTCGGCCAGGCGGCAGAGGGTTTAATCGATGGTTTCCCGGCACCCAATCGAAACCCGTGTGCACGAAATGCCTGGTTCTGCCGAAAAAGTGTTACCTTTGCTCCACTATGGACAGGAAAGATTTGGAGATCATGGCTCCGGCGGGGAGCTTCGAATGCCTCATTGCCGCCATTCAGGGCGGGGCCGATTCGGTGTACTTCGGCATCGGCCACCTGAACATGCGCTCGCACTCGGCCAACAATTTCTCGCGGGAAGACCTGCCGGAAGTGATGCGCATCTGCCGGGCCTATGGCATCCGGGCCTATATGACGCTGAACATCACCCTCTACGGGGAGGACCTGCAGGCCGCGTACGAGACCCTGGACAGCGCCCAGGCCGCCGGGGTGGATGCCATCATCGCCTCCGATATGGCCGTGATCCTGTACTGCCGGCGCATCGGGCTGGAGGTGCACATCTCCACCCAGCTGAGCATTTCCAACATCGAAGCCCTGCGCTTCTATGCCCAGTTTGCCGATGTGGTGGTGCTGGCGCGGGAACTCAACCTGGACCAGGTGCAGGCCATCCATGAGGCCATTGAGCGGGAGCGGATCTGCGGCCCTTCCGGCGCGCTGGTGCGCATCGAAATGTTTGCCCACGGCGCCTTCTGCATGGCCGTTTCCGGGAAGTGCTACCTGTCCCTGGCTGCCTACGGAGAAAGCGCCAACCGGGGTGCCTGCATGCAGGTTTGCCGACGGGGATACCTGGTCACGGACCTGGAAACCGGGAACGAAATCCAGATTGACAACAAGTACATGATGTCCCCCAAGGACCTCTGTACCATCGAGTTTGTGGACAAGTTCGTGGCAGCCGGCGTGAAGGTCTTCAAAATCGAAGGCCGGGCCCGGAGTGCCGATTATGTGAAAACCTGCGCCTCCTGTTATCGCCGCGCGGCCGATGCCGTGGCCGAGGGCCGGTTCACCCCGGCGCTGGGCGCTGCCTTGAAGGAGGAACTGGCCACGGTCTTTAACCGGGGCTTCTGGGACGGCTATTATCTGGGCGCGCCCCTGGGTGAATGGAGCGCCCGCTACGGCTCCCACGCCACCCGCCGCAAAGTCTATGTGGGCAAGGTGACCAACTGGTTCGCGCGCATCGGCGTCGTGGAGGTGCAGGTGGAAGCCACGCCCCTGCATACGGGCGAAGAGATCCTGTTCATCGGCCATACCACCGGAATCCTCCAGATGAAGATCGAAGACCTGCGGGTGGACCTGGAACCCGCCCAGACAGCGCCACAGGGCGTCCGCTGCTCCATTGCCGTGCCGCTGGATGCCATGCCCGAGGACCGGGTGAACCAGGACCCCGACATGACGCCCGGCGAGCGCCTTCACCCCCGCCGCGGCGACAAAGTCTTCCGCTGGGAAGAGGAAAAACAATAAGGATATGATCAGTAACGAAATCATTGACCAGGTCATCAAGGACCTTTTCCAGCAAATCCGCTTTCAGGATGAGCCTTCGGGGCTCTACGACCCGCTCCGCTATATGATTGCCATCGGCGGTAAACGCATCCGTCCGCGCCTCTGCCTCACCACCTATGGCATCTGGGCCGATGCGCTATCGGACGAGATCCTGGAACCCGCGGCCGGCCTGGAGGTTTTCCACACCTTCACGCTCATCCATGACGACATCATGGACCGGAGCCCCCTGCGCCGCGGCCACGACACCGTGTGGAAAAAATGGAGCGAAGACACGGCCATCCTGAGCGGGGATGTCATGTGCATCGACGCCTACCGCCGCATCGCCAAGGCGCCGCGCAGCGTGCTTCCGGAGGCCCTGGACCTGTTTTCCCGCACCGCCGCCGGGGTATGCGACGGCCAGCAGCTGGACATGGATTTCGAAAAACGCGAGGCGGTTTCCATGCCGGAGTACATGCAGATGATCGGCCTCAAGACCGGCGTGCTGCTGGCCTGCTCGGCCCAGATGGGCGCCCTCATCGCGGGGGCCGATTCCGTGAGCCAGACCAGCCTCTACGAATATGGCTATTACCTGGGCCTCGCGTTCCAGGTGGCCGATGACTACCTGGACGCCTATGCCGACCAGAAGGTCTTCGGCAAGCCCATCGGCGGGGATATCATCCAGGGCAAGAAGTCCTGGCTCACCGTGCGGGCTATGGAAAAAGGTGCCGAGGGCCTGCAGGAAGCACTGGCCGCGCCCGCCTGCACCCCGGAAGCCGCCGCCGCCAAGATTGCCCGCGTGAAGGCCATCTACGACAGCGTGGATATCCCGGCCGAAGCCCGCAGGGCCATCTCCGACCTCACCTCCCGCGCCGTCCTTAAAGGCACCGGCGCCGCCATGGGCCCCGAAGGCCATGACGCCCTCCAATCCTTCGCCAACGCCCTCATCGGCCGTACGGTATAATTATCAGGCTACCAGCTGATGGCGGGCTGGCGGAGCGCCTGGTGCAGCTGGGTGTCGTAACGGAGGCGCACCTGGATGCCGGCCTCCTGGAAGTAATAGCGCACGGCTATCTCCTCTTCGATAAAGGGAATGATCTCGTCCTTCTTGAGCCGCAGGAAGGTCTCCTTATCCATCTCCAGGGACTGCTGGAGGGCATCCAGCTGCGGGGCCAGGGCATCGGCCAGGCCGTCTTCCTTGAGCGCGCCCTTCATGCTGTCGAACAGGGCCCGGGCCGAGGAACGGTAATCGAATTCCTTGTCGGCCGCGAAGGCCACGAAGTCCTCGAACTCGGTATAATGGAAATCCTTCAGGGCCGGGATGGAGGCATGGTTACGCACATAGTGCATGGCGTACTGGTCCACGATGCCGCTCATCACCAGCGAATAGGTGAGGCGGGAATAGCGGTGGGCCTGCACCTCGAAATCCGGGGTAACGCCGCCGCCGTCGCGCACCGTGCGGCCGTGGGCTGTGGAGAAACTGTGGGTGAGCGAGTCGGGGATGTACCCCACGCTGCCGTCCTCGTTGCGATGGGTGTAGTCGATGGCCTGGACGCATCGGCCCGAAGGGGTATAATACTTGGCGGTGGTGAGCTTGAGCTGTCCGTCGTAGGGAAGCGGCCGGATGCTCTGTACCAGGCCCTTGCCATAGGTCCGGGTGCCGATGATGGTGGCACGGTCGTAGTCCTGCAGGGCCCCCGCCACGATTTCCGAGGCCGATGCCGAACCGGAATCGACTAGCACCACGATGGGCAGCTCGGTGTCGATGGGATCCTGGCTGGTGGTATAGACGGCCGCACTGCCGGCAGCGCGGCCCTTGGCTGTGACCACGAGTGAGCCCTTGGGCACAAAGAGCGATACGATGTTCACGGCCTCCGACAGCAGGCCGCCGCCGTTGCCGCGAAGATCCAGCACCAGGCGCTTCATGCCCTCTTTCCGCAGTTTGAGGCAGGCGCTGCGCACTTCCTGCCCCACGCCGTCCGTAAACTTGGACAGGAGCACATAGCCGTCTCCGTCCTCCAGCATGCCGGCATACTCCACGGACGGCAGCACGATGCGGTCGCGAAGCACAGACACGTCAATGCACTCGCCGGCCTTCCAGCTGGCGCCCCCGCGCAGTTTCTTGACGCGGAACAGCACGGTGGTACCGGGCTTTCCCCGCATCCGCTCCGTGCAGGCCTGGCTCTCCAGCCCGTGGGTGGACACGCCGTCGATGAGTTCAATCTCATCGCCGCACTGCAGGCCTGCCTTGGCTGCGGGAGAACCCGCATAAGGCTCGTTGATGATGACGTTGCCGTTCACATCCGGCTTGTAGATGACGGCGCCGATGCCACCATAGGCGCTCGTGAGCATCATCTGGAAGTTCTCCTGCTCCTCTTCCGGGACATAGACCGTATAGGGATCCAGGGCATCCAGCATGGCATCCACGGCCTCCCGCTCGATCCGGCCCACTTCGAGGGAATCCACATACGAACGGTTGAGTTCCTTCAGGATGGCATTATGTACTTCTATCCATTTGCCCAAGGTAAACGACTTGGACTGGGCCGAAGCCTGGCATACAAAGAAAAGGCCGGCCAACGCGGCGGCCAGGGTTTTTACGATTATCCTCATCCTCAAATTACATTGTATAGACAAAGATAGCAAAAATAGTGCTACCTTTGCATCGGCATTGTATTTCGTTATTAGCAAGACCGTTTGTGTCATGAAACTTGTATTTGCAACGGGCAACCGCGGAAAACTCCGTGAAGCTGCTGAAATTCTGGGCGAGGGCTTTGCGCTCGTTACCCCCGCCGAAGTCGGGATTACCGAAGACATCCCGGAGACCGGAGCCACCCTCCGGGAGAACTCGCTGCAGAAAGCAGCCTACATCTACGAAAAAACCGGACTCGACTGTTTTGCCGATGACACCGGACTGGAAGTGGACGTCCTGGACGGCGCCCCGGGCGTGGAAACGGCCCGCTACGCCGGTGAGGACAAGAATCCGGACGCCAATATAGACAAACTCCTCAAAGAGATGGGCCGGCGCGAACCGGACGCCCCCCGCTCGGCCCGCTTCCGCACCTCGGTCACCCTCATCCTGAACGGGGAGCAACTATTTTTTGACGGCATCATGGAGGGCAGCATCGCCACGGAACGCCACGGGGAGAAAGGCTTCGGCTACGACCCCGTGTTCATTCCGGAGGGGTATGCCTGCACCGCCGCCCAGCTGAGCGAAACGCAGAAAAACGCCATCTCCCACCGGGGCAAGGCCCTGCGGGCCATGGCGGCCTACTTGCATGAAAGAGAACATTGAACTCATTGTCCTCTCCTTGACCAAGGTCCGGGAGCAATCGCTGGTGGTCCAGACCCTGTCCAGGGAATGGGGCCGGCGGGGCTTCCTGGTCCGAAACGCCCCCAAGGGCCACGCCGCCCTGCTGCAGCCGCTCAGCATCCTGGAGGCCGAGATTGCCGATACCCCCAAATCGGAGCTCAAGACCCTCAGAAGCCCCGGCGCCCGCTACAGCCTCTCCGGCATCCGCGGCAACCTGTACAAGAACAGCATGACCCTGTTCCTGTCGGAAGTGCTGCTGAGGACCATCCGCGAGGGGACTTGCGAAGACGGCCTCTTTGACTGGTGCGTGGGCAGTATCCTCACCCTGGATGCCCTGGAAAGCGATTATGCCAATTTCCCCCTGCGCTTTCTGGTGGAGTTTTCGGGGGCCCTGGGCTTTCGGCCCACGCGGGAAGACATCCTGCCTTTCGCGCAGGAGCGGAGCGCCCTCCTGGAGCCCTTCCTGAAGGAAGACTTCGGCTCCAGCATGCTGGTCCCCCTGAGCGGAGCCGTGCGCAGCGAGCTGTGCGAGACCCTGCTCCGATACCTGGAATTTCACACGGAACAACCCATCCGGGTACGTTCCCTGGCTGTTTTAAGAGAATTATACAAATAGATATGTCAAGAAGAAAACATGGTGGCACCAAAGGGGCCACCCGCGGAAAGAAGAAAAAGACCCGGATTGTCCCGGAGTATGAAGGAAAGGTGCTGATGTCCCGGGATGGGTTCATCTTCGTCCGCATCGAGGGGCAGGAAGAAGATGTATTCGTGAAAGCCACCAAAACGCGCGGCGCCCTGCACGGGGACCTGGTGCGCGTGGCCGTGACCCAGGAGAAAACCGGCAATGTGAAGCGCCGCAGCGGCGAAGTCATCGCCATCCTGGAACGCAACACCCGTCCGTTCGTGGGCATCCTCCACACGGTGGGCAAGCAGGCCTGGGTGCTCATGAGCTCCAAGACCATGCCCTACGACATCTCCGTTCCCGTGCCGGAAGGCGCGGTGAAAGGCATGAAGGTGGCGGCCGTAGTGGACGGCTGGGAGCGCGGCGAGGCCGGTCCCCACGGTCACGTGGTGGACATCCTGGGCCTCCCCGGCGAGAACGACACCGAGATGCACGCCATCCTGGCCGAATTCGGCCTCCCCTACCGCTTCGAAAAGAACGTGGAGAACGCGGCCGATGCCATCTCCGACGAGATCACCGACCAGGACCGGGCCCATCGCCGCGACTTCCGGAAGGTGCTCACCTTCACCATCGACCCCACCGACGCCAAGGACTTCGACGACGCCCTGAGCTTCCGCAAACTGGAAAACGGCAACTACGAGGTGGGCGTCCACATTGCCGACGTGACCTGGTACGTGCGCCCCGACACCCCCGTGGACAAGGAAGCCCAGGCGCGCGGCACCTCCGTCTATCTGGTGGACCGCACCGTGCCCATGCTCCCGGAAAAGCTCTCCAACAAGCTGTGCTCCCTGCGTCCGCACGAGGAAAAACTCACCTTCAGCGCCGTCTTCGAGATCACGCCGCAGGCCAAGGTGATCAACCCCTGGTTCGGCCGCACGCATATCATCTCCGACTACCGCTTTGACTACGAGGGCGCCCAGGCCATCATCGAGGCCGGCCACGCCGCCATGGAGCAGGAATTCGGTGCCGGCACGGAATGCGGCCTGGTTCCGGCCGATGTCAAGGAAGCCATCCTCATCCTGAACGGCCTGGCCCTGAAGCTCCGCAAAAAGCGCTTCGCCGCCGGCGCCGTCAACTTCGACCGCCCCGAGATGAAAGTGGAAGTGGACGAGAGCGGCAAGCCCGTGGCCGTGCACCAGAAGTTCTCCAAGGAAGCCAACTGGCTCATCGAGGAGTTCATGCTGCTGGCCAACCGCAGCGTGGCCGAATACGTGGCCACCGGCGGCAAGATGGGCGGCAAGGCCCTCGCGAAAGCCAAAACCTTCGTGTACCGCGTGCACGACGAGCCCAATCTGGAGAAACTGAGCGGTCTTCGGGACTTTGCCTCGCACTTTGGCTACAAGGTGGGCAGCCTGGAAGGGGGCAAGGCCATCGCCGCCACCCTGAACGGGCTCATGGCCGACGCCAAGGAAAAACCCGAGCTGGCGGCCATCCAGATCCTGGCCCTGCGCAGCATGGCCAAGGCCTGCTACAGCACCGACAATATCGGCCACTACGGCCTGGCCTTCCGTTTCTACACCCACTTCACCTCCCCCATCCGCCGTTATCCCGACATGATGGTGCACCGCCTGCTGGCCCGTTACCTGCAGGGCGGCGACAGCGCCTCGGCCGACTTCTACACCCTCCAGTGCAAGCACGCCTCCGAACGGGAGGTGATTGCCGCCGAGGCCGAACGCGAGAGCATCAAGTACAAGGTGGTGGAATTCATGCAGGACAAGGTGGGACAGGAGTTTGACGGCCATGTGTCGGGTGTCACCGAATGGGGCATCTACGTAGAGGTGGAGCCCACCATGATCGAGGGCATGATCCCCTACCGCACCATCAAGAGTGACTTCTACGTGTACGACGAGGAGCACTACCGCGCCGTGGGCCGCCGCCGCCACCGTTCCATCCGCCTGGGAGACAAACTCCGCATCCGCGTGAAGGGCACTTCCCTGGAACAAAAGCTATTGGATTACGAACTGGTAGAAGACTAATCAATTATTTTCCCTATATTTGCGGGCGAATTATCATATATGATATGCTAAAACAATTTAACCGCTGGATGATAAGCTTTTCCTGCCTGCTGGCCCTGGGTGCCTGCAGCCAGGAGGTAATATACAAGAATCCCCGGTACAGCGCCGAGAAACGGGCCGACGACCTCATCGCCCGCATGAGCCTGGAAGAAAAGCTGGGACAACTGCTGTGCCCGCTGGGCTGGCCCATGTACGAGAAGACCGGGAACGACGTGCACATTTCCGACGCCTACCGGGACTTCATGCAGAAGCAGCACGGCGGCATGCTCTGGGCCACGTTCCGGGCCGATCCCTGGACCCGCAAGACCCTGGAGACGGGGCTGGACCCGGTGCTGTCGGCCCGGGCCTACAATGCCCTGCAGCGCTACGCCATGGATTCCACCCGCCTGGGCATCCCCATCATCCTGGCCGAAGAAGCCCCGCACGGGCACATGGCCATCGGAACCACCGTCTTCCCCACGTCCATCGGCCTGTCCGCCACCTGGGACACGGAACTTATCGAACAGGTGGGCCGCGCCATCGGCGAGGAACTGATGGCCCAGGGCGGCACCATCGGCTACGGACCGGTGATTGACCTGTCCCGCGAACCGCGCTGGTCCCGCGTGGAAGAGACCTACGGCGAGGATGTGTACCTCACCGCCGAGATGGCATCGGCCATGGTGCGGGGCACCGCATCGCAGGGCGTCATCTCCACCCTCAAGCATTTTGTGGCCTACGGCATCCCCGAGGGCGGGCACAACGGCAGCCCCTCGCACATCGGTGCGCGGGACCTGGAAGAAAACGTGTTCCCCACGTTCCAGGCCGCCATCGAAAACGGCGCCCTCAGCGTGATGACCAGTTACAATACCATTGACGGCGTCCCCTCCACCTGCAACCGGGACCTGCTCACGGGCCTGCTGCGGGACCGCTGGCACTTCCAGGGCTTTGTGGTAAGCGACCTGGAAAGCATCGACGGCATTGCCGGCAGCCACCATGTGGCCGCCTCCAAGCGCGAGGCCGGGGAAATGGCCCTGAAAGCCGGTGTGGACGTGGACCTGGGCGCCAACTGCTTCGCGCTCCTGCAGGAATCGGTAGAAGCCGGGCGTGTCCCCCTGGCCGATGTGAACCGCGCCGTGAAGCGGGTGCTGGTGCGCAAGTTCGAGGCCGGGCTCTTTGACCACCCCTATGTGGACGAAGCCCAGGCCGCCGCCCGGGTGCGCAGCGCCAACCACCTGGCCCTCGCCGCCCAAACGGCCCGCGAGAGCGTCACGCTCCTGAAAAACAACGGCGTACTGCCGCTCCAGGCCGGAACCCGCATCGCCCTGGTGGGTCCCAATGCCCACAACCAGTACAACCAGCTGGGCGACTACACCGCCCCGCAGGACCCGTCCCACGTGGTCACCATGCTGGAAGGCCTGCAGGAAGCGGGCGCCCAGGTGACCTACGTGAAGGGCTGCGCCATCCGCGACACCGGCAGCCAGGACATTGCCGCCGCCGTGTCGGCCGCCCGCCGCAGCGACGTGGTGGTGGCCGTCGTGGGCGGGTCATCGGCCCGGGACTTCAAGACCCGGTACATTGACACCGGCGCCGCGGTGGTGGATGCCCAGGCCGTCTCCGACATGGAAGCCGGCGAAGGCTACGACCGCAGCACCCTGGACCTGATGGGCCTGCAGCCCCGTCTGCTGGAGGCGCTCAAGGCCACGGGAAAGCCCCTGGTGGTGGTGTACATCGAAGGCCGTCCGTTGGACAAGCGCTGGGCGGCCGACAACGCCGACGCCCTCCTCACGCTCTGGTATCCGGGCGGCGAGGGTGGCCGGGGCCTGGCCGATGTGCTGCTGGGCCGATACAACCCCGCCGGACGCCTGAGCGTGAGCGTTCCCCGCAGTGTGGGCCAGCTGCCCGTCTATTACAACCGCAAAGTGCCCTACAGCCACGACTACGTGGAAGAAAGCGCCCAGCCGCTGTACCCCTTCGGCTATGGGCTCAGCTACACCAGCTTTGCCTATGACAAGCTGCGTGTGGAGCAGCCCGGTGCAGACGGGGCCTTTGCCACGGTGAGCGTGGACATTACCAACACCGGCGAGCGGGACGGCGACGAAGTGGTGCAGGTGTATGTGCGTGACCTCGTGGCCTCCACGGCCCGGCCGCGCAAGCAGCTCTGCGCCTTCCGGCGCGTACCCGTGAAAGCCGGCGAAACCGTGACGGTGACCCTCCCCCTGCAGCGCAGCGCCTTCGAGCTGGTGAATCCGGCCATGGAGCGCGTGCTGGAGCCCGGCGATTTCGAGATCCAGGTGGGCGCCAGCTCCGAGGACATCCGGCTGGCGTTTAACTTAACCATTTGATATTTAGCGAATTAACGTTTTTCCTTGCGGCGTTTTGACCGCAAGGAGAATGCATAACACATTGATTATAAACAACATGCTTTTTACGGCCCTTTTGCTGCTGCAGGCGGCACTGCCCTACTGGCAGGACATGCAGGTCACTTCCGTGAACGCCCAGACCCGGCGCACGGAGGTCGTATATTACGCCAAGCGGGAGGATGCCCTGTCCAAGGGTTTCCGCGCCAGCGAGAACTACCTGAGCCTGAACGGCGTATGGGACTTCAAGTACTTTGAGGACCATCGGGAGATGCCCGGTCAAGCCGGGCATGACGCCCCATCCGGCAACCAAAACGTCATGGCCGACAGCAACGGCACCGCCGGCGTGACCGGCAACAATACCGTCATGGCCGGCGGCAATACCGTCATGGCCGGCAACCAAAACGTCATGGCCGACAGCAACGGCACCGCCGGCGTGGCCGGCAACCAAAACGTCATGGCCGGCTTGACCGGCCATCTCCAGTGGGAACAGATACGGGTGCCGGGCAACTGGGAAGTGCAGGGCTGGGGAACGCCCATCTACACCAACATCCGCTACGACTTCTGCCCGGTGGACCCACAGCCGCCCCTGCTGCCCGAAGCGGTTCCGGCCGCCCTGTACCGCCGCCGCTTCAGCGTGCCGGAAGCCTGGGCCGGCCGCCAGGTATATCTGAACCTCTGCGGCGTCAAGAGCGGCTGCTACGTCTATGTGAACGGGCAGCCGGCCGGCTACAGCGAGGATTCCAAGTCCCTGGCCCGCTACAACATTACCCGGCTGCTCAAACAGGGCGAGAACGAGCTCATCCTTAAGGTATTCCGCTACACCACCGCCTCCTTCCTGGAAGACCAGGACTTCTGGCGGCTCTCGGGCATCGAACGGGACGTGTACCTGTCCAGCGAGAAGCGGGAGACCGGCTTTGACTTCCAGGTAGTGTCCACCCTGTCAGAAGACCTGTCCACCGGCATCTTCCGCCTCAAGATGCAGGCATCGGCCCCCGTGGAGGTATTCTACGAACTGCTGGATCCCAGCGGCGAGGTGCTCACCGACGCCCTCTTCGAGTTCCACGGCGACATCACCACCCTGAACGATTCCATCCCCGCCGTGCGCCCCTGGAGTGCCGAAACCCCCACGCTGTACACCCTGCTCCTGCGCGTGAACGGGGAATACACGCGTTTCCACGTGGGTTTCCGCCGGCTGGAAATCAAGACGGTCAAAGACGGACAGCGGGACGTGAAGGCCCTGCTGGTGAACGGACAGCCCGTGAAATTCAAAGGCGTGAACCTGCACGAGCACAACCCCTACACCGGCCATTACG
>Ga0265298_10003834_pt1 | contig 19599 bp, 37 predicted proteins | sample AusTroGonzalo_MG_3_FD_193486 | JGI IMG/M metagenome (GOLD analysis project Ga0265298, IMG submission 193486) | Bovine rumen microbial communities from tropical cattle in Woodstock, Queensland, Australia - Gonzalo_01 | ecosystem: Host-associated > Mammals > Digestive system > Stomach > Rumen ... | reverse complement strand
AATGGGCTAATGATGCGCAGTTCCAGGTACTGGCTGCCAAGAGCCGCACCATCACGGAGCGTATCTTCCTGAAGAAGTACGGAAGCCGTGATATCAATGAGTTCGATGCTACCTTAGTCAAGAAGATCCTTTCTGAGAGCAAAGAAGGAAAAGACGTAAAAATCAAGGCGACTGCCGCCCTCGTACATACTTTGGAGTTTTGTGCCGAGAAGGGCGAGTGCAAGAAGCCTGCCTATACCTATAGCATCGTGACCGATGTTACAGATGAAAAGTTTGAAACCTCTCAGGCTGCTGCCAAGAAGCCTACGCCCGAGGCAAAGCCTGTTATCCAGCTCGACGCTGACACGCTCAAAGTTGTGAAGCAGTGGCCCAGTGCCAACAGCGTGAAGACCGAGCTTGGTATCTCTAATGTGCAGCGCGGCATCCAGAACCGCAGTATCTGTGGCGGCTTCTACTGGTGCTATCCCGGCGACGAGAAGGATTTTAAGCCTGCCGTGCGCAAGCAGACAGGACGGCCTTCCGTCAAGAAGGAAACCCCTAAGAAGAAGGCTCCCAAGGCATCCCGCACCTCTTCTAAGGAGAAGGGCGAGGATGCTGCCGATCCTGCGCCTGCCGTGCAGCGGACATCCCCTGTAGCAAGGAAAGTCACTCTGGACGATTTCACCGATGAGCAGCTGTATGGCGAACTGAAGGCTCGCGGCTGGCATGGTGACATCGAGAAGGTGGTACGTGTAACGCTTTAATCCTTATCGGCCTATGTTACAGTTAGCTCCTTCAAAGAGGATTACTGCCTCCAATATCAAGCATGAGCGCAGTATTGACAGCACAGGACGCAAGTTCCTGCGCAACAACGGCTTCTCCTCGCTTTTCCTGCCGTCAAGCGCACGGCTCGTTGAGGTTCTTTGCCTGAATAAGGTGTATAAGGGCCTTGGCTTCCGAAACAAGTTCGGTGGTCTGGAGTTCTTCAACGAGGACTACCGCAAGCAGCTCTCCGAGCAGTCTTCCCTTGATCTGGAAGCCTACCGTGAGCGTGAGGCCGGCATGAGGGCCGATATTGAGGCCCAGGAACAGGAGATTGCCGAGGGTAACGTTATCTTGGAGAATCAGAATCTCCGTTTCCAGACGCTCGAAGGGCAGCTGGAAAGCACCCTTGACGAGCTGGAGGCGCTGAAAGCCCGCCACCGTCAGGGAGAGGTCTGTTCCAAGGATGCCATTTTGCGCCGTAACCGCCTCATTGCCGAGAGCCGCAGGCTGGAGAATGACATTACGGCCCTGGAGAGTGACATCGACGTGACCATCAACAAGAAGAAGCAGCTCCCTTATGAGCGCCTGGTTCTCGAAGAGCTGGAGGCGAAGATCCAGGAGCGTGAGGTGTCTATGAAGGCCGAGCGTACCATCACCATCGACCAGATGGGTATCTCCCTCTTTCCGAAGTTCAAGGAGATTCCGACCTTGGAGTGCTGCCTTTTTACATCTTTCCTCGACTATATGGCCTACAAGACCATCTGCCGCGAGGACATCTCTCTCATGGGTGAGGAACACATCATGTGTGACTGTATCGTGCTGAACAACCCCAGCAATTTCATTGAGCTGCTGTTGGAGGCCGCACCCTATGATAAGGTTCACTGTATGTTCCCATCGACCGTTGCCGGGCGTGTAATGTGCGAGACCATGAAGTCCTGCAATCCCCATGCCGTCGATCACTACGAGTTCTACGAGGATGATGTGACCCTTTACGCCTTTGTCTCTTCATTCGCAGAGGCAGGATTATGGATCTACGACGAAAATACAACAGCATAAATATGGTAAAGAAGAAAGAAGACGCTGCCCCCAAGGCAGAGAAAGTTAAGAAGGTAAAGAAGACGGAGGAGCGCCCCGTCACCACTATTGCCGACGGTCGCCGTACACGTCATGAGATGACCCTTGAAAAGGCTCTCGATCAGCTGACCGCCGAGAAGCTTCGTACTGAGAAGCTGACGGAGGAGGTTAAGTCCCTTAAACGCCAGCTTCAGGAGTCCTCCAAGAATTTGGAGGATCTGAAAGACGAACTGAAGGATGCCAAGGCTACCCTGGCACTCCCTGAGACTATCGAGAAGCCTAAGAAGGGTACTCCGTATTGGTATATCCGTTCCTGCTTCGGTCCGGAGCGTTTCGATGTTCTGCAGGATTCGTGGACGAACAGTTTCTTTGACCGCTGCCGTCTTGTGCATCAGAACGTGTATTTGGATGAGTTCTCAGCATGTGCCGTCTGCCGTGAGATGAACAAACAGCTTGACCGCCTATGAGTACTACAGCTATAGTTATCGGCATTGCCGTTGCACTGGCGGTCGTGGCTGCCATCGTGTATGAAGTGAGAAATTCACCCAGTGATGATCACGTACAGCATTTGTAACACTTAAAACCAGTAGTATATGATTCAGACAATTATCGACATCAGCAAGGCAGTTATCGCCGTGGACGTAGCCATTCTGCTCACCGTAGCAGTCATCGCCGTAGGCATGATTGTCTTCACAAACCCTAAACAGAAGGAGGTACAGCAATGATAGAGGATGTTATCAGATTTACCGAACCCGCAGGTGATCTCCAGCAGACACCTGAGTACTGGCAGCAGGAAAGCTACCAGGAGCGTTCTGAGGCCATCGTGAATACGATTGTTGACCTGACAGGCTTCCCGCCGTCGCCCAATATGAAGTATATCCGTGAGGGTGTGTTCGGCATCAAGCCCGATACGACGATGGAAGAGCTGCGTGAACTTGCAGCCCGCATTAAGGAAAGCTGTGTGATTGACTGCTTCCAGATTGCCATCGACCGCGAGAAGAATGAATGTCACATGCTCTTCGACTGGTATGACCGTAACAACGTGAAGGCTTACCACCTCTATAAGTCGAAGCAGATCAGCCTCTCTGTTCTGATTCTACGTGTGCTGGATATTCCCATGCAGCTGCTTTCCGACGTGTGGGTGGTGCATTACATGACCCAGCTCTCACGCGAGATTCCCGACATTGCGGAAATGTGTCTTGACACAGTTGCGCACTCTAAGTACCGCAAGGCCCTGCATCAGTACATGACCTTGGCGCTTATGCACTCGAAGAAGGTCTGTTCATCACAGAGATATTAACTTATAAGTGAATACCGACATGGAGAAAAGAAAGCTTTTCATGGTTCACGAGAGCCATCTTATTGAGCAGGTGGATGTTCTCTTGGAGGACAACAAGCCGCGCCCTGTTGCTTATTATTCATCAACAATTGATGATTGGTGTCGTGTTGACAAAGAGCATTTCTTTGAGACCGATAAGGAGGCCCAAACCTTTGTAAAGGAGCGTCAAGCTTATCTCCGTGCAAAGCTACTGGAGATAAAGGAGGTTCTTTATGAATATGATATGCTTGGTTCTGAGTCAATTAATGCTATCGGTATTGACTTGGATGAGATTCTTGGAGATCACAGCTATGATCCAACTTATATCAGAGGTCGTAAGGAGTTTTACGAGAAACTTTTTGAAATGTTCGCCTGCTTTACCCGTAAGCACATGGTGAATATTGGCGCTCAGTCATTCCCCTTTGATGATGTCAAATTGATTAAGTGGTATCAGGTCGATGACGAATACTGCGCTGAGCTGACGCTTGCCGGTGGTCAGAAATTTATGACCACCAATGAGGCAGAGTATAAGTTTGTCTGTTGTGTCTTCGGGTATAATAATAGCGAGAAAATCTATATCCGCAAGACGAAGAAAGAAGGTGAAACCCAGAATAAGGAGGCATGACGATGAAGAAGAAGGTGACTTATTTCCTGATGCTGTCGGCGGTGTTCCCGAAGGGACACCCCTCAGAGGGGGAGCCTACGGGCTTCAAGGATAAGCTTCTCAAAGAGAAGATCCACACCTTCCGTGGCAATGCGGACTTGTGGGAGAAACGCGCCAGGAAGATCAATGCCGGAGAGGCAGAGCTTTCCATCAGGCAGTGGTCGGGCAAACCCTACGAGAAGGGCAGCCATCAGATTGAGATTGCCCGTATCACGAAGTTAGGCACCCAGAGGGCTACTCTGAGCTACCGCCGCTATAGTAAGGATGGTGTTTACCTGCCATACTGCGCAGAGGTAGAGGGAGGCCGCTACCATGACAAGGTGATTGAAATGGATAAGCTGGCCGCAAATGACGGATTAAGTCTTGACAATTTCCGTTATTGGTTTGCCTCCCGTGAGCGTACTGCCAAGGCTTTCCACGGTGTGCTTCTGCATTTCACCGATTTCCGTTATTAAGTAATTATTAAGTAGTTATTAAGTAAATAATATTTATAATATTTATCATTTATGAAGAATCAAGGAGTATTTGAAAAGCCGGTCTTTGAGGTAAAGCCGGTATCATGGACTGACAATGGTGAGACACCTTTGAAGTTTCAGGCCCAGGTGACTGTTGTACGCCCCAACGGGGAGAAGAAGACGCTGGTAGGCGATCCTGCCTCTACCAAGGAGGCCGCCAAGAACAGCCTCGCCCACGAGCTGTATCAGCGTCTGGAAGACGTACAGAACTGTGTGAAGGTGTTGGAAGACCTCGATAACGTATAGGCGGTACTTGATATGGCACACGACAAGAAGACGCAAGTACCGTTGCCGCCGAAGGCAGAGGAGGAACCTTCACAGGGCTATGTCCTGAATAAGGGGATGCCTCCCTTCGTCGGCGATACGGAGATCAAACGGCTCCAGAAGGTGGTAGAGCAGAAAAATGCTGCGATAGAAGCCTTCAAGAAGTACGACGAGGAGCGCAAGAAATATTGCGAGAATCTTCTGGAGGAGTACAATGAGATGAAGAATTTCGTTGAATCCTTCGCCGAGGAGCTGAAAGAGATCTACGCCGATGGTGAGCTTGATGACCAGGACTACCGCACGATGGTCAAGTTGTTTGCCAAGTGGTACACCTATAAGAACAATGCCCAGTTCTACCACGAGAAGCTGAAGGGCGCACGGGGCAGCGTCAAAGACCTCAAAGAAGACCTCACGAAGTTGGAGGGTCTTGTCTCTGGCATCGGAGATTTCCGTGCCGCCGGTAGGGTAGTTGAGAGGTTCGGTATCATTCGCCAGCACCTTGACACCCTGACAGGTAAGTTAAGTGATTGAAGTATTTTCTTTTTCATATAAATAGAACTTAGATTAATAAAAAAATTAAGAGTTGTTTACTACAACACAAGCGGGAACATCCGTGAGGCTCTTCCCGCCTTGCACAAAGAAAGTTATGATGAAGTATTTCAATATACAGAACCGGGTCGGCTGTTCGGCCTTGATGCGAGGGGAAATCCACTCGCAGAGTCCCGCCCTTGCCTTCTTCCGTTTGGCAAAACAGCTTGTGGGCATGGAAGGGATATACAGTTTAGTAATCATTATTGTTTATTTTCAACAACTTTAAAACCATTCAAGTATGATTATCACAAGAAAGATTCAGGTATTCGTCACCGAAAACGACGAGGCACAGCGCAAGGCGTACTACGATAAGTTGTACGAGAACCGCTACTATGCCTGGCAGGTAGCCAACCTCTGCGCCAGTTCGGAGTTTAGTCTCGACCACCTTATGGCCGTCCTTGACAAGCCCAGCCGTGAGGTTATTACCTTCATCGGTGCCAAGGACAATAAGGTGAGCCGTCAGAACGCGGTTTATGCCTTAGCCAGCCGCCTTTTCAAGGGTAAGGCTGACATGGGTATGGTTTCCGCTGTGATCCAGAACGTGCAGAAGATGTATAAGGATGACCGTAAGAACGGTGGAATGTTCGACCGCAGCTTACGTTCTTACAAGGCATCCCTGCCCGTTCCCTACGCCACCAAGCGTTTCGTGAACCTCCGTTTCGCCGAGTATGTCAACGGCGAGGGCGAGAAGCGCACCGGCTGTTTCTTCTCACTGGTGGGAGTGCCTTTCCAGATGCGCTTCGGCTATGACCGTAGCGGCAACCGCCTGATCGTGGAGCGTATCATCAATCAGATGAAGTACGATGCTACCGACGGTAAGGAAGGCGAGGCCACCGGCTACAGGATGTGTACGTCATCCCTTGCCTTTGAGAAGAAGTTTGACCCGAAGAAGGACAAGAAGGTCACGAAGATCTTCCTCTATCTCTGTGTGGATATCCCCAAGAAGGAGGTGGAGCTTGACCCTGACAAGGTTCTCTACGCCCGTCTGGGTATTGCCAACCCCATCATCTGTGCCTGCGATGTCCGTGCGGCCAAGGAGTATGACAGCGGCATCAAGTGGTTTGAGATCGGCACCGCCGAGGAGTTCCTTTACCGCCGCCGCCAGATTCAGGAGGCTTTGCGCCGCTGCCAGACCAACTGCCGCTATAATAAGGGCGGCAAGGGCCGCAAGAAGAAGATGCAGGCCATCAAGCGTTTCGAGGATGCGGAGATCAACTATGTTGACACGAAGCTCCACACCTATGCCAAGCAGCTGGTGGATATCGCCATCAGCCACAAGTGCGGCCAGATTGTCCTTGTTGACCAGGAGCGCCGTGAGAAGCTGGCCAAGGAGGCCGACGAGCGCGGAGAGCATACCATCCTGCGTAACTGGTCGTACTACTCCCTGAAGGATAAGATTCACTACAAGGCTGACAAGTACAACATCAAGGTACAGGACCCGCCTAAGAAGAAAAAGAAGGGTAACTCTGAAGACGAAGACGAAGATGACGCATAATGTTTTTACCGGGCGGGCTGTACCGCCTTATGGTGAGGGCGAGGCTACTCGCCAAGGTGCAAATCATACAGCTGCTGCATAACTGCATAACTGCTTCCATACAGCTAAACATCACTCACATAGTGAATCATCGATATAGGATTAATAATTAAATTTCATTAGATATGAACCAAGACGTAACTGTTAGGCATCAGACCCTCGAAGAGGATCTTGATTTCCTGAAGACCGAGAAGATGGAGAATGATTTCGACCTCCGCAAGGTTGATCTCCAGCTGAAGATCGTCAATGCCAAGGCAAACCTCTACCGTGCCGAGACCGAACGGCAGAAGGTGAAGCTCGAAGAGCAGAAGGTGATGCTTGAGATGCGCCGTGTGACCCTCGAAGAGCGCAACTTTGTTGTCTCGACGGCAAAGGATCTCATGAGTAAGAACGAGAAGGTCAAGCGCACCATTTCCAAGGTGATGGTAGGTTTGCTGCCCAAGGATGACGAAAGCACCCTTGCCATCCTGAAGGCTTGTGACCAGATAACCGAACTTTCGGAGGCTCCCGTCTAACGGGGCCTGCCTGTCCTCATAGTTCAATGGATAGAACAATGGCCTCCTAAGCCGTAGATCCGGGTTCGATTCCCGGTGGGGATACCAACAGAGAATTTAAACATAGTGTAACAATGGACGGAAAGAAGTTCAAACAGATAGTCAGTCGGATTCCCGACGATGCGACCATCGTAAAGCTCTGCGAGAAGTATATCGCGTGGCGTGTCGGTGGCGGCAACCTCTCCTGTTACTCTTTCCATCCTGAAAAACTCGATGAGGAATGATTACAGTTTATTATCTTTTCGTATTGCTGCTTTCGCTGATAGGCGCTGCCTATCTCGCGTTGAACGCAGTTCTTGACAGGGAGAATGACCGTTCCAAGGGTCGTTATAGCCTGTCCGTCATCCGTCGTATCAAACGGCGCAACTACAAGTGTTCCTTCATCTTGTTCTCTGTGGCCATCCTGACGATGTGCGCTATCTCCCTGCACCGTGACGGATGGCACCCTGCGGAGTTCCAGTATTTCTCCGTCGTGTTCCTGATGGCGGCCTGCTTCGGCGGTGTCTTCGACCTGACGAACAACTGCACATACCTCTATAAGAGGATGCCGCAGGGCATGAACGCCATCCTGATCTACGCCACCTTCGCCTCTTGGCTCATGGCGTTGTTCACTCTCTTTTTCTGGCTCACATGGCTGGCCGTTACTGTCACGCTGGTTATCTGTGCCGCCGGGATGTATTTCTGGTTTATAGATTTCAAATCCGATAAAAATAACGAATGAGCCTATGAATTTCAATGATTACAAGGTCACTTACGAGGCCGACAACTCCAAGGGGTTCAACGATATGAACCACCTGAAGAATTTCCTCAATTACCTGTTCCGCACGGACATCACCCAGAAGTGGACCGGCCCGCTCACTCGCGGCAACATCTATCTGCTGCGTAACAGCGACAAGGAACTGGAGTTCTTCTGCAATGTGGTGGAGGTGGGCCAGCGCGTCCAACTCAAGCAGATGGTGTTGGACTTTATCAAGGACACACCTCTGAAGAGCCTCCAGAACGATATCATCTTTGTGTCGCCCAATGTTCCGAAGGGTGACTTGCTCGAATACTTCACGGAGCTTACCACAGGCTACCTTCCGGGACTCTGGAAGGAGCAGCAGAAGACGGAAGCCCGCCAGGACTCTTTTCTCGACGATACCGTCTGTTTCGTCATTCATGCTGATCAGAGCTACGACGGCGAGACCTTGCAGTATCACGTACACCGATTATTCCTAACGACAAACAAATGACGATATGCCTAACAAGAATTTCTACTATTGCAAGGGCGTTGGCTGCCCCCTGAGAGAGCGTTGTGCCAGGTACGTGGAAGGTAAGACCCTTCCCGAGGGTAACTGGCTTTGGCAGTATGACTGCGGTGATGAACATCGGGATTTTCTTCCCACAAAGTGATCTGCTTATGGCTGGTTTGCGATGCCTTGGCAACGGATGTGGTCTTCGTCCGAGCTGCGATCTGTATTGCAGCACGGCTGACCCTGCCAAACACAATGTGATTGACCACTGTGACGAGGATTTCCGTCCCGGATATTCCCGTAAGAAGTATAAGTAAAATACGTGCGACTATGGAGCTGTCTGTAATTGATATCATTGGAGCTTTCGCGGCGGTGGTTGTCATCACCTTCACGGTTGACTACCTCATTCTTCGTCTGATAGACATGAATGACAGGCGCTTCCACACCGACAATGTGAATAACGATAAAGAATAAAGGATATGTCAAGAATCTATGTATCAAGCAGCTGGCGCAACGGCAGCCAGCCCGCGTTAGTCAAGGAACTGCGCAAGCGCGGCCACAAGGTGTACGATTTCCGTCACCCTCATGGCCGTAATGACAAGAATGTCTGGGATAGCGTCTCGCGCATCCATAATGTCAAGGATGCTTATATGAGCGGTACGCTCACCCCGGAGGAGTTTTCCAAACTGCTGCAGGACAAGAAGGCCAATGAGCGTTTCGACGATCATTTCATGGCCATGTCCGATGCCGACACCTGCATCCTCTGCTTGCCATGCGGTCATAGCTCCCACGTAGAGGCGGGCTATATGGAAGGTGCGGGAAAGCGTGTCTTCGTGATGGACTACGGTTCCACCGTGCGTCCGGAGCTGATGTACCTCACCTTTGACGGCTATTTCTATAAGGAGGAAGACCTTTTCAAGGCCCTCGAAGAGCCGATACCGGGTGTCTGCCGTGTCTGCGGCTGTACGGAGCTTAACGCCTGCTACCATCCCGACCACGGAACGTGTCACTGGGTGGATGACAGCTGTACCCTCTGTTCCCACTGCGCCACCAAGGAAGAGGGCGGCTTTGGTATCAAGGACGATCCTCAGACGGCGCATTGCATCAATGATGTTGGAACCGCTTTCAAGGAAAGGAGGGGCGTATGATACACCAGATTCTCTTCACCGTTCTGCTGATTATCGCTGCCGTCATCTGTTACGGCTGGCGTAAGAAGGTTGTCAGCCTTGGCGGTCGTGGTACCGTGATGATATTCCTGAGTATCGTCTTCGGCTTTGCGGCCATTATTAACCTCATTTACATCATCAACAACTCCGATGATATCGCCAGTGAGGTTAGCCGTGAGATCACTCCTGAGCCGAAGGAGCAGGATAAGCACTTCACCAAGTATGAGTATGAGGGTCATACCTACTTGCTCTACAGCACGTCTTTCATGCACGATCCTAACTGTGTCTGCAGGAAGCACTTCGTTCCGCGTATCATCGAAGAAGACAAGGAAGAAAAGGAGAAATAGCATGGGTATGATCAGTTATCTTGCCAGCGAGCATTTCGGATGGGTGATGGCGGCTATTCTGGCCACCATGTGCGCCTGTGGTATGCTCCTGCGCCGTTATGGCAGAAGCGACAAGCTACGCCTTACCATCTATATCATAGAGGTGCTGCTGCTTGCGCTGATGTTCTCGTTTATCTGCATCAAGGATGAGCAGGTGAAGCACACCGAGGAGGAGCAGGCTGCCTCCTTTGTGGATGACCCTAATGCGTATTTCACCTATGAGATTAAATATGTGAGTGACCTATAATATTTACGATATGAAGAAAGAAGATCTGTTTTATGCCGTTATTGGCACGTTGATGACCCTGTTCCTCTCCTGGGCGTTGTTCAACTTCGTCGAGACTGAGGAGGGTGACCAGCCCTATTACAACATCCTCGCAGGTGCGATCATCTTCGCTCTCGTGGCCTTCACGGCTGTCGGCTGGAGCGTTGTGTTCCGTAGCAAGGATGAGCGTAAGAGCAAGTTTGCGTAGTGTAACATTTTAAGTTTTATCATTATGGAAGAAAAGAAACGTATTGAAGGATCCTATTATGGGATGTACCTCCTGAATCATCTTCAGGACATTGGTGACGAGCGTCAGCATGACGTGGAGTTTATTGACCAGCGGGCCGACGATGCCGCCGAAGCCTTTGAGCAGGCGCGACGTAACGGTGCTACCGTATTCGCGGCCCAGGAAAGCGCCATGAAGGTTCTCATGGAGGGCTTTGATCAGGAATAAGTCTAACCTCTTAACAGATTTGGTATGAATACGACTTTGAAGGCCGATGAGTGCTTCTTACATAGCACGAATTACAGGAATTTCCCTCTCATTAAGTCATTAAGGGAGGAATTTGGCATAAAGGGTTATGGCTTATCGCTGATTATCTTAGAGCATATCCGTTCCCATGGTATGGAGGCTAAGTATAATCGGAAGTTCCGTGCTGCTATCACCCAGGAGTACCCGGAGTTCAGCGACAACCTCATTAAGATGGTCATCCGTCGCATGACGGACGCTGATTTCTTGGATAGGAAGGTATTTAACGAGCGGAGTGTGTTGACACCTCCCGCCCGCTATATCGTTACCTCTGGTGGCGACTACTCTGACTGCAGTGCCGCTATTTCGGCACCTTACTGTTTCATTAAGGATAGTGTTTCGGGAGTTATTTCGGAAAAAACGGCAGTTATTTCGGAAGAAACCCACGTTATTACGGAAGAAACTACAAATACCGGACATTTATTCCTAAATAATACCCATTATGGCACGACCAAAGAAGCAAGGGCTTGATTATTTCACCAATGATGTGAATTTCTATCAGGACATTAAGATCCGTAAGCTGATACGCTATAAGGGTATTCAGGCAGTCCCGGTGTACCACTATCTGTTGTGTCAGATATACGCCTCTGGCTACTATCTTGAATGGGATGAGGAGATACCCTTTGTGGTATTCGAAGCCACTGGCATTGAGGAAGTTACGGTAAAGGACATCATCAATTACTGTATCAGTATCGGACTCTTTGACAAGACGATGTATGACGATAATAAGGTGCTTACCTCGCACGGTATTCAGGAGCGATTCTTCGCTGTCTGTACTGCTGCCAAGCGCCGTTTATCTGGAGATATGCCTTACTTACTTGTGGACGGAAAGGGAAACGAGGTTATTTCGGAAAAAACCCACGTTATTACGGAAGAAACCATAGTTTTTCCAGAAGAAACGGATGATAATCCGGAGGAAACCCCGATAAACTCCGCGAAAAGTACACAAAGTAAAGTAAAGAAAAGAAAAGATAATCTCGATTCTCTCGATTATCCGCGCGACGCGCGTGAGGGAGAGAGAGAGACGAATGTTTCCGCTGATGCTGGTGATCTGAAAGTGTGCGCCAGCGTCGATGAGGAAGTTACCGACCTCCGTAACAGTCCTATTTGGAAGGAGCAGGTTTTCATGCGGTTCAAGTTTCTGAACGCCAGCGACGCTGTCTTGGATCAATATTTCGAGCGTTGGTCTGGTGAGTGTAAGAGCAAGAACATCAAGCATGGTACTCTTGGTGAAGCCAGGATTCATTTTGTAAACTGGCTGATTGTGCAGGAAGACAAGTCTAACAGAAACGGAAATTCAAATGGAGCAGACAATAACAACGGCTATCGCTCTGGCGAAGACATCCTTAACGGAGCGACGGGAATTATCGCCCGAATGTCAACAGAAACTAAAGGCCATTTGTCAGACATACCAGTCGTATGAGGACTTTAACCTACGGAACAATCCCGATACGGATGTTCTGTTTGCCTCAGACGAGCGCAAGGCCATCATGGAGGATTACTCCACGCTGGCTATGCTTGATATGGCTCTTGGCGACAATACGGCTTCTCGTTGGCTTGTTACGTTACTGGCCAATCTCAATAAGTTTTCCGGCTCCAAGAATATGGATGACGGACAAACCGAGAATCTGGCCCGCCTGATTGCTCAGGAATACGGCGACATGAAATATTCCGTGATGCTGTTATTCTTCTACCGTTTCAAGTGTGGCTATTTCGGCAAATTCTGGGGAAAGGTTGACCCGATTGTCATTACCTGCGCCTTGAAGGATTTCAAGGAAGAGATTTTCCGCAAGCAACAGGAATACATCAATCGGGAGTACGAGGAGAAAGAAGCGCGTATCAAGCAGAAGCGTGAGGATGACCGCCAGCGTTGGCGCGACTGCCAGACTGCGCTCTGTCAGGCTGCCATCGGCGATGAGATGCGCAAGGTCTTCCAGAATATCGTTTATGAAGACCTCTACGAGAACGATACCGTTCTGATCCTGCAAGTGTTACCGGAGGAATATGCCATGATTGAGAAACGCTTCATTCAGGTTTTCTCTCCTGTCATCCGTCGCTTCTATCCGAATGTCAAGCTCAACTATCGGATGCGTAAGCCGGAACCCCCGAAGGTTGACAAGGAGAAGGAGAAGCTTCAGAAGCAGATTTCCGAGACGCTTAACTCTGCCCGCCGTCTCATTGCCAATGAGCAGGGCTGGGATAAGGACACTATTGAGTCGGCCAAGTATGGCTTCAAGTTGAAATACAAGCTCTCTCCGGAGGACTATGTGGCTAAGTTCGGTGGTAAGCCTGAACCGAAGAAGGCTGACCCGAAAGAAGACGATAACGAGTTTACGCCGTTCTGATTATGGACACAAGACAGCAAAGGAACCGCACCGTATCGAGCGATGAGTGGTACACGCCCCGCTGGATCATCGAAGCCCTTGGGCCATTCGATTTGGATCCGTGCAGTCCGCAGGTTCGCCCTTTCGATACCGCCGCCTTGCACTATACCAAGGAGGATGACGGCCTGCAACAGGACTGGGATCACAGCCGCGTGTGGCTCAATCCTCCCTATTCGAGGGTGTTGCTCCGTCAGTTTGTGGAGAAGATGGCACGGCATGACAACGGCATTGCCCTGCTGGTGAACCGTACCGATAACGTGCTGTTCCAGGAAGTCATCTTCCCGACTGCCGACAGTATGCTCTTCATGCGTAAGCGGGTGAAGTTCCTGACTCCGGAAGGCTCACCGATGAAGAGTAACCCGTTTTTCGGCAATTGCCTTGTGGCTTGGGGACGGCATAATGACGAGGTGCTGCGTAACAGCGGCATTGAAGGCAAGTATGTGAAGTTAAACGAAAAAAGTTACTGATATGACCGATGAAGAGAATTTGAAGCTCATTGAGCAGGTTCACAAACTGCTTGACCAGAGTGACTACGACTACGTGCTGCTGGCTACGAGGCGTTTGGATAACGAGAATATCGACGGCAGCATCGGACTGCGCACGGGTGACGGTTTCGAGTCAGCCGCCCATCTGCTTCTGGAGCAGGCCATGAGCGAGAAAGGCGAAGCCGCCGTTGCTTTCATCCATGCTTTGGCCGAGGAAGCCCTTGCCAGTCGCCTGCGGAATATTCCGATGCCTGCCAGCGGAAATATGATGTGCAATTGATAATACGATTTTCTATGAATACGAGTGTAAGGACAGCCGCTAATGGCGGCATTGACAAGCAGCTGATTGCTGCCAGAGTGAAGAAGACCGGCCAGCAGGTGATGGTCGATGACCGTCACGGTCAGATTGGTCTCTTGGTGTTCTATAACCCCTGGCATTACGACGAAGCCGGTGACAGGTGGTATCACGATGAGGAGCTGGACTTTATCGACCAGCGACTGCAGTAATCCGAGTATGAACTTAAAAACCGATTTTTTATGGCTAAGAAAGAAGAGATTTTCGACCGTATCACTCAGGAAGAGTGGCAGAATGTTTTCGATAAGGAGGTGGCCGAGCGCATTGCCGACCTCCAGGATTACCTCGATAAGAAGGGTTACGACTCCATGATGATCATTGGTGAGCGTCTGGTGGAAGGCCGCCAGCCGTCGGAGAAGGGCTTGGGAGGCTTCAGTGCCATTGTGCAGAAGTCGAAGTTCCCGGTGCTGCCCGCCATCCTCTTTGGCGTTTGCAGTCGCAGTAAGGAGCATCAGGATTTCGTGAGCGAGTTCCTGACCATGGTCTTCAAGATGGGAAAGAAGATCCATTCTGCGATGATGCCTGCCACCGACGAAAAGAAGAACTATACCAACTGATTGAAGGCTATGGAAGAGATCATCATCAATGGCAAATGCCTCTATTCCTCCAAGGGAGCCGCCCGTGAATACGGGCCTGTGGGCTGCAATTTCTATCGCGGCTGTCCCTTCCAGTGTACCTACTGCTACAACCGCAGGGGTCTCACGGCTCCCGTGCTGGGCGTGGATCACGCCGTTCTGGAGGACTGTTTCACCAAGGAAAAGAACCGTCCGAAGAAATACCGCGATATTTCTGCCGAGACATACGCGATGATTGTCTTCAAGCGCGAGCTGGAGCGTCATCTTGACTATTGCCGTCAGACGGGTATTTTCTTCTCCTTCTCCACCGACCCGATGCTGGATGAGACCCATCCGCTGACGTGGCGGGCTGTGAACTATGCCGTGCAGAAGCAGGTCCCCGTGACCGTTCTCACCAAGTGTGCCTTCACCTTTGAGCTGCATAATGACTGGTTCGGAAAGAATCTGGACTACCACCAGGGACTCCAGAAATATGTCTCTTTCGGCTTCACCCTGACTGGCCGTGATGACTTGGAAGAGGGAGCCGCAAGGCATTTCTCTGCCAATAGCGACCGTATCAAGGCCATGAGCCAGCTCAAGGAGCTTGGCTATAACGTCTGGGCGAGCATCGAACCCGTCATTGACCTTGACAGCAGCTTTGAGATGATCTGTGAGAGTCTGCCCTACTGTGACCACTATAAGATCGGCTTGCAGTCCGGTGTATGCAAGGGCTACTACGGTTCTTTGTCGAAGCTGACACGGTTTATCCTGAATGTCCGCAAGGCCATTGCCGAATACCCTGACGTGACAGTTTACTGGAAAGAGAGTGTCCGCAAGGAACTTGCAGGCACCCATATCGACGAACACCTGAATCATCCGCAGTTTATCGGCGGCGGCTTTGAATGGGTGAAGAAAAAGGAAGGAATCTAAGATGAATCTGCCAGAGATACCGTTGAAGCAGGAAGCGCAGGATCCCGCATTGGAGCATATCTGCTGCATTGTCAGACGCAAGGTTTTCTTTGCACCTGACAGCGGGTATAGTGTCTTCACTGCCGTCCGTGATGACAACCAGCAGACGATCACTATCAACGGTACTTCCTTTGAGGTTAGCGAGGGCATCCATCTGGACGTGGAAGGTTCCTGGAAGGAACACGCCACCTATGGCCGCCAGTTCGAGGCCGTTTCATGGATGGAGATTCGCCCTGAGACGCTGGACGGTATTGAAAAGTACCTCGCCAGCGGAAAGATCAAGGGTATCGGCAAGGCTTTCGCCCATGCCATCGTGGAGCGTTTCGGTCACCGCACGTTTGAGGTCATCCAGAATACCCCTTACGCCCTGCGTGAGATAAAGGGTTTGGGTGACAAGCGTATCAAACGTGCCTCAGACTTCATGCTTCAGCAGAACTTGGAGCGCGACGTGATGGTGTTCCTCTCCGGCTTCGGCATCTCCTATGTCTTCGTCAAGAAGATCATCAAGGCTTTCGGTGCTGAGAGTGTGAGGCGTGTGAGGGAGAATCCCTACTGCCTCATTGAGCGTATCGACGGCATCAGCTTTGCCAAGGCCGACGAGATCGCCAAGCACATGGGCTATGCCGACGATGACCCCCGCCGATTGCAGAGCGGCATCATCTTCGTGATGAGCCAGCTGATCAAGGAAGGTCATGTGTATATTTTACACGAAAACCTTGTCAAGGAGGCAGAGGATATCCTTCATGCCGATTCAGAGCAGATAGAGACGGCCATTGCAGCCCGACTGCGTACCGAAGACCTCATTGAGGACGGTACGATGATGTATCTGCCTGAATACTATGATGCCGAATGTTTCTGCGCCCGCCGTATCGCCAGACTTGGCGCAGGCAGCGAAACACGGCTCAGTCATAGCGACGAGGAGATTGTGCGTGGTACCGTGGCCTATATCCGGCGTACTGAGAATATGCAGTACGATGCCATACAGGTAGAAGCCATCCGTCAGGCCCTGCGTAGCCGTGTGATGATTCTCACCGGCGGTCCTGGCACGGGAAAGACTACCGTATTGAAGGGCATCCTCCATGCCCTGAGACGCAAAGACCTCTCTATTGCCGTCTGCGCCCCCACCGGACGCGCAGCCAAACGTGCCAAGGAGAGTACGGGCTATGACGCAAAGACCATCCACAGAACGCTGGAGTTCAGCCCTGAAACGGGCGGTTTCCAGCGTGGGGAGGAAAACCCCTTGGAGGATGACGTGATTATCGTGGATGAGTCTTCGATGGTGGATATCCTGCTTTTTCATTCACTCCTGAAGGCCATTCCTCCCTATAAGCGCCTTATCCTTGTGGGTGATGTTGACCAGCTGCCGAGTGTGGGAGCCGGAAACGTCCTGAGTGACTTGATCACCAGCGGCCTCGTGCCGGTTGTCAGGCTCACCACCATCCATCGTCAGGACTTCTCCAGCCGTATTCCCTGGAACGCCAAGGCGGTCATTGAGGGGAGGATGCCTAACCTGACTAACCGAGGCAGCAAGGACTTCTTCTTCATCGAGGGTAAGGAGGAACAGCCTGTAGCGGATCAGATCGTGGAGCTTGTGAGCGAACGACTGCCGAAGGCTTACGGTGTTAAACCCGTGGAGATCCAGATACTCTGCCCCATGCGCCAGCGTGGCCTTACCAGCTGCAATAACCTGAATAAGCAGATTCAGGAGAAGGTGAACCCCGAGGGAGAGGCGTTGAGCTATGGCGATACCCATTTCCGCAAGGGTGACAGGGTGATGCAGATGAAGAATAACTATGACAAGGCCGTTTTCAACGGCGATGTGGGACTCGTCAGCGAGGTCAACGAAGATATGGGCTACCTCATGGTGGACTATTCCGATGACCATGTGGTGAAGTATGAGGAGAGCGACCTTGACGAACTCCAGCTGAGCTATGCCAGCACGATCCACAAGAGCCAGGGCAGCGAGTACCCCACGGTCATCGTACCCGTGATGTACTCCGCTTATAAGATGTTGCAGCGCAACCTTATCTATACCGCCATTACGAGGGCCAAGGAGCGTTGTATCATCATCGGTAACAAGCAGGCACTCTGGACGGCTGTCTCGAACTATCATATCAAGCCCCGTCACACCTACCTGAAGGAGCGTATCTTGAAGTGCAGTAACATGACCACAAATATCTATGGACAATAAGCTACAGAAGATATTCGATGATTACGCCATTCATAAGGTCTGGTACGAGAGCCAGCAGATTGAGCGCAGGCGCAGGCTTGAAAAGCTCTGCAGGAATGAGTATATCAGAGGTTTCAAGAAAGCCATTGAGGTGGTAGAAGCCTTTGCCAGTGAGGATATAAAGCCAGTGGATCTTCTGATCCTTCTCCGTCACGGACTGGAGAAACTGGAGAGTAAGGATGAATAAAACGAGAGTAGAAGATGAGCAAGGAAGACAAACAGGAGCTTATAGAGGCGTTGGGCGGCTATCTGCCGCACGGCGTTTGGATAGACCTTAACGGCATGGCCGGAAAGCTCAATAACCTCTATGTCACCCACCTTTACAACGGCACCGATACGGTGCAGGAGGTGGATGCAGCCATTGATTTCTTCGGCGACGGGGATTTTATCAATGTCGAGCATTTCAAGCCGATATTGCGCCCGATGTCCGACGCTACGACGGAGGAAAACGAGAAGTACAGATCCTTCGACCACGACACCGTAGGCAGGATCATGGCAAAGAAGATTACTTATCTCAACTCGCGTTTCCTTGACTACAGGGACATGATTGGCCGTAACCTGGCCAAGAAAGCTGAAAAGGGTTTTTATTTTTAAATCGATCAGATATGAGAGAATTTTTCTTCTATACGGGTGTAGTTGTCTGGTGTATTATCGGTATGATGGTTCTCACCGTAGTAGGCGTGGCCTTGATGGAACTCTGGAGTACCACCATTCGCCCGTCGGTCGGCAATCTCTGGTTTGCCTATTTCGGTAAGGCATTGACCTGTCACCGTCATCACAGCTATTACAGGATGTGGAGTGGCATGGGACGCACCCAGTACCGCTATTATACCAGAGGATCGGGCAATAATCACTTTGCCCGATGCGCCTTGAAGCGCCTCATTCGTGAGGCACGTAAGGAGTCTCTGGCCATTGGAGCGATTTCACATTAGTATTCATCAAAAATAGGTTATTATGACAAAGGAATTTTTGGATCTGCTGCTGGACAATGCGAAACGCGACGCAAAGAACAGCAAGGACGATTTCGTCAGAGGTGGCATCTGTGCCATCAAACAGTTATGGTTTGACCCCGCCGAGGAGCCGAAACCGGGTATTGACAATCACAAGGAGCTGCTGGTACGCAGTGAGCGTGGCGGCCTGAAGGTCTATCCCAACCCCGCCAACGGTAAGCAGTCCTGGACTTTCTTCTGCAACACGGTCAGGATGATCTCTTGGGCGTATGCCGATGAGTTCTATCCCGATGAGAGCAAGTGATATGGCAGAAGAGCAGATTGTCACTTTCGAGACGGCCAAGCTCCTTCAGGAGAAAGGTTTTGAGGGCCAGTGGCGTAAGGTCTATTCCTTGCGCTCTGGCAACCTCCTTGAACTGTCTTCCGACAACAGGGAGCAGTTTATTCCAGCCCCGACGCAGGAGGTGGTCTGCCAGTGGATCCGTCAGAAGCACCAGCTTCACATCGAGATTTCCGTTTCCCCGATTGTCGGTAAGATCAAGGGCGCGGACGGAAAGAAGACCTGCGGAGTCCTGTACTGGCTCTGGATTGGATCAGGCGAATGGATGAACGATAAATATAACGCCTTTCGCAGGGCTTTCTCCGTTACCAGCAAGGAATCCCCGGAGGACTGCAAGGAGAAAAGCATCGTTCATGTGTTGAAGTATCTCATTTAAGACTGATATCAATGGAAAAGGATTGTTTGAAAATTGGGAAAGTAACCCTCACCGACGCTGATAGCGGCGAGGTTATGAAGGAACTTGCCATCACGGACATGGTGCGGTCGGTTTTCAAGG
>Ga0265298_10003833_pt1 | contig 19600 bp, 21 predicted proteins | sample AusTroGonzalo_MG_3_FD_193486 | JGI IMG/M metagenome (GOLD analysis project Ga0265298, IMG submission 193486) | Bovine rumen microbial communities from tropical cattle in Woodstock, Queensland, Australia - Gonzalo_01 | ecosystem: Host-associated > Mammals > Digestive system > Stomach > Rumen ... | reverse complement strand
AGGAACTTGGCTGGACGAGTGTGTATGCCTTTGACAAGGAAGTGCTCGGTGTAAATGGCACGCTGGGGCGCACGTCGTATCATGAGGTGCTGCTAACGGATCGTTTCCGCAAGGCGCTGAAGACGCTGAACCCCTGGCTGACGGACAAGCAGCTGCAGGAGTGCGTGGAGCGCATGACGGAACACATGAGCTCGCAGACGCTGATGCAAATCAACGAGCAGAAGTATCAGTACATCAAGGACGGTGTGCCCGTGACCCGCGTAAAGCCGAACGGCGAGACGGAAGAGGTGCGTGCCAAGGTCATTGACTTCGCTTCGCCCGAAAAGAACGACTTTCTGTGTGTTCGTGAGCTATGGGTTTATGGTGCCTTATATCATCGCCGGGCCGACATCGTGGGCTTTGTGAATGGTATTCCTTTGCTCTTTATGGAACTGAAGAACCACAACGTGGAGGTCGTAGATGCTTTCAACAAGAACTATCGCGACTATCTCGACACCATTCCGCAATTGTTCTATCACAATGCCTTTATCATGTTCAGTAACGGACTGGAGGCAAGAGTGGGAACGATTGACTCGAAGTGGGAGTTCTTCCACGAATGGAAACGACTGACTGAGCAAGAGGCAGGAAACATCGAACTGCCGACGATGCTACGAGGCATCTGCAAGAAGGAAAGCTTCCTGGATTTGCTGGAAAACTTCATCCTATATGACCATAGCGGAGGAAGAACAGCTAAAATTATGGCTCGCAACCACCAGTACTTGGGTGTGAATCAGGCTGTGGAGATGTATCGCAACCGCCAGTACCTGAATGGTAAATTAGGCGTGTTCTGGCATACACAAGGTAGCGGTAAGAGTTATTCGATGCTGTTCTTGGCTCAGAAGATTCGTCGTAAGTTTGAGGGCTCGCCAACATTCCTTGTGCTGACAGACCGCGACGAACTGAACAAGCAAATCAGTGATACGTTTGAGAACTGTGGATTGCTTGGTAATGTGAAAGCTAAGAAGTTCATTGCCAGCAGTGGCGAGGACCTGAAAGCGAAACTGAAGGGTAATCCTTCCTTTATCTTCTCACTCATTCAGAAGTTCAATGATGCCAATGCAGAGCCTATCTATCCTGACCACGACATTATCGTGATGAGCGACGAGGCGCATCGTACCCAGAACGGTATCTTTGCAGACAACCTGATGCACATGCTGCCTACGGCGCATCGTATTGGTTTCACAGGTACGCCATTGCTGTCGAACGACAATATCACAGCACGTACGTTTGGTGGCTATGTGAGTATCTACGACTTCAAACGGGCTGTGGAGGATAAGGCTACCGTACCTCTCTATTACGAGAATCGTGGTGAGAAACTACAAGACTTGAAGAATCCGGAAATCAATGAGGAGATTGCTGCCGCATTGGAACAGGCTGGTGACCTCGATGCTTCGCAACTGGCAAAACTGGAACGAGAGTTTGCAAAGGAAGTGCATCTGCTGACAGCCAAGAAACGTCTGCGCTTAGTGGCTCAGGACTTTGTCCGCCACTATAGCGACTTGTGGACTTCAGGCAAGGCGATGTTCGTCAGTTATAATAAGGTGACGTGTGTCAGGATGTATAACTATGTGCAAGAGTATTGGCAACGGGAAATCAAACTATTGGAGCAAGCCGTAGAGAAATGCGACTCGGATCAGGAGGTTCAGGAGATGGAGCGCAAGTTGGCGTGGATGAAGGAGACGGATATGGCTGTGGTGGTGTCGCAGGAACAGAACGAGATACAGACTTTCCAGAGATGGGACTTGGACATCAAGCCTCATCGTGAACGCATGGAGAAAGAGGAACTTGACAAGCAGTTCAAAGATGCTGACTCCAAGTTGCGTGTGGTCTTCGTGTGCGCTATGTGGCTAACTGGTTTCGATGTGAAGACGCTTTCTTGTCTTTACATCGACAAACCCATGAAAGCCCATACGCTGATGCAGACCATTGCCCGTGCCAACCGCGTATCTGAAGGTAAGACTAATGGACTGGTCATTGACTATATTGGTATCGTAAAGGCTTTACGCCAGGCATTGGCCGATTATACCGCTAATCCAGAAGGTCATGAAAGTGGTAATGACCCGACCGTGGATAAGAAAGAACTTATCAAACATGTCATGGAGGCAATTGCTGCCGCTACTGCATTCCTGAAGGAACATGATTTTGAACTTGACCAACTGATTCATGCAGAGAACTTCATGAAACTATCGTTGCTGAAGGAAGCAGCTAACGCTATGTGCGAAACAGCAGAGATACGTAAGACCTACTGCACATACGCTACGACCCTGCTGAAGCTATGGAAGTATCTCGACCGTGAGGATATCACGCATGAGATTAAACAGCAAAAGGATGCCATTGAAGCCATCTATAAGGAGTTACAGAAGAAACGCCAACATGCAGATATTACTGACTTGAGTGTGGCTATCAATGAGATTGTGAACGACCATTTGGAAATAGAATCTGACCAAATGATGGCAGCCGAACCACGACGATTCGACATCAGCGGCATCAATTTTGAACTGCTTCGCCGTGAGTTTGCCAAAAGTCGCGAGAAGAATCTGATGCTGAAGGATATTCAGGAGTTGTTGCAGGAGCGTATCGCCCAGATGATGGCACAGAATCCCTCACGTATCAACTTCTATGAGAGGTATCAAGAAATCATTCATGACTACAATCAGGAACAGAACAGAGCCACCATTGAAAAGACCTTTGAGGAACTGATGAAACTGTCAAATGAACTGACAGAAGAAGAAAAACGTTATGTCCGAGAAGGGTTTGAGAATGATGAGCAACTTTCTATGTATGATGTGCTGATAAAAGACGATTTAAGCAAGGAGGACATCAAGAAAATCAAGAAGGTAGCCGTAGAACTGCTTGCAAAGATTAAGCAACAGTTAGAGGGGATGGATCATCCATTCGACAAGCCTAACACCAAAGCTACAATCATCGTCACAATCCGCGATATCCTTTGGCAAGAACTCCCGGAGAGTTATAGTGAGGAAAGCATAACACAGTATCGAGATGCAGTATATAACTACGTCAGCCAGCACTATAATTTCCCTTACATGAGCTAATGCCTAGCTTCAATAGCGTCACCCTTATTTCCATATTCGTTATAGCATCTTTTCAAGTATCTCCACTGCCTTGGTGATGTCCTCCTGAAACCGTTTGTGGTCGCGAAGGAAGTCAGGCCTGCCACCACTGATGGCGGCATACAGTTCCTGGCTCATGTCATTGGCATAGTCAGAAATGGCCAACTCAATGTCGTCCTTCTGCCAGTCGAGCGTGGAATGAATATAGATGCGCTGCTTCTGATGCAGGAAACTGTAGGCGGTCTCGATGCTGTCCTTTGTTATCATCTTGCTACTGAGTCATATCCTATCGGGCGGAATTGTTTCTGCTTCACGCTATACACGAATCCGTGCCCAAGCAGGTAGTTCTTTATATCTTTCGGTTCTGTTCCGAAGTTATAGCACAGTGATTCCAGCGTGTCAAACTCCTCGTCTCTCAGGAGCATGTTCACACTCGAAACCAGTATGGCAGGGTCTTTCGGCAGGTAGTCCATCAGTTATTCGTCTCAAAATAATATTTCACCATTCTATTGAAAAATCAGCGGCAAAGGTAGTTATTTCTAATCATTTTTTCGTACCTTTGCCCCAAACATTAACATTAGTTCATACAACTGTACAATGAAAGTTATCAGCACAACAAAGGCTCCTGCAGCCATCGGTCCGTATAGCCAGGCTATACAAGTAGGCAATCTCATCTACACCTCCGGTCAGATTCCCATTGACCCTGCTACAGGCACATTCGCCGAGGGCGGCATCAAGGAGCAGACGCGCCAGTCGCTGCTCAACGTGAAGGCCATTCTGGAAGAGGCTGGCGTGACGATGGCTAACGTGGTGAAGACAACGGTCTTCATGGCCGACATGAACGACTTTGCCGACATGAACGCCGTTTATGCAGAGTTCTTCTGTGAGCCCTACCCTGCCCGCTCGGCTGTTGCCGTAAAGACGCTGCCCAAGGGCGCACTGGTGGAGATTGAGGTAGTGGCAGAAAAATAGCGGTTTATCCCATCACCACGTCGAGTACCATCATCAGGACGAAACCAATAGCGAAGCCGATGGTGCTGAGGTTTGAGTGCTGACCGCCGGAGGCCTCGGGGATGAGTTCCTCGACCACAACATAGAACATGGCGCCTGCGGCAAAGGCCAGCATGTAAGGAAGAACGGGCATGAGCAGCGAGGCCAACAGCAAAACGGCAATGGCTCCGACGGGCTCGACAGCTCCACTCAGAGAGCCCAGCAGGAACGAGCGCCAACGTGAGTTGCCTGCTGCTCGCATCGGCATGGAGATAATGGCCCCCTCTGGCACGTTCTGAATGGCGATACCCAGTGATACGGCGACGGCACTGGCAAGGGAAATGTTCGTTGCACCGCTATCGGCTCCTGCAAACACCACACCCACAGCCATTCCTTCAGGCAGGTTGTGGATGGTGACGGCGAGGGCCAGCATGGCCGTCTTCGACAGGTGCGAGCGCATACCCTCGGGTTTGTCTGTGCCGATATGCAAGTGCGGCGTCAGTTCGTCGATGAGCAGCAGGAATCCCATGCCAAGCAGGAAACCAACAGCAGCTGGGAACACAGCCCACTTACCGCTGTCTGCTCCCATCTCCATCGCTGGAATCAGCAGCGACCACACCGATGCTGCCACCATCACACCCGATGCAAAGCCCAGCAACGATTTTTGCAGTCGCACCGACATTTCGTCACGCATGAAGAAAACGAAGGCTGAGCCGAGCATCGTGCCCAGCAGCGGAATCAGCAGTCCTATCATCAATGTCGTTATCATCGGGTGCAAAATTAATACTTTTCTTTGAATTGTGCAATACCTATATCTGATGGAAAAGCAAAAAGGAGAGCCGAAGCTCTCCTTTGTTAGTTAAGCAGGCTGCCACTTGCAACGGACAGGTGACACAATCGCACCCTCCTTCTTCAACTCAGCAAAAGCCTTGTCAACCTCTTTGCGGTCGATACCTGTGATCTCCGCAATCTTGCCAGCGTTCACGGGAGCACCGAACTCACGCATGGCCTGTAATACCTTCTCTTTCATAATGTTCAATGGTCAATGTTCAATGAATTACATCTGCATGATTAGCCAGTTCTGTGCGCCAATCTTCTCAATCATCTCGAGCGCGCCCTGACTCCAGTAGAGATCCTCCTCCTCATCGGCCAGGTAAGCCTTCAGAATGTCGAAGGTGAGATAGTCCTCGCATACCGAACCCATGCACTTGCGCAGCAGCTCCACGCCCGGCTCCTGAATCTTCAGGTCCTCCTTGATGTACTCCACGGGGTCGTAGCACAGTGCGCGAGCTTCGTGCTTCTCCACCTTCACCTCGCCACCTAGGTCGAGGATGCGGTCGATGAACTTCTCCACCCATTCCATCTCCTCAGTGTAGTGACCGATATACTTCTCGCCCAGCTTCGTAAAGCCCTGAGCCTTGAAAATCTGTCCCTGCACCTTGTGTACGAATGCGCCCTCTGAGAGGCCTGTTACGAAGAACTGCAATGCTTCGATTGATTTCTGTTTGTCCATAATCTGATTTGTTTTTTAGGTTAATACTATTATTGTTTTTTATTACGTCAGCAAAGTCAGTGCAAACCGAATGCAGAAAGCTCGCTTTATGCTGAGGTGCAACCTGACTTCGCCGATGAATCTTGATTCGTCGGCAAAGTTATGACATATTATTCATCTTATTGCAAGCCCAAACGAAACAAAAACCGACCAAAACGAAACAAATTCAATTTTTTATTGTATATTTGCACCGTCAAATAGTAAAATATTCAAATCGTCCAATACTGAGGTGTATAATTTAAAGGAATTTTGGCAACTGAGGAACCTGCCCGTACCCGAGGGGGAGTGGGACGGAAATGTCATCTGCATAGAGACTAACGTGGAATGGACATTCGGCACGAACGAAACACACGGATTCCTCTCGTGTTACACCTTTACGATTGTCACGCGCGGATGGGTTACCATATTATATAATAACCGCGAACTGACACTGCACGTGGGCGACCTCTATACCTATTCGCCCGGCTTCGAGGTTACAGTTCTCTCATCTTCCAGCGACTACAGCGGCATCTGCCTGCTGGGGGACGAGCACTTCACACTCAGTCTGCCCACAGTACGCGACGCCATCCGTACAGCCTACTTCACAGTGGTAGAACTAACCTCGCCCGTACTCCTGCTGAAAACAGACGATTTCCGCCGCCTGCGCGAACTGATGCAGATGATGATTCACTATCAGCAAATGGGACTTCCACTGGCCAACGACAGCCTGCGCATGCTCTACAACCTCTTCCTTACCGACCTCTCCACCGTTCAGCAGCACAGTATCCGCGAGCACCGCTTCCCCAAGCGTGTTGAGGAAATCTTCCTCGGATTCCTTGGTCTGCTGCCCCAGCACTTCGCAGAGCACCACGACATCGGTTTCTACGCCGACCGCCTCTGCATCACCACCACCTACCTTTCACGCGTTGTCCGTCAAGTGTCAGGAGGACGCACCGTTGTTGACTACATCAACCAAATGCTGCTGATGGAGGCCACGTTCCTGCTGCGCCAGACCTCGCTGAGCATCACCCAGATCTCAGACCAGCTCCATTTCGCCGAAGTCACCACCTTCGCACGCTTCTTCAACAGAATGAAGGGAATGAACCCCAGAGAGTTCAGGAAGGGGAAATAAGATACTCATCGTCCCTGACCAGCACTTTCTCAATCTTGCCGACGTACATCGTATGGAAGTCGTGCTGGGGATAGTTGGCATCGAGAGTTTCCTGATAGAGGAACCCGCTCTCCTGCAACTCCGACTGATAGAGTTTCTTGCAGACCAGCACCAGCTTGGCTTCCTCGAAATAGACGGTGTTGTCTGCATAGACGGGTGTGAGACCGGCCTTGCCAATCTTGTCCTCATCGCGGCCCGACACACTGCCGAGGTAGGCCATTTGCTTCTTGAACGACTTATCCATGACGCAGAGTGTGAAGTAGCCCTCACGGTCCACGAACTCCTTGGTATAGCGCGACGGACGCAGATAGATGACCGCTGTCGGGTCGTTATGTCCCCACAGGCATCCCAGATGTCCCCATGAGGCCGTCATCGTGTTGCACCCAGACTGCTCGTTACCAGCCGTCACCAGCATCCATTCACCACCAATCAGGTTGAACGGATTGAACATCATGTCCTTGTAATTAATCTCTTTAAGTTGCGCTCTCTTCATCGAATCATTCATATACGTTTTGTTTTTCAGTTTTTGACACATTAGCTCATCTTTGTCATGTGATAGCCCATGCGATTGAGCTGCATGGCGGCGCCCATCAGGTAGAGCTGGTGCAGGCAGGCGACGTAGCCGTTAAAGGCATCCTTCGTGCCGGGTTCGAACCGCTGATGCATCAGGGCATTATAGACGCGCGAGGCGCACTCGCCCACCAGTCTTTCAAACACAACATAGTCGTCATCCCTGAACAACACCTCCTCGCGGACATATTCGTCCATCGCGTCGTAGCCGCGCTTGTCGCGCATATAGGCATAGAGGTCTTCTATCTTAGAGTATATCTCCCACTCCGTATCCCACATCTTCGCCACAGCCATACCGATATACATCATCCAGCCGAGCGAGGCCGACGGGTAGTCCTGGAACTCACGGATACCGTCGGGGATATAGGACTTGGCAATCTCCTCCCACTTCTCCTCAACATCAGGACATTCTGGCAGGCGCTCGTCCACTTCCCTCATGGTCAGCAGAAACTGATGCAGGTCTTTGCGTAATTTTTCTTCGAAATTCTCCATTGTCGTTATCGTCTCTATTCAATTAAATCTTATTAAATCCATCGGCAAAAGTACGCAAAATTTGCGAGAATTCGCTATATTTGCACTCACAATTCAGATACTTTATGAAATAACTGAGCTAAGAACCATTAAAAATCGAAAAAGATATGACACCACTATTTCAAGTGACGGCGATTGCCATCGCTATTATTGCATGCTATACGGTCTATATCATCATGGATCGCAGGAAACGGAAGAAAGAAGCAGCGGAGGCCGTGATAGACGATGTGAGCTACATACAGGAAATAAAACATCTGTCAGGAAAAGTCGGTTTTGTAACGTGGCAACAATATGACATACTGTTGGCGGCACAGAAATACGGATGGGAAACAATGGTTGACCTCGCTGCTTATCTGGAAACAGCTGACATTGACCACATTGACAGCCTTACCGTCGCCGACTTGCCAGACGAGCAAGCCACAGAATTAGTCCATGTTTACAAACAGTCGAAAGGGGGACTCAAGACATTCGACAAGCTGGCAGAAGAGAGAGGAATGCTGAGCATTGCAGGGCATAGCCGCGCACTAAAAGATTCAATTAAGCTCGTATGGTTCAACCAAACGAACGTGCTGAGACTCTTCACGCTTGTTAATGACGAGACGCTCATCAAGAGATATGTAGAGACAGTCATCAGAAGAACCTTCGGCACGAAGGATGCCATGAAACTTGCAATAAAGAAATGAAAACAAACAAAGCCATGAAAGTGATATTTTTTCTCGCAGCCACGCTGCTTAGTCTGATGCCCGTCACAGTCGAGGCACAGCGTAAACAATCGTTCGATGAGGGTTGGCGATTCCATCGCGGCGAAGTAATGAATGCGGAAGCAATAGATTGCGACGACTCACGGTGGCGCGAAGTCATCGTGCCACACGACTTCAGTATGGAGCCTGTGGCCTACGCCCACGACTACCGCGAGCAGACGGCGGAGTGGAAGGACTGGCAGGTGGGCCCCTTCTCACGGCTAAGCATAGGCGACTGGGACTCTGGACAGACCGTCGGCGGCACGGGATGGTATCGCAAGACGTTCACATTGCCTGCAAACGGTGCATCCTTGGACGAGATGCTGCAAACAAAAACCTTCCGACTGCGCTTCGACGGCGTATATAACCAAGCCGAAGTGTGGGTGAACGGACGGAAAGCGGCAATGAACGTCTATGGCTACATGCCTTTCGTGGTCGATTTGAACAGAATCCTGAGAGACAAAGCAAACCGCAACCCCAAGGCTGAACACCGTGTGACCATTGCCGTGAAGGCGGTCAACGAGGGGCTGAACTGCCGTTGGTATTCGGGTAGCGGCATCTTCCGCCACGTGTGGTTAGAGACGACCGACAGGCTGCACCTCGACGAGTGGGACACGTATGTCGATGCGTCGGAAGGGAACAAGGTGAAGATAAAGACCCACTCCCAGCCCCTCCCTGTAATGGAGGGGAGTGATTACTCTGGCTGCTCGATAAAGGTGGAGATTATGGATGCCACAGGGAAAGTGGTGGCGACCAGAGATAATGTTCAATGGTCAATGGCCAATGTTCAATGGTCAACAGAACTGACCGTAAAGTCTCCGCACCTGTGGTCAATAGACAATCCTTACCGCTACAAAGCCCGCATCAGTCTGCTTGATGCTGACAAGAACGTTCGCGATGTTCTGGAAATCCCCTTCGGCATCCGCACCATCGCGTTCTCTGCCGACAAGGGGTTCCTGCTCAACGGCAAGCAGGTGAAACTGCGTGGCGGTTGTGTCCATCACGACAACGGACTGCTGGGCAGTGCCGCCATCGACCGAGCCGAGGTGCGCAAGGTGGAACTGATGAAGGCGCAGGGCTACAATGCTGTGCGCACCAGTCACAACCTGCCCACCGAAGCCTTCCTCAACGCCTGCGACTCGCTGGGTATGCTGGTCATCGACGAGTGCTTCGACCAGTGGGAGGAGCAGAAACGCAAGGACGACTACAGCAATTATTTCTCTAAGGAGAAGCAGACCATCATCGACGGCAAGCCTGTGGGCATGGGGGTAACGAACTTCGAGTACGACGCAGCCCTTATGGTGCGCCGCGACCGCAACCACCCCAGCGTCATCATGTGGAGCATCGGCAACGAGATAGCCCAGCGCTCCGACGTGCCTCGCGGCAAAGAGATTGCTGAGGCTATCACCCGCGCCATCAAGCAGGAGGACTCAACGCGCCCGACGACGCTGGCCGTGAACGACTACTGGGACCGCACGGCACAGAAGATGTCGTGGGACAAGGACTCGCCACGCGCCTTCGACCTCGTCGAGGTGGGCGGCTACAACTACGAGCAGCGCCGCTACGAGAGCGACCACGAGAAGTTCCCTGAGCGCATCATGTACGGCTCGGAGACCTATCCCAACGCCATCGCGAGCAACTGGCGCCTCGTGGAGAAGCACCCCTACGTCATAGGCGACTTTGTGTGGACGGCCATCGACTATATCGGCGAGGCTGGTCTGGGGCACGCCCTCGAGCGCAGCGACCGGGGGCGCTGGATTCAGTTGTTGGCTTGGCCCTGGTTCAACGCCTGGTGCGGCGACATCGACCTCGTGGGCAACAAAAAGCCACAGAGCTATTACCGCGATGTAGTGTGGGGCGTGCGTCCGATTGCGATGGCTGTGCGTCCTTCGGTAACTGACGGCGAGTATGAGGATGCTGCTGGCTGGTGCTGGACTGCAGAGGAGAACCACTGGAACTGGCACGAACAAGCATTTTATGACGGGCCGGACAAATGCGGCTACCTGCCTATAGATATTCGCCCTGAGAAGTACGACAACGCCACTTTGAAAGCAGGTGTCGTGCATGACGTGAACGGCCATCGCAGCGACTCCCTGCGCGTCAACGTCTATACCCGTGAATCCCGTGTCCGACTGTCTGTTAATGGTCGTGTCATCGGCGAACAGGATGTCAATCCCAATACTTACACCGCCACTTTCCGCGTGGCCTACGAACCAGGCGAACTGAAGGCAGAGGTGGTTAAGGCTGCGAATAAGCGAGAACAGGCTCGACCGAAGGTCAAGGAAAAGAAGGCGAGCGTCGTCTTCCGCACCTCCGGCGCCCCTGCCGCCATCCAGTTTGAGCCAGTTAACTCTAGCAATTCCTCTTCGCACAACGACCTTGCCTACATATATATAAAGGTAGTCGATGCCGACGGCAACCTCTGTCCGACCGCTGAGATTCCTCTCGACATCAAGACCTCCGGTGTCCGCCACATCGCCGTCGCCGGAACTGGTCATCCCTACGACGTTCGCTCGTTCCGCTCTCCCACCCCCACCACTTTCCGCGGTCAGGCTCTCCTCATCGTCCAGCCACAGGAAGAAAAGGGCGACGTCACTATCAACGTAACATCGCCGGAGATCAAGTCACAGGGAACACATACCGTAAGATTTTATTAATGATTTCAGGCAGACTATGTGCAAAATTTAGTCCAAGTCATTTTTATGTGAGGAATAGCGTCGAGCATGAAGGTATCGGATGACTGTTTAAATCCTACGCTTTCATAGAAGCCTTAGCCTTCCTCGCAAACTCAAACAGCGACAGAGGCAGGTGGCAGTAGCCGTCAGGATTCTTGTCGAGGTAGTCCTGATGATACTCTTCAGCCGTGTAGAAGTTCTGCAGAGGCAACTTCTCTACCGCCAAGGGCTGCTCATAGTTCTTCTGCTCCTCGGCAAAGACCTTATCGATGACGGGCAAATCCGCTGGATCGGTATAATAGACACCCGTGCGATAGCGCGTTCCCTCGTCGTGCCCCTGCTTGTTGAGACTGGTGGGGTCGATGGCCTTGAAGAACATCTGTAACAGGAATTCCAGGCTGACCACATCGGGACAGTACCGCACAAGGACGGTCTCTGCATAGCCCGTCGTGTCGGTATAGACCTCCTTGTACGTTGGGTTCTCCGTGTGTCCGTTTGCGAATCCCACTTCCGTCAAGACTACGCCCTCAATCTGCTTGAAATAATGCTCCGTTCCCCAGAAGCAGCCTCCAGCAAGGTAGATATCCTTCGTAGGCATTGACGACAGCTTGGCATCCTCGGCCAAATCGTTCATTAACTGTTCGTCCATATCTTTCATATCGTTTATTTCTATAGTTGTTCCACATCTGAAGGACTGAGCAAGCTCATTGAATGGTTATTACCTACAGCACAACCTCCATTGTCGTTTTCTGGACCTTCATGCCCATGTTCCTGTAGAAACTTATTGCCGCATCGTTGCCGTCCCACACATTCAGGGTGATGTTGTTGCAGCCAATTGACCGGGCATAGTCGCGTACATATTCATATATCGCCTTGCCCACGTGTTTTCCGCGAGCCTTTTCATCTACACAGATGTCATCAATATACAACGTCTTAATGTCCTGCAACAGCTTGTCGTCCCTAACCTCTGTAACAAGACAAAAAGCGTGCCCCAATATTTTGGATTCTTCTTGCCCCCCGGCAGAGGCCTTCCCCCCGTTTGGTCGGGGGGATTCTGCATCAAAAACGAAGACAGGCTTGCGGTCATCGCCGAGCAGGTCTTCAAGTTCCTGCTCATCATACTTGGTCGTGTTCGGTTTGAACAAGTCCGGACGTATCACATGATGAACCATATCCACCTGATGCAGCAGTCCGATGATGCTTGGTATGTCTCTTTTTTCAGCTTTTCTAATCATTGTTTTCAAAAATACATATTAAATCTCGCGAATTTATTCGCAAAGGTACGAAAAAAACGGAGAAAAATTACTACCTTTGCGACAAGATTTGAGAAATATTAGGATTTGGTACAAAAACAGATAACAGCAGCAAACGCAAATGAGCAAATAAAGCAGCTCTACGAAACGGCCTTCCCAAAGGATGAACAGATTCCCTGGGAAGACTTGCTACGGCTCGTTGACGAGATGCATCTTGATTTTACTGCCTACTATGAAGGGAATGACTTCATCGGCTTTACTATCGTCTATCCAAGACCTTCGTTTAACTGGTACTGGTACTTTGCCGTTAAGGAGGAACTGCGTGGAAAAGGACTTGGCCAGCAGATTCTCAACCGTCTGATAGAACATTACAAAGGACAGTCATGTGTTCTGGATATGGAGTCGCCTCGTCAGGAATGTGACAACAAGGAGCAAAGGCAACGTCGTCATGCATTTTATCTTCGCAACGGGTTCCGCGATACCAATGTCTATCGCTGTTGGGATGACTTAGAAATGACCATTATGATGATGGGCCCTGGAACATTCACCTTGCAGGATTGGGATGAGATAGTTGGAGAATTAAGGAAATACTGGACGTGGGATTAAAAGAATAACGATATGACATACATGAACAGATTCAATCAGACTGACGAGCATCGCCGCGACGAGCTCATCCGCATCATCGAGCACAGCATTGAGAAACTGACGCTGGCAGAGCTCGAGGCCCTCCATTATGATATGATGACGAAATCCTATATCAACGACTAATAGCATGACTCTCCCCAAGTTCATAATAACAATGGAAGATCAGCCTTGGCTCCGCTCCTTGGGCTTGTCTGCAATATACTTCTGCCGTATTGCTTTGGGGAGTTTTGACGCCACAAGCTGATAGGACTCCTTTATCCATTCCTGAACTAACACATCTTCTATCTGGTCGTAATACACATCGCTCCAATGCTTCTTGTTCCAATGCCATGCAGGAGTCACTGCAGCAAACTGACCTCGCAGCTCTTCATTCCTTTCTGGCGACAGCTTCAGTGCCAGCCTTGGATCAGAATGCTTCATGTCATGGTCACCACCACCCAGCCATAGGCAGAGGAAGATCTTCCCTTCCAGTCTGAAAGTGATGATGTCATCGCCAAACGGCTGGTCTTCTGTCACACCGTAGAGCGACAATGTGTAGTCTCGTATTTCTTCGATGTTCATATCACAAAACATATTAAATCTGCGGGTAAAGGTACGAAAAACGGAGAATATTTCGTAACTTTGTGCCCAATTATTAACAAAAGTTACAATCAAAGGAGTGTAAGATATGGCATTTTTGGATTTAGTCAAGCAGAGATATAGCTGTAGGAGCTATCAGGAGAAGAGTGTGGAACAGGAGAAGCTGGACTACGTGATGGAGTGTGTCCGCTTTGCCCCATCGGCAGTCAACAAGCAGCCGTGGATGTTCCGAGTAATCAAGAACGAGGCCGACAAGGTGAAGCTGCAGGAGTGCTATCACCGTGAGTGGTTTGCAACAGCGCCGATGTATATTGTCTGTAGCATCCTACACGACGAGGAATGGGTACGCTCGGACGGTAAGCATCACGGCGACATAGACATTGCCATTGCCGTAGAACATCTGTGCCTGGCGGCTACGGAGCAGGGCCTCGCCACCTGCTGGGTCTGCAACTTCGATGCCGAGAAGTGCAAGCAACTCTTCGCTATCGCCGACAATGAGGAGCCTGCCGTGCTGATTCCCATCGGCTACGCCGCTGACGAACCGAAGGAGAAGAAACGCAAAGAGATGGAGGAAATCTGCAAGTAAGAAATGATAGAAATAGGTCTTAAATATACAAGCGAACTGACGGTTACTGATACCGTTACCGCTATTAAGATGGGGTCTGGAGACATGCCTGTCTTGGCTACTCCTGCCATGATGGCCTTGATGGAGAATGCGGCCATGCTTGCTATAGCCAATGAACTGCCTGAAGGTTGCACGACCGTTGGCGGTCATATAGAATCTTCACATCTGAAGCCTTCAAAGATTGGTGACAAGGTATCAGCTACAGCCGAAGTGACCAAGGTTGATGGCAAGAAGATAGAGTTCAAGGTGTCTGCCTATTCTGGCGATGCGCTACTTGGTGAGGGTACACACCTGAGATTCATCGTTGACAGGGAACGTTTCATGTCAAAAATTGGATAATATATTGCATCGAAACTATAATATGGCAAAGCGTGAGTATTTACAGGCCAACAAGGATTGGCTGGAGGCGAAAGCCAAGGAGGAAGGCGTAAAGGCTCTGCCTAAGGGCATCTATTACAAGGTGCTGAGCGAGGGTCGCTCGAGCTCTGCTCGCTTGCTACCAGAGGGACGCAAGAACCAAGAGAGTGCGAAGCCGACGGTTCGCAGTATCATCACAGCCCATTATACAGGCAGAACCATTGACGGCAAGCAGTTCGACAGCAGTCGTGGAGGTGTGCCTTTGGCTTGTCGCTTGTGCGACCTCATCGAAGGATGGATCATCGCCATCCAGCAGATGCACATCGGTGACAAGTGGGAGCTCTACATCCCTGCCGAGATGGGTTATGGCAAGTTCTCGCAGCCCGGCATCCCAGGTGGCTCGACGCTTATATTTGAAATAGAACTCTTAGGCATCGCATGAAGTAGTCGGTCACTGATTATACGTGATCGGACTGATGGGTACTGATTCCGGCGCTACAAAAATCAGACATCGAAGGGAAGCCCACAGGCTTCCCTTCGATGTTTTTGCGTGGAGACTACTCCACAGGAGGTTTAATTAGTAGTTCAGGTAGTCGATGGCGAGGATAAAGTGCTTCGAGGGGTTGTGCCACTGGAAGTCCCATCCTGACAATTGGCCGTTTGAGAGGTTGATAGCATACTGGTCGGTAAAAGCTAAGTATGTTACCTTCTTGTCAATCCAGTATTGCTCACCCCAGTTACTTGGTGAATCAACAGATGATTTCTATTCAATAAAATGTTTTGGAATCTCATTGCTTGGCAAATATTGGGAACTTCTGAACTTGTTGTTCGGTAAACAGATTGTCGTTAATGCAGCAGCACCAACGGTGATGGCTTTTATTAAACAATGCATGGATGAGTATATGTCTGGGAAAAAGAGCAAAGAATGACGATACCGTGAGGTACTTGTAAAACCTTAAAAGGGCGTAAAGTGTCTTGCTATTGTAATAATTCATCTTTTCAAGATTGACAACAAATCAAATAATCCCATTGATTTTCAGGCATATCTGCCAAAGGTCAGTGGGTTTTATGTTCCCAAAATAATCCCATATAGCCATAGTAGGTGATATAAGAAAGATGAAGTATGCAGTCTTCTGGCTTAGTAAAAAGAAAACACCCAACTTTACATTTTTGGGTGTAAAATTGGGTGTAAATCTCATAAATCACTGACAATCAAGTGACATTGCGGAGAGAGAGGGATTCGAACCCCCGGTGCCTCTCAGCACGGCAGTTTTCAAGACTGCTGTAATCGACCACTCTACCATCTCTCCAGTGCTCGTTTCCTTGAAAAGCGGTGCAAAGGTAATGGTTTTTCTTGAATTGAGCAAATTTTCGAGAGATTTTTTGCAGGAAAGATGTATTTTTAGTTTCTTTGGGCTGAAGTGGAGGGTGCTCGCACGCGAAAAAGGAAAGAAAAATGGGTTTTTCTTTGCGTTTTGCGCGCTTATTCGTACCTTTGCACCATGATTTATCCAAACAACTTTGAACACAAGATAGGTTTCAGTGAAATCCGCTCACTGCTGAAGCAGCATTGTCTGAGTACGCTGGGCAAGGAAAAGGTGGACGAGATTGCGTTCACTGCCGACCACGACACTGTCTGCGAACAGCTGGAGCAGCTGCGCGAGTTCCGTCGCCTGCAACAGGAGGCGGACGACTTTCCGATGCAGTACTTCTTCGACGTGCGCGAGGCCGTAGCGCGCATCCGCATGGAGGGCACCCATCTGGAGGAGGACGAGCTGTGGGACCTGCGCCGTTCGCTGGAGACGATTGCGAACATGGTGAAATACCTGAACCGCAACACGGACGACGACGAGGAGACATTCCCCTACCCTGCCCTGCACCGGCTGACGGAGAACGTGATGACGTTCCCGGCCATGCTGCGCCGCATTGACTCTATCCTGGACAAGTTCGGAAAAATCAAGGACTCGGCATCGATGACGCTGGCGGGCATCCGCCACGAGCTGTCGAAGACTGAAGGCAGCATCTCGCGTACATTATATACGATACTGCATGCGGCACAGAAGGACGGACTGGTGGACAAGGACGCTGCGCCGACGATGCGCGACGGTCGACTGGTGATACCTATAGCCCCCAACCTGAAGAAGCGCATCAACGGCATCGTGCACGACGAGTCGGCCACGGGCAAGACGGTGTTCATAGAGCCGACGGAGGTGGTGGAGGCCAACAACCGCGTACGCCAGCTGGAGGCAGAGGAACGTCGCGAAATCATCCGCATTCTGACGGTGTTCAGCGACGAGGTACGTCCACACGTGCCAGAGATTCTGAAGTCTTACCAGTTCCTGGCCACGATGGACCTGATCTACGCAAAAGCGCAGCTGGCCGAACTGACAAAAGCCATAGAACCGGAGGTGAGACGCGAGCCACACCTCGACTGGATTCGTGCCGAGCACCCGCTGCTCAGCCTCTCGCTACAGAAGCAGGGGAAAAAGGTGGTGCCGCTAGATATTACATTAATACCCACCCCCAACCCCTCCCGAGGGGAGGGGGGCTTGGTTTCCTCTTCCGAAGTGAAATCCAACAGTAAAAGTAATCAGTCTCCCCTCCCCTCGGGAGGGACTGGGGGTAGGTTGTTGATTATCTCTGGTCCCAACGCCGGCGGCAAGTCGGTGTGCCTGAAGACGGTTGGACTGCTGCAATATATGCTACAGTGCGGACTGGCCGTTCCCATGGGCGACCGCTCGACATGCGGTCTGTTCCGCGACATCATGATTGACATCGGCGACGAACAGAGCATTGAGAACGACCTGTCGACCTACTCCAGCCATCTGATGAACATGAAGCAGATGATGCGACAGGCCAGCGCGCATACCTTATTATTAATAGACGAGTTCGGAGGCGGCACGGAGCCGACCATAGGCGGTGCCATTGCCGAGGCTATGCTGAAGCAGTTCTGGAAGAAGAAGGCCTTCGGCGTCATCACCACCCACTACCAGAACCTGAAGCACTTTGCCGACGACCATGAGGGCGTCATCAACGGTGCTATGCTCTACGACCGCCACGAGATGCAGGCTCTGTTCCAGCTCTCAATCGGACAGCCGGGCTCGAGCTTCGCCATTGAGATAGCGCGCAAGACGGGGATCCCCGAAGAGGTCATCAAGGATGCCTCGGACATCGTGGGTTCGGACTACATTCAGAGCGACAAATATCTGCAGGACATCGTGCGCGACAAGCGCTACTGGGAAGGCAAGCGCCAGACCATCCACCAGCACGAGAAGCGGCTGGAGGTGAGCGGACAGAAGTTGGAAGCAACCATCGAGGAAATTGAGCAGCAGCGCAAGGAGATTCTCAGACGCGCCAAGGAGCAGGCCGAGGAACTGCTGCGCGAGAGTAACCGCAAGATAGAAAACGCCATCCGCGAGATTCGCGAACAGCAGGCCGAGAAAGAGGCGGCCCGACGCGTCCGCGAGGAGCTGAACGCCTTTAAGGAAGAGGTGGCCGAGATTGACACCCGTGAGAACGACGAGCTCATAGCCCGCAAGATTCGCCAGATACAGGAACGCAAGGAACGCCGTGAGAAGCGCAAAGCCGAGAAGGCCGAGAAGAAAGGCCAGACGGCAGCTGCCCCACTCAAGCCCGCACCTAAAGAAGAACGGCCTATCGTGGCCGGCGATACTGTCCGTATCAAGGGCCTGCAGAGCATCGGCACCGTCGAGAGCATCGACGGCAAGATGGCCACCATCATCTTTGGCGGCATGAAGACCAAGATGCGTGCAGAGCGACTGGAACACGCCGAAGCGCCCAAGGCCGAGAAGAGCAAGGCCGAGGAGCGCAACGCCAACATCGTAGGCGCCTACGGCAGCATCTCCAACGACACGCGCAACGTCATCGACAACCGCAAACAGAACTTCCACCAGGATATTGACGTGCGCGGCATGCGTGGCGACGAGGCTATCAACGCCGTCACCTACTTCATCGACGACGCCATTCTCGTAGGTATGTCGCGAGTCCGCATTCTGCACGGCACCGGCACTGGCATTCTGCGCCAGCTGATACGCCAATATCTGGCTACGGTACCCAATGTCAGCCACTTCCGCGACGAGCACGTTCAGTTTGGCGGAGCAGGAATTACTGTGGTCGATTTGGAATAGGAAATGCCCTAAAACAAACGGCTCTCACGCATGTCAATAAAGCCGTGTGCGTGCACAACAATTCTTAAAAAATACAAAAAAATTTGGTCAACTGCTAGAAACTTCATAACTTTGTCGGCAAATTCTAAAGGATTACGCAGTTTACTCGTGATGAGAAGCGCTGCAGAAAGTATAGAGTTATGAGGAAATTAATAATGATTGTAAGTATGAACATGGTGGTACTTACGCTCTGCGCAAAGACGCCAAAGTTCAACTGGAATCCAGTGATGGATGCGATTATTCAAGTAGAAAGTGAAGGAAATCCCAACGCCGTGAGTGGGAACTCGGTAGGCGCGATGCAGATTACTCCGATACTCGTGAAGGATTGCAACGACATCCTGAAAAGACAGAAGAGTAAGAAGCGCTTCACACTGGCCGACCGCTACAGCGTCGAAAAGTCGAAGGAGATGTTCCTGTTAATTCAAGCGCATTACAACCCCACCAACAACATTGAAAAGGCTATACGCCTTTGGAACGGGGGTAACAACTACAGCGTACGAGCTACGAACCGTTACTACAAGAAGGTGATGCGCAACATGAGCAAGAATTAAATTCTATTTGCAAGACTGATACAAATCCGACCGCTCCAAACGGTTGGATTTTTTCGTTAATAGAACCACAGATCTCGCAGACAGC
>Ga0265298_10003832_pt1 | contig 19604 bp, 11 predicted proteins | sample AusTroGonzalo_MG_3_FD_193486 | JGI IMG/M metagenome (GOLD analysis project Ga0265298, IMG submission 193486) | Bovine rumen microbial communities from tropical cattle in Woodstock, Queensland, Australia - Gonzalo_01 | ecosystem: Host-associated > Mammals > Digestive system > Stomach > Rumen ... | reverse complement strand
GTAAGATCATTGTTTTTGTGGCTGTTGATCAGCCCGAACCTCCGGCACCTGAGGATAAGCCCAAGATGTGGTCCCTCATCGGCACCCTCGACGGCTCCAACTGGGATAAGGACTTCGATATGACCAACACCAGCGGCGACGTCTGGATGATCCGCAGCGTGAAGGTGACGGCTTCCGACGAGTTCAAGATCCGCGCCGACCACGACTGGGCCAAGAGCGTGGGTGGTCCTGAGGAGAACTCCACCAGCACCATCAGCGCCGACAATCCTTACGGTGTTTACAAGCCCGAACTGGGCAAGGCTTTCGAGGCCAAGGACAAGAACATCCAGATCGGCAAGGACGGCCTCTTTGACGTCACTTACGACTATGCCGCCCAGACCATCCTCATCGAGGAGCACGTGGCTGTTTACTCCCTGATTGGTATGATCAACGGTACCGAATGGAATACCGACTTTGCCATGACGGAGAAGAACGGCGTATGGACCAGCGAAGTGGTTAAGATCAACGGTGGCTTCAAGATCCGTTACGACTACTCATGGGCCGATGAGAACACCTATGGCGCCGATGACGGCTTCGAGGTTACCCTGGGCACACCATTCACGGCTACTCAGCCCGGTTCCGACATCAAACTGGCCGAGGGCGACTACAAGGTACAGTTTACCCCTGCCACCAAGGAAGTTCTCATCTCTGCCGTCGCTTTCCCTGAGCATCTGTACATGATTGGTGCAGAATTCGGCGGTTGGGACTGGAATTCCGACGGTGTTGTGGAGATGGTTCCTGTAGTGTATCAGCCCGACTGGGGCGACGGCTGCAACAAGTCCGAAGCCCAGTTCTGGACGGTGCGTTACTTCACCGCCAATGAAGGCTTCAAGTTCAACTCCGCCAAGGCATGGAACGGTACCGATTTCTGGGGTCTGGAGACCAACGAAGGCTTCGTGGAGAGCGGCGGCAACTGCACCGTGACCGAAAGCGGCTTCTACCTGGTACATGTGGACCTCAAGCGCAGCATCGTGCATGTGGAACCCGCCCGTGTCTATGGTATCGGCTCCTGCTTCGGCGGCTGGAACACTGCCATGGAAGACGCCCTCTTCAAGGCTGACGGAAAGATCCTCAAGGCTACCACCACCGGCGAAGGCGAACTCCGTATGTACGTGGAATCCGCCATTGCCAACTCCGACTGGTGGACCCGCGAGTTCATCTTCTTCGAAGACGGTGTCATCGACTACCGCGGCGACGATGAAGGTCAGGGCGACCAGGCCCGCTTCACAGTGCAGCAGGGCCAGGAAATCATCCTGGACTTCAACGCCGGCAAGGGTGAGGTCAAGGGTGAAGGCACGGAGCCTGACGCTCCCAAAGCCTGGTCCCTGATCGGCACGCTGGATGGTACGTCCTGGGACAAGGATTTCGACCTGGAGAATGTGAGTGGCAGCACCTGGGTTATCAAGGGTGTCACCCTCACGGCTTCCGACGAATTCAAGATCCGCGCCGACCACGACTGGGCTAAGAGCGTGGGAGGACCGGAGGAGAACTCCACCAGTACCATCAGCGCTGATAATCCTTATGGTGTTTACAAACCGGAAATCGGAAAGGCTTTTGCTGCCGGAGACAAGAACATCCAAGTGGGCGTGGAGGGTCAGTATACCATCACCCTCAACTACGGCAAGGAACCTACCATCCTCATTGAGGAATTCAAGGCTTATCCAGACCATCTGTACATGATTGGCGCGGAATTCGGCGCTTGGGATTGGAACTCTGACGGCGTTGTGGAAATGATTCCTGTCCTTCACAACCCTGACTGGGGCGTCTATGCCGAAGGTCAGTTCTGGGCCGTCCGTTATATCAGCGCCGGCCAGGGCTTCAAGTTCAACTCCGCCAAGGCATGGAACGGTTCCGACTTCTGGGGCCTGGAGACCAATGAAGGCTTTACCGAGAGTGGCGGCAACTGTACGGTGGCCGAAGACGGCGTGTATCTGATCCATGTGGACCTTGCCCGCAAGATCGTCCACGTGGAGCCCGCCAGGGTTTGCGGTAAGGGCGACTGCTTCGGCGGCTGGGACGTCGATCCCGTAGTCTTTGCAGCCGAAGGCAACAAGCTGGTGGGCACCACCACCGGTGCCGGTGAAATCCGCCTGTATGTGGAGAGCGGCATCTCTACCTCCGACTGGTGGACCCGTGAGTTCGTCTTCTTCGACGGCAAGATCGCCTACCGCGGCAACGGCGGCGACCAGGACCGTGTGAAAGTGGAGGCCGACAAGAAAGTCACGCTTGACTTCAACGCCGGAACCGCTGCAGTTGAATAATCTTTTTTCGGACGGGAGCCCCTGACCGGACTCCCGTCTGCCAATCAGATTGAACGATATGAAAAAGATAGGTTTACTGTTGACGCTGGTACTGTTGGCTGCAGCCTGCGAAACGCCCCAGGAGGAAATACTCAGTTTCGGTATTACTCCGGAGATAATGGGATTTGATGCGCAAGACACCGCCACAAAGTTTTTCACCATCAGTACCAATGGCGACTGGTCTGTGGTGCTTACGGACGCCAAGTGGGTCCATCTGGACAAGACGGCCGGAAGCGGTAACGGCACCATTGCCGTAACCGTAGATGCCAATGACAGTTTTTACGCCAGGAGCACCTCTTTCAAGATTCTGGTGAAATCGGCCCGGGGACAGGAGGGCATGCATGGAATGACCGTTACCCAACGGGGCAACGATGTGATGCCGGTAACGCCGGCGCCGGCCCAGTTCGACGGTAACAAACGGGCTTCCACTACGTATCAGCTGCTCATTTATTCCTTCGCCGACAGCGACGGTGACGGAGTGGGGGACTTCAGGGGTATCCAGAACAAACTGGATTACCTGGACGAGTTGGGCGTTACGGCCCTTTGGCTGAGCCCGGCCCATCCGGCCGATTCCTATCACGGATACGACGTCACGGACTACTACTCCGTGAATCCCGATTACGGAACGGAAGCGGACTTCAACGAGTTGGTGAAAGCCGCCCATGCCAAGGGCATCAAGATTTATATGGATTATGTCCTCAATCACAGCGGAAAGGGTCATCCCTGGTTCCTGGAAGCCCTTGCGGATGCATCCAGCCCCTACCGCAACTATTATTTCATCAGCGCTAATCCCAAGGCCGATTACAGCAAATTCCCCATGCTGAAAGGTACTACCTATAAGGACGATGAGTGGAAAGCTGTAACCAGCGGTTCTCCCAAGATTAGAATAACGGCCACCGATGAGGCTGTGACAAACGGCAGTTCCACCTGGAACCTCTATACCTGGAAGGACGGAGAGAATGCAAAGGAAATCAGGTTCGTCGACAAAGGCGACGGAACGCTGTATCTGGTGGCCGATTTCAGCGGAACTTGCGGTATCCTTATTCGGAAATACATGAATTGGGAGAACGGGTCCAAATTCGGCGCAAAAGCTGGAAATACCACGCTTAAAGAAGGGGAAACATTGGATTTGGTAGCCAACGGAGAGGACATCTCGTTCACCGGTAACGGCCGTTACCGGCTGGAACTGAGCAATGTTTCGTCCACCGAAACACTGTACTTCATGGGCGCTTTCGGCGACTGGATGCCGGACCTAAATTACGGGGACATCGACGATGTGCAGAACAATGCCACCTTCAAGGATCTGGCTGCATCTGCCGACAAGTGGATCAATCTGGGCATCGACGGTTTCCGCCTGGACGCTGTGAAACACATCTGCGGCGGTATAAATTCCTATAACAATACGGCCAACCGGAAATTCCTGAAGGCCTGGTACGACCACTGTAATGCCACCTATAAAGCGGCCGGTCATACGGACGATATTTTCATGGTGGGCGAAGTCTGGGATAACCACGCTTCGGTGGAGAAGTACTATTATGAAGGCCTCACTTCCTGTTTCGAGTTTGGTTACTGGCCGGTCCTTTACAGGGCCCTTACCACCGGGAACGCCTCCTCCTACGTTTCTTCCGTTACGGGCTTTCTCAATGACCACAAAGCCGTCCGTTCCGATGCACAGACCTCCTTCTTCATGACCAATCACGACCATTCCAGCCAGACCGGTGACGGGGAAGTACGCGCCGCCGACGATCTGGGGAAGGACCCGGCCAAGGAGAAACAGGCGGCGGCCATGCTGCTCACCTCCGGCGGCAAACCTTTTATCTACCAGGGTGAAGAGCTGGGCTATTGGGGTAATTCCAAAAACAGGGGTGACGAATACCTCCGCGCCCCCATTTTGTGGGACAAAGCAGGGAAGGTCTGTGCCAAGAAGGGCGTTAACAACAAAGTGGACAACTCCATGCTCACCGCCACCATCTCCGTAGAGTATCAGTCGGCCGAAAAAGAGAGTCTCCTGAATGTTTACAGGACCTGGAGCCAGCTAAGGAACACCTACCCGGCCCTGGCGGAAGGGGAGATGAGCGCCACCAGCCTGAATGCGGGCAATTCTGTGGCTTCCTGGTACATGACCGCTTCCAATGGACAGAAACTGCTTGTAATCCACAACTGTTCCGGAAGCTTCAAGACGATGAGCGTTTCCGACGATGTATCCAAACCCGTCGGCCTGCTGGGAGAGGCCACCATTTCCGGCAAAGACCTCACCCTGGATGCCCATTCTTCCGTTGTATTTGATTTAAACTAAGCGATATGAGACGAATCCTTTTCCTGGCCGCCGCTGTTTTGGCCCTGGCCGCCTGCAACAAAAAAGCCGAACCTGCCGGTCCCCATCCGGAGTGGACTTACAACTCTGTGGTGTATGAAGTAAATATCCGCCAATTCTCTCCGGAAGGCACTTTCCGGGGCGTGGAAGCCCAGCTGCCGCGCCTGAAGGAACTGGGCGTGGACGTGCTCTGGCTCATGCCCATGTATGAGATTGGTGTAGAGGGCCGTAAGGGTACCCTGGGTTCCTATTACGCCATTTCCAACTACAAGAAAGTGAATCCGGAATTCGGTACCATGGAAGATTTCGAGCATCTGCTGGATGTGGCCCACAAGATGGGCTTCAAGGTAATCCTGGACTGGGTGGCCAACCAGACCGCCCCGGACAACGTGTGGATGACGGAAAAGCCGGCCGATTTCTATGAGCGCGATGCCGAGGGCAACGCCATCTGGGAATACGACTGGACCGACACGCGTTCCCTGAACTATGAGAACGAGGAAGTGTGGTGGGCCCAGGACGACGCCATGCGTTTCTGGTTGGAAAAGGGCGTGGACGGCTTCCGCTGCGATGCGGCAGGGGAGGTCCCGGCCGAGTTCTGGAAAGGCATCCTGCCCAAGATGAATGCCGATTATCCGGACATCTACCTCCTGGCCGAGGCCGAGCGGGAAAACCTGGCCGACCCCACTGAGACCTTTGACGCCAATTACGCCTGGGAACTGCATCACCTGCTGAACAGCCTGGCCCAGGGCAGCAAGACCGTGGACGACCTGAAGGCCTATGTAGCCCGGGATGCCGGCCGTTTCCCGAAGGAAGCTTTCCGCCTCACCTTCACCTCCAACCACGATGAGAACTCCTGGAGCGGAACGGAATTCGAACGGGAAGGTGCTGCGGCCGATGCCTGCGCCGTGCTCTGCTTCACCCTTCCTGGCAGCCAGCCGCTGATTTATACCGGTCAGGAGATCGGCCTTTCCCGCCGGCTGGAATTCTTTGAGAAAGACCCCATTACCGATTGGAGCGCGAACAAATACACCACCTTCTGGAAAACGCTGGTGGACCTCAAGCACAACAATCCAGCTTTGGCTGCCGGCGAGCGTGGCGGTGACCTCGTATGGTGGGAAGCCCCGGAAGGCTGGGTGGCCTTCCATCGGGAAGTCAAGGGCAATATGGTAATTGTGATTGCCAATTTCGGCGTTCCCGTGACTCAGGAGCCCATTGCAGTCGCTGCCGAAGGAAACGACAACCGTCCTTCCGGCGATGTGGTGGCCGAACCTTTCCTGAACCTCAAATCGGCCCCCGTTACCTTGACCTTCAACGTGCCGGGAAAATACAAGGACGTGTTTAAGGGCACCTTTGTGGACAGCCCCTTCGATCTCACCCTGGCGCCCGGAGAGTTTATAGTGCTAACCAAGTAATTGATTCTGAGTTAATTCCTTGTTTTGCTGTGTATCTCCGGGTGCACGGCAAAACCATTAAAATACTGATAATGAGAAAATTAGCAATTCCATTAGTTTTGCTTATGTGTGCCTGCAGCCAGCCTGAGCCCTTCGACCCTTCCACTGTGGCCGATGCCACCACCACCCAAGTAACCCGCGTGGAACCGCTGAGCTGGTGGACTGGTATGAAGACGGAACTGCAGCTGATGGTACAAGGGCAAGGTATTGGATCGGCCCAGGTGCGTGTGGAAGGTGGTAAAGGCGTTGCCGTTACCAAGGTCCAACAGGCCGACAGCCCCAATTTCGCGTTCGTGGATGTTGCCGTGAGTCCCCAGGCCAAGCCCGGCACGTATTACCTGGTCTTCACCCTTGCCGATGGGAGCGAATACAAGTATCCCTACCTGATTCGTGAGCGGGAGAAAGGGAGTGCCGAGAGGAAAAGTTTTACTACGGCCGACCTTATCTATCTCATTATGCCAGACAGGTTCGCATCGGCCTTCATGGATAACGACGAAGCCTGGCAGGGCGGGGAATACCAAGATGGATCGGCCCGTCCCTGGACGGTGCCCGCTACGCCGGACAAGGTGGACCGGAAGGATGCGGTTGCCCGTCACGGCGGCGACATCCAGGGCATGATCAACCACCTGGATTACATTGCCGACCTGGGTGCCACGGCCATTTGGTGCACGCCGCTGCTGCTGGACAATCAGCCCCGGGAAAGCTATCATGGCTATGCCTGCGCGGACTATTATCACATCGATCCTCGCTTTGGAGACAACGAGCATTATAAGACCTTTGTGGACGAGAGCCATAAACGGGGCCTGAAAGTGATCATGGACATTGTGACCAACCACTGCGGCACCGCCCACTGGTGGATGGAAGACGCTCCTTTCAAGGACTGGTACCATGTGAACGAGCCTTATATGCAGATGAACGCCTTGTTCTCCGTGTATATGGACCCGCATGCCTCCATCCGTGACCGCGAGCGGCAGGAAAGCGGTTGGTTTGTTCCGTCCATGCCGGACATGAACTTGGACAATCCGTTTGTTCTCAAGTACTTCCAGCAGTGGGCCATCTGGTGGGTTGAGTATGCCGGACTGGACGGTCTCCGCGTGGACACCTATCCATATAACGAGCCGGAACCCATGAGCCAGTGGTGTAAGGCCGTGCTGGAAGAGTATCCTGACATGAACATCGTAGGGGAGTGCTGGGACATGAATATCCCGCAGGTAGCCTACTGGCAGAAGGACAATCCCAACAAGAACGGCTTCAACTCCAACTTACCGTCCATCATGGACTTCCCGCTGCAGAACGCCCTGCTCACCGCCCTGCGGGAAGACAAGGTGAACTGGGACGAGGGGATGACCCGCATCTACACGGTGCTGGCCCAGGATTTTGCCTATCAGGATCTTTCCCACATGCTCACCTTCTTCGCCAACCACGACCATGCCCGCACGGGAGATGTACTGGGACAGAATCCGGAGCGCATGAAACTGGTTTTGGCTCTGCTGGCCACCATCCGGGGCATTCCGCAACTCTACTACGGTGACGAGATGATGTTCCTGGAACGGAAGGACGTGCCCAGCCATGATGGTGCCAAGCGCATCGACTTCCCGGGCGGCTGGGAGGATGACGCCACCAATCTCTTCACCGCACAAGGACGCGCATCGGCCCCGGAGCTATATGCATCGGCCGCAGAACTGCACGACTATACCCGCACGCTTTTCCGCTGGAGAAAGGGCTGTAAAGCCGTCCAGGAAGGGAAGACGCTGCATTTCCTGTCCCGCAAGAACGTAGGTGCCGCTAATATCACCGACAACACCTACTCTTTCTTCCGCTATACGGACGACGATGCCGTATTCGTGTATATCAACAATACTTCCGAGCCCCGTACGCTGGACTGGAACCACTACCGGGAGTTTGTTTCCGGCCCCGTGAAGGGACGCGATGTGCTCACCGGCGAGGAAATGACCTTGCAGGACGGCGTGTCTGTGCTGCCCAAGAGTGCGCTCATCGTGGAGTTTTCGCGTAATCAGCAGATTGTTAAGTAGTTACACTAATACCCTGCTGTAAGAGTGCAGCAGGGTATTCATATAAATCCTTAAATATGAATAAGTTAAGCATTTTCGCTCTAGGCCTGCTTGTAATGGCTTGCAGCAGCGGGGTTAAAGCACCCGACGCAGAGATGAACACCAAGCTACAGAGCCCGGACGGACGGCTGGAGGCCAGTTTCGGCCTCACCGCGGACGGCGTTCCGGTGTATGCACTGAACTTCGACGGGAAGGCGGTGGTAAAACCCTCCCGGCTGGGTTATAAGCTGATGGACGGCAGTGACCTGCAGAGGGGATTCAAGCTGGAAGCTTCGGAGACATCGGCCTTTGATGAGACCTGGGAACCGGTCTGGGGCGAGGAAGCGCAGATCCGCAACCACTACAACGAGCTGCTGGTGAAACTGGGACGGGAAGACGGCGTGAAGATGAACGTCCGCTTCCGCCTTTACGACGATGGCCTGGGCTTCCGCTACGAGTTCCCGATGGAGAACAAGCTCACCTACTTTAAGGTGGCCGATGAGCTCACGGAATTCGCCATGACGGGCGACCATACCGCCTGGTGGCTGCCGGGGGATTACGATACCCAGGAATACAACTACACGGAGTCCAAACTGTCCGAGATTCGCGCCAAAAACGCTACTCCGCGCCCGTACAATGCCTCCCAGACGGTGGCATCGGCCATGAGTGTGCAGACATCCCTGCAGATGAAAACAGCTGAAGGATTGTACGTGAACATCCACGAGGCCGAGGTGTTGGACTATCCCACCACTAACCTGGAGCTGGATGACAAAACCATGACTTTCAGCACACTGCTCACCCCGGATGCCCAGGGCGTAAAAGGCCGGCTGCAGGCACCCTGCCACAGCCCCTGGCGCACGGTGATGGTGTGCGAGAAAGCCACCGACGTATTGGCTTCCCGCCTGATCCTGAACCTGAACGAGCCTTGCGCCCTGGATGATGTGAGCTGGATTCACCCCGTGAAATACATGGGCGTATGGTGGGAAATGATTACCGGGAAGACCCACTGGTCCTATACCTCCGACTATCCTTCCGTGCAGCTGGGCGTGACGGACTATGCCAAGTCCAAGCCCCACGGCCGCCACGGCGCCAACAACGAAAATGTGCGCAAGTACATTGATTTTGCTGCCGATAACGGTTTCGACGCCATCCTGGTGGAAGGCTGGAACGAGGGTTGGGAAGACTGGTTCGGTGCCCAGAAAGACTATGTCTTCGACTTTGTTACCCCTTATCCGGATTTCGACCTGCCGGCGCTGAACAAATATGCCCACGAGCGGGGCATCCGCATTGTTATGCACCATGAAAGCTCCTCATCCACCGTTAATTACGAACGGCATATGGAGAAGGCGTACCAACTGATGAACCAGTATGGCTACAATGCCGTAAAGAGCGGTTATGTGGGCGATATCATCCCTTACGGGGAACACCATTACAGCCAGCCCATTATCAATCATTACCACTACGCCATCGTGGAAGCCGCCAAGCATCACATTATGGTGAACGCCCACGAGGCAGTGCGTCCTACAGGCCTCTGCCGCACCTGGCCCAACATGATAGGCAACGAAAGCGCCATGGGAACGGAGTTCCGGGCCGATATCAACCCCGGCCACACCACCATCCTCCCGTTCACGCGCCTCCAGGGCGGGCCGATGGACTATACGCCCGGCATCTTCGAGCAGGATATGTCCATAACCGCGCCCGGTGAAACCGGCAAGATGCGGCACACCATCGCCAACCAGTTGGGCCTGTATGTAACCTTCTACAGCCCGCTGCAGATGGCGGCCGACCTGCCGGAGAACTATGCCCGCTTCATGGATGCATTCCAATTTATCAAGGACGTGGCCGTTGACTGGGACAAGAGCCTGTATCTGGCTGCCGAGCCGGGCGCCTATATCGTTACCGCCCGCCATCCCAAGCTCTCCACCCTCAATGCTGCGGCCGAGAGCACGGCCACCCTGCCGGACGGCAAGAAGGACGGCATCACCAATGCTGCCCGATTTGTCTATGCCCTTGGGGAAAACGCCACGGCCAAGGATCTGACCAAGGCCACTCCGCACGACGTCTGGTACGTGGGCGGTATAACGGACGAGAATGCCCGGGAGGTGACCGTTAACCTGGATTTCCTGCAGCCCGGAGTAACCTACGAGGCCATCCTCTATGCCGATGCCCCGGAGGCCGATTTCGAAACTAATCCGCAGGCTTATACCATCACTCCGCTGGAAGTGACTTCGGAGGCTTCCTTAACCATCCGGATGGCCCGTTCCGGGGGCTTCGCCCTGTCCCTCCGTTCCAAATAGGAACTTCATTTGGCCGTTTGTTAGTGATAAAGGAGTGTCGGGAGGCACTCCTTTATTGAAAAAATGTGTATATTTACGCGAATTATGGAAACCAACGGCAAGAAAATCATACTGGACCGGGATGGCCTGCAGAAAGAACTGGGGCTGAAAGGATGGACTGGGAAATGGATTACCAGTCTCTTATACAAGGTCCTGGAATTGGAAAAAGTGAATGAGGCCAATGCCTGTTACCCGGACGACTGGGGACCGGATTTTGCAGCCAGCATCCTGAAACATGTGGGGGTATCCTATCAGTTGGATGCTTCCCAATTGGATAATATTCCCACGGAAGGCGGTTTCATTACCGTATCCAACCATCATTACGGCAGCATCGACGGCATGATTCTGACGGACATCATTGCCCGGAAACGCCCGGATTACAAGATTCTCACCACCTTTCTGCTGGCTCGCATCCCCAACCTCAGGGACTGGTTCATTCCGGTCAATAACCTCTCTGCCGGAGATACCCGCACCGTTTCCGGTATCAGGGCTGCTTTGGGGCATATCGGCCAGGGATATCCCCTGGGACTTTTCCCGGCGGGGGAAGTGGCCACCTGGCAGAAGAAAGACAAGCGGACAGCGGTAGGGAAAAAGTGCCTGATGGAGGACAAGCCCTGGGCCGAAAACATGATGAAGCTTATCCGGCGCTCAAAGTTTCCAGTGGTTCCCATCTATTTCGACGGTTTCAACTCCACCAGTTTCCATCTGCTGGGGCTTATCCACCCGCGTCTTCGCACCGTCCGGCTGCCCCATGAGATGTTCAACAAAAAGGGACGTACGGTGCATGTCCGTATCGGCAAACCCATTCCGGCCGATGAAATAGCTGGATACAGTGACAAGGAACTGAGCATGTACCTTCGCAACCGCTGCTATGCCCTTGATGCACAGTTGCATATATCGGAGGCTGGGAGTCCGGCACCGGCCGCTGAGCCGCTGGCTGCGCCTGTCTCCGGGGAGCTGGTCCGCAGGGAGATGGAAGGGCAGAAAGACAAGATGTTATTCGAATCCGGTGATTACAGGGCCTATCTTCTCTCTGCCCAGGATGCCCCGGAGGTAATGCAGGATCTTTACCGGCTTAGGGAGCAAACCTTTCGGGCCATCGGGGAAGGTTGCGGGAAAGCCTTGGACACAGATGCCTACGACGCATACTATAAACACTTGATCCTGTGGAGTGTATCGGGTCGGGAAATCGCTGGCGCCTATAGAATTGGCTATGGGTCGGAGATCATGGCCTCTCACGGAGGAGTGAAAGGTTTCTATTCGGCCAGTTTGGTGAAATTGGGTCCCAAGGCCCCGGAAATCCTCTCCAAGAGCATAGAACTTGGGCGCTCCTTTATCGTAGAGAAGTATCAGCGGGAAGTACTGGCCCTCAAGATGATGCTGGCCGGCCTGTGCGTTGCTGCCACCAAGGATGCATCGGCCGAGTATTTTACCGGTCCGGTGAGCATCAGCAACAGCCTTCCGCATTTTTACAAGAGCCTGGCCGTCCATTTCCTGCAAAAGAATTACGCTCTTCCGGGTGCGGAAGAAATCGCCTCGCCCAGTCACGCCTTTGTCCCGGACTTCCAATGGGTGAATCCGGACCAGTTCCTGCTGCATTCCGATGGGAGCATCGACGGGCTGGACAAATTCCTCAACACGCTTTCCGACGGAAAATACCGCCTGCCGGTGCTGATGCGTAAATACTTTAACGGAGGTGCCAAGGTTGTCTGCTTCAATGTGGATCCGCTGTTCTCCAACAGCCTGGACTGCCACATCCTGCAACCCCTCGGCACCTATCCCGTGGCCAGCATCCGCTCTTATATCCGCGCCCTGCCCCAAGAGTTGCAGGAAACCATTTTCAAAAGGTTCTACGGCTGCGTGAATCCTTAATATATGGACAGTCCAATTTGGGTATATCTGTTGGGATTCGCCGGAATGGGTATCTACGGGTTGAGGATTCTCATCCAGTGGTATTTGTCGGAAAAGTCCCATCAAGTGGAGTCTCCCGGCATCTATTGGATCCTAAGCAGCATCGGAGCCATTATCCTTTATGTCTATGGTTGGCTGCGGAAGGACTTTTCCATCATCTTCGGGGAAAGCGTGGGGTATTACATCTACATGTGGAATATCGGCATCATGGGACTGTACAAGAAAGTTCCACGGATTCTCATTGTGCTCCAGGCCGTTTTTCCGCTGGTTATCCTGGCCATGATTGTAAGGGACATCCCCACTTTTGTAGATACCTTCCTGCACAACAAGGATGTACCGCTCTCTCTGTTGCTGTTTGGCGTCCTCGCACAGTTTACTTATGAAATTCGCTCTGTCTATCAGCTGTTTTACAGCTATAAACGACATCAGTCCATCCTTCCGCTGGGCCATTGGATACTGGCGGTGACCGGCTCCGTAATGATTATCACTTACGGTATCATCCGGCACGACTGGGTGCTTGTCATCGGCCAGTTTTCCATTTTCTTCTCTATCCGGAACCTAATGCTCAGTTTGTCCTCCGGAACCTATGTCAGCACCGATGAATAGCGCCTGTCAACTGCTGATGATCCGTCCCGTTTGCTTTGGCCACAACGAGCAGACGGCTTCCGACAATTTCTTCAGAAAGGCCGATACCCTTGAGGATGTGCAAGAAAAGGCTTTGAAGGAATTCGACGAAATGGTACGGATCCTGCGTTCCAAGGATGTCCCGCTGCTACTGCAACAAGATTCGCCGGAACCGGAGACCCCAGACTCCATCTTTCCCAACAATTGGTTTTCCACCCATTCGGACGGCACATTGGTGCTATATCCCATGTTCGCCCCCAACCGGCGGGCCGAGCGGAAAACGGCCGTGATAAAAAGCATCCTGGAAGCCACCGGAGCCGACAGAATCCTGGATTTGAGTTTCTGGGAGAAAGAAGGGGAGTTTCTGGAAAGTACGGGGAGCATGGTGCTGGACCGTGCCTCCAGGACAGCTTATGCCTGCATTTCGCCCCGGACTTCGCCCGCAGTCCTGGCCGATTTCTGTCGGCGAATGGATTACACACCAGTTCCTTTCCACGCGTGCGACCGGAACGGACACGCCGTTTATCATACCAACGTAATGATGTCCCTGGGGCGCTCTTTTGCTATTATCTGCAAGGAAGCATTCTCCTCGGAGGAAGACTGGAATAGTGTGAATAGCCATCTTCAGGAAAGTGGAAAATACCTTATAGAAATCTCTCTGGACCAGATGGAACAGTTTGTGGGCAATATGCTGGAAGTTGAGAACAGCAAGGGAGAGCACTTGCTGCTAATGTCCCAAACAGCCTTTCATGCGCTACGCGAAGACCAACTGGCTGTTCTGGAAAGAGAAGACATACTGGTCCCAATAAGCATCCCAACCATTGAGTCAGTGGGCGGCGGTTCCGTACGCTGTATGCTGGCCGAATTGTTTAGCCGTTGATTTTCTTCACCGGATCGCAAGTAACGCCGATACCCAGTTTCTGGAAGGTTTTCCTATCCACCTCGCTTAGCATCACGGTGGAATGGACCTGCGCTCCCACCAGATTGGGAAGCTGGGCCAGTGCGAGTTTGCAGTTCTCGTCAATCAGGCTGAGCATGGAAATGGCCACCAGTACCTCATCTGTGTGCAGACGAGGGTTATGTCCGTGCAGATAAGTTACCTTGGTGGTCTGGATGGGCTGGATCATCTGCTGGGGAATGAGTTTGACATTGTGGGCTATGCCAGCCAGGTGTTTAAGGGCATTCAGCAGCAGGGCGGCGCTGGGCCCCAGCAGGGAACTGGTGCCGGCCGTAAGGATGGTGCCGTCTTCCAATTCGATGGCAGCGGCAGCCACTTCGCACTGCTGAAGGCGCTCCTTGGCAGCCACGGTGGTTTTGCGGTCGGCCGTGGTAATCTTCGCCCGTTTCATCAGCAGAGCGATCTTGTTCACTTCCTGTTCCGTGGCCTTTCCATCGGCAAAATTGCAGAGGGCAGTATAGTAACGGCGGATAATCTCCTGCAGGGCCGCTTCGCAGCAGGCCTCGTCATCGCTGATACAGGAGCCTATCATATTCACGCCCATGTCCGTTGGGGACTTGTAGGGCGAGGAGCCGTAGATGTCGTCGAATAGGGCGTTCATCACCGGGAATATCTCTACGTCCCGGTTGTAATTCACCGCCGTTTCCCCGTAGGCGTCCAGGTGGAAGGGGTCAATCATGTTCACGTCGTCCAAATCGGCCGTAGCTGCCTCGTAGGCGATGTTTACGGGATGATTCAAGGGCATGCTCCAGACTGGGAAAGTCTCGAATTTGGCATAACCGGCTTTCACGCCGCGCTTGTTCTCCTGATAGAGCTGGCTCAGGCACACGGCCATCTTTCCGCTGCCGGGACCGGGAGCCGTAACCACGATGAGCGGCTTGGTGGTTTCCACATAATCGTTCTTGCCGAAACCTTCATCCGAGTCGATAAGAGCCACATTGTGGGGATAGCCTTCGATGGTATGGTGATAATAGACCTTGATGCCCATACGTTCCAGGCGCTTGCGGTATGCATCGGCACTGGACTGTCCGTTGTAGTGGGTGATAACTACGCTGTTTACACTGAAATTGCGGGCCATGAATTCATCCCTGAGGCGAAGCACATCCACGTCGTAAGTGATGCCCAAGTCGCTGCGGACCTTGTTTTTCTCGATATCTACGGCGCTGATGACGATGACTATCTCCAAGTCGTCCTTCATCTGTTCCAGCATCTTGAACTTGCTGTCCGGCTGGAAACCGGGAAGTACGCGGCTGGCATGGAAATCGTCGAACAACTTGCCGCCGAATTCCATGTACAGTTTATTGCCGAAGGTGGCTATACGCTGTTTGATGCGATCCGATTGGATCTGGACGTACTTCTGATGATCGAACCCGTATTTCATAGCAGAGATGTTTTGAATACGGGTTGCAAAATTAAAACATTTGCCGGAGAAATGCAATTGGTTTCTCCGGCAAATCTTAAATAATTTTATCTTTTGTATCCTTCCAGATTGGCTTTCACCGTCTCCCATTTGTAATAAGGCCCCTGGAATGGCTCCAGACCCCGCAGGAGACGCTCCTGCTCCTGATAAAGGAATTTCACCAGCACGTCGCCGGATTTGTTCTTGTAGAAAATCATCTGCAGATTGCTGGCCATGCAGATATTCCAGAAGCCCAGCCAATTGTCGCAGATATCCTCAACTTCCAGACGGTCACCTACGCCTTCAATGCCCAGATAACTCACCAGGGCCATCAGCGGGTAGTCGTGGCCGAAACGCAGATCGGCCGCATATTTGCCACCGGCGATGGCTTCATCGGCCTTGGTTACGATATCTTCCACAAGGGATTGGGCCATGGGGACGCGGTCTGCACCTGCATCTGCCGAGTTACAATGCCCCAGATACAGGAACATGTTGTTCTGCGCCCAGCGGCGATAAACGGCGTCGAAGGGAAGGACGCTATAGATATCTTCCTCAACGTCAAAGTCTTCTGCTACGCGGGCGGTGTTGAATACATCGTCGGTGAAATGGCGCGGGCTCTTCACTATCTCACGGGCGGCTACCGGGTCTGTGAAAACGCGGGAAAGGACGCCCAGGGTGTCGTCCGGAATATCCCGCATATACTGGAAACTCTTGCCCATGGCCCGGCCGGTCTTCTGCTGCCAGCCTTTTTCGTTGTCCAGGTAATCCATGAACTTCTCGCCGGTATCCAGGCGGATGTCCAGTTTCGGATTCTGCCGGATGAGGGAATTGGTAAAGGAGTTCATGCTGATGATGCAGCGCTGGACGGTGCTGGAGAAGGAACGCACGTTCTTCTGACCCTTGAAAACCGCAGGGTAGCGCTTGTACAGACGCTCGGCAATGGCAGCGTGCTCCCGTACGCCGCGCTGGGAAAGACGGCCGTCCATCCCATCCCATCCGGCCATTACCTTTCTGGCGCCTTCCAGCACCATCTTTCCATCGGCCGTGAGGATTCCTTTTGCCTGCCCCTGTTCCAGGACGGCAATTACGCCCTGAAAGGCAGTTCCGCCCCAATCGGAGCGGGAACCGTGACGACCGTAATGGCTCACGTAGAAGGGCTTGTAGCCAGCCGGAGCCTTGGTGTCCCGGATGGGAAAGAACTCATAAGAATTCAGGTTATTACCGGCACGGGTACGGTCTTCCTGCAAGGCCTTTACGGCAGCGGGGGATTGATGGGGCTGAGCCAGGGCCGATGCGACTGAAAGGCAAAGAATGGCGGATAAGAAAAGTAGAAGCTTTTTCATATTGATTTTGATTTATTGGCAAGCAATCATTCAAAGATAATCATTTTTGTCTTAAGTCCTCGTTAAAAATATGTATATTTGTAAGAGGAAAAGACAAAAACACTAAAAAACACTAATATGAATACTAAAAAACTTCTTGTACTTGCTGCTGCTTTCTTTGCCAGCGGTGTTTTCTGCCTTGCCCAGACGGAGCAGGCCCAGGTGATTGAGAACGGCGGAACCGGCCCGTACAAATCCGTTGTCATCGGCGACGAAAGCCTGCCCACCCATACCATTTACCGTCCGCAGGACCTGGAAGCCTACGTGAAGGAAAACGGGAAGATTCCCGTGCTGCTGTATGCCAACGGCGCCTGTGCCAACAATAACCTGGAAATGAGCCGTCTGCTTAGCGAAGTGGCATCGTACGGGTATCTGGTCCTGGCCATCGGCCCGTATGAGGACATGCCGGACGAGAAATTCTATAATCAGTGGAAAGGCGTTGTAAGAGGTTGGTATCCGGAGACCAAACCTGTGGCCATCATGGGTAACGGCGAGCGTCTTACTCCTTATACGGAGGCCGAACTGGCCGCCCAGGCTGCGGAAAGGGAAGCCGCCCAGAAGGCCGCTGCAGCCGCTGCCAAGAAAAATAAAGGCAAAAAGGCGGAACCCGCTCCCCAGCCTTTCCGTACCTATGCCCGCCAGATGCTGGAAGCCCTGGACTGGATTACAGACCAGAATATCAAGGAGGGAGGGGAGTACTATCATCTGATTGACCTGGAGAAGGTGGCAGCCATGGGACAGTCCTGTGGCGGTGCCCAGGTACTGGCCGTTGCACATGACCCCAGAATCAAGACCTGCATGATTTTCAATTCCGGCATTGGCGAGATGTCCATGAGCGGCGCCTCCAAGGAATCACTGGCCCACCTCCACACCCCCATGCTTTATATCAATGGCGGCACAGCCGATGTGGCTTTCAACAACGCCAACGGAGACTGGGGACGTATTGCGGACGATATCCCCGTAGTGAAGATTTCCACGCTGGACGGCCATCATGGCACCTACTACGAGAAACACGCCGGCGCTTTCGCCGTAGTGGCTCGCATGTGGATGAACTGGCAGCTTAAGGGAAAGGTAGGGGACTCGGCACTCTTTATGAACGAAGATTACGAGAAGACCTTCTACCCGGCATGGACGATTGAAAGAAAGAATTGGTAATGAGGCGTTTATCTGCTCTTTTACTGGGGGTTTTGCTGTTTTCTGCAGCCAGTTGCGGCAAATCTGGAAAGGATCCCGTTCCAGATCCAGAGGGTTCCTATGTCAAAGGGGCCGATGTGAGCTGGCTCACCCAGATGGAAAAGGAAGGCTGCCAGTTCTACGACAAAAGCGGCTCCCAGACGGAATGTCTGGCATTGCTAAAGCAGTATGGAGTAAATGCCATCCGCCTGCGCGTTTGGGTGACCCCCAAAGACCTATGGTGCGGAAAGGAGGATGTGGTGGCCAAGGCCAAACGGGCCAAAGACCTGGGAATGCGGGTGATGATAGACTTCCACTACAGCGACTCCTGGGCCGATCCCGGCAAGCAGAACAAGCCGGAAGCCTGGAAGAATCTTAGCTTCGAAGAGTTGAAAAAAGCAGTGGCCACACATACAACGGAAGTGCTCACGGCGCTGAAATCAGCCGGGGTAACGCCGGAATGGATCCAAGTAGGTAACGAAACCACCGGCGGCATGCTATGGCCCGACGGGCAGAACTATCAGGATGCCGGCTTCACCCGTTATGTCCAGTTGCACAATGCCGGATACGATGCCGCCAAGGCAGTCTTCCCGCAGGCGAAAGTAATGGTGCATGTGGACAATGGCTGGGACGAGGGCTTGCTGGACTGGTTTTTCGAAAGCTTTAATGCCAAGGGCGGAAAATACGATTTAATCGGCCTTTCCCTCTATCCGGAAGCCAGCAACTGGCAGACTCGCTCACAGCAAATCTGTGACAATATGAAAAAACTGTACAGCTTGTATCAGAAGGAATCGCTCATTTGCGAGCTTGGGATGGAATGGACCCAGGCTGGCGCATGCCGCAACCTGATCAACGGGCTGATTCAGCAGACGAAAGATATTAGCAATAGCCACTGCCAGGGGGTGATGTACTGGGAACCAGAAGCTTATCACGCCTGGAGTGGCTATTCAAAGGCTGCATTCGATAACCAGGGCAAACCCACGGTTGCCCTGGAAGGATTCATGGAGTAGAATTATTTGAACAGGAGCTGAGCAAACTGATAGAGGCTTCTGCGCCAGGTGTGCCACTCGTGGGCCGTACCTTCCGAGATGTATCCTACGGCGTTGATACCAATCTTCCTCAGGTTCTCGGCCGCTTCCATCACACGGGGGTTCTCTTTGCTGCCGCTGCTCATGAACACCACTTTGTTGGTCTTCTGGAAGCCTTCGGCGCCCTGGATGTCCTCCTGACTCATGGTCCCGCCGCTGAACATGCCCACATAGGCGAAGGTGGTGGGGTTGGCGAGGGTAATCCTGCGGGTTTGTCCCCCACCCATGGACAAGCCGGCCATGGCACGATGCTGGGCATCGGCAATAACCCGGTATTCTTTCTCCACCATGGGGATGATATCGTTTAGCAGGACTACCTGGAAGCCGTCGTTATTCCGGCGGCCGTTAGGATCCTGCGGGGGTAGCTGCTGGGCATATGGCTCCACTAAATGGATATACTGGCCCTGACCGTAGTCCATTACCACGATGAACGGAACGGCTTTGCCTTCTGCGATGAGGTTGTCCAGGATCTGGGCGGTATGGCCCTGGGCCGACCAGCCCTGCTCGTTCTCGGCATTGCCATGCTGGAGATACAGCACCGGATACTTCTTACCGGGGCTCTTCTCATATTCCGCGGG
>Ga0265298_10003831_pt1 | contig 19605 bp, 17 predicted proteins | sample AusTroGonzalo_MG_3_FD_193486 | JGI IMG/M metagenome (GOLD analysis project Ga0265298, IMG submission 193486) | Bovine rumen microbial communities from tropical cattle in Woodstock, Queensland, Australia - Gonzalo_01 | ecosystem: Host-associated > Mammals > Digestive system > Stomach > Rumen ... | reverse complement strand
CATCACGATGAAGTACGGCTACTCGGCCCGCACGGCCACTCGTGGCATCTTCGCCGACCAGCTCACCAAGAGCCCCGTCATCTGCATGAAGACCAGATACGGCGACGATGATAGCTGGTCGCCTCAGTGTTACTGGCTACGCTACGAGAAGACAGGGGACGGCACCTACAAGATGTGGCACATCGTAGGCACGCAGGCAGGAAAGGAATGGGGTACGCTGACGGTTGCCAAGGACGATCCGACGGATCCTGTCAACGCACGCCTGGAGATTACCCGTGCCAATGGTTACCCGCAGGTCATCCAAGCTCGCTGGGATGACCTCTACAAGGATGACCCCGCCTCGCAGAGCCTTTGCCGGTCATGGGAGTTTGAGAAGATCGTCATCGACTTCACGAAGTCATACATCAATGGCACTAACAGTAAGACGGTGAAAAAGGAGTTCAGCAACTGTAGACAGTTCTATCAGTGGATACTCGATGAGATGATGAACGGCAAGAAGGCTTCTGAGCTGGGCTGGGATTACACCCCCGATGTCGATGACATATTCGAGATTCCTGTGCAGATCATCTTCACCCGCTCAGGCACCTACATCGTGTTCTACGACGATGGTACGGCTACCATCAACAACTGGGTTTGGGCCGAGCATAAGCCTCCCTACAAGACCATTCACTACTCCCACGACCTGAACAACCTGTATTCGGAATACTCGTCGGGAGAGGTGACCCACTCCTACGACTACGACGGAAAACGTGGCATCTATATCCTCAAGATCTCCGAGGAGATGTCGGATTTGTATAGCTTCGACTATGAGATCACTTTCGGCGGAACCTGCACATATTATATGCATCCCGTCTCCGAGAAGTAATCTCCTCGGTGTCTAGAAGAACATAGCAAAGCATCCCCGCCCATCAACTGGACGAGGATGCTTTTTCACTATTCATTGGCGCTCTGCGCCTAGAAGTTGATGGGTCCATGTCCCATGCAACGGGTCGTTGTGATGGCCGTCAGGAATGCCGTGAGCGCGGCTACTACCACCTTCACCGCTATCTCAATTATCCGTTTCTTTTCCACCAGGCGCGACTTTGATGAAATCATCTTCGAGCAGTGAGGCTCTGTCTGCTGGCTGCACTTCGCTGAGAGGACTGAGAAGGGTGGGGGGCTGACGGGCAGACTCGCAACCGCCGCAGAAAATAGTTCGATATCAGGTAAAGGTAAATAATGCCGTCCTGACTTCGGCGATGCGTCGCCCTATACAAAAAAACAATATAAGTAACAAAAAACATGCTGCACCTGAGGCACTCGTGCACCTAACTTTTTGTGGATTTATGCTTCACATTATTGTATTCAGGAATGATATTACCTGACGTATTCCTCTGTGCGGCGCAGGAGATACTGGCCGTAGTCGTTCTTCGCCATCGGGGTGGCCAGCTCAATCAGCTGCTGCTTGGTGATCCAGCCGCGCTTGTAGGCTATCTCCTCGATGCAGGCGACTTTCAGGCCCTGACGCTTCTCGATGACCTCGATAAAGGTAGAGGCCTCGGAGAGGGAGTCGTGGGTGCCGGTGTCGAGCCAGGCGAATCCGCGCTGCAGGGTCTGTACCAGCAGGTTCTTCTGCTGGAGGTACATCTGGTTGACGGTGGTGATCTCCAGTTCGCCGCGCGCGCTGGGCTTGATGTTCTTGGCTATCTCAACGACGCTGTTGGGGTAGAAGTAGAGACCTACGACGGCGTAGTTGGACTTGGGTTTGGCGGGCTTTTCCTCGATGCTCAGGCAGTTGCCAGCCTCGTCGAATTCTGCCACACCGTAGCGCTCGGGGTCGTTGACCCAATAGCCGAAGACGGTGGCATGTCCCTTCTGCTCGGCATTCTCCACAGCCTGCTTGAGCATGCCTGTGAAGCCGCTGCCGTAGAAGATATTGTCGCCTAAGACGAGGCAGACGCTGTCGTTGCCGATGAACTGCTCGCCGATGATGAAGGCCTGGGCGAGTCCGTCGGGTGAGGGCTGCTCGGCATATTCGAAGCGGACGCCCAGCTCGGAGCCGTCGCCCAGCAGGCGCTTGAAGCCCGGAAGGTCATAGGGGGTGGAGATGATCAGGATCTCGCGGATGCCTGCGAGCATCAGTGTCGAGATGGGATAATAGATCATCGGTTTGTCGAAGATGGGGATCAGCTGCTTGCTGATGCCTTTGGTGATGGGGTAGAGGCGCGTGCCAGAACCTCCTGCAAGAACTATTCCTTTCATAATCTTATTTCATTCGATTAATATTTCTTGGTGCAAAGATACGAAAAAAAGTGAATAGTGAATAGGGAATAGGGAAAAATTTGCTGTCGCCAATAAAAATAGTGCATAATGCATTGTGCATTGTGCATTTTTTTGTACCTTTGCAGACGATTTTCACGAATAAAACGACTATTATGGGATTTTGGAATAAAATTTTCGGGAAGAGTGACGATCAGAAAGTGGGAGGCATGGAGGATTTCATGACCCTTATCCGCGTCTACTTCCAGGCGGCGATGGCTGCCGACCTCGGTATCACGAACCTCTCGGCACTGCCCGACCTGCGGGTGTTCAAGACTACGTTGAAAGTGCCTACTGTGAATAACAAATTGGGTGTGGGCGAGCGCAGCCGCTGTAAGAACATGCTCAAGTCGATGTACGGCATGGACGACGACTTCTTCAAGGAGATCGACCAGAGCCTGCGCAAGCGCTGTAAGAAAGTGCAGGATGCGCAGACCTACCTCGTGCAGTTCCAGGGTTTTACTCAGGAGCTGATGATGCTGACGGGTAACCTGATGAAGTTCAAGCTGCGCCTGCCGGGATTCCTGAAGAAGGCGCTCTATGCGATGACGGAGAAGACGGTGGATGAGATATTCAACAAGAACGACTACAAGGACGCCGGCGTGATGAAGTCGGTGGTGGCCGTGCGCCAGTATTCGCAGCGCCTGGGCTTCTCACAGCAGTGGATCACCAACTTTGTCTATAAGGTGGTGATGCTCGCCAAAAAGGAGCCGAGGAAGAAGGAAGAGTAAAAAAAACTTAAAATGTCGGGCTTAAAGCAGATGTTTTGATTTTTTTGCCTTACCTTTGTAGGATAAAACGTTACGGTCATGACTTCGAGCGAGAAAACGATCACCACCTTCGAGACCCGCGTCAGGCAGTTGCTCCTCCGTTTTCAAGAATTGAAGAAGGAGAATGAGGATTTGTATGCGATGGTTGATAAGAACGAGCAGGACATCAAGGAACTGCAAAGGAAGTTGACTCAGTCGGACAGTGACTACAACGCCCTGAAGATGGCGAAGATGATGACCATCACCGACGGTGATTTGGAAAGTGCAAAGGCAAGAGTCGCCAAGCTCATCAGGGAAGTCAACAAATGCATCGCAATCCTAAGCGACGAAAAAGAGTAAATGCTGGAACGATGGCAGAAGTGAACAAAGAGAAATTACATATAAGGTTGCACGTCTATAATGAGGATATAGAGGTGACGGTGAACCGCGAGGATGAAGCCTATTACCGCGCCGCCGCCAAGCTCATTACAGACCGTTACAACGCTTATGCGCAGGCATACAAGGGGCGTAAGAGTGAGCACACGATCTCTCTGATGACGCTGATTGACATAGCCCTGCTCTATGAGCGTGAGCACGGCAAGAACGATACAGCCCCCTATGATACCATTCTCAGCCGTTTGACTTCTGAAATCGAGGAAGCGCTGAAATAGCTGGAGAATAGTATCATTTAATATAGATTTTATATGGATTTAATTATTGTACTTTTGATTGCCGCTGGTGCCCTCGTACTGGGAGGTGTCGGTGGATATCTTATTTTCCGATATGTCCTTAAGGGGAAATACAAGGAAATGGTTGACACTGCCACTAAGGAGGCTGAGGTCATCAAGGAGAAGAAATTGCTCGAGGTGAAGGAGAAATTTCTGAACAAGAAGAGTGAGCTGGAGAAGGAAGTGCAGCAGCGCAACCAGCACATCCAGCAGAGTGAGAACAAGCTGAAGCAGCGTGAGATTTCGCTGAACCAGCGTCAGGAGGAGCTAGGACGTCGCAAAAATGAGCTCGACAACCTGCAGCAGCGTGTCGACAACGAGAAGAAGTTGCTCGCCGTGAAGGCCGAGGAACTCGAGAAGATGCAGCTCAAGGAGCGTGAGATGCTCGAGGAGGTGTCGGGTCTCAGTGCCGAGGAAGCCAAGGCGCGTCTGGTGGAGTCGATGAAGGACGAGGCTAAGACGGCTGCAGCCTCTTATATCAATGAGATCATGGACGAGGCCAAACTGAATGCCAATGCACAGGCCAAGAAGATCGTCATCCAGACCATCCAGCGCGTGGCTACCGAGACGGCCGTAGAGAACTCCGTCAGTGTGTTCCATATCGAGAATGACGAGGTGAAGGGTCGCATCATCGGCCGTGAGGGCCGCAACATTCGTGCGCTTGAGGCTGCTGCCGGTGTGGAGATTGTGGTCGATGATACTCCAGAGGCTATCGTCATCTCGGGCTTTGACCCCGTTCGCCGTGAGACCTGCCGTCTGGCTCTCCATCAGTTGGTGAGTGACGGTCGTATCCATCCCGCACGTATTGAGGAGGTGGTGGCTAAGGTGAAGAAGCAGCTTGACAATGAGATCATCGAGACGGGTAAGCGCACTGCCATCGACCTGGGTATCCATGGTCTGCACCCCGAACTGATCCGCATCATTGGTAAGATGAAATACCGTTCAAGTTATGGACAGAACCTGTTGCAACATGCCCGTGAGACGGCAAATCTCTGTGCCGTGATGGCTGCCGAGCTAGGTCTGAACCCGAAGAAGGCCAAACGCGCAGGTTTACTCCACGATATCGGTAAGGTGCCCGATGAGGAGAGCGAGATGCCGCACGCACTCTATGGTGCCAAGATTGCCGAGCAGTTCAAGGAGAAACCTGATATCTGCAATGCTATCGGTGCCCACCACGACGAGATGGAGATGCAGACGTTGCTGGCTCCCATCGTGCAGGTGTGTGACGCCATCAGTGGTGCCCGTCCTGGTGCCCGCCGTGAGATTGTAGAGGCCTATATCAAGCGCCTGAACGACTTGGAGGCGATCGCCATGAGCTATCCTGGCGTTACGAAGACCTACGCCATCCAGGCTGGTCGTGAGCTGCGCGTCATCGTCGGTGCCGACAAGATGAGCGATGCCGAGACGGAGGCCTTGAGTGGTGAGATCGCTACCAAGATCCAGAATGAGATGACGTATCCGGGACAGGTGAAGATCACTGTCATCCGTGAGACGCGAAGTGTTGCTTACGCAAAATAAAAGATAAAGCCCTGCCAATCGGCAGGGCTTTATTGATGTGTGTTAGAAGGCCGGGAACTCCGGCTTTTCTTGTTTCTTGATGGCCATGCACTCCATCTCGACGAGCCAGCCTGGGCGGCATACCTGGGCGTCGACGATGACGTAGGGGTAGCCGTGGAAGCGCTCCTCATAGAGGCTGCGCACCAAAGCATAGTCGGCCATGTCGCGCAGGTAGACAATCATGTGGGTCACATCCTCGAAAGTGCAGTCGGCCTCTTTCAGTAGGGCCTCGACATTCTCCCACATGCGGCGCGTCTGGCTCTCCACATCCTTAGGATACATGATCTCGCCCTTGTTGTTGATGCTGGCGGTACCGGAGATAAAGACGTGGCGACGGTCAGCATAGTCGACATAGGTGCCGCGCTCGAAACTGACGCCGTAGTCACTGGTACGGTTGAGGTGTGTGGGGGCATACAGATAGTGGACCTGCTCGGGTTGGATGCCGTCGATGGCGTAGTTGTCCATCTGAGAGAGCACGTTCGGATCCTGCTGTCGTCCGCCGATGCCGGTGGAGGCGATGAAGTGGGTATGCACGGTAAGACCTTGGGTGAAGAACACCTGATTACGGGCGCGTACGACACCACCGTAGTTCAAGTCGATATCGTTGACGAACAGCCAAGTGCGGATGCAGTTGTCGGCTAGCTTGCAGCCTTCCTCAGCCAGCTGCATGACGTATTCGTTGAATAGCAGCCGCATCTGGTATTCTGAGTTGGCAGCGAGGTTGTGGGCACTCGCATTGTAGAGGTGACGGAACTGTCCGTGGCAGGCTTCGTACAGGCCGCTCTTGCTGATGGAAGTCTGTACACCCGTCATCATGTAGAGCCACAGGGCCACCTTCGTACCATCGAGTGGTGCTTGCTGGATGATGGACTTCGCACAATCGGTCACATCTCCAAGGACGATGTCGTCAGCCTGGTTGGCTGCATCGCTTAGGAAATAACGCTTGAAAACGGGCGTGGCTCCCTCAAATTCTCTCTGGAGGGCAACACTGGCATCGAGTATGGCTTCCAGCTGCTTTGCGTAGGGCAACTGCGGAGAACTGACGTGAATGATGGCGTGCAGTTCCTTCACTCCCGTGCCATTGTCAAAGCAGGAAACCTCTGCCTGGGCATGATTATAATCCAGATGTCTTGTTTCTTTGTTTATCATTTCTGCTTCTTTGGGGTGCAAAGGTACAATAAATTATTGAGAAACACGCACTTTTCGGATTTTTTTTGCTGTTCAGATGCTGTTGATGTCGACGTAGCCGTGCGTGACGGCGTAGATGGTAAGGGCTGAGACGCTCTTCATCCCCAACTTCTCCATAATGTTTTTCCGATGGGTGATGACAGTGGCCAAGCCGATGTTAAGGCGGTCTGCTATCTCCTTGTTGATATAGCCTTGGACGATGAGGGACATCACCTGGATCTCGCGGTCGGAAAGGATCTTTTGTTGTAGCAGTCTGGGCATAGGGGGAAAGTGCTCTCCTTTGCCGTGTGCATATTGTTCGAGTGCCAATAATGCCCGAACGAGTTCCTTCTCTGGTACGTTGATGCAGAGACAATGGAACTCGCTGAGCTGGGAATTGGTGTCGAGTGAGAGGGTCAATACTATGGTCTTACGTCGGTGTCCTGAGAAGAAGGACTTGTTTTCCAGCACAATGTTCATTGCGACGAAATAGTGGAAATACTTCTCAGGCTGACTGGCACTCAACTCCGCGAAGGAGCCGAATGTATCAACAGTCATGATAGGCATGACTGTCAGCAGGAGCTGTTTCAGCCCCAGGGCAGCCAGTGTATTCGTATCGACGACTGCAATCTTGGGCCTTCCCTCCATTTAGTCGTTGCGGATCTCAAACAGGTTGAAGAAGCCGGTCATCATGAACACTTTCTTAATCTCGTCGTTGATGTTCTTGATGATGACTTTCCCGCCTTTTGCAGATGCTTCCTTGCGGATGGTGAGGAACAGTCGGAGACCGGAGCTACTGATGTATTCCAGGTCTTTGCAGTCGAGGGTAATCTCCTTGTCCACATTTTCCATGATGGGCAGGATCTCCTGCTGTGCCTTAACGGCTGCGGGGGTGTCGAGGCGTCCGCTAACGGTTGCGAATACGCTGTCGTTCTCTACTTGGATGTTGAAAATCATAATGCTATAAGTTTAAATTGTTTCTATATTGTTTTTGTCATGTGGGAGCGACTTCCTGAGTGTCAGTACGTTTTTCCCGCCAATGTATTCGTAGTTGACCGAGTCCATGATCTCACGGACCAGATGGATGCCAAGGCCGCCAATGGGTCGATCCTCGGCAGGGAGTGTAGTGTCGACTTTGCCTTTGGCTGTGGGGTCGAAAGGCTTGCCGGAGTCACTGATGATGAACTTCAACTTCTCATCATTGGCCATCGCCTCAATGGTGACGTCGCCTTTCATGCCTTCGGGATAGGCATAGTCCATAACGTTGACGACGGCCTCCTCAAGGGCAAGGTTGAGGCTCATCGTCATTGACATGTCTAATCCGGCTGCCTCGCATATCTCATCAACAAATGCGTTAAGCTCTGGGATGGTTTCAATATTATTGGGGAGGGTGATGCTGCGTTGGAAGATGTAATCCTTCTGCTCTTTCTTGTAGCTGATGGCCATCATAGTGAGGTCATCGCTCTGTTCTGCCTCACATACGAATGCATGTACGGCGTCAGTCATCTTCTTGATGAGTTGTTGGGGCTTGATCTCCGTTGCATTGGGAGTGCAGCATTCTTTGGCCACTGTTATCATCCTTTCTTCGTTGAAGAGTTCTTTCTGACTGTTCTCGGCTTCTGTCAGTCCGTCAGTATAGAGGAAAATGGTAGTACCTGGGGTGATAATGGTCTCCTGTGATTCAAACCGGAATTTTGCCGAGATGCCAGAAGGAAGGTTGGCAATGATAGGCAGTACCTCCACGTCGGAGTTGAGGATTAAGGGTGCACAGTGACCGGCGTTGCAGTAACGGAGTCGTCCTGTAGGCAGATCAAGTACGCCTACAAAGAGGGTAACGAACATCATGGTTTCATTGGTGTCGGCCATGGCGTCGTTGATCTGCGAGACAATCTGTGATGGTGAGCTGTCGTGTGCCGCAATGTTACGGAAGAGGCTTCTGGTGACGGCCATCAGCAATGAGGCGGGAACACCCTTGCCGCTGACATCGCCGATGCAGAAGTAAAGTTTCTCGTCGCGCAGGAAGAAATCATAGAGATCACCGCCGACTTCCTTGGCTGGTGTCAGCTGCCCGTAGATGTCCATCTCGGTGCGCTCAGGGTAGGGAGGGAAGGTCTTTGGCAGCATGGCCATCTGGATTTCCCTGGCTACCTTCAACTCACCTTCGATGCGGCCTTTCTGTTCGTTGATGTTCTTGATTTCATCTATCTGTTGGATGAGCGATCTCTGCATTGACTCGAAAGAGGTGCGTAGGTGCATCATCTCGTCCTTGGTCTTGATGACGGGCAATGGCGTGTCGAGTTCCCCGTTGGCGATGGCATCAGCCGACTTGGCAAAACGGTGCAGGGGTTTTGTCAGCCGCTTCATGGTAGACCGGCAGACAAAGAACAGGATGAGCATACCGAGGATCATGAATGTGATGATAATAGCTCCAATGAGTTTGGAACGCTCATTAAGGATGTCGGAGGGGATGACGGTCGCCATAGACCAGCCCGTTCGTTCGATGGGCTTATAGATGAGGGTATAGCCTGTGCCGTCGCGGGTATACGTGTTCATGCCAGACTTGCCAGCGAGCATCTCATAGCCGACTTGGTCATCGAGTGTGTCGGATGTCTCCAACGAGTAGGTGAAATAGGTGTCGTTGAGGATGCGGCTGTGGTCTGGGTGGGTGATATAGGTACTGCCGCGCCCGATGATGAATGAGTAGGCATGGGTCGAGTAGAAATCTTCAGCCTGTAGGATACTGTCCATCTTGACGGTGTCTTCCGCGTTGTCAATCATCAGTCGCATGTTGAAGTCTACATCGTTCTTCTTCATCAAGTCTGTCAGCCATGTCAGCGATACGTCGGCAGTCATGATGGCATACAGCTTTCCGTCTTTGTCGTAGAGAGGCCGTGAATAAGTGGTCATCATCTGCTCACCACCGCCCTGGTCGTAATAGGGCTCGCTCCAGTAACTTTTGTTCAACAGCTTGGGAATCTGATACCAGTCCATGTAGTGGTATTCGTATTCATCAGTGCCTAACTGCTTGGTGTAGATGGAGTCGATGCCTCTGTAAGCATAGGGCGAGAAATGTTCTCCCTTTGAGGGGTAGTAGTTGGGTTCAAAGGCGATGGCAGAGCCGATGATGGTGGGGTTGCGCTCCAACATCTCCTTGGTGACGCGATAGAGTTGGTCAGGTTGATTCAGAAGCCATTCCACTTCGGGAACCGTGTTCTCAACGGCTGTCTCCACAACCTTCAGCACACCATTGATATGCTGGTTGGCTATCTCCATCCGGCTCATGGCATTTTCCTCGGATGATTCCAGGACAGCGCCCTCAACCATCTTATAAGTGAAATAGGTAGTGATGCCAAACACTACCAATGTGGTCAGCATGACCCATAATGTCAGCCTGCCAGAGAGGTTTCTGTTGGGAGTGAATATTTCCGGAATCTTCATGGCTGCGTCATTTGTTTGTATGTGATGGGGTCCTTGATAATCCCATTTTCAGTTAAGATACGGTTGGCCCGTTCAAAGGCCTTCTCATCCAGGCGATAGGTGCGCTTGCCTGTTTTGATGTCTTTCAGCATCTGGCAGATCTCATTGAGCATCCATCGCTGGGCTCCCATATTGGTGGCTACACCGTTCTGACGGGTGTACTGCATCACGATGTCGAGTGTCTCTTCCGGATGGTTGACGGCCCACTCCCATCCCTCACGTGTAGCCTGGGCGAACTTCTCCACCTCCTGACGGTGGGTGCGATAGTATTCGCGGGTGACGTAAAGTCCGTCTTCCGGAATGTTGTATCCGATGTCGCGGAAATAGAGCAGTTGTTCTTTCCTCAGGCGCAGCCCAGCTTCCTTTAACTGATAGAACTCATTGTAGTTCATGGCAAGAGTGGCATCAATCGCTCCTGAAATATAAAGATTAATGCTGCTCAGGAAGGGAATCCACTGGATGCCCAGTTTGTACTGGTTGTCTAAACTGAAGGCTAACTCAGAGAAGCCAACCTTCCAGTGACCGACTTTCTTGCCACGCAGACTCTCCAGGCCTGTCAGCGGTTGACGTGATACGATTACTAGACTGTTTTGCTGAGAGGTCTGCATGACATTCACCAGTTGCAATCCTTCACAGATGTGTTTCATAGCTGACAAAAGGTGAAGAGTAATATATTGGCTCCTGCCGCTTTTCAGCCTGTTAATACAGGAATTGGAAACTGTTGTATGCTCTATAGTCACCTTCAGTCCTGCCTTTTTATAGAAACCCATTGCATCGGCTACATAATAGCCGGCAAACTGTGCTTGTGCTGTCCATTGCGGTGACAGTACAATCTCCTGTTGGGCCTTTGTCTCTAAGAAAAGCAGACAGGACGCAAGGATACAAACAAGTCTCGTCTTTGTCATATTTACGATAAGAATCCAAGCAGGGCTCCAGCAGCTACTGCAGAGCCGATGACGCCGGCCACGTTCGGACCCATGGCGTGCATGAGCAGGAAGTTATGGCGGTCGTATTCCAGTCCGAGGTTATTCGAGATGCGTGCTGCCATCGGGACGGCGCTAACACCTGCATTACCAATCAGAGGATTCAGCTTCTTGCCTTCAGGCAGGAAGAGGTTCATAATCTTCACAAAGCAGACGCCTGATGCCGTGGCAATCATGAAGGCCATGGCACCAAGGGCGAAGATCTTGATGGTGTTGAAGGTCAGGAACTCCGAAGCCTGTGTGGAACAGCCTACGGTGAGTCCCAGCAGCATCACCACGATATCGTTGAGTGCAGAACCTGCCGTCTTGGCCAGACGGGTGGTCTTGCCGCTTTCCTTCAGAAGGTTACCGAAGAACAGCATACCGAGCAGGGGCAGGCCAGAGGGTACGATGAACGTTGTCAGCAGTAAACCGATGATGGGGAAGAGGATTCGCTCTGTCTGCGAGACCTCACGGCCAGGCTTCATTTTGATGACGCGTTCCTTCTTGGTGGTGAGCAGACGCATGATGAACGGCTGTATGACTGGTACGAGTGCCATGTAGCTATAGGCACACACGGCGATGGCACCCATCAGGTTGGGTGAAAGCTTGCTAGAGAGGAAGATAGCTGTAGGACCGTCAGCACCACCGATAATGGCGATTCCTGCAGCCTGTGAAGGCTCGAAGCCCATGGCAAGTGCCACCATGTAGGCACCGAAGATACCAAACTGTGCAGAGGCTCCGATGAGCATCAGCTTCGGGTTGGCTAGTAGGGCAGTAAAGTCGGTCATAGCACCGATTCCCAGGAAGATAAGTGGCGGATACCAGCCTTGGCGTACGCCTTGGTAGAAGATGTTCAGTACGGAGTTGTCTTCATAAAGACCGATCTCCAGTCCTGCGTCAGCACGGAAGGGAATGTTGCCAAGGATGATACCCAGTCCGATGGGAACGAGCAGCAGGGGTTCAAAGTCCTTCTTGATGGCGAGCCAGATGAAGAAGGCTCCTACTGCTATCATGATGAGGTTTCCCACAGTGGCATTGGCAAATGCCGTGTAGGTGAGGAACTCATGGAAGTTCTGTATGATAAATTGTCCCAGATCCATAATTATGAATTATGCATTATGAATTATGAATTAATAATTATCCTATGGTCAGGAGTACAGCACCCTCCATAACGGTTTCACCCTGCTTGACGGTGATGGAAGTCACGGTACCATTGTACTCAGATTCGATATTGTTCTGCATCTTCATGGCCTCTAGGACAAGCACGATGTCGCCCTGTTTGACAGTGTCACCTATGTTCACCTTCACATCTGTGACAGTACCTGGCAGGGGTGCTTTCACAGGAGAACCGGCACCAGGCTGTATGGGCTTGGCCTCGGCAGGAGCTGCTGCAGGGGTGACGACAGGGCGGGCTACAGGCTGAGGAGCTTCTATACGCACCTTCTTCAATGAACTCGTCGGGTTGATGGGCTGCTTCAGCTCCACATCGAAACGGATTCCATTGACGTTGACCTTTGCCACGTTACCCTCTACTTCTTCTATCTCTACGTCGTAGTCGACGCCTTGAACTTTATATTGATACTTATTCATGAAATTTACTATTTGACGATTTACAATTTACAATTTATTTCAGTCCGGGCCCGGTGGGAATACGGGGCGCGTTGTGTTGAGTGGGGATGACTGGCGAAGAGAAATGTGTCATCTGACTACTTTCGTCACTCCAGCCGGTATCCTTCGATTTGATGGTAATGACACCACTCTCTACGTCGTGTACATCGTCCTGATATTGCTTCAAGGCCATGGAGATGACGGCGATATACACCTCTTTGTCAATACCCTTCTTCCCTAAGCCGTCCTGTAGGATGTTACCTGTGGCATGGGCAAGATCGTGAGTCACCTCGACGGTCTTGGTAATAGGCTTGATGGGCTGGGCATTGACCACCTTCTTCGCTGTGTCGAGATGGCGCATGAGAAGTCCGAAGAGCCAGAAGAACACGAAGAGCACGGCCAGACAGAAGAACACGATACCCATGGCGAGCAGGGTAATACCGAAACCGTGGGGATCTTCGCGCTTCAGCTTGGCGTCCTTCGTCTCGTCGGTCTTGATGAAATTCTCGATGCCTGGGGTGACATTCTCTGCTGATTTCACGCACCATGTCGTTGCCGTCTGCCGGGCATAGCTCTGGTCGGCGGCAAGGGCTGGGATACTGACAGAATCAATCAGTTCCGTGGCATTACCGTTGTAGAAACCGATCCAGAATGGCTCCGACATGGGTACTTTTAGTGTGAGGTGTAGCTTCCCTTGTGCAGGATTGGAATTGCAGAAAAACACCAGATGTTGTCTGCCGCCAATCTGCGTACGTGGGTCTCCGTTGGGAATGACACTCATTCGTTTGATGCGTTCAGGGACGCTCATGTTGGGATCGAGTACGCTGCGGTCGGTGGTGAAATACATACCACGGATATTGTAGGTCGTGAACGAGGTGTTCTCCACCTCAATCCATGCCTCGCGCTCTCCGTACTCATCCTGAATGCTCGCAGTGTTGTTGGTCAGCACCTCATTGATGCGGATGTTCTTGGCCCCTTGGCCGAACACCGTCGAGGTACTGATCATCAGTAATCCGCTGAGCAGGATCTTTAAACGATTCATTTTTGTTAGTGTATTATTATTGTTCAATTTTCAATTCTCAATTCTCCTCATCCGCAGAAGAAGAGTACAACAATCTGGGCGGTGAAGATGCGGAGGAACATCGATAGCGGGTAGACTGTCGAATATCCCAGCGCAGGCGCTTCTTTTGAGCAGATGCTGTTGGCATAGGCCAGAGCAGGCGGGTCGGTATAGGTACCGGCAATCATACCTGCAATGGTAAAATAGTTGAAGTTGTAGCGTATCCGTGCGATGGGGCCTACAATCAGGATCGGGATGATGGTGATGATAAAGCCCGTCAGCACATAGAGTAAGCCGTTGCCGTCGATGACTGTCTCGAAGAAGTTAGCTCCTGCCTTGATGCCTACAGAGGCGAGGAAGAGTACAAGCCCGATTTCGCGTAGCATCATATTGGCCGAGGTAGTGGTGTAGGTCACCAGGCGTATCTTGTAGCCGTAGCGTCCGATGAGGATGGCGATGATTAGAGGACCGCCAGCCAGACCAAGCCTGACGGGTACAGGCATCCCTGGAATGGCTATCGGCAGCGAGCCGAAGATCAGGCCAAGGAAGATGCCCACGAAGATGGTGGCGATGTTCGGTGCATCCAAGCGGCGTATGGAGTTGCCCATCTGGTTGGAGACTCGGTCGACGGCATCCTCAGGACCTACTACCATAATCTTGTCACCTACCTGTAGGGGCAGGCTCGCTGAGGCGAAGAGGTCCATACCATGACGGGTCACACGGGTGACGTTGACACCGTGGACACTCGAGAAGTGCATCGAGGCCAGCGTCTTGCCGTTGATTTTCGGATTGGTGATGAGCACCCGTTTGCAGACCATCGGCTGGTCCTGTTGCTCGAAGTCAATGTCGATCTTGGGGCCGATGAAGGCGGTGATGGCTTCCTGGTCGGCTTCGGCACAGACGATGAGCATCTGGTCGCCCAAGTGGAAGATGGTGTTGCGGTTGGGAATCGACAGCTCGCCCTCATGTACGATGCGCGATACCACGAAGTCACGGTTCAGGAAATCGTGTACCTGCAGCAAGGTCTTGCCTTCCAGATATTTGTTCGTCACCTCCAGATGCATCTTGTAGGGCTTCTTGTTGGCATTGGTCTCCTCCTTCGCTTCCAGTTCGGCCTCTTCCTTCTCCAGTCGCACCTTACATATATACCTTATTAATATAGTAGCGCCGATGATGCCCAGCACACCCAACGGGTAGGCGCAGGCATAGGCGGAGGCAATCTGTGGCGCGCCGCTGGGGAAGACTGTCGTCAGCGCCTCGTTGGCGGCACCAAGTCCTGGCGTATTCGTCACGGCACCGTAGAGTGTACCCACCATCATGGGGAGGTTGGCAGAATTGGAGGTGTCGAAGAAGAGATAGTAACAGGCGAACATGACGAGGATATTCAGCAGGATGGCAGAAGCTGCCAGCCCGTTGAGCTTCACGCTGGCCTTTCCGAAACTCTCGAAAAAACCGGGGCCGACCTGCATACCTATCATAAATACGAACAGTATCAGTCCGAAATCCTGTACAAAGTTCAAGATGGGTAAAGGTGCGGTAAAACCGATATGTCCTGCCACGATGCCTGCAAAGAGCACAAACGTGACACCAAGCGAGATACCGAGTACTTTGATTTTCCCCAAATAGACGCCTATGGCAATCACGATAGCATAGAGTAGTGCGATGTGCGCTACTGAGTCAGTGATTGTAAATAGGTCTCTTAACCATTGAAAGGATTCCATAACATCTAATGTCTCAATTTTTTTATTTCGCGTTGCAAAGGTACTCAAAAAATGCTCATAACAAGCGTTTTTGTGCACGTTTTTTTAGATAAAATCCTTTTTTTTGTTTCTTTCACAATTCAAAGTGCCATTTTGAGCAAAAAGTTTGTAACTTTGTGGCCTGTTAGTGAAACTTAAAACGCTTATATAATAATTTAACGTATTAATTACCTATGGCAAACAAAGAGAAACTCTTTACCGAGTTTACGGCGCCGACCACCCAGGAGTGGCTCGACAAGATTGAAGTTGACCTCAAGGGTGCCGACTTCCAGAAACGATTGGTATGGAGAACCAATGAAGGTTTCAATGTGCAGCCTTTCTATCGCCGCGAAGATTTGGCGAATCTGAAAACACCCGATGCATTGCCGGGCGAGTTCCCCTTCGTACGTGGGAACAAGAAAGACTCGAATGAGTGGTATGTTCGACAGAACATCAAAGTAGACGATCCCGCTGAGGCCAACAAGAAGGCGCTCGACATCCTGAATAAGGGCATCGACTCGCTGGGCTTCCGCATCAAGGGTAGCGATGTGAGTGCTGAGCTCATCGAGACGCTGCTGAACGATATCTACTGTGAGATCGTCGACCTGAACTTCCGCACCTGCCCGCGTCACGCCCTCGAACTGGCGCAGATCATCGATGCCTACTTCACCAAGAAGGGCTTCGACAAGGAGAAATTGTCGTTCACCGTGGGCTTCGACCCCATTGAGAGCATTCTCACTAAGGGCAAGGACGTGACGGAACTGCTGGCTGAGGGACCGAAAATCGTGGAGTTGCTGAAGGATTATCCGAAGGCACACGTGATGACTGTACACACCGAGACGCTGAACAATGCCGGTGCCTACATCGTCCAGGAGCTGGGCTACGCCCTCGCCTGGGGTAACGAATACCTGCAGCAGTTGGTGGACGCCGGTGTGGATGTAGATCTTGCCGCCCGTCAGATGAAATTCTACATGGGTGTCAGCGAGAACTACTTCATGGAGATTGCCAAGTTCCGCGCAGCCCGTCTGCTCTGGGCCCAGATTGTCAAGCAGTATGAGCCCAAGTGCGACTGCGCCTGCAAGATGACCATCAATGCGACCACCTCTACTTATAACCAGACGCTGTTCGACAGTTATGTGAATCTGCTCCGCTCTCAGACGGAAGCCATGAGTGCCGCCCTCGGCGGTGTCCACTCGATGGTGGTGACCCCGTTCGATGCTCCCTACGAGCAGGCTACGGACTTCAGCGAGCGCATCGCCCGCAACCAGCAGTTGATTATCAAGGAAGAGAGTCATTTCGACCGAATCGTTGACCCGGGTGCTGGCTCTTATTATATCGAGCACCTGACTGACGCCCTGGCTCAGGAAGGCTGGAAGTTGTTCTTGAAGATTGAGGACGAAGGTGGATTCCTGGAGGCCTGCAAGAAGGGCATCGTTCAGGATGATATCAACGCCACCAATGTGAAGCGCCACGGAGATGCCGCCAAGCGCAAGGAGTTCATCCTGGGCACCAACCAGTTCCCCAACTTCACCGAGAAGAGCGAAGGCAAGCGCGCTGTTTCTGCATGTTGCTGTGCCACAGCAACAGAGGAGTCTGCTTCTTTCAAGGCTATCGAGAGCACCCGCCTCGCTGCCGACTTCGAAGACCTCCGCATCCACACCGAGGAGACCAAGGTGCCCATTGCTTTCATGTTGACCATTGGTAATCTCGCCATGCGTCAGGCCCGTGCACAGTTCTCTTGTAACTTCCTCGCTTGCGCAGGCTACAAGGTGATTGACAATCTCGGCTTCAAGACCGTTGAGGAAGGTGTCGACGCAGCTCTCGCTGCCAAGGCCGACATCTTGGTCATCTGCTCTTCCGACGATGAGTATGCTGAGTACGCTATCCCTGCTTTCAAGTATCTCGACGGACGTGCGATGTTTGTGGTGGCTGGTGCCCCTGCATGTATGGAGGACCTGAAGGCCGCCGGCATCGAGAACTTCGTTCATGTGAAGTGCAATGTGCTTGAGACTTTGAAAGAATATAATCAGAAACTTGGTATTTAAAGAATAGGAGACTTGAATTATGCGTAAACAGTTTAAAGATATTGATATCTATGCAGGCATACAGGCTCAAGATGGTGCCAAGTGGATTAAAGACAATGGAATCGTAGAGAACTGGAAGACCCCGGAGCATATCGAGGTGCGTCCCGTCTATACGAAGGAAGACCTCGAAGGGATGGAGCACCTCGACTTCACGGCAGGTATTCCACCCTATCTGCGTGGCCCGTATTCGATGATGTACCCCTTCAAGCCCTGGACCATCCGTCAGTATGCTGGATTCTCCACCGCTGAGGAGTCAAACGCTTTCTATCGCCGTAACCTGGCTTCCGGTCAGAAGGGTCTTTCCGTGGCCTTCGACCTGCCTACACACCGCGGTTACGACCCCGATAACGCCCGTGTGGTGGGTGATGTCGGTAAGGCTGGTGTGTCTATCTGTAACGAGGAGAACATGAAGGTACTCTTCTCTGGTATCCCCCTTAACAAGATGTCCGTCTCTATGACGATGAACGGTGCCGTGCTGCCTATCCTGGCATTCTATATCGTGGCTGGTCTGGAGCAGGGCGCACAGCTCGAGGAGATGGCGGGTACCATCCAGAACGATATCCTCAAGGAGTTCATGGTGCGTAACACCTATATCTATCCCCCTGCATTCTCGATGAAGATCATCGCTGATATCTTCGAATATACCTCCCAGAAGATGCCGAAGTTCAACAGCATCTCAATCTCAGGCTATCACATGCAGGAGGCTGGTGCTACGGCTGATATCGAGTTGGCTTACACCCTCGCCGACGGTATGGACTACCTGCGTACTGGTGTGAATGCCGGCATCGATGTCGATGCCTTCGCACCCCGCTTGAGCTTCTTCTGGGCCATCGGCATGAACCATTTCATGGAGATTGCCAAGATGCGTGCCGGCCGTCTGTTGTGGGCGAAGATCGTGAAGAGCTTCGGTGCCAAGAACCCGAAGTCGCTCGCCCTGCGTACCCACTCGCAGACCTCTGGTTGGTCGCTCACCGAGCAGGATCCCTTCAACAACGTAGGCCGTACCTGTATCGAGGCTATGGCTGCCGTGCTGGGTCACACCCAGTCGCTGCACACCAACGCCCTCGACGAGGCCATCGCCCTGCCTACCGACTTCTCGGCCCGTATTGCCCGTAACACCCAGATCTATATCCAGAACGAGACCAAGGTCTGCAAGCAGATCGATCCATGGGCAGGTTCCTACTATGTGGAGACGCTGACCAACGAGCTGGTTCACAAGGCTTGGGAGCACATCCAGGAGATTGAGAAGCTCGGCGGTATGGCCAAGGCTATCGAGACCGGTCTGCCCAAGATGCGTATCGAGGAGGCTGCCGCCCGTACCCAGGCTCGCATCGACTCTGGTTCACAGACCATCGTCGGTATCAACAAGTACCGTCTGGAGCACGAAGACCCCATCGACATCCTCGAGGTGGACAACACCGCTGTACGCAAGCAGCAGGAGGAGAGTCTGAAGGAGGTTCGCGGCTCTCGCGACGAGGCTGCCTGCCAGGCTGCGCTGAAGGCCATCACCGAGTGCGTGCGCGACTTCAAGGAAGGCCGTAAGTCGGAGAACAACCTGCTCGACCTAGCCGTCAAGGCTGCTCAGCTGCGTTGTACGCTGGGAGAGATTTCAGATGCCTGCGAAGAGATCGTGGGCCGTTATAAAGCAGTAATCAGAACCATTTCAGGCGTGTATAGTTCAGAATCAAAGAATGACAAGGACTTCGAGGAGGCCAAGCGCCTTACTGACGAGTTCGCCAAGAGAGAGGGTCGCCGTCCGCGTATCTTCGTTGCCAAGATGGGTCAGGACGGTCACGACCGTGGTGCAAAGGTAGTGGCAACAGGTTATGCCGACTGTGGCTTCGACGTGGATATGGGACCGCTGTTCCAGACACCGGAGGAGGCTGCCCGTATGGCTGTCGAGAACGATGTGCACATTGTTGGTGCCTCGTCGTTGGCAGCAGGTCACAAGACGCTCATCCCGCAGCTCATCGAGGAACTCAAGAAGCTGGGACGCGATGACATCATGGTCACTGCCGGCGGTGTCATTCCTGCTCAGGACTACGAATTCCTCTACAAGGCTGGCGTAGCTTGCATCTTCGGCCCTGGAACCCCGATTCCCTATTCGGCCATCGAGATGATGAAGATTCTGCTCGACGAATAATCGTCCTATCCGCATATCCGCCCAAGGCCC
>Ga0265298_10003830_pt1 | contig 19613 bp, 16 predicted proteins | sample AusTroGonzalo_MG_3_FD_193486 | JGI IMG/M metagenome (GOLD analysis project Ga0265298, IMG submission 193486) | Bovine rumen microbial communities from tropical cattle in Woodstock, Queensland, Australia - Gonzalo_01 | ecosystem: Host-associated > Mammals > Digestive system > Stomach > Rumen ... | reverse complement strand
CAGTTGAAAACTTTCTCTTACCAATAACTAAAAACCTAAAACTATAAATATTACTACTAACCTAAAACAATCTATTAACCTTTTGACGATGCAAAGGTACGACGATTTTTCTAATCTCACAAGCTTTTATGTGTTTTAAGTGTAAAAATGCCCTTTATTCTTGACTTAAATCAAGGGAATGTGTGCGATAACAACATCTTTTGGCCTTTTACTCATCATTTTTCACTTCTTTTTTAGTACCTTTGACTTCGTCGAAAGTACTCTCGCTCGAGAAAATTCAAATAAAATTTGGTTTTCTTCTCGCTTATTCGTACCTTTGCACCGTCATTTATAATATATAAATAGGTGTATGAAGAAATTATTAGTTATTCTCATTTTATTGATGGTGGCCGTGATTATGATCCTGACACGGCCTGATAAGGAACAACACAAGGAAGCCATGCTAAGGGCTATCGAGGAATACGTCGAAGAGGAGTCCGTTGACCGTCTGGGCGACAATGTGCTGGCTAAGATCAGCAAGGGCGTGGTGGTCAAGACCGCTGAAACCGCCCTTAACTCGAAGCTCAAGGAGCACAACTACTTCATTTTCAATACCACTTCGGTCCGTCTTAAAGGCAATGACAACACCCTCTCCTTGGGTATCTTCGGCAAAGTCATCACCTTCGACAAGGAGATGATCCGCGACAAACTCGAGGAAGCGCTCAAGACGAAGGAGTATAATAAGACCGAGCGCGAGACCGCCAAGCAGAGTGCCAAGGAACTGAAGAAGTTGCAGAAAGAACAGCGTAAGCGCGAGAAGGAACTGGAAAAGGAACAGAAGCGCAAGGAGAAGGAAGCTCGCAAAGAACAGAAGCGGCTTGAAAAGGAAGCCCGCAAGGAGCAGAAACGCCGTGAGAAGGAAGCCAAGGAAAAGGAGTGAAAAGTGACTAATTTGCTGACGCCGTGAGAGTGCTGATTGTGAATACCAGTGACAGGACGGGTGGAGCTGCCGTCGCAGCCAACCGTCTGATGATGGCCCTCAACAACAACGGGGTCAAGGCGAAGATGCTGGTGCGTGACAAACTCAGCGACTCGCTCACCGTCGTCGCACTGCCAAAGTCGCCCCTGCTTCACTGGCATTTCCTCTGGGAGCGCTTTATCATCTACTGCCGGCTGTTGTTCTCCCGTCGACATCTCTTTGAGATCGACCTCGCCAATGCCGGATCCGACATCACCCGTTTGCCGGAGTTCAGGGAGGCTGACGTCATCCACCTCCATTGGATCAATCAGGGCATGCTCTCCCTCAACTCTATCCGGAAGATCCTGCGCTCAGGCAAGCCCGTCGTCTGGACGATGCATGACATATGGCCCGCTACGGCCCTCTGCCACGTCACCCTCGGCTGCCGCCGCTTCACCTCCGGCTGTCACCACTGTCGCCTGCTTCCTGGCGGAGGTTCCGACAGCGACCTCTCCACCAGCGTCTGGCACAAGAAAGAACGTATGCTCGACGGCGAGAACATCTACTACGTCGCCTGCAGCCGATGGCTCGAAGGCGAGGCGAAGGCCAGTGCCCTGCTTCAGGGACAGAAGATCACCAGTATACCCAATCCCATCGACACTCACATCTATCATCGCGGCGACCGTCAGGAGGCTCGTCGGCGTCTCGGACTGCCGTTAGACCGCCAGTATATCCTTTTCGCCTCCCAGCGTGTCACCAATGAGAACAAGGGCATGGGCTATCTCATCGAGGCCTGCCGACTGTTGCACGACCTCACCAATGCCACCGTCCTCATCCTGGGCGGTCATGCCGAGGAGGTTACGCCGCAGCTCTCGCTCCAGGCCATCGCCTTAGGCTATGTCAACGACGAGCGGCGTATCGTCGACATCTATCAGGCTGCCGACGTGTTTGTGCTGCCCTCGTTGTCGGAGAACCTGCCCAATACGATTATGGAGGCGATGGCTTGCGGACTGCCCTGTGTGGGTTTCCGTGTGGGCGGCATCCCGGAGGAGATTGACCATAAGCGCAACGGCTATGTGGTCGAATACCGCAGTGCCGACGACCTTGCCCGTGGCATCCGCTGGGTGCTCACCTCTACCCACTATGAGTCGCTCAGCGACGACTGTGTGCGTAAGGTATCACAATGCTACTCCCAGCAGAGCGTTGCCATGCGCTATGCCGACGTCTATGAACAGGCGATGGCCTTCAAACACTATCATCTATGACCATCACCTACGTTACCATCACTTATAATGCAGCGGATGTGCTGAAGCGAACGCTCGACAGTGTGCTACGGCAGGACTATCGTGACATTGTCCACCTCATTATTGATGGGGCATCCACTGACGGCACCCTTCAAATCGTTGAGGACTATATCCAGCGTTCCAATGCTGCCGACAACGGCCATCGCATCCAGGTGACCTCTGAGCCTGATCACGGCATCTACGACGCCATGAACAAAGGCCTCCGCTCGCTCGATGGCGACTATGTCTGTTTCCTCAATGCCGGTGATTTCCTTCCCGCCTCCGATACTGTCTCGCGCATCGTATCACAGGGGGACGGTTCTTTTGTTACATCGGCGGATGTAACAAAAGAACCGTCCCCCTGTGATACCCCAGCCGTGCTGTATGGCGACACCGATATTGTCGACTCTGAAGGCCGCTTCCTTCATCATCGCCGCCTCGCTCCTCCAGAACATCTCACCTGGAAATCCTTCCGCCACGGTATGCTCGTCTGTCATCAGGCCTTCTACGCCCGTACCGACTTTGCCATCGCCACACCTTACGACCTCCGTTACCGTTACTCTGCCGATGTCGACTGGTGTATCCGCATCATGAAGGCCGCCGCCAAGGAAAACATCCCTCTTCACAACCTCCACATGGTTGTTGCCAATTATACCGAGGAAGGTCAGACTACCCTCCACCACCGTGAGTCCCTCATCGAGCGTTTCCGCGTCATGACCCGCCATTACGGGTGGCTGTCGACCATCGCCATGCACGTATGGTTCGTCTTCCGCTCCCTGCTCTCCCGTAAGGCGGATTAACATTAATTATCCGTTCTTATGTTCTTATGTCTAAAAAAATAAGTACCTTTGCATGCAAAATCAAATAATTGCATTAATAAGGTATGATACGCTTCTTTCAGACCCCCCAAAAAACAGTGATCGCCACAGAGACCGATCACGCACTCAGTGAACAGGAAATCAAGGAATTAAACTGGCTTTATGGCGAGGCTACGCTACTTGAAGCCGATCAGCTGGAGGGCTATTTTGTAGGTCCTCGCCGTGAGATGGTGACCCCATGGTCGACCAATGCCGTCGAGATTACCCAGAACATGGGTCTCAAGGGCATCAACCGTATCGAGGAATATTTCCCCGTGGCCAATAAGGATGCTGAATACGACGAGATGCTCCAGCGCATGTATAACGGCCTGAATCAGGATATTTTTACGATTAATATCAAGCCAGAGCCCATCAAGTATGTGGACAATCTGGAGGAATACAACGAGCAGGAAGGTTTGGCCCTGAGTCCTGAAGAGATTGAATATCTGCATGGTCTGGAGAAACAGAACGGCCGCCCGCTGACGGACTCTGAGATCTTCGGCTTTGCACAGATCAACTCCGAGCACTGCCGTCACAAGATCTTCGGCGGCACCTTTATTATTGACGGCAAGGAGATGGAGAGTTCGCTCTTTGCAATGATCAAGAAGACCACGCAGGAGAATCCCAACAAGATTCTTTCAGCCTATAAAGATAATGTTGCTTTCGCACAGGGCCCGATTGTTGAGCAGTTCGCTCCAAAGGACCAGAGTACGAGCGACTGGTTCCAGGTGAAAGACATTGAGAGCGTGATCTCATTGAAGGCAGAGACGCATAACTTCCCCACGACGGTGGAGCCGTTTAATGGTGCTGCTACTGGTACGGGCGGTGAGATCCGCGACCGTATGGGTGGTGGCGTCGGTTCTTGGCCTATCGCTGGTACGGCTGTGTATATGACAGCCTACCCTCGTCTGCACGACGATGGAGGTGCTGCACGCGATTGGGAGGATATCCTGCCCGTTCGCCAGTGGTTGTACCAGACACCACAGCAGATTCTGACAAAAGCCTCTAATGGTGCTTCCGACTTCGGTAACAAGTTCGGTCAGCCGCTTATCTGTGGTTCTGTACTGACCTTTGAGCATCAGGAAGGTAAAGAGAAATACGCTTATGACAAGGTTATCATGCTCGCTGGTGGTGTAGGTTATGGCACGAAGCGCGACTGCCTGAAGAAGGAGCCCCAGAAAGGTAACAAGGTGGTGGTCGTTGGTGGTGATAACTATCGTATCGGACTGGGTGGCGGTAGTGTGTCGTCCGTTGATACGGGCCGCTATTCGAACGGTATCGAGCTGAATGCTGTGCAGCGCGCCAACCCTGAGATGCAGAAGCGTGCTTACAATCTCGTCCGTGCTCTTTGCGAAGAGGATGTGAACCCCGTGGTGTCTATCCACGACCACGGATCAGCTGGTCACCTGAACTGTCTCTCTGAGCTTGTTGAGGAGTGTGGCGGTGAGATCGACATGACCAAACTGCCTATCGGTGACAAGACGCTTTCGAGCAAGGAGATTATCGCCAATGAGAGTCAGGAACGTATGGGACTGCTCATCGACGAGAAGCATATCGAACATGTCCGCAAGATTGCCGAGCGCGAACGTGCACCGCTGTATGTGGTGGGTGAGACCACTGGCGATGCCCACTTCTCGTTCAAGCAGGGCGACGGCGTGAAGCCCTTCGACCTCGATGTGGCCCAGATGTTCGGACATTCGCCAAAGACCATCATGCGCGATAATACGGTGGAGCGCCACTATGAGAATGTGACTTATTCACAAGATAAGATAGAGGAATATCTGGAGCGCGTTCTCCAATTGGAGGCTGTGGCCTGTAAGGACTGGCTCACGAACAAGGTAGACCGCTCGGTGACAGGTAAGATTGCCCGTCAGCAGTGTCAGGGTGAGATCCAGTTGCCTTTGAGTGACTGTGGTGTCGTGGCCCTCGACTATCGTGGTGAGAAGGGTATCGCCACCGCCTTGGGTCATGCGCCTCAGGCTGGTCTGGCTAATCCTGCTGCAGGTAGTGTGCTCTCTGTGGCTGAGGCGCTGACGAATATCGTCTGGGCGCCGATGGCTGAGGGTATGGACTCTATCTCACTGTCTGCCAACTGGATGTGGCCCTGCCGTTCCCAGGAGGGTGAGGATGCCCGTCTTTACGAAGGTGTGAAGGCGCTGAGTGATTTCTGCTGCGACCTGCATATCAATGTGCCGACGGGTAAGGACTCGCTGAGTCTGAGCCAGCAGTATCCCAACGGCGAGAAGATTATCTCCCCAGGAACGGTCATCGTCTCGGCTGGTGGTGAGGTGTCGGATATCAAGAAGGTGGTGAGTCCCGTCATCGTCAACGATAAGAACGCATCGATTTATCATATCGACTTCTCATTCGACGAACAGCATCTTGGCGGCTCTGCCTTTGCCCAGAGTTTAGGCAAAGTGGGCGACGATGTGCCGACGGTGAAGAATCCTGAGTATTTCTGCGATGCCTTCAATGCCATCCAGGAATTGATCAAGAAGGGTTGGATCATGGCTGGTCATGATATCTCGGCTGGTGGTCTGATTACGACACTGTTAGAGATGTGCTTCGCCAATACCAAAGGTGGTATGCACATCAATCTGCACGATATCTGCAAGGACGGCGATGTTGTGAAGGCTCTCTTCGCAGAGAATCCTGGTGTGGTGATTCAGGTGAGCGATGAGCATAAGCGCGAATTCAAGGAGCTGATGGAAGACCTGGGTGTCGGCTTTGCCAAGATCGGTTATCCAGTGGAGAACAGCCGTGAGATTGTTATGAAGGTTGGCGACGAAGAGAAGAGCTTTGATATTAATACCCTGCGTGATGTGTGGTATAAGACAAGCTACTTACTGGATCGCAAGCAGAGCTTCAACGGCAAGGCCAAGGAGCGCTTTGAGAACTATAAGAAGCAGCCGTTGGAGATGAAGTTCCCCAAAGGCTTCACAGGCAAGCTGGCACAGTACGGACTCAACCCAGACCGTCGTGAGGCTTCTGGTGTGAAGGCTGCCATCATCCGCGAGAAGGGAACCAATGGCGAGCGCGAGATGGCTTATATGCTCTATCTCGCCGGCTTCGACGTGAAGGATGTGATGATGACGGATTTGATTTCGGGTTGTGAGACGCTGGAGGAGGTGAACCTGATTGTCTTCTGCGGTGGTTTCTCCAACAGCGACGTACTTGGCTCGGCTAAGGGCTGGGCTGGTGCATTCCTCTTCAATCCGAAAGCCAAGGAGGCATTGGATAAGTTCTATGCCCGTAAGGACACGCTGTCGCTCGGTATCTGCAATGGTTGTCAGCTGATGGTGGAACTCGGGCTTACTGGCGCGAAAGGTGCGAAGATGTTGCACAACGACTCGCATAAGTTCGAGAGTGAGTTCATCTGCCTCAGCATCCCGCAGAACAATAGTGTGATGTTTGGTTCGCTGAGTGGTTCAAAACTTGGCTTGTGGGTGGCTCATGGTGAGGGAAAGTTCCATCTGCCCGAGCCCGAGAGCAGCTATAACGTGATAGCCAAGTACAACTATGCCGGCTATCCCGCCAACCCCAACGGCTCTGACTATAACGTGGCAGGAATCTGCTCGGCCGACGGTCGTCATCTCTGCATGATGCCGCACCTGGAGCGTGCCTTCTTCTCCTGGCAGAACGCTTGGTATCCCGCCAGCTGTCGTCAGGACGAGGTGACACCGTGGATTGAGGCCTTCGTCAATGCCCGTCGCTGGGTTGAGGCTCAGAAGTAACTAATTCTCCCCCTGAGTTAGGGGGAGTTAGAGGGGGTCTGATCCGCCTCAAGCCAAGCGCTTGTTCAGACCACCCCTAACCCCTCCTAACTTAGGAGGGGAAATAAATACTCTTTATGCAGAATATTTACTTAGAATCGTTCAAGACCTTCTTTAAGATTGGCATTTTCACCCTCGGCGGTGGATATGCCATGATTCCTTTGATTGAGGAAGAGGTAGTCAACAAGAAACAGTGGGTGTCGAAGGAGGAGATGCTCGACCTGATAGCCATCGCCCAGAGTTGTCCGGGTGTGTTTGCCATCAATATCGCCACCTTTATCGGCTATAAATTAAATAAGGTACGCGGAGCCATCGCCACAGCTCTCGGCACGGCCCTGCCATCGTTCCTCATCATCCTCGCCATCGCCATCTTCTTCAAGCAGTTTGAGGATAACAAGGTGGTGGCAGCCATCTTCCGAGGCATCCGTCCTGCGGTGGTGGCACTGATAGCCGTTCCGACATTCCGCTTAGGACAACGGGCAAAGCTGAATAAGTTCACCATCTGGATCCCCGTCGTCTGCGCCCTCGCCATCTGGGCCCTCGGTGTCTCGCCTATCTACATTATCATCATAGCCGGCCTCGCAGGATATATATATGGGAAAACCCACCCCCAGCCCCTCCCAAAGGGAGGAGAGTCTAAATAGACTTGCCAAATTGAAATAATGCGTATGACAATATATAGAATCGTGTTTAAAGTAACTAAACTCCCCACCCTTGGGGAGGGGAAGGGGGTGGGTCAATGATCTTCCTCTATTTGTTTATCACATTCTTTGAGATTGGGCTCTTCGGATTCGGAGGAGGATATGGTATGCTGTCGCTGATACAGCACGAGACGGTGGAACACTACCACTGGCTGTCGACGGCAGAGTTTACCGATATCGTCGCCATCTCGCAGATGACACCTGGTCCCATCGGCATCAACAGTGCCACCTACTGCGGCTATACGGCTATCCAGAATGCAGGCTATGGTCATCTGATGGGTATCCTCGGTTCTGCCACAGCGACCTTTGCGCTGGTGCTACCCTCACTGATCCTGATGATACTGATCAGTAAGATGTTCATGAAATATATGAACACCTCACTGGTACAGTCTGTCTTTACGGGTCTGCGTCCTGCCGTCGTGGGACTCCTTGCTGCCGCTACACTGTTGCTCTGCAATAAGGAGAACTTCTCCACACCGATGGAGAACCCCTGGCAGTTCTGGATCAGCGTCGTCCTTTTCGCAGCCACCGCCTTCGGAACGGGTTACCTGAAAATCAACCCCATCCGCATGATCTGCTATGCAGGCTTCGCGGGACTATTGCTGCTTTATTAATGTAATTATTTCCCCTCCTGAGTAGGAGGGGATAGGGGTGGTCTGATCCGCCTCAGACAATGCGCTTGCTCAGACCCCCTCTGGCTCCCCCTACTCAGGGGGAGACAATTACCTTATTTGCTTAGTGCCTCGAAGAGACGGTCGAGGGCGATGTCTGCATTGCCGTTGGCTTCGTTGAGCAGCGTGACGAACTTCGAGCCGATGATGGCACCAGCGGCATTGTCCTGGGCAGCCTTGAGCGTCTGAGCATTAGAGATGCCGAAGCCGATCATACGGGGATTGCGCAGGTTCATCGCATTGATACGACGGAAATAGGCCTGCTTGGCATCGTCAAAGCTCTTCTGGGTGCCGGTGATGGCAGCAGAGGATACCATGTAGATAAAGCCATCGGTATTGTCATCGATGAAACGGATACGCTCGTCGCTCGTCTCTGGGGTGATGAGCATGATGATGCGCAGGTCGTATTTGTCTGCCACAGGCTTGACAATATTCAGATAGTCATCGAAGGGCAGGTCTGGGATGATGGCTCCACTGACGCCAGATTCTACGCAGGCTTGGCAGAAGGCCTCGATGCCGTAGTGCAGGATGGGATTAAGATACCCCATCAGCACAAGGGGAATCCCTACCTGGTCTTTGATGGATGCCAACTGTGAGAAAAGTGTCTTCAAGGTCATGCCGTTCTTCAAAGCCTGCGTGGCAGCACTCTGGATAACTGGGCCGTCAGCCAACGGGTCACTAAACGGGATGCCCACCTCGATCATCGCGATGCCGCGACGTTGGAGGGTGAGTATCACATCGGCAGTACCTTCGAGTGTCGGACTGCCTGCACAGAAATAGAGTGACAGGAGTTTCTGGTCTGTGCTATTTGCGAAAAGTTGATTGATCTTATTCATTTCTCTATTATTTTGTTCAGATTAAACATAAATTCTTTAAGTTTTGCGACATCCTTAAAGCCAGGAGAGAGCTCAAAGCGGGAGTTGAGGTCGATACCGATACACTTGGGATGATGAAATGCCTTCACATTAGTTGCGTCGTCAGGACCGATGCCACCACTGAGCAAGAAGGGTGTCGAACCGTTGTAGGCGGAGAGAACGTCCCAATTAAACTTCTCGCCATTGCCCCCCACGGATTTACCTTTGGCATCGAAGAGAAAGTAATCGACAATGCCTTCGTAGGGTTGTGCCTGTAAGAGATCCTCCGCTGTGGAGATGTTGAAAACCTTGATGATATGCAGTCCACCGAGTTGGAAGATGTACGATGGCGACTCCTGTCCGTGCAATTGGATATAGTCGAGGTCATAGTCATCAGCCAGCCGTTTCACCTGCTCAGGATCCTCATCAACGAACACACCTACCCGTTTTACCTTTTTCGGCAGATAGTCAGGGCGCTGACTCGCAAACCGGCTGGACTTGGGCCAGAAGATAAAGCCCATCATATCGATGCCGAGCATCTCTACCTCGCGAATGTTATCGGCCTCGCGCATGCCACAAACCTTGATAATCATAGCCTACTTATAAATTCATGGAGGGCCTGGCCTGGGTCAGGGGTTTTCATGAAGTTTTCGCCGATGAGGAAGCCTCGGAAGCCTGCAGAACGGAGTGCGCGGACGGTGGCGGGATCAGAAATGCCACTCTCACTTACCTTCACGGCATCTTTCGGCAAGAGTTCCGCAAGACGGAAGGAGTTTTCGACATCAGTGACGAACGAGCCGAGGTTACGGTTGTTGATGCCACACATGTCGGGCTCCAATTCTACGTACTCCAGTTCTGGTTCCGAATGCATCTCCAACAGCACCTCCATCCTGAGGTTGTGGGCTGTCTTCAAGAGCATCTTACATTCTGTCTTCGATAGGTCTGCAGCAATCAACAGCACAGCACTGGCACCACAGAGACGAGCCTGAAACAGCTGGTACTCATCGATGACGAAGTTCTTGTAGAGCACAGGTATCTTCACCCCACTATGACGGGCCACCTTGATAAACTCGTCGCAGCCTCCAAAGTATTTCTCATCAGTGAGGATGCTCAAGGCAGCGGCACCATTCTGCTGATAGCTCAAAGGAATCACCTCAGCCTTACCATCCTCCTTGATCCAGCCCTTCGACGGTGACTTGCGTTTGAACTCTGCGATGATGCCAGAGTCTGATGCCGTCAGCGCCTGCGACATTGAAGCCACGGAAGAGTCAAGTAATGGCTCCACAAGTCTGTGAATCTCCTGCTCGCTAAGCCCGGCTTTGAAGCGTTCCACCTCTATGCGCTTGTGGGCTACAATCTCTTCTAAAATATCCTTAGTCATAATTATTCAATTGTTCAGACCACCCCAGACCCCTCCTGACTCAGGAGGGGAAGAGGTTACTAACTATTCAACTCTACGAATTTCTTAAAGGTACGGAGGGCAGCACCGCTATCGATACTCTCGCGGGCGATGGCGATACACTCCTCGATACTCTTCTGACCCTTCTCCAGCACCTGGATGCCGAAGCCAGCATTGGCCAATACGATGTTCTTTTGGGCAGGCAGGGCATGGTTTTCGAGTACGCTGTCAAAGATCTGTGCAGCCTCTTCCTCAGTAGCACCTCCCACAAGTTCCTCGGGTTTGGCAATCTCAAAGCCGAGGTCTTGAGGCTTGAAGATGCGTTCGTAGTTGTTGGTGGTCACCTTGAAGTCGCCCGTCAGCGAGATCTCGTCGTAGCCGTCTATAGAGTTCACGATACCGAAGTCGATACCGATCTTCTGATAGACCTGATTGTAGAGACGCATCTGATCGAGGTTGGCCACACCCAAGAGCTGGCATTTGGGCTGCGAGGGATTCACCAACGGACCCAGCAGATTGAAGATGGTGGGGAACTGCAACGCCTTACGGATCGGACCTACGAACTTCATCGCCTTGGCGAAGAGCTGGGCGTGGAGATAGACGATGCCTGCCTCGTTGAGTGAGCGGTTCAGCTTGTCGATATCGTCCGTGAACTTGATGCCGTGGTGCTGGATTACATTCGAGGCACCGCTAACGGAAGTAGCTGCGTAGTTACCGTGCTTGGCCACCTTGTAGCCTGCACCTGCAATCACGAAACAAGCCGTAGTCGAGATATTGAAGGTGTTCTTACGGTCGCCACCGGTACCCACGACGTCGATATAACGGTCGGCATTGAGAATGGCTGGTACGCCTGTCTCTAAGATACCGTCGCGGAAGCCGAGCAGTTCGTCGACGGTCACACCACGCATCTGCAGAGCGGTCAGCAGGGCGGTGATCTGTTCCGTGGGATACTCACTCTGGGTGATACCAATCAGGATATTCTTCATTTCTTCACGGGAGAGTTCCTCGTGGTTCAGCATCCTGTTCAGGATGTCTTTCATTGTCTGTGCCATTTTATTTAGAAGTTAAAAGGAATATAAAGGGAAGTTAAAGGGAATATTAAAGGAAGAGCCAGTTCTGGAGCATTTTCTTGCCATCAGGGGTAAGGACACTCTCCGGATGGAACTGGATGCCGCGGACGTTAAGGGTCTTGTGGCGGAGGGCCATTACCTGCCCCTCGTCGCTGACGGCAGTGACCTCGAGACAGTCGGGGAAGTTCTCATTCGACACAACCCACGAGTGATAACGGCCGATGGTGATATCCCGTTCGATGCCACTGAAGATAGGATCGTCGTTCACAATATGACAAGGTGTAGCGACACCATGGAAGACGTCCGACAGATTCTCCAGCTTTCCGCCAAACACCTCTCCGATGGCCTGATGACCTAAGCAGACACCCAGGATAGGTTTCTTGCCGGCATAGGTGCGGATGACGTCGAGCAGCAGACCTGCCTCTGAGGGGATGCCAGGACCTGGCGAGAGGATGATCTTACTGTATGGTTCGAGGTCAGCGAGTTCAAACTGGTCGTTGCGTACAACGGTGACCTCTGCGCCCAACTCCTTCACTAAATGACTCAGATTATACGTAAACGAGTCGTAATTATCGATAATGACTATTTTCATAATGTTGCTGCTTTTTCGATGGCCTTGCGCAGGGCACCGAGTTTATTGTTCACTTCCTGGAGCTCATACTCCACATCACTCTTCGCCACGATGCCGCCGCCGGCCTGGAACCAGAGTTCACCGTTGCGGGAGACAAACGTGCGGATGGTGATGGCCTGATTCAAAGAACCGTCGAGACCGATGATACCGATACAACCACCGTAGGCACCACGGTTATGGGGTTCGTACTCAGAGATCAGCTGCATGGCACGCACCTTGGGGGCGCCGCTCAAAGTTCCAGCAGGGAAGGTGTCGATAAACGCCTTGATGGGGTCAGCGCCCTCATCGAGGTCACCAGACACTCTCGACACCAGATGAATCACATGCGAGTAATACTGCAGATCCTTGTAGAAGTCCACTTTTACGTGATGGCAGTTACGACTCAGGTCGTTGCGGGCAAGATCCACCAGCATCACATGCTCGGCATTCTCCTTGGGGTCATTACGCAGATACTCCGCTCCTCGGCGGTCTGCCTCAGCATCACCCGTACGCTTGGTTGTTCCAGCGATGGGATCGATATATGCCTTCTTGCCCTCGATACGACAGTGTGTCTCAGGCGAAGAGCCGAAGATACGGAAACCGCCGAAGTCGAAGTAGAAGAGATAAGGCGAGGGATTGATGCTGCGCAGGGCACGATAGAGTTTGAAGTCATCGCCCTCGTACTTCTGGATGAAACGACGGCTGAGTACAATCTGGAACACGTCGCCACGCAGACAGTGCTGGATGCCTTTTCTGATATTCTCCCTGTGCTCATCATCAGTCAGCGTACTCCTGACATCACCCACAGGGTGGAAGTCGTAAGCCTGTACATTCGCCTTGTTCATCGCCTTCAGGATGGCATCGATGTCTGAAATGTCGCCCAGCGTCACAACTTTGAGCATATTGTTATGATGGTCGAACTCAATCACCACCTTATATAATATATAGAGCACATCTGGGGCATCATTCTTCGCCTGCGTCTCATCCTTCACAGGGATATCCTCGAAGTATCTGACGGCGTTGAACGAGGTATAGCCGAAGAGTCCGCAGACGGCTGCATCCTCGCCGCTGACCTCGATGTGGTCGATGAGTCCATGGATGGCTTTGTCCGAGCGATATTCCTTATTCACCTCATGCAGGAAGGTAGAGCCGTCAGGATAACTGACGGTGGCTATCCCGTGTCCGATAGCCACACTGGCTATAGGGTTCAGACCGATAAAGCTTCGCGAGTTGTTTGCATCGTGATAGTCAGAACTCTCCATCAGTGCACTCTGCGGATAGAGGTCTCTCAGTCGCATATAGACTCCCACCGGCGTATAGAGATCCGCCAATATCGTCTTGCTCTTTGTTTGGAATCTGAATGTATTCATAAATAATTCGTGAAATTCGTGAAATTCGTGTAATTCGTTGTTTAAAAATTCCCGTACTCTTTCGCCATTGCCTTGTTCTTCAGATACGTTTCGACGTCCTTGTCACCGCGACCGCTGACGGTAAGCACCACCACGTCGTCGGGCTTGAAGGTGAGTTTCGAGAGGGCAGCGATAGCGTGGGCACTCTCAATGGCCGGGATGATACCTTCCATACGGGTGAGTTCATAGCCACCATAGATGGCCTCGTCGTCGTTGATGGAGAGCACTTGCGTACGACCTTGCTTCGCCATATTACAGTGCATCGGTCCCACACCCGGATAGTCGAGACCGGCGGAAATCGTAAAGGCCTCCTGTATCTGACCGTCCTCGTCCTGCATCACCAGCATCTTTGCCCCGTGCAGGATGCCCGTCGTACCACGATGGATGGTTGCGGCTGTATAGTCGGTATCCCAACCATGACCGCCTGCCTCAGCCAATACGATCTTCACCCGTTCGTCGTCCATATAATGATAGATGGTGCCTGCTGCATTCGATCCACCACCGATACAGGCTATCAAGTAGTCGGGATAGTCACGACCGATCTTCTCCTCCAGCTGCCACTTGATCTCTTCTGAGATGACGCTCTGCATCTTTGCCACGAGATCGGGGTAGGGGTGCGGCCCCATCGTAGAACCAACGATATAGAAGGTGTCTGACGGATGGCAGCACCAGTCGCGGATGGCCTCTGAACAGGCATCGCTCAGCGTCATATTACCTGTACGGACGGGATGCACCTCGGCACCCAGCATCTTCATGCGCTCGACGTTCGTGTGCTGGCGCTCCACATCGGTGGCACCCATGAACACCTCGCACTTCATGTTCATCAGCGCACAGACCGTTGCCGTTGCCACACCATGCTGACCTGCTCCCGTCTCAGCAATAATCCTCGTCTTACCCATCTTCTGGGCCAACAGGATCTGTCCGATGGTGTTGTTGATCTTGTGGGCACCAGTATGGTTCAGGTCCTCGCGCTTCAGATACAACTGACAACCGTAACGCTCGCTCATTCTGCGAGCATAATAAAGAGGTGAAGGTCTGCCTACATAGTCCTTCAACAGCGCATGATACTCAGCCTTGAACTCTGCACTCTCGATAATCGGCAGATAGGCTTCCTGCAAATCATGCACACACTTGTAGAGAATCTCCGGCACATAAGCGCCTCCGAACTCTCCATAGAAACCATTCTTGTCTACTTGATAATTCATCATTTATATTATTTCGTTATTACGTTATATCGTTATTACGTTATTTAAGAAAAACTTTAAGAGGCCCGTCGCAAGAACGACAGGCCTCTCAGTATCTCTATGACAAACTATAGGTACGCGGCTATCTTCTCACGATCTTCCGAATCTTGAGCTGCGCCACCACCAATAGTTTGCAATTCTTGTCATTTTCGTTTCGTTTTATAACTTTCTGGCGGCAAAAGTACACATTTCCTTTCATTCTGCCAAATTTTATCGCAACTTTTTTACTTTTTTCTCTAAAAAAGGAGCCCTTGTATGCCAAAGAGAAGTATTTTTTGGGCCTTTTCCTTGCATAATTAGAAATAAAGTCGTACCTTTGCAGCAAGAAAGATTATTAACGACATAACGAACTACAACAATGAGAAAAATTCTGTTTTTAATGCTCTCGGCACTGTTGCCGTTAAGTGTTTTTGCTGTTAGTCTGACACGTGTCAGTGTGCATGACCCGAGTGTCGTGTGGGATCCCGCCTCACAGACCTATTACATCTTTGGCTCCCATCGTGATCACGCCAAGTCCACCGACATGATGAACTGGAAGAAAGTTTCTGTACGCTGGGCTACGGCGACAAGCAATAATGCCGATCCTAACATCGCCTTTACCACGCCAGAGGTGACGAAGATTAAGAAAGGCGGCGAGGAATACGACTTCGCCTTTGATGCAGTCAAGTGGTCGGCACTTGGTGGCGCACAAGGTGGCAGCAAGTATGATGTGACTGGCAACCAGTGGGCACCTGACGTGATTTACAACAAGGCCATGCAGAAATGGTGTATGTACCTTAGCATCAATGGCGATGCCTGGTACTCCAGCATTGTCATGCTCACGGCCGACAACATCGAAGGTCCCTACCGCTATCAGGCTCCTGTAGTCATCAGCGGATTCAAGAATGGTACCGAATACAAGGACACCGACCTCGAAGTGGTGTTAGGTCCTCTCGATGCTCTGCCCGATCGTTACAAGACAGGTAACAAGTGGGGTGAGCGTTGGCCCAACAATATCGACCCCTGTGTGTTCTACGACGAGGAGGGCAAACTCTGGATGTCATACGGCTCGTGGAGTGGCGGCATCTGGATGCTCGAACTCAACGAGGAAACGGGCTTGCGCGACTATGATGTGGAGTATGAACTGAAGGGCACAGGCAACGGCATTACCGTCGACCCCTACTTCGGCAAGAAGATAGCCGGTGGCTATTACGTATCAGGTGAGGCCTCATACATTGAGCATATTGGTGACTATTATTATCTCTTCATGTCCTACGGTGGCTTGGCTGCCGGCGGTGTGGCAAGTGACTACAATAACGGCGGATACCAGATGCGCGTGTTCCGTTCTGAGAATCCTGACGGCCCCTATAAGGATATGAATGGTACCGATGCTGTTTACAACTCCTATCAGCTGAACTTCGGCCCCGATGCCAATAGCAATCGTGGTATCAACATCTTTGGCGCCTATAAGGACTGGGGCAACCAGGCCAAGGGTAATAATGGCGAACGGTCTCAGGGTCACAACTCCATCATCGCTGCTGAGGACGGACGTACCTATCTTGTATACCATACCCGATTCCAGAGCCGTGGTGAGACGCATGAGGTACGTGTCCATCAGGTATTCCAGAGCAAGAACGGTTGGCTGGTGGCTGCTCCCTTCGAATATACAGGAGAACAGGTGACCTCTGCCGACATCGCCACCACCCAGCAGATAGGCACTGATCAGATTCCTGGTGGCTACAAACTACTTATCCACAAATACAAATTGAGCCATCTGAAGAAGGAGGCTGTCACTCCTGTGGACATCCAGCTCAATGCCGATGGTACGATCAGCGGTAGCCAGACGGGTACTTGGAGTATCGAGGAAGGTACCTCATACGTCATCATCAAGCTTGGTTCCACCACCTACTACGGCGTGTTCGTGGAGCAGACGCTGGAGCCTACCGACGACAAGGCGGTTGCCTTCACGGCCGTCACCAAGAATGGCCAGACCATATGGGGCTATCAGACCGCGGCTGCTACGGGTATCGAACAAATCGTCAATCGTCAGTCTGTAAATGGTCAGTATTACGATCTCCAGGGCCGTCCCGTTACCACGCCTCAACGTAAGGGCATCTACATCCTCAACGGCAAGAAGGTAATCAGGTAAATTCAGACATTACCTAAGTAGACAAACTTCATCCCCTCCTCCTCTGCGATGCGCTTGGCAGCCTGCAGAGTGGGTAGGGGTGTTGGTTGAATATCCTGCATCTTGTATCTGGGGAAGAACCGGCTGAAGTGCAATGGGGCTTCCGTGAGATTGTTGTCTGCAAGCCATCGGCACATCTGACGAATCATCTGCAGGTCGTCGTTGATGCCTGGGATAACAAGGTTGGTGAGTTCTATCCATACACTGGCATTCCGCATGGCGAGGATAGTGTCTAGCACGGGTTGCAGATGACCCCCGCTGACACGCTTATAGATATCATCGCTGAACGACTTCAGGTCGATATTGGCGGCATCGAGATACGGCAGCAAGTCGACCAGCGGTTCCTGACACACATAACCTGCTGTGACGAGGATGTTCCAGAGTCCAGCCTCATGCGCCAGACGGACTGTATCGATGATGTATTCTATATAGGTAAGCGGTTCGGTATAGGTATAGGCGATGCCTGGGCAGTGGTGTTTCAAACAAAGTGAAACAACTTCCTCAGGCGAGAGGTTATAATGGTCTGCCTGCTTTGGCGATGCCTGGGAGATGTCATAATTCTGACAGTTCAGGCATCGGAAGTTACAACCTGTGCAGGCAATGGAGAGACAGGTAGTACCAGGATGGAAATGATAAAGTGGTTTTTTCTCCACAGGGTCGATGGCCAGGGCACAAGGCTTGCCATAAACCTCGCTCACGAGCACGCCATCATGGTTCCGCCGACTGCGACAGACACCTGTCTTGCCATCAGCGATATGGCAGTGATGCGGACAAAGCAGACACTCCAATCCACCACCCTCCAACTTCCGATAATACCGACATTCTATCATCTAAAATACAATCGCTTCGTAGACATATAACTCTGCGTCTTTCCAGCCGTTCCAGCCAAGTCCGGCCTTGTCCTGTGAGCAGTGCCCCACGAACTCTTCCTTCGTCCAGTTCACCTCGTCGGCCACCTGTGGCAAGAACGTACCGCTGCGATAACCCTTGCGGATATAGATACCGTGACGATGCAGTTCAAACTCGTCGAGGCTCTGGATGCGTCGCATGGGGGTAAGCACAGAGATCTCTATGTCGATATCATCCAGTTCCTCGCGGCTGACGGGCATAAACCTCGGATCCTCAAAGGCAGCAGCACGGGCCATCTCTGCCACGATCTCATAAAGTGGCGTATCTTCGCCGAAGTGTCCGATACACCCACGAAGATGTCCGTGCTTATGCAGCGACACGAAAGCCCCACACTTTTTGCTAAGCATCGGATAGTCTTGCATCGGACTAACACGGACCGACACGGACTTGCCATCCAAGGAGTCCTTGATGCTCTGGAGCGCAATCTCCTTCAACATTTTCTTATCATCATCAGACAACGCAAAGCCCGTGTTCGTCCGTATTTGTCCGTTGCCATCATTTCCGTTGCACAGGATGGCAAACGAATGATAGCCCACTACACGACTGTGATCCGTATCGCCGATGTCACCGGAATTCTGATACATTAGGTGTTTCACCTCATAGTTGCTGTCGAGCATTAGCATCAGGTTGATGATGGCGAACTCCCCACAGGCACTTGTCGCCAAATTCCGTTTCCCGCTTCGGGCATTCTCCTCGATAGCCGCAATAAACTGCCCCACGTCACCGCTCTCGATAGCCTTGCCCGTCTTGGCATCAACCTCATAGGCATCCTCATACGTCGGATAGTGCGAGAAGTCGCTGCTGATCACAAAGAGATTCTCGTCCGTAAAATACGGCTTGAGCACCTCTGCCATCCTTGACAGCTTCTGGAAGTCGTTTGTGGAAATAATAATCGGTACGATGGGCGGCACGTCGCCGAGCCTTCGTTGCAGGAAAGGCAGCTGCACCTCCAGGCAATGCTCCCTGTCATGCGCCTCCGGCCTATAGAAGAACACTCTATCGGAATCCGTTAAAGCCATCGCCGTCTCCCTGTCCACTTTCACGTTGCCCAAGGGCGTAGCATAATAGTCAGCCTCTGTATTCACCGAAGCTCCGTCGAGCCATTCGTGGTGACTGGGGCCAAGCAGGAATATCCGCTTGTACGGCTGTTTCGGGTTGAGCGCCATATAGGCCGATGCCGCCACGTTGCCCGAGTAATAGTAACCTGCATGTGGCACGATGAGTGCTGCCACACGACGACTGTCCGCACTCCCTCTGTGAAGCGTCAGGAAACTGTCCACCTCCTGACTAAGCCTCTGGGCATTGCCATCATAGAACCTGTTCGCCTGGGTGGCAGGCCTCACGACGGGTTCCATTGTCTGTCCGTTACAAGAATTCATCATCAGTATAATTGCTAAAACGATACTTACTATCATGACTCACCTTTTGCTGCAAAGATATATCATTTTGATTGCTATTATTTTTTTCATTTTTCTCATATTGCAATAATTATTTTGTTAAAAGTATTCTAAATACTAATAGTTTGCCCTCACCCACTCGATAATCCTGAGGAAAAAGGTAAGAGCTGATGTCTCATGGTTGGTCACACCGAGTTCCTTGATTGTTTCGGAGCTGTACTCACCGACAAACTCCTCCGTCTTGATACCCTTGTCCTTGAGGAACTTGCTCATGGCATAGAAGTTCTCCACTGGCACGACATCGTCTTTCGTATCGTGGAAGAGCATCACGT
>Ga0265298_10003829_pt1 | contig 19613 bp, 15 predicted proteins | sample AusTroGonzalo_MG_3_FD_193486 | JGI IMG/M metagenome (GOLD analysis project Ga0265298, IMG submission 193486) | Bovine rumen microbial communities from tropical cattle in Woodstock, Queensland, Australia - Gonzalo_01 | ecosystem: Host-associated > Mammals > Digestive system > Stomach > Rumen ... | reverse complement strand
ATCTTTCATCGTATGAATATTTTGTGCTGCAAAAGTAGCGAAAATTATCGAATTATGAGCACCCATATGGAATAATTCGTACTAAAATTTTGATATTTCAAGATTATTATCTATTTTTGCGAGCTATCTGAATGATAGTTGTTCAGAAATGAGCTTTTTTGTTTGATTATCTTAAAACAAAACAGAGATGAAAAAAACAATTTTAAACGATGACCAGATTTCACGCAGAAGTTTTCTGAAAAGAGCAGGATTAGGAGTGGTTTCGTTGATGGGTATTGCTGCAATGGGAACAACTCTTTTCTCATCGTGCGAGAAGAGCAACGACGAGGATGACTTGGCCGAGTTCGAGGAGGAAAACAAGAAAAGGGAAGAGGAGAAGAACAAGAATAACAACGCTTAAAAAGTTATCTTCTTCTCAAATGTCATACGTTCGCCTGTCATGGGATGGGTGAAGGTAAGGCTGCAGGCATGAAGGCATAATCGGCTTGCCTTGTCTTTTCCATATAAATGATCGCCTACGATGGGGGTTCCCAATCCATCGGGATGAGCACAGTGCACCCGCAGTTGATGAGTGCGCCCTGTGTGTGGTTTAAGAGCTATGAGGGTCTGTCCATTATTGTTCGACAGCACCTGATAGTCTGTAATAGCATGTTTGCCGTGAAGTGGATCGACGACCTGTCGTGGTCGGTCGAGCGGGTCAGGACGCAGCGCAAGCGTGATTGTGCCGCTTCCCTCAACGATGCCGTCAAGGAGTGCCAGATATTCCTTCTGAATAGTACGGGCATAGAACTGCTGTTGCAGATTCTTGTAGGCATCATCGTTACGTGCTATCACCATCAGGCCAGAAGTGTCCATATCCAGTCTGTGAGGCATCAGAATGTAATCATAACGCTCTTCAAGGAGTGACTGAACTGAAGGCGCATCGATTCGTCCTGGCACAGACAGCAGTCCAGATGGCTTTTCAATGACGAGGACAGATGAATCCTCATAAAGTACGGTCAGATCTGTTGGGCAATGGGATGATTCATGGAGCCCTGGATTCCCTTCATATGCAGCGAATCCTTTATGACCGATTCCTTCGATTTCCATACCTTCTAACATGAAGGTCAGTATAGGCAGGCATTTTCCACGACAGGCAGGATAGAAATGTGCATGATGACGAATCTCACTGCGAGGTGATTCTCCATACCAGAATTCGGCCATGACTACAGGTTTTAAGCCGTGGAGAAAGGCATATTGCAATAGTTTTGGAGCACAGCAGTCACCGCTACCGCCTGGAGGGAACGGGAAACGTTGCTGGAGTCGTGGCGAACGATGATAGTCGCGCCAAATGTCTATCAGGTCTTTCTCTTCGCCACGGGCGTTAAGCATTCTGTACTGGCGGAAAAGCCATAATTGTAGTTCCTCGGAGAGTTGTTTTCGCTGTTGTTTCAAGTCGGAAAGCCGAATAGCGTTTTCTGTATGATTTTCAGCTGTTTCGAGTTCAGTCACTTCTTTGTTGATGGCGGAAATAAAACGTTCCGTTTGTTTGAAGTGACCATCAGGCTGTTGTGCGTCAAAAACAGGTGGCACAAAGTAAGGCCAGTCATTGCGCCCTGCAAGCAATCCGGAATAGGCTGCAAGAAAGGAGAACTCTGTTTTTGTTTCTGAGGAATCAGTTGCAGTGGCGTTGAGAGGTGTCTCCACAATGAGTACGCCAAACATTTTCCCATGCAGGGCGTCTTCTTGCAGTTGAGGCGTGGAAGCTACATAATGCATAACCTCATCCGCAGCAGTAAGGCATAACGGATGAGGTTCGTAATTGAAAGGATCGTTGAAGCACTCTGGCTTCTCAGAGACTCCCTTTAAAGGGTGTAGTAATGTCATTATGTAGGCCCGGCTTCAGTGTTTACTTGAAATCGAAGCCGATACGCAGTCCATCGTAGTTCTTTGAGAGATCACCGATGGTCTGTGCTGTTGCATTGCCGCTCACAGCAGCCATAGTCTGCATGACAGTGAGCAGTTTGCTTGCCTCGAAGAGCAGGGCAATACCGTCAGAGTTCTTCTTGGCATAGCAGTTAATGTTGAGCAACACTCCCTGCAGTGTAATCTTATAGGTTGCTTCATCAAAGGTGTACTTGCCTGAGAATGGCTTTCCAGCAATCTTTGATGAGAAAGTACCGTCCTCATTGAAGGTGATGGTTGTGGACGAAGCGTCGATTCCTACCTTTTGGAAGGTGGGTTGCAGCTTGTTCTTGATGCTGGAAGCAACGGCCTCACCACCAGCTTGAGCCAACAATTGCTTGCTAGTGAAAGCACATCCTGGCTGACTATAAGTCCATGTACCAACGATGTTGGCCTTGGTAACCTTATCAAGGCCGAGCACACTCTGTAGTACATTGCCTACAGTTGAACCACCAGTAACTGCTGAGAGAACGTTTCCAACAACACTTCCGTTATTGTTGTTTTGAGTACTTGCAGTGGGTGTAGTACCTGCTGTACCAACTCCGCAGCTAGCGAGTAACATGCAGGCAGCTGCAGTAAAAAGAATAGAAGAAATCTTTTTCATTTGTTTTTATTTGATAAAGATGGATAAACCTTCGAAAAATCGTAGGAATTTCAATTATTCTTCATACATTTTGTCGATTTCCTTCTTATAATTCTCATTGAGCACACGACGCTTGATTTTCAGCGTGTTGGTCAGTTCGCCACGTTCAATAGAGAAGTGATGAGGAAGGAGGGTAAAGCGTTTCACCTGTTCGTAGTGAGCCAATTGCTGTTGCAGCGTATCGATACGCTCCATCAGCATCTGATTGATCTCCGGATTCTGACAGAGATCTTCTCGGCTCTCAAATGGGATGTTATGCTCGCGGGCATATTCTTCCAAAAGTGAGTAGACGGGAATAATCAGGGCAGAGACGAACTTACGCTGATCGGCAATGATAGCAATCTGGTCGATGTACTTATCGACAAGAAGTTTCGACTCTATCATTTGTGGAGCGATATACTTGCCGTTCGAAGTCTTGAAGAGGTCTTTGATGCGCTCCTTCAAGAAAAGCTCTCCGTTCTGAAGGAAGCCAGAGTCACCTGTCTTGAAATAACCATCCTCCGTAAACGACTCACGAGTGATGTCGTCACGGTTATAGTAACCACGGGTAATGGTCGGACCTTTTAGGAGCACCTCGCCCTCATCGCTGATCTTGATGCTGATACTATCAATGGGAATACCTACACTTCCCACGGTGAATGGCTTGCCAAGATGGTTGCAGCTGACGGTGGCCAGCGATTCTGTGAGACCATAGCCCACCACCATGTTGATACCAATGGAATGAACAAACTCCTCAACATGACGGCTTACGGTAGCACCTGCTGTTGGGAAGAAATGAGCATTCTCAAGTCCCAGCTCTTTACGTACAAGGGAGAATACCGTTTTGTTCAGCATCTCGTACTCAAGGTGAAGAGCCAGAGAGGGCGTCTTTCCGCTAGCCAGGCACTCAATATTATGTTTGCGGCCAACGGCCAATGCATGCTTGAACAGTTTGCGCTGCAATAGTCCGCTGTTTTCAATCCTTTCCTGTACGCCAGTATATACTTTTTCCCAGAATCGAGGTACAGATGACATACAGGTAGGGTGGGTCTCACGCATGGACTGCTGTACCTCCATCGGGTGGGTGTTGACAATCAGGCGTGCACCAACAGTGATACACAGGATCTTCCAGCCTTTCTCAAATATGTGAGTGAAGGGCAGGAAGTTCATGACACGGTCATTTTCAGTAACGGGTACGCACTTATGGTTGGCCATCATAGCTGCATGATACTGTCCATGGCTTAGGATGACACCCTTGGAATCGCCTGTGGTACCGCTTGTATAGAGGATGTTTGCAATTTCGTCGAACGTAGCGTTGCTGGCAATAGCCTCCACCTCCGACTGACGAGGCAGTCCTTCACCCATCTTCAGAAAATCATCGAAGTGCATGGCGGTGTTATCGTTCTCGTCGATGTGTATGGTAGCATCGTAAACGATGATGCGCTCCAATGTCTTGCACATTGAGAACACACGACGCGCTTTATCGTATTGCTCCTGTTCGCCAACGAAGAGAAAGCGAATCTTTGCGTCGCTGACCATGAACTGAATCTGCTGTTCAGAACTGGTGGCATAGAAAGGAATGGTAACTGCTCTGATACCCCATGCGCCAAAATCGGTGAACAGGTATTCCACTGAGTTCTGTGAGAATACTCCAATGTTCTCCTGAATCTTCACTCCGAGGTTGAGCATGGCATTAGACACTGTCTTCACTTTTAGTGAGAAATCATTCCATGAGTACGATTTCCATTCAGAACCACCAAAAGACTTGTAGATGAGTGCTTCACGGTCGCCCAATTGGGCTGCAACGTCGTGAATGAGCCTTGACAGGTGAGAATTGACTTGCTCCATATTTGCTTTCTCTTTTTTGAAAATTTTTGCAAAAGTACGGCAAAATATGCAGAAAGCCAAATTTTTTTTGGCTTTTTGCTTTGCAAGCATTATCTTTGCATCGTTTAACTGTCATCTTTTTGATCATGAGACGTATATTAGCCTTTTTTCTTGCATCATTGTTTGCTTTCGTTTTGGAAGCACAGACCATCAATCGTCAGCGTCAGTTGACAATGGATAATGGCCTGCCGTCAAATTCCGTTAGGTGTGTAACTCAGGATAAGCGTGGGTTCATTTGGATTGGAACCGATAATGGCTTGTGCCGTTTCGATGGTCTTTCATTCCAGATACATCTTCCTTTCGAAACGACCGGCAATCAAATGATTACAGCAATGGTTAATTATGGGGATAATAATCTGGCTGTGGGAACCAGTCATGGTGCCTTTTTCTTCGATATCGTTACTGAGCAATTTACTCCCGTTGCCGTTGAAGCCGATACAATCGTCACAGGTCTCTCAGTGGACAGAGACGGTAATCTGTGGATCTCGACCGATGGTAAGGGCGTGGTATGTGTGGATTCGGATGGAGCCACCTTGCGTAGTTATGCCATGAACGAAGCCGGTGGCAGAGTAAATGTGTTATATGCTGATAACGACAATCAGACTTGGGTTATTACGTCAGGCAAGAGTCAGGAAATGTGGCATTTGGACAAGTCTACCGATACCTTCGTACCATTGTTTAGTGCCAATGCCGCTCATGCAGATGGGGTCTCTGTATTGTTACAGACAAGCGACGGCAGACGTTGGGCTGGCACAGCTGAAAACGGACTCCTTTTGATCGGTAATGATGGAGTGTCGGAGCCGATGTCGCTCTTTGCTGCAGGACATTGTCAGCATATCCATGCGCTATTTGAACTCTCATCGAACCAACTGTTAATCGGTGCTGACGACGGTCTGTGGCTCTTTGATACCAACAAGCAAACTTATACGCTTTATCAGCCATCACGTTTTGTCATGACGATTGCCCGCGACCATGAAGGTGGCCTGTGGGTTGGTACATCTTTTGGAGGTGTTGGTTACCTTTCGCCGATTTCCCATCGCTTTGATGGTAATTCCGACGGCCCAGCGAATTGTATCTGCGAGGACCGTCGCGGTTGTTTGTGGGTAGGTAGCGAGGATGGCTTAAGATGTTACCAGAACGGTCGGCTTGTTACAGGTTTGTCCAATCACTCATCACTCCGCAATCTAAGGGTTCATTCGCTTTGTATGGACGATGATAATTTGTGGATAGGAACCTTTAGCGATGGTGTTATCGTGTTCTCGACTGTCACAGGGAAGATTACCCGTTATGGTGCTGTTGAGGGCAACAAAAATTCTCTCTATGATCCGAATTCATGTACTATCTATCGCGATAAGAATGGCATCATATGGGTTGCGACGATTGAAGGCTTGTGCCAGTATGATCGTAAGAATAACCGTTTCAATCGGGTTGTTAAGCATGTGTCCGATCCTATGGATATAGATATGGATGCCCAGGGAAATCTTTGGATTTCAACTCATGGAAAGGGTATCTGGCAATATAGTCACGATGGGAAGAAAAAGATTTATCGTTACGACTCCAACAACGAGAACTCGCTCAGCGATGACATGGTGAATTGCCTTTTCATAGATGCCAAGGGACAGCTTTGGGCAGGTACTCAGGGAGGCCTATGCCTTTACGACCCCAAGAGCGATGCATTCAGTCGAATAGACCTCAACGTTCCCCAACTCTCTGTTTCTGCGATCATTGAGGATCAGAACGTGTTTTGGATTTCCAGTGATAGAGGTATCCTGCGCTACGAACAGGGAAAGAACACCCAACGCTTTGCTCATCAGGATGGATTGGAAAGCGAACAGTTCCAGCCTAATTCGGTTGCCAAGAGCAATGATGGTTGCATCTATTTCGGAACCGGAACAGGCTTCAGTTCGTTCTATCCTTACAAGATTAAGGTCAACGAACAGTCGTCACCAGTGTTCATCACGCAGTTCGAGATATACAATCAGCCTGTCAATGTGGGCAGTTGGCGTTTGCCGAAGATATTGTCCGAAGTGGAGCAGATCGACCTTTGGAATGCCGACAATGTGTTCAGCCTGTCGTTTGCCTCGCTCAGTTATTGCTCGCCTTCAAAGAATATGTATGCTTATATCCTTGAAGGCTTCGATAAGAAATGGAACTATGTGGGCCATGAGCACAAGGCAACTTATACCAACCTGCCTGCCGGAAAGTATATCTTCCGTGTAAAAGCAACCAACAACGATGGCGTTTGGTCGGATCAAGAGGCCCGCTTGGTCATCGAAATCCACCCGCCGTTCTGGTGGAGCACGTCAGCAAAGATATTCTACGTAGTCTTTGCGATAGCGATCATATGGCTTCTGATTCAGTTGCGCTTGCGACAGATAGAGCGACGCCACCATCGTGAGATGGAACAGCTCAACGAGGCTAAACAGGAAGAGATGCGCTATGCCCGTACGGAATTCTTCACAACCATCGCTCATGAGATACGTACCCCGGTTTCGCTCATCATCGGTCCGTTGGAAAAAATCAAAGAGCAGGTGAAAAAGCTGAAGCTGAATAACGACGAGTCTTTCATGGCTCAGATAGATGTCGTTGATCGCAACGCCCATCGTCTTTTGGAACTTGTCAATCAGCTGCTTGACTTCCGAAAGGTTGAGCAGAACCAGCAGGATGTGAACTTTGCCCCGCAGAACATTAGTGAGCTGATGCAATCCGTGGCGAAGAATTTCGAGACGGTATTCAAGTCTCATGGTCATCAGTTTGTGAAAGTCTATCCCGATAGCAATTTCACGGCAGTTGTCGATCGTGAGTGTATGGTGAAACTGCTGAGCAACCTGCTCTCCAACGCAAACAAATATACCCATGACACGATTGGCATGAAATGTCGTGTTGATGATGATGGAAAGCACTTCACGATAGACATCTCCGATAATGGCTATGGTATCAGCAAGGAAGACCAAGCGCGGGTATTCAATCCTTTCTTCCAGGCCAAGGACCGAAAGCCCGGTACAGGAATCGGACTGAGTATTGTGAAGAAGATCGTGGAGCTTCATCATGGTGTTATAACAGTGAAGTCAGAACTGGGACGTGGAACGACCTTCTCCGTTCAACTGCCTGTGGCTCAGGCGTTCAGTGGCGACCAAGCACCTGAGGTTGAAGCTCAGAAGCAGGCTCCTAAGTCTGCTGAAGCGGTTGAACCCGTTGAGGCTGAAAAACGTCCGTCAATGCTCATTGTTGACGACAATGAAGATATGCTCACCTTCCTTGTTACGACATTCATGGACAAGTTTGAAGTGACATCGGCTCGCGATGGCAAGGAAGCTATTGAGCTGTTGGAAGAGTCGCTCATTGTGAAGGATGGCCAAGAGCCTTCATCAACTTTCGATATCATTATCAGTGACTGGATGATGGCTGAAATGGATGGACCGGAGCTCTGTAACCGTATGCGCCAAAATGCTGCGACAGCCCATATTCCGTTTATTCTGCTTACAGCCAAAACAGACAGTCAGTCGAAGGTCGAAGCGATGCGCGCAGGTGTCGATGCGTTTATCGAAAAGCCCTTTGCTGTGAAGTACTTAGAGGCGTGCATCCATAATCTGCTCAAGCGTCAGCGACAACTGTGATTCAGCGCGATGGCTGTTGAATAGAGCCCGAAAAACTAAAAACAACTTAAAAACGGGCCTCATATGATATTTTTTGTTTAATAAAGTGGTGGAAATGACCGCTTTTTGCGGATTTGTGCGTAAATTTGCAGCCTGAATAAAAAGTCGACTTATCAGATGAGAAAATTTCAACAAGTGGTCTGTTTGTTTCTCGCGGCATGTGCTCTTACTTCGTGCCTGAAAGACGAAACGACAGAGGTAACACTTTCCAATGATGCTGCCATTACGTCATTTACTCTTGGCACGCTGACACAATACAAACCAGGAACCACTGAAGTAGTTGCAACCCTGACGGGCTCAAACTATAAAATGGCTATTGACCAGATCGGTTATCGTATCTTCAATCGTGACTCACTGCCTTTGGGAACATCCATCAAGAGCGTGCTTTGTAATGTCACGACCATGAACAGTGGTGCGGTAGCCTTGCAGAATCTCAACGACTCACTTTTCCAGTGGCACACTTCCTCTTCTTACGTGGATTTCTCTCAGAAGCCACGCAAGTTCCGCGTGTTTGCTACCGATGGAAGCTATTATCGTGACTATATCGTTACACTTAATGTGAGCAAGGCAAAGAGCAGTGATATCTGGACTCAGAAATGCGATACGGCATTATTGGGCGGATTCACGAACCTGAATATTGCAGCACTCGACTCGCTGTTGCTTGTCTTCGGACAGAAAAACGACGCTACCCAGTTGTGTATGTCGAAGAACAAAGGCCTGACATGGACAAAAGTAAGAAGCTTTGCCGATGCAAAGGCGTGGAACAGTGTGGTCTTAAAGAGTGACACACTCTGTACGCTCACTTCCAACTATCTTTATTTCACAACTGACGGTGAGCGTTGGGACAGTATTCCTAATGCCCAGAAACTTCGTCAGCTTGTAGGTGCAAATTCGAAAGAGATGTTTGCCCTGACTACCGATAGCATCATGATGATTTCCATGGATACGGGTAAGAACTGGGCTACAGATAATATTGAATTAGGCTTTTCAGCTGATTCCCTCAAGCATCTGCTTGGTTTCAGCAATGCTCGTAGTGTGAGCTTCTCTTATGCTCCCGTTCATGGAGCCGACTATACCCTCCTTGTGGGTGCCGACAAAACGAAGAACGTGGTGTGGCGCAAGATCAGTGTGTATGATGAACATCATGCAAGCAGCAAATGGGTGTATATCCCCGTGGAGGATAATAACTATTACGCATTGCCTCGACAGAATCGCTTGTCGATGGTGTACTCCGATAAAAAAGTCTTTGCTTTCGGCGATAATACAACGGTATACCAGAGCACCGATCAGGGCATTACATGGAACAGCAACTCCATCTATACATTGCCCACATCGATGATGGCAGTCACTGTCGATGAGAATGATATTCTTTGGGCTGTATCTTCCGATGGCACTACTGGTAAGGTGTGGCGTGGTTCCAGGTTTTGAATAAAGACAACCAGAATTCCGCGCGCGTATATATATAAGGTTAAAAGATGAAGCAGATAGTCGTTCTCTTGACGCTATGGCTTGCGACGGTCACTGTCGCAGCTCAAGACCAACCGGAATATCGGCTCGAACTGGGAGCAGGTGCCGGTTTGGTGACTTATCAGGGCGACTTCAATAATAACCTGCTGAAAGGCATGCGCCCTGCCGCAATGCTCGTAGCGAAATATAAGATGAATCCCCGCATGGCTTGGGCTCTCAATGTGGGCTACGGACAGCTGAAGGGGACATCGACCAACGAAAAGACATGGTATCCTGAGTCACAGAAGTCGCCCATCGACTTCAAGACAGCGTTGGTGGATGTAAGTGCGATGTTTGAATATAATTTCTGGCCTTTCGGCACAGGCATGGAGTATCATGGCGCCCAACGGTTCACGCCGTTCGTGGCACTTGGCCTTGGTCTCACCTTTGCCAATAGCAAGAAAACACAAGACGGAGCCACCAACAAACAGTCGTCGGCAGCCCTGCAGATGCCCATAGGCTTCGGACTGAAATACAAGGTGGGCGATCGACTGAACCTGGCAGCATCGTGGATAATGCATTTCACGGGAAATGATAAGCTCGATGGTGTGAGCGACCCTTACGGCATCAAGAGTAGCGGACTCTTCAAGAACACCGACTGCTATAGTATGCTTGCCGTCACGCTCACCTACGACCTCTGGGCAAAGTGTAAGACCTGTCACAATGATCGTGACTAACCATATAGATTATGAATATAGAATTAGATATGACTCGCATCCCTCAGCACATTGCCATCATCATGGACGGCAATGGACGATGGGCTATGGAGCGTGGAAAAGAACGTACATTCGGCCATCAGGCTGGAGTCGAAACGGTGAGACGCATCACTTCAGAGTGTACTCGTCTGGGGGTGAAGTACCTGACACTCTATACGTTCTCCACTGAGAACTGGAACCGACCTTCCGATGAGGTGTCTGCCCTGATGGGACTGGTGCTCTCGTCGCTTGAGGACGAGATCTTCATGAAGAACAATGTGCGCTTCCGCGTGATTGGCGATATGAAACGACTGCCTGAGGATGTTCAGAAGAAACTCTGGGAGACGATGGAGCATACCGCCGAAAACGACGCGATGACCATGGTAGTGGCATTGAGCTACTCAAGCCGCTGGGAGATTACCGACGCCATGCGAGAAATGGTAAGAGATATCCTGGCTGACTGGCACAGTGGTTATTCAGAGAACGAGATCTGCGAACGCATCAACGAGCAGACCATCAGCGAGCACATGAACACCTTCTTCATGCCCGATCCCGACTTGCTTATCCGCACTGGTGGTGAGCTGCGCATATCCAACTTCCTGCTCTGGCAGATAGCCTATTCAGAGCTTTATTTCTGCGATACCTACTGGCCCGACTTCGATGAGGCCGAATTGCACAAGGCCATTGCGAGCTATCAGAGCCGCCAGCGTCGTTTCGGAAAGACCGAGGCACAGGTGGAAAGCGAAGGTCAACAGTAAAAAATATTTGCTAACGCATCATGAAATATATATCAAATAAGGTGAAAGGAGCGAGTGCTGTTATGAGGAAGATGCTGTTGCTGACAGCGTTCTTTACGCTTCACTCATCACTCTTCACTTCAATGGCTCAGAATGTCGTTATCAATCCCGACATCTCCTATGCCGGCACCCCTCGCCGATGCGAGATTGGTGGTATTGCCGTCGAAGGCGTAGAGGGCTATGAAGACTTTGTCATCATCGGATTGTCAGGTTTGTCTGTTGGTCAGACAATCGGTATTCCAGGCAATGAGATTACTGAAGCCGTGAAGCGCTATTGGAAGCACGGACTGTTTTCGAAGGTGAGCATCACTGCCGATAGTATCATTGATTCCAAGGTGTATCTCACCCTCCATCTGGCTTTGCGTCCTAAGATTACGGAGATCAATTATTCAGGCGTGAAGAAGAGCGAGCGCGAGGATCTGGAAGCCAAGCTCGGTATGGCGCGAGGCATGAGTCTCACCAAGAACCTGATCGACCGCGCTAAGATATTGGCGAAGAAATATTTCGACGATAAGGGCTATAAGAATGCCGAAGTGGATATCCAGCAGCGCGATGATGTGACGGGCAAGAACCAGGTGGTGCTCGACGTCAATATCAACAAGAAGGACAAGATGAAGGTGCGCCGCATCATCTTCGATGGCAACACCCGTTTGTCTGATCGTAAGATCAAAGGCCATCTTTTCAGCAAAGGCTATTTCGGAAAGATCCATGAGACAGGCAAGCTCTATAGTTTCTTGAAGTCAAAGAAGTTCACTCCAGAGCGTTATGCTGAGGCTAAGGAGAAACTGATGGAACGCTATAATGAGCTGGGATTCCGTGATGCCGCTATTCTGGAGGATTCAGTGTGGACTGTCGATGATAAACACCTGAATGTCTATGTGCAAATCGACGAAGGCGAGAAATACTTCATCCGCAATATCAACTGGGTGGGCAACACAGTGGTCACCACCGACTATCTCAATGCGGTGCTCGCCATGAACAAGGGCGATGTCTACAACCAGAAACTGTTGAAGAAACGTCTCAACGAGGACGATGATGCTGTAGGCAACTATTACTATAACAATGGTTATGTGTTCTCCAGTATCGACCCCACTGAGATCAATATCGTGGGTGACTCTATCGATTTGGAGGTGCGTATCTTCGAAGGACCGCAGGCCCATCTGAGCAATGTGCGCATCTTTGGTAACGACCGTCTCTATGAGGAGGTGGTGCGTCGCGAACTGCGTACCAAGCCAGGTGACCTGTTCTCTAAGGACGCTCTGATGCGTTCGGCACGTGAAATTGCCTCTATGGGCTATTTCGATCCTGAGAAAGTGCAGCCCGACGTGAAGCCGAACTACGAAGACGGAACGGTCGATATCAACTGGAACCTCGAACAGAAGTCCAACGACCAGCTGGAGCTTTCACTTGGTTGGGGACAGACCGGTATCATCGGACGTGTCGGTGTGAAGTTCACTAACTTCTCTATGCGCAACCTCTTTGGAAAGAACAAGCTCCATCGTGGTATCATGCCTTCAGGCGATGGTGAGCAGATCGGTGTGTCGTTCCAGACCAACGGTCGCTACTACAGCTCTATCTCAGCCAACTATTCTACTGGATGGTTTGGCGGCAAGCGTCCTAACGCCTTCAATATCGGCGTTTACTATTCTAAGCAGAGCGACGTGTCGAGTGCCTATTATAATAACTCATGGATGAACTCCCTCTATGGCTATTATGGAGGCTATGGCACTTATAACAGTGGATATTACAACAACTACGAGAGCTATCTCGATGATGATAAGTACGTGAAGATGCTGGGTATCTCAGTAGGATGGGGACGCCGTCTGCGCTGGCCCGATGACTACTTCCAGCTGTCCACGACCATTGCCTATCAGCGCTATATGCTGAAGGACTGGCGTTACTTCGGCCTGCTCTCCAACGGTAACTGTAACAACCTGAACTTCGGTATCGCCTTGACACGTTCGTCAACCGATAACCCCCTGTTCCCACGTAGCGGTTCCGAGTTCACGCTGTCGTTGACCCTTACTCCACCTTGGTCGCTCTTCGATGGTCGCGACTATGCCAATATGGCAACTGCCGAGACCTATAAGAAGGATATCGACCGCTATAACTCAGAACAGCAGTCTAAGTATCGCTGGATTGAGTATCACAAGTGGAAGTTCAAGACCCGTACCTTTACTGCCCTCACCAGCGGACAGAAGTGCTTTGTGCTCATGACCCGTGTTGAAGGTGGTCTGCTCGGATATTATAACAAAGACAAGCAGTCACCCTTCGAGACCTTCTATATGGGTGGTGATGGTATGAGCGGCTATAGCAGTTCCTATGGTACTGAGACCATCGGTCTGCGTGGTTACGAGAACGGTTCACTCACTCCTTACGGTTCCTATGGCTATGCCTACGACCGTATGTCCCTTGAGTTGCGCTATCCCTTCATGCTGGGTAATACGACTATCTACGGCTTAGGCTTTGTCGAGGCAGGTAACTCATGGAACGAGATCAAGAAGTTCAACCCCTTCGAGATGAAGCGCTCTGCAGGCTTTGGTGTTCGCATCTTCCTCCCCATGGTTGGTCTGATGGGTATCGACTGGGCCTACGGCTTCGACAAGGTGTATGAAGGAACGGCTCAGGAGATGCGCGGTGGTAGCAACTTCCACTTCGTGTTGGGTCAGGAGTTCTAAAAACTTTAAACCGTTTCGTAGTTTTCCCGTCAAATTTGATGTAAACCTTTTAAAAGAGACGATTATGAAAAAAAATCCTTTTATGAAGCGAATGATGACATTGGCATTGCTGATGATCCTTCACTCTTCATTCTTTGCCCTTGGCACAATGGCACAGAAGTTCGCGCTCATCGATATGGACTTCGTATTCAAGAATATCCCAGCCTATGAGCGTGCCAACGAACAGCTGACACAAATATCCAAGAAGTGGCAGGCAGAGGTCGAGGCCCTCACCACAGAGGCCCAGACCATGTATAAGAACTACCAGAACGAGGTGGTATTCCTTTCAGCCGAACAGAAGAAAGCCCGTCAGGATGCCATCGTGGAGAAAGAGAAACAGGCAGCCGATCTGAAGCGCAAGTACTTCGGTCCCGACGGCGAACTGTTCAAGAAGCGCACATCGCTCATGACGCCCATTCAGGAGGAAGTCTATAATGCCGTGAAGGATATTGCCGACCTCCGTGGCTACCAGCTCGTGATCGACCGCGCCAGCGATACCGGCGTCATCTTCGGTTCGCCTAAGATCGACATCAGCAACGAGGTGCTCCGCAAGCTGGGCTATTCCAACTAAGCGGGTTCTAGCCAGCCTAGAACCAACTAACCAAACTAGTTCCAACAAGTATCCCAAGTCCTTTAGAAAAATCAATAATCAAAAATAAAAAAAACAACAAACAATGAAAAAGTTTATTCTTTGCGCTATTTGCGCCCTCTGCGGTCTCACCGCAAACGCACAGGCCAAGTTCGGCCACGTTAACACCCAGGATATTATCCAGGCTATGCCCGAGTTCACCACAGCTCGTAACGAGATTGAGGCACTCACCAAGCAGTATGAGGCCGACCTGAAGCAGATGCAGGACGAGCTCCAGAAGAAGGGTGATGCTTTCGAGAAGGAGCAGGCCACACTTCCTGAGAACATCAAGCAGCGTCGTCAGCAGGAGCTTCAGGACATGTATCAGAAGATCCAGCAGAGCTATCAGGACAACCAGCAGGCACTTCAGAAGGCTCAGTCAGAGAAGATGCAGGCTATCACCACCAAGGTTCTCGATGCCATCAAGCAGGTTGGCGATGCCAATGGCTATGTATATATCATGGAGATGGGTGCAGGCATCCCCTATATCAGCACCACTCTCTCTACCGATGTTACCGCTCAGGTAAAGGCTAAACTCGGCTTGAAATAATGAAGAAGATTCTTTTCCTGTTCTTCACGTTGCTCTCGCTCACTGTTTCAGCTCAGGAGACGAGCGCTGCTTCAGCTCTTCGCATTGGCTATCTTAGCTATGAGACGGCACTGAAGTCGATGCCTGAATATGCTGTGACGCAGGACTCCATCCAGAAGCTCAACAAAGCTTATGAGCAGGAAGTGAAGCGCACGGAGGACGAGTTCAACCAGAAGTACGAGTCCTTCCTCGAAGGTCAGCGCGAGTTTCCCCGCACCATCCTTCTGAAGCGTCAGAACGAACTGCAGGATCTGATGCAGCGCAATGTGGACTATCGTGTGCAGGCCCGTCGTGAGATCCAGGAAGCCGAGCAGTCGCTCATGGCTCCGCTCCACGAGCGCCTCTCTCTTGCCCTCTCGGTCATTGCCCGTCAGCGCGGTCTCGCTCTTGTGGTCAATACCGACAGCAAGGCCTGTCCTTTCATTGAGCCCGCTCTGAGCATCAATGTGCAGCTCCTTGTGGCCGACTACCTCAGTCAGGTAGGAACCACCTCTGGGGCGCGTTAAATAGAATCGACTGATTCCAAGGTGGATTAAAAATAAATCCGCACTTATCGCAATCACAAACGATAAGTGCGGATATTTTTTGCAGTCAGTGATTACTGCTATGGCTGATAGGTATATGGACTATCACTGATAGGACCCTCCACGTCGCCTATGGTCACCGTGCCACATGTGCTCTTGCTTCCTTCTCCTGCACCAATGCTATAGGGCGCATCAGTGCCTTTCGTAGCCGTCACACTCTTCACTGTGTTCTTGATGGTGATGTCACCACATTTCTTATTTTGCACGCCACCGATTCCTGCTGCATAATCACCACCAATGGCATTGACGGTTCCGCCCTCGATACAGATACTTCCACAATCTGATAATTCATGGCCATATGAATTTGATCCGCCACCGATACCTGCTGCTTTACCCCTGCCGACGGCCGTGAGCGATCCCGTTCCTTCAGTTTCGCCCTTAATAGTCAAGGTATATCCAGAAGATATATAGATGCCGGCATGATCTTCTCGGAGTCCTTCCACGTAATTCGTTGAGCCGTCCTTCAGAATAATGGTATTATTGCTTCCACAGGTTATGCCGTGGTAATAAGCATAGGGCCAAGTACTATCGCCACGGATATCCACATTATCAAGTACTACGGTCGCATTCCAATTAAGGTATAATTGACATTCCCTTCGGAGAGTGCCAGTCAGTGTATCGCCGTTATGGACAGTTATGTTTTCGCCGAGTTCGTCAAGCCTGATGATATGGCTAGGGTAGGTGTATGGGCTGGTGCTGATGTACCACTTTGTGCTTCCGACCCTCACCACGCCGCTGGTACCGTCCTTGCCCGCACCGATGGTATAGGGCGCATCAGTGCCTTTTATGGCCGTCACGCCGCTTGCATTCGATGAGATTTTGATTTCTCCGCAGTCTGCATTTTTGCCACTGCCAATGGCTGCTGCATAATCTCCGCCGGTAGCATTGACGAAAACGTTGGTGATGTTGATGTCTCCGCAAGAAATGTCATATCCACCGCCGATGCCTGCACCGAAGCCGTTGCTGCTGGCTGTGAGCGAGCCTGTGCCTTCTTTTTCGCCCTGAATGGTCAAGGTCTTTCCGCTTGGTACATAGATGCCGGGATAATTCTCATGGAATCCTTTCACGTTGCTCGACGAGCCGTCCTTCAGTATGATGGTGGCATCGCCCAGACAAGAGATGCCTGCCCATTGGCAGTTGCTGTCGTTCGTGCCACTGATGGTTGCGTTGTCGAGTGTTACGATGGCGCCGTCAGCGATGGTCAGCTGATGGTTGCCAGTGAGCGTTCCGGTCAGTATGTTACCGTGTTGAACCTCGTAGTTGTCATTGAGTTCGGCAAGGTTAACGGTGATGGAAGGATAAATGTATAGGTCTTTATTGATAGCGCCCACCTCATCGCCGATGGTCACCGTGCCACAAGTACCGTTAGTGCCTGCGCCGATATTGTAGGGAGAGTCACTGTTTTTTGTGACTGTCACGCAGGTTACAGTGTTTGTGATGGTGATGTCTCCACATTTGCTCACATAACTATTATCCGTTTTTCCACTTCCAATTGTCGCAGCAGAGAAACCGCCAGTAGCTGTAATAGTGCCGCCGGTAATGGTAATGTTGCCACAGGCACTACCGTCATTTGAACTTCCTTGACCACTTCCAATAGCTGCAGCATAGCGACCGCCTCTAACAGTAATATTACCGCCGCTGATGGTGATGTCGCCGCATCCAGCATCTGTTCCACATCCTATTCCTGCTCCACATCTGCCGCCTATAGCAGTAATGTTACCGCCGCTGATGGTGATGTCGCCACATTTTCCAGACATAGCACTTCCAATTGCTGCAGCGTTTTCTCCGCCATAAGCAATCACGGTGCCGCCCTCAATAACGATGTTTCCGCAACTCGCGTTTGTGGAAGCGCCTGGCATCAGATTAGTTTTATCACCGATGCCTGATGCCAAAGGCTGATAAGGGTAATCGGCACCATTCTCAGCATAGGCACATTTGGCGATCAGCGAGCCTGTGCCTGCAGTTTCACCCTGAATGGTCAGGGTCTTTCCGGCTGCTATATAAATACCAGGATCTAATGCCAGATAAGCTTTTTCAGTTGGTGACATCTCCATCGTATTGCAACCACCCACAACAGTGTTCGTGGTTCCGTCGGCCAGGATGATGGTAGCATCGCCTAAGCAGGTCAGACCGGGGGATGAAGTACTTTCTCCATATGCTACTTCAGGACCACTGATATTAGCATCGCTCAGTGTTACGGTAGCACCGTCAGCAATGGAAATCTGATAGTTGCCTGCGATGGTTCCGGTAATCTTGAAGCCATCGGTAACAGTGATGTTCTTATTTACCGTTGAGAGGTCGATAATCGCAGGAGCAGTCTTCACTGTAATCGTATAGTAATGACCGTTTTCGAAGGTTACATCGCTCTTCGCATAAGCATAGTTACCATTGCTGGTCGTTGCCAAGAGCGTGATATTCTCACCTGCAAAGCCAGGAATGGCAGCATAGAACACGTTGGTAGCCGAGGCAGACGAAACCGTGTAGGTGCTGCCAGCCACTTGGATGGCCAGCTTGGTGGCATTGAGCGTGTTGTTGCTCTTGTCCTTCAGTGTGAATTTCACGATCGACAAAGGACGAGTGAACGTCAGGTCGCTGACAGAGGCGTTGGCGCCATCGATAGTGACGCTACCTGTAGCCGTGCAGTAGAACAGACTATCGATGTTGTCCTCCTGCGATGAGAGGTCGTAGGTGGCACGATCTTGCGTAGAGAAGTAGAGCATCTGTCCGTCTTCCAGTTCAGCGTTGATATTACCTGAGAGCGTGGCCGAGCTTGCGTTCTTGTGATTGCAGTTGGGTGTCAGCGTGCCGATACACTCAGTAGTGTTCTCGTCAGCATATACATATACCACGTCACCGCTTGTCCATGTCGTTCTCAGATTTCCGTCGCCGTCAATCGACTGGCTGCGCTTGGCTTCCGACTGTGCGCGGCTTCCTTCCGTTACGATGGTGGTGTTGGCTGTGAGGCGCAGCGTGCCCGGATTAGGGCGCAGGAATGACAGACTGCGCAGCGTGCGGTTGAAAACACTCTCGCCCCAAGGCTGCACAAAGGTGACCTTGTCGCCCTCGAAGCGGATGACGCTGATCTCGTCCGTGTTTATCTGTTGTTGGCCCTCTCTGGTCTCGATGATAGCCTTGTTCTTGTCGTTAGCCGTCTGTGCCATTGTTGGCAGAACGGTTGTCGTCAGCATCAGGCAGAGGATGCTCAGTATGCGTGTTGTCTGTTTCATCTTCTCTCCTTCTTATTTTTGTTTGTTGACTACCTTCTTGCCGTTGACAATGCGAATGCCCTTGGCTGTCGACGGTCTCCCGTCTCCCATGCGGCGTCCCTGCAGGTCATATACCTTCACCTTGCCGTCCTTGTCCTTCATGTTCAGGCTGCTGATGCCCGTTGTCTCGTTGTAGCTCATGGTGAGCGTCACCAGGCGCATGTCAGCAGTCATTTTGCTGCCATCCGTAAACAGTAGTATGGCATTGTTGCCATCCAGTCGTATCTCACTCACGATGCGCTCCACCTTCTCGTTGTTCACGGTGAGCGTCTGCCCAGTACCCTTGTTGTCGTCTGGTGTTGTGCTGAAAGCAGGAGCTGTCAAGAGCAGTCCCATAGTCAGCAAGATTATACTTTTCTTCATGATTGTCTTGTTGGTTTAAGGTGTTAATAACTAATTCCATTCTGCATCCTCTGGCGGTGTTGAATTAGGGAGAGAAGCATTAGGACTGCCGCTGAGCAGGTGTGTTGCATGTTGCAACAGAACTACTTGCAGCATAGGCTTCTCGTAGTCTTTTTTCTCCATTTTTATGATTGTATTTTTAATTGTTAGTGTTTATGTTCCATCGTCACTCATAAAGAGGCTACAAAGATACACAATTAATATGCGATTCTGTTCGTATTATCTGTTAAACTTGTTAAAACGAATGCGCGACGTGAATCCCGTCGAGGTTTCAATGGAATGACAGCGACGTTTCAATGGATTCTCAGTGACGTCTCAGT
>Ga0265298_10003828_pt1 | contig 19615 bp, 21 predicted proteins | sample AusTroGonzalo_MG_3_FD_193486 | JGI IMG/M metagenome (GOLD analysis project Ga0265298, IMG submission 193486) | Bovine rumen microbial communities from tropical cattle in Woodstock, Queensland, Australia - Gonzalo_01 | ecosystem: Host-associated > Mammals > Digestive system > Stomach > Rumen ... | reverse complement strand
GCTGGTGTATCGTGCCTGGAAACAACGGGTGAAAGGACGTGACTGGTACGACTTTGAATGGTATGTCCGCAATGGCGTCCCGCTGGACTTCGGCCACCTTCAGGAAAGAATACTGCAGTTCAACGGGAAAGAAATCACCCTGGAAGAGTTTATGGCGTCACTCAGGCAGCGGCTTTCTTCCGCCGATATATCCAAGGTAAAGGAAGATGTGCTTCCGTTCCTGAACAATCCACGCGAGCTGGACATCTGGTCCAATGACTATTTCCTCCAACTGGCAGATATGATGAAAGTGCAGAAATAATAGACTATGTTTTTCGCCAAGTGTCAGAAGCTTTCACTATTGAGCGCTTCCTTTGCAAATGAAAGACGAATAGAAAGGCTATGATAGAATACAAACCTATATGTAAAGCGGAAGGGAAGCACCGCTTTATCCTGGAGCAGGAAGGCAAAAATGTCCTGATTGTCATCGGCCTTAATCCCAGCACGGCTGATGAGAAGAATCCGGACCCAACCATGATGAGCGTCCTGCACTTTGTAAACCGGTGGGCTTACGACGGCTTCGTGATGATTAATCTGTCATCGGAGCGCTGTACAGAGCCTAAAAACATGGCAAAGCTTCTGGACCACAAGAAGCACAAGAAGAACATGAAGTGCATCTCCGAGATTGCAGAAAAGTATCCGGAGGCTGATGTTCTGGTGGCTTTTGGCAACAGTATAGGAATCCGGGAATACTTGCCGCTATGCTTCTTTGACATCCATAAGATTCTGTCCTTTGATGACCGTCGCTGGCTGCATATCGGCGGGTCTAAGGGTATCACGGCGAAAGGCCATCTCAGACATCCTCTGTACGCCAAAGTTGAAGACGGTCTTGTGGAGTTTGACGCTAAGGCATATACTAACTCGGTGATGGCAAATATGCCGCAGCGCTTCAGGCGGATTAAGCCGGACTTTAAGGCCGTTGCAGAGGCTATTTACGACTTCCTGGCGGGGAAGAATGACGGCTATGAAGTCTCAACGAGTGAGTTGGTCAACAAGGTTTTCGGTCCCGGGATGTGTGATTATTATGGGCCGTATATTGGTTGTGTCACCTTCTTCAGTCTGTTTGCCATTGTCGAAGATGACTACTGGGAGATTGACAAGCAGCTGATAAAACTGGTCAAACAGAAGAAGGAGTTCAAGCTGGATTTCTCAAAGTACGAGGGCCAGACCGTTGGCCTCCCGTACAACATTCCGTTTGTCCTCAGGAAGAAGAAATAGAGATTAGTCCGGAATCAACTCCGGACTTTTTTAGTTATATTTGTGTGAATTAGCTAACCACTGCCAAGATTTGGCGTTATTAAAAGCGATATTTGTCTCCATATGGGTTCGTACAATATTTATAGCTTTAAGAGTGATGTTGAAGCATATCCTGTTATTAAGAACAGATATGTTGAGAATGAATCATCTTTCAATAATCGTTCAATAAAGTATCGATATCTTACGTTAGGGCTAAGGGGATATGATCCTCGCTTCGTTCGTATTTTTTATTCGTATGATAAAACCCCGGATTATCCGCCTTATGATTCCAGAATTGAGTTACGGCTGGAACAAGGTTATGCTTACTCCCACAAAGACTTGCACGCACTCCTTCTTGAAAGAACGAAGCCGTTAGTTGATGCAGGAAAGCTGGAATGGCTGCCATTGGGCTACAGTGCGAATAGTATTTGTCGATATCGTGCTGAAACGATTGATGGTCGGGATAACTTCTTCCATGTGTTAAAGTGGATGCTTAGTGTTTTTGATCCAATTTTTACAGATTATTCAAAGCTGAAAAAGGAAGAAGAACAGTCTCTTCGTTACTTAGATGGAATTTCGTTCAACAGCAAACGTTCAAAAGCGCGAAAAGACATTGTCTATAGCATTGTCCGCATTAAAGATTTAGATTTCTCCCTGCAGACAATTCCCGTATATCAGCGCACATATAAGTGGGCTAGAAAAAATGTTAATCAGCTGATTAACGATATTTTAGGCATAGGGAAGAATTCTACTTATCGCCTGGGAACACTCGTCCTTAATAATGGAGAAATTGTAGACGGCCAGCAAAGGATTGTGACATTGGCTCTGATTCTATCACAATTATTCCGTGACAAAGACGTGAATTCTTTGGTAAAGAATGATAAAGAGTATCTGCATCTCTACAAAAGTGTCATTGGTTTTTGGGATGGAGTCAAGTATAAGTCCAAAATTGCAATTGAGAATATCGAGCATAACCTTGACCTGATCAAAAGCCGCCAATCAGAATTAAACTTAAGTTTCTTTAAATCCCTTGTCGACCAGTGTGAGTTTGTGGTTGTCAAACTGAAATCTCAGACAGAGGCATTCCAGTTTTTCGATTCTCAGAATTCACGTGGGAAGGATCTTTCTCCACACGATCTTCTGAAGGCATTTCATCTCAGAGAGATTCCCAAGTTTAGTGACCATGATAAGGATAATATCACATACTGGCAGAGAATTCAGACTGAAGATCTAGAAGACTTGTTTTTAACGCTGTACCGAGTGAAAAGATGGTCTAAAGGGCTAAGTGCCAGAGAGTTTACGAAGGATGATATTCAGGCATTCAAAGGATTGTCGTTAAAGAATGGTCCCTCTGATCATCCCGAACTCCCTTTGTATGGCCCTGTCTTTTATCTTTACCAACTGTTTCTTGGTAAGGACCCTAAGGATTATCCATTCCAATTGGACGGGGAGATTACAAATGGAAGTTTGTTCTTTGATATGGTGTGTCACTATAATGACATCTATGAGTGTTTATACGATATCAGCGTTCTAAACGGACATCCAAAAACACAGCAGCTTTTAACTCTTCTTGACACCTACGACAAGCGAAACAGAATAGGAGATACATATGTTAGGAGTCTATTCGATTGCCTGATGGTCTATTACGTAGATAAATTTGGATACGACGATATTGACAGGGCATCTGAACAATTCTTCCTATACGCATATGGTGTTCGACTGAAGAATAATAAGGTTTCCATAGCTACAGTAGACAGAGCCGTTCTGGAAGGAACGATGTTCAGCACAATAAGAGATGCATCTTCATCTATTGACGTAATGAATGTTGAGATTGAAAGAATCACCGCGGATGAGGATTGCAGCCAGGCACTTAAGGAAAAATTCAGAAGTCTCAATAAACTTACCAATCCATGACTGAAAAGATTAAAGCGTTGACGGTTAACGAGTTGTTCTCAAAAGAATCCTACTCGATCCCGATATACCAAAGAAACTACGCCTGGTCAATGGACGAGGTGGAGCAATTGATTCAAGATGTAATAAATGCAGTAAAACACAAAGCTGCAAAGTATTACATTGGGAATCTCATCGTTGACAAAAACAATGATGGGGCGTTTGAAACTATAGATGGTCAGCAACGTCTCACAACGCTGTTCATTTTGCTAGGTGTTCTCAAAAAAAGGAAACTCATCCAATGCGAAAAAGGATTCTATGATTCTATAAGGCTTTCTTTCGCTCATCGAGAGAACTCCATGGAATCTTTGCGCCGCGTATATAATGGGATTACTACTGTTTCCGATGAAGAAATTAAATCTGAAACGGTAGAAAAGCACATCATTGATATATTCAATGCTACCAATAAGAAGTTTCCAGGATTATGTGAAAAAGAGGGAATTGCACAGAGTCGCTTTGTCTCATACTTGCTGAGCCATGTTATCTTGTTGAGAATTGAGGTCCCTGAAAGAATTGACAAGAATCATTATTTCGAGGTGATGAATTCTCGTGGGGTGCAACTGGAGCAACACGAAATCATAAAGGCGAAGTTGATGTCAGTTCTTCATCAGAAAAAGGAACAGAAGGCATTTGAAATCATCTGGAACGCATGTTCGGATATGGATCGTTTTGTTCAGATGAATTTCAGCGTTGACTGTCGAAAGAAAGTGTTTGGAGAAGACTGGTGTGAATACCCTGAGACTAGTTTTCGAACGATTGTCAATAGTTTTAATGAGTTGAAGGATAAAGATAATGACATTGAAGAAAAGAGTCTCCGTCGGTTGATAGATAGTTTCAACAAGGGAGTTCCTCTACTACAGGATGCCCCCAAAAAAGATGAGGAAGATAAGGATAAAGAACACTTCCATTCAATCATAAATTTCCCGGGTTTCCTTCTGCACGTACTTAAAATACTGCGCCCGGAAGAAGATGTTCCCCTATATGATAAATGGCTAGTCGGGACTTTCGAGAGTGTGTTAAAGAAGGAGGGAGACCAGTCCAAATTTGCTAAGAGCTTTGCGACCTGCCTACTTAGTTGTCGTTATCTATTGGATTCATATGTGCTTAAAAGGAATCGTGAAGATAATTGGGGAATATTCAAAATGTCGACATCAAAATCGCAGGGCTCACTAAAGGCCTATCCCAAGAACACGTTCGGGGATTCAGATATCATAGACTCAAAGAACGAGTTAGTAATGCTCCAGTCGATGTTCCATTTCTCCACACCGGCGTATAACTATAAGAACTGGTTGAATGGTGCCCTGACCTTTCTTTATAACTCCGAGCCTAGTGGAGACGATGCTTTTATGGAGGAGTATTTGGCATATATGAAATCTCTGGCTAGATCTTATATGCTTGACTGGTTCTTTAGTGGTAAGAAAGCAATTGATATTCAAGATATAATTCACGTCTATAATGCTCAGCCTCAGCATTCATTTAAGGAGATAAAGAGGAATATCCCTTCTGTGATAAACCAAGGAACAAGCGTGGATGCTTTCATTTTCAATTTGTACGACTTCTTACTCTGGAAGGAATCCGGAGGGGAAAAAGACTTCCATTTTACTTACAGAACGTCTGTAGAACACTTTTATCCTCAGCATCCAAGCGCAAGCAGCCATGCATCTATGAAACCCAGATATCTTCATTCTTTTGGAAATCTCTGCTTAATCTCGACATCAATGAACTCAAAGTTCACAAACAAGTTGCCAATGTCAAAGGTTGAAGAGTATGGAGCAGACGAAAAGGCTAGAGGCTTAAGTCTCAAGCTACAGGAGATGTTTGATGTTGTGGAAAGTAATAAAGCCAAAGGAATAGGTAAGGAATGGTTTGAAGAGGATATCATTAGAGCCGAAAACCAGGCGCTAAAGCTATTTGAAGAAAAGCTTGGGAAGCCAGATCAGCTATAACAAAGGCAAGCTCCTGCACGGGAGCTTGCCCCTTTGAACGGCTCGCCGTTGCCGGCACTTCCATCCGTCCTATCACAGTAAACCGGGGCATAAAAAAGGGCGCCGGCTTCTTGCTTGCGTTCACTTCAAGGGAGGCTCTGGCAAGGGCCGTGACTATCGTTACTAGCGTGCGCGAAGCCTGCACCCAGAAGATGCAGGCGACTTCGGCGCAGCTGTGATAGTCGTTTGAAATTTTGCCAGATTTCCCCAAAACAGCTGGTAGCGAAAACGCCTCGCCGGCAATATCCTGTCACCGGCCGCAGCTGTGGTCAAATCTCTTGACACCTGGCTCTCCGACTGGACCACCCGCTATCCTGAGGTATAGTTTCTTTTTCACCCCTTGCGCATGCGCATACACACGTGATTGATATCCCTTTGTATTCCATAGGATTCACTTTGTGGCGCCAGTCAGCACCTTCTTTTTCAGCCACTTACCTCGCCCCCTCCCTAAATTTGCTGACATTTCACCCTCTGCCCCCTACGTTTTGCTGACATCAGGGCACCCAAAAAAGCAGCCGGTGTTTCCACTAGCTGCTGCGGTTAAGGTGTCAGTATAATTATGTCCTAAGCCAGCTTCACTACATCTAGATAGACTGTACTCAGTATTCCTGCTTTGCGGATATCAATACCGTAAATCCTCTGGAAAGCGTCCACGACGACTTGACCGCCGTTCGTGTTGACAGGGTTCGAAAAGCTGTTGGTGATGACTTCGACAGACATTCCGGGTTCAATACGGATACCGTTCATCTGTGTCATCCTCTTGGTTGTAATCTTATATCTGGGCATAGTCTTATGTGATTTGTCTCCTACAAATATAGCGAAATAAACCCACCGATACAATCCCTGTAACTATTTGGCAGACTGCCGCGTTTTGGCAATTTGAAGGCATACCTTTGCATCGTGACCAAATAATAACAATCATGCCTTCGATTGAAATAATTACAAGGGGACTGGAGGAAGAAAGACAACTCCGGGACCAGATTTTCAACGCCCTCCATGGGGATATGGTAGATCCTGTCCGCCGCCAAGTAGAAGAAAGTAAGCATGGCAGCTATTTCAGAAGCCGTATGGAGGGGAACAGTCTCCGCGTTGAGAAGGGGCTAATGAAGAACCTTTACAACTTGTTCGAGGAAGTAAAGCATAAGCTGAACTTCAAGGAAAAAGTAGACCTCTACGTCACCGGAGATGCCGAGATTAATGCCTACTCCGTCGAGTCTGAAAGCGAGAAAGAGCCTCACATCATCAACCTGAATTCCGGCCTGGTGGAACTGATGACTACCGATGAACTGCGGTTTGTTTTGGGCCATGAGCTGGGACACATCATCAACCGGGATGCCCAGCTGAACCGACTCATCCGCTTCGTCTATCCGCCCAAGGAGACGGAAGTTCCCGATATTCTGGAAAATAAGTATCGGCTCTGGTCCCAGCTCTGCGAACTTGCTGCAGATCGTTATGGATACATGGCCATTCCTGACATAGAGACATGCGTTTCCGCTTTCTTCAAGATGTCTTCGGGCCTTAATATCAAGCGCCTGGACTTGGATATGCATGCTTATATCAAGGAGAACAGGAAGAATCTGGAATACTTCCTGGACGGTGATGGGGTCAGCCTTGACAACCACCCCGTGAACCCCATCCGTGTCCAGGCCTTGAACCTGTTTGCCACGGACGACACGGCCAACGGCGAGATGCGCAAGCTCATCGAGATCCTCTATAAGACCGAGACAACCGAGATTAATCGTCTGAAGCCCTATCTTGTGGCATCGTCCGGCCTTATTGTGACCAATGCGGACGGACAGGCAACTGATGACGAGATTGAACACATTCTGGACATCCTGTCCCGTTTCGTGATGTTCCCCAAGGCCTTCCTTCAGGAGGTGGCGGACGGAGATGTGTCAGAGACTTTCCGCAATTCTCTAGAGCGGATTCTGGAGATTGACCCCACCTACGGAGAGAATCTCATGGGATACCTTTTCGAACTGGTCTTTTCCGACAGCACCATCTCCAAAGAAGAGATTGAGACCATTTATCAAATCGGCAAAGAGTTTCTGGACCTCTCTGAGGGTGAAATTTCCCAGCTCTTTGCCGATAAGATCCAGCACGATTTCATCCCCGATTTCAAAGCAATGTGTTAATATGAGCACTGACATCACATACGATACCCTGCTGGACATCTTCCAAGCCTGCGAAGAAGAGGCACAACTGGCCAAAAAGGATGCCGGAAAGGATGACCATTTGGCCGCCATATATGAGACCACGTATCGGACAGTAATTGGAAATGAACTTCAAAAACGTGGTCTTGATACCTGGACAATGAAAATACGTGGCGCGCGCATCATGCTGGAAATCAAATTCCCGGAACACGGATGGAAGCGTTTCTTCCTGGTCAGGGATGACTTAGAGAAGAATCTTGCAGAGGTAATGAAAGAAACCGAACAATACAAACCTTCAACAACATGGACGGAATAGAAAAACTCTTTGACCCGCAGACTCCTGTGGCAAAAGTGGAAGTCTGCAAGGCCGTAGTCCGCAAAGGACTGGATGTCGGCCGCACCCTCGGCGAGAAACTCAACGAGTGGATAGATGAACTGTTTGACCTAATGATTGACTGACATGGCAGAAATTGCAAAAGTAGCGGTCAAGCTCCTGGTGGGAGCCATCGCTGTCGCCACCGGCGGCGTCCTCCTCAAGCGCGGTGCTGAGGATGTGCTTAACCTCAAAGGAACCAGTTATGCTTAGAGGAACCATCAAGGTTACTTGTCCAAATTGCGGCAAGACTTTTACCGCTCCGGACATCGAGTGGAACGCCACAGTATACTCCGCACCGGTCAAATGTCCCCACTGCCACCAGACGGTCAACCCATTTGGCCATACAGGCCTTTTGGGAATCATTCGCGGCTGGCTGCGGAAGAAATAGCGACCAATGTGCCGGCCTGTTTTTGCATTTTTAGCTGAAAGCCATACGTTTTCGGCTGAAAAATGCTTATCTTTGAGAGACCCTATACACTAAAACGATATGTCAAGCCTCAAGAGTGCCAAATTCGCAAATAGCTTTTCTAAGTATAGAGACAGCTATGAAAAAGCATATTTTGCTCACTCTAATTCAAGTTTCATTCGTGACGCAAAAAAGGCTCTTGATAGTTTTCTCTATGCATTTATTTATTATTCGTTTGATGACGATAAGCTTGTTAATGAGATTATTAAGGGGAGTGTAGAATTACCTTCTATTTCTTTTTCGAAGAAAAAGCCCAATTCGGCCGAGCTGATAGCAGTAGCATATTCATCACCCAAGCATCAGATTATTAGCGCAATCCCAAAAGATTTCATTCTGGAATTAGAAGATGAGCTAGGCCATCCGAGAACAATCGAAGAAGGAAACATTCTGGCCATTCGTTCAAAACTAAGTCGGATATCCAGATTATTTGAAAGCTTTTCACTTGAAAGCGGTGACATAGAAAAGAAGTTATCAAAAGCCTTGAAGGAATGTCGGAAGATAACGGAAGAAGGGTATAAAAAGGCAAACATACATCTAAGCCAAATATTTCAATCTATATCGGAAGCCGAAAGCATCATTGAGTCAACATGTGAAACGGTACAGAATCAGCGACTGAATGATCCAGAACTGCGTAATCAACTGATCGAGCAGCTAAGAGATGTTCAAGTTGGATTTGCTTCAGCTGCTTCGAAAGCACAGAAAGATATAAACGAAAAGCGACAAACAACTGATAATTATAACATCACCCTCTTCGGACGCACTAATGTAGGAAAAAGCACGTTGATGGAGATTTTGACCAAAGGTGCTGGTGAATCGATAGGGAAAGGTGGCCAAAGAACAACAACTGACGTCCGTCAATATAATTGGAACGGATTGTCAATCACAGATGTTCCTGGCATTGATGCTTATGATGGCCAAGTAGATGAAGTCATGGCAGAGCGTGCATCAAGGTTTGCTGACCAGATTATCTTCATGATTACATCAGGACAACCAGAAAGTATAGAGGCAAAGTGGCTTGTAAAACTGAAAAGAAAAGATAAACCCATCCTATGTGTTTGCAATGTTAAGAGGACTGTTGCCACCGATAAATACTTAGAAAAGTTTCTTGAAAACCCAGGGGATGTCCTGGATAAGGAACGCGTCAGTGAGGCCATTCAGCAATTCCGGGAATTTGTAAATCAAGAATTACCAAATGAAGATATCCCGTTCATAACCACACATTTGCAGTCACGTTTTGTTGCAAACACTATAAAAGACGCGACTAAGAAACAAGCTCTAATTGATGCAAGTCGATTTGAGGATGTAGAGAACGCCATTCTTAGTGATGTTATCAATTATGGGAAATTGTACAGAAAACGCTGTTACATCTCTATTCTAGATATCCCTATCTTTGAGCAGATGACAAAATTATTTGCGTTTTCCGGGCAAAACTTTCACAATCTCGTGCTATACGAAGAAAAGCAACGAGCTTTCAAATCGTGGCAAAAGTCTTTTATAAAAGAAGAACTTGAACATCTCAATAACAGGATCACACTTATCTTTGATAAGATTGAGCGACATGTTTCTACATTTGTTGACGAGTTCGCAGAAACCAAGGATTTCGGTCAACGATGGATTCATTATCTTGAGCGACAGGAATTAGAAAAGAAAATCAGCACACTAATTAAGACGTCATTCAACAAGGCTAAACTCCACATTGAGAGCACTTTCAAAGAATTAAATGAAGAATTAAATCTCTCACAATCATTCTTCTCAAATCAATTTATAAAAGGCAGAAAGATAGTTGACTGGAGTAAAGGATTTGGATGGGCATCGGGGGGATTAGGGTTGGTTGCCGCTGTTTTAGCCTGGATTCCGGGGATGCAACCAATTGCTTTGGGACTAGGTATTGCCAGTATGGTTACAGGTGGAATTTCCGTAATATGGAAATCAAGAGAAAAGCGTCTTCGCGAGTTTAAAGAAAAGAAGGAAAAAGAGCTGCGATCTGCCGTACGAGAGCAGAAAAAGAATGCAATCCGTGCTGCTAAAAAGGAGTATAGGAAAAATATCCAAAATCATCTGATTAAAGAAGCAGAGGAGAGGTTTTCCGTTCTAATGAAGAGCCTCAAGACTTTGGCGTGGAGTCAACGTTGCATTGGTTTTATCTATATGCAGAACCATATTGGATTAACAGAAACAACGATGTACGACATTTTGGATTGCATGGGGTATTCGAAGATTGTTTTATTTAATGTGGCGCGAGTGCCTGGAAAGCGAACAGTAATAATATCAAATAGTAATATACTGAATGATGATGAAATCAAAAATAGAATTAGCAGTAGATTAGGAAGCAGAGAAGAAATTATCTCGATCCAACTTCTGGGACCTTTGATGTTTTCTGTTAAGTCTTTCAATGATGTTTCGGCACTCCTCGGTTCGTCTCTACGGAATCCTAAATACGGATATGACACATATCTTGAGAACGATTACCTCGTATTAACCTTCAAACCCTTGAATAACCCTTCCGACGAGGAAGAAAACGTATCTCTTTTGGAACAACTGTTCCACACGCACATTGTTTTTAAGAATTAATTTATATGGATGAGTTAAGAGTTATTTCCCTGCAAGCTAAAGCGGCTGGTCTATTTGAGGAAATAAAAAAAGCATTTTTGAGTTCGGCCGATGAAAGCATTTCTTCTCTCGCTGAGAGGGTACCCTCACAACTGATAGATAAGGAGAAGCTAATCAACATTGTTTTCGTTGGGCAGTATAGTGCTGGTAAATCTACTATCTTGTCCAGACTTACTGGACAGAACTTGAAAATCGGCGGTGGCGTTACTACGGATGAAGTCGCGTCCTTTGAATATAAAGGCATGTTTGTAAGTGATACGCCAGGTGTTCATTCACAGAATAGACCAGACCACGACGCTATTACCTATGATGCTATTGCCAAGGCGGACCTACTTGTGTTTGTTGTAACAAATGAACCCATTGGTGAATTCATGGGCGAACATCTACGCCATCTTCTTATGGATATGGGGAAGGCGAAAGAAACCATGATTGTTGTAAATAAAATGATGGATTCAGTTGGGGGTAATACTCCAGAACAACAAGCAATTAATATTGAGAAGAATCTTAATCCTATAATTGCGCCATACACGGCGGAAGATTTTTATACGTCCTTCATTGATATGGACGCATATGACGAGTATCTTTCTAGTGGAGATGAGGATTTCTTGACCGATAGTGGTTTCGAAAGTTTTAAGAATAACCTTGATAGGTTTATTCATGATCGTAACCTAATCGGCAAGTGCTCAACTTCGCTTTATGAAGTTGAACATATGCTTGAGAATGTTATAGATTCTCACAAAATTGGAGATTTCTGCGTAGATGGTTGTATCCACCAGTTGAATGTCCGCCGCAGAGAGTTGGAAGAAACCCGCATAAGGATATTGGAAAAAACAAAGGCAATTGTATCAAATGACACAAACCAAATTGAGTATTGGGGTGATGAGATTGCTGGACAGTTAAAGAGTTCCGATAAACAAGAGGAAGTCAATGCCAGATTAGCGGAAAAATACAAATCCGTTACCGAGGTTTCCGATAAACTGGTCCCAAAAATCGAAAAGATGCTTTCCGCCGAGGTGGGAGCGTTAAATAAGAGTCTTGATGGGCTCCAGGACACACAGTTTGCAAGAGACTTGCAGGAAGCAATACAGAAAAAAATCCAAGAAAAAGAATTGGATCCAAAAACCAATGACGGACTTCAGAAAACCAGCCAGTATGCTGGTGAGATTGGTAATTGGTTATCAAAACAAGCCACTGGGGCTAATGCGGCCGCGAATCAGTCTATTGCAAAACTAGCGCAGTATTCAGGATCGAATGCTCATTCTATAGTACTTAACGTAGGCCATTTATTCGGCCATAAATTTCTTCCCTGGGAGGCCGTAAAATGGGCCAGAGGAATTGGTGTAGCAGGGAAATGCTTAGGCGTAGTTGGCGCGGGTTTGGGTATAATCCTTCAAATCTCGAATGACCGTCAAAACGCTAAAGCGGAGGCAAACCTTGCCATTGCCCGCGGTGAGATTCGTTCCTGCTTTAAAGATGTGAGCAATGCCATAGAGATGAAATATGACGAAGCTACGGGAATATGGGTAAAAGAGAATATTGACCCATGTATCGAAGAGATTGATCGAGAGCTTGCCGAGATTCAAGACATTATAAAAGCAAAGAATGATGAGTATAATCATTATCTGACTCTCCTTGGGGAAGTAAGAACACTTATTGCAGAAATTCATGACTGATGTGGTACACACCACGAAAGAAGAACCTGAAAGAATTTATCCGTTAAATATGATGACCATCCCTTGGAAAGATGTCCAGAACGACATCAAGAACGCCTTATCAGGCTACGACTGCAAAGTTACAAAGGTGGAACAGTCTGAAAATCCGGACGGCTCAGTCTTCTGTGAATTTCGTGTAACATTCAAGAATCCTGACGATGTCGCAGACTGGGACGAAGTGCTCAACCTGCTGGGACGCGACGAGCAGAACTGGGGCTGGACAGTTGAACTGGAAGGGCTCAGCATCTATGTGGGCATAGTTTTCCAACCTGGTTTCTAAACTGCCTCACTTTGGCAGTTTGATGTGATACCTTTGCCGTATGAAACTCAGTGAGCTCATACGGCATTTTTCCTTCAATGCTATCATACCGGAACTGGTAGCCCAGGATCCGAAATCGGCCACGCAGCTTGCCTGGTATAAGGAGGCTTACGACACTCTGCTTGAAACCAAACCATCTGACGAGGGTTGGGAGATCGAAGTCATCCGGAGCCGTGACGAATACGATGACGGCTCGTACCAGGAATATGTCCACGCCCGGCATTGCGAAGGCCAGCCGTGGGAAGGCTGCCTGGCCAGTGAGGTGGTCATCAAGGATTATATCAATGAAATCAGTGCCGTTGCACGAATTCTGTGGGGAATGACTTTCTACGGTTACACAGAGGAGGAGCGTAAAAACGCCTTCGATGATGGGCCCCGCAATATCTACGAGCGTAAGGCAGAGGCACTCCGTGACCGGCGGTTCCGGAACTACGCCTATGGCCTGGCTGGCCCTTTCGAGCTGAAGCATCGTTCTCTCACAATGGAAGACTGGGCTGTTTACTACCGCCGCAAAGCCCGGCGCAATCGCGCCAAGCGAATGCGTGACGCACGCCAGGAACGCTCTATCGCCAGGCTGGAGCGTGCAGGTAGGGTACAGGCTGCCATTGAGTGTTTTCCGGTTTCTGTTTCTGAGGATCTCAAATACCTCTTTGCAACCCGCCAGGTCCTTGAACTCAACTTCGCCTCACACGTTTCCGGGGTGGGGGATCGGGCCGCATACATTGCCGAACTTATCACCAGGTACTACACCGGCAATCTCACCCCGTACTCCCGCTGCGAAGTCCTGATGACTACCAGCCCGGCGCATCCCGTCGCTACTGAAGAACTCAGCACCATAAAAGCAGCTCTTTCCGCTAAACTATCTCCAGACATTGACATCCACTACCACACCGCCGTCAACAATGCTAACAGTCCCAACATCATTCTTTTTATCGTCCTCAGCCGCTAGTCAGGACAAGTTGCTCTCCACTCTGGAGGCCCTCCTTCTCCGTAACGTAAGTGTAAATGAGGAAGCTGACACGGTAAGAGTGGTCCTCCTGAAACCGCAGGTCATTCAGGAGAATCCCCACTATTACCTTGACCTGGCTTTGGGCGCAGCAGCCGGACTGTACAAATCTGGCGACCACGAAGCAGCCGCACACATTCTTAATGATGTGCTTCAGCTGGACGGAATGGACGAAGTCGAGTGTGCCGATCCTACGGAATACTGCCATACGCTGACGCTGATGGAGGTTCTGATGGTACTCTGCCTTATGAAAATGGAGATTCCCAGCCTTGCGTTCGACTACATTGAGGCTGCTGTTCAGAATATTGAGACCTACTTGAGCGTAGAACAGCTTTATATTACTTTGTTAAACACTCTCATGGACTTAGCACACACCATAGTGACGTAAATCCCGCAAATTTTCACTAAATTTGTGGATAGCTAAAACTATCCGCTATGGCACAGACACCTTTCTGGCTCGAAATAAAAACCGAATACATTGATGCAAACCTAGACAAGGTCATTGAATACCTCTCCAAGGAGGCATCGAACAACGAAACGGACTCGTTCTATGAGGAGACTGAAAAGCTCCTTGGACAGCGCGTCCTGGAACTTGTCGGAACGCTGGCAGCACAGCCGCTATCCGCAGAAGAGTCCAAGAACAAGGAGCAGAACCTCAGCAACCTCCGTCTTCTGGGTGCGTGGCTGCTGATTCAGGACAAGCTGGTCACAGCAAAGGCGCGTCAGGCCTACTTCTTCTTCCTCAAGACCCTCTCGGCTCTGGTTCCGGAGACGCTCACGGAGGAACTCACGGAACTGGCTGTGCAGTGCCTTGTAAAGCGTGAAGTCACTGCTTTGGGGTTTAACTGGTCAGATATCAAGACGGTCCAGGCCGAGGTGATGGCCCATAAGCTTCTACCAAGTGCCGCCTTCGGTAAAGAATACTGCCCGGATTCGTGGTATCAGGGGAAGGGATCGGTACGGGTACACGAGGGCTTTATAGAACTACACGAGACCAATCGCGACGACGCCCTGTTCGCCAAGACGGCTTCGTCCCTGATGCTCTTGGACCAGACCATCTCCGTGCAGACGTCGGCCGGCGATCGCATCCAACAGAAGGACGAGGATGACCTGGAAGCCATGAACAAGTTCACCGTAGACGTCCTGCGTCAGATTGCTTCCGTCAAGCCCAGCCCTGAGCGCAGCCTCAAGCGCTATGACGTGGGGGACATTGTCCCGGTCCAGTTCAAAGGCCATGACAACGTCGGCAACCTAGTGGTAGAGACTACAGAAGGGGACCATGAGCGCATCCGGGGCATCATCCCGGCCAATGCCAACGTCTTCCGGAACATCTATTCTGCGGCCGACGTAGCCCAGTACCTTCAGAAAGGCGATATCTTCGATGCCGAATACAAGGGCGGTGCACGCTGCCTATTCGACCTCTCCAAGCCTTTCCTCCAGATATTGTTAGACGATACCATCCGCACCGGCGAGGAAATTACTGCCGTTCTCAAGAACGTCAACCCCAAGGGGCTGATGTGCTGGTGGACCAGTGACGGCTACCCCGCTTACGTGGAAGCCAAGGACAACCCCGGCGGCTTCAACTTGAACGATTGCGCCCGCATCTTCATCACCGGTAAGCAGAGTAACGGCTATGTATATGCTTCCATCGTTAGCACGACTGACGAGACCGTCGACGAGGAAGATTCCCGCCGCTACTGCGTGGAAGGCATCCTCTATAACAAGGACTACCAGCCCGCCGCCGCACCCGAAGGAGCCGCGCTGGACGAAAACTTCGTCCGCGGCCTCTGCCGCCTCCTTTTCCGTTACCAAAAGAGCCTGGGCCGTGCGGCCGAGCGCTTCCGCATCCTTTGCGTCAGCCGCATCCTGGCGGCTATGACAGGGGACAGCGACGCAGAAGGCTACATCGCCCTGGCCTGCGACTATCTACGCTCATTGGTACTCTTCTCAAGCGGTCATATCGACAAAATCAAGCCCATTCAGGCCGAGGGGCCGCTGGCCAATGAACCCGGCATTGCCCGCCGCCGGGAAATCGTCCGCATCCTCCAGGCTTACGGAGTGGATGCCGATTCGGACTACCTCAGCAATATCATCCACGGCAGTGAGGATCCGCTCCTTGTGCAGCTAGCCAAGCTAGTCCAGTCCTGCAACCGCATTGACGACGTTTATCCTGCCATCAAGACGGTTATCAAGCGAGAGATTACCCGTTTCCTTGCCGTAGAGACTGAAGACAATACAGACTTTGAAGAGGCCGCAGGCCCCAACTTGGGCGTTGAAAACAGCCGCACGGAATTCAAGACTTCCTTCCTCTTTGCCCCCGGCAATGCCTATGAGCAGAACCAGGAGAAAAATATTTTCCGCAGCCTGTGCTCCTTCCTCAACACCTCTGAAGGAGGCACACTCTACTTGGGCGTGAACGACAGCGGGGGCATAAACGGTCTTGATACAGACCTGGAAGCCCTGCCCAAAAAGACACACAATGCTTACAAGGGCCTTGACGGCTACATCCGCTATATCACAGACCGCGCCCGCGAGTACTTCGACCTGGATGTGCGCATCCACTTTCATATAGAGCCTGCCTACGACAATAAAGTGGTGGCCATCCGCGTAGACCCTTACGAGCATGGCGTCGTGGAACTTGAAGGCATCCCGTACATCCGCAATAACTCCGAGTCAGTGAAGATGTCCCAGACCCTCCGTCGGCAGATTGAGGCCAAACGCATTGCATCCGGTCAGGACAAGCCTGCCAAGAACGTTGTAGCCCTCACCGAAGCCATCAAGGAGGAGAAATGCGTCATCCTCCACGGCTATTCCTCCGGCAGCAGCGGCGAAGTCAAGCAGTACACCCTAGAGCCGTTCGCTTTTATGGGAAACTACGCCTACCTGTGGGCCTACGATGTGGAAGCCCAGGCGAATAAGGTCTTCCGCATCTCCCGCATCGGCAACGTCCAGGTCACCAATGACCCTTGGACCGCCAAAGCGAAGCACAAGAGGGGACAGGCCGATATCTTCCATTTCACCGGCGACACCCCTATCCCCGTCAAGTTGGAGTTGGACCTCCTGGCCAAGAATCTCTTGATAGAGGAGTACCCCGAATCGGCCGCTGAACTTAAGCCCATCGGCGACACGAACGGCGCACCCGACTGCTTCCTCCTCGAGACCAACGTCTACTCCATGCTCGGCCTCGGCCGTTTCTACTGCGGCCTCGCCGGCCACATCACCATCCTCGACGCCCCCGGCCTCGCCGCCTACGCCAAGGAGTATTTCCAGAATGCCCTAAAGGAACTAAAATAGCATGACCGTCAAGCAACTGAAATCCAAGCTGGAGAACCCCGGAGGCCTGGTTAACGGCAATCTCCTTGATAATGACAAATGTCTTGAGCTAGCTCATGCCCTGATGACAGAATTCTGGATCAAAAAGGGCTCTCAGCACTACTGGATAACGGATCTGGAGTTCTATATCTACACCGACAGCCACCGGGATATCATTACCTATCCCCGCAGCTGTGAAGCCGGCTGCTGGTTCTTTCACGACAGCGGCGTAGACATCACCTTCAAGAGCACAATAGAGTTTGCCAAGCATCCCAAGAACAAGAAGAGCAAACCCAGGCTCACCAAGGATTCTGTCTTTGGCGGCATCCTTCTCCGTGGCATCGAACCCGTAGAACCGCTCAACTTGCCGGACGGCGCCATTCTCAAACTGGATGGCCCCCACAAGCTCTGTGACCATCTTTTTGACCAGTTCAATGCTCTTGTGGCAGACGAATCTTTTCCTCTGTTAGAGCCCAGCGGCGAGACCAGAACAATAGTATTGCCCGAGCCCATAGCTCGCGAAGGCTTCACTGATCAGGTTGATAAGAAAGCCAAAACTATCCACTCCAATTACGCGGAGTGTTACTTGAATCTGCAGCAGATCAGCTCAGCGTATCAGGATTATTTTGGGGCTGAGTATCACTACACGCTATATTCCAAGAAACGCAGTTAAGCGCGCCTCCATCCCTGACCAGTACCAGACAATCCGGCACAAGCACCACCTTATGATCCGGATAGAACGTCTGTATCTGCTCCACAGCTAGCCGGTCCTCCGCAATGCCCAGTCCTGGCACAAAGATCCTTCCCGCCACTTGCAGGAAGTTCAGATAGGCCCACGAATACTTCGAGCACATCGGCACGTCAAACCGCAGCTCCTCCACCGCAAAATGTCCTTCCAACGCCTTCAGGATGCGTTCCCTAAGGCCCTTGTCAAAGTCGGCATAATGATTCAGCAGCACCCGGCGGTCACCGATATACCGCACCATCCCGTCCGCGTGTCCGAACATCTCATACCGGTCCCACGGAATGAATACCACGTCCGTCTCAAACAGCTCCTCCAGCCGAGACCGAAGCCCATACGCATCAAACCCCGGATTCTCCTTCAGTACCTTGTCCGTCATTATCACCGTATCATCGCACTTCACCACATTCCCTCCGTCAATCACCAGCGACGTCGGCTTGCAATTCAGCCCCAGCTTCCGGATCATCCCCGTATAGTTCGGAATATAATCCCGGTCATTCTTCAGATAATCCGGCCGATACACATGCTTCACAAACCTTCCTTCCTCCAGCTGAATCGGCATATAGTCCCTTGCCCACACATGCTTCTTGGACTTGGAGTAGGGGAGATACTCCGTCTCAATCCCCTCATCATACAGCGCCAGCAGCAGCCTCTCCGCCACCTTCTCATACCCCTTGATTCCCTCCGCCAAATAAACCTTATTCGTCTGATAATCACAAATCATATTATTTATAATTCTATTTAATTAATTAGTAATCAATGCATTATGAACCACGCCACAAAGATGGCGGCCTCATTCGAAACCGCCAAACGAAAGATGTTAAAAGATGTTAAGATTCCCGAAAAGAAGAAGGGCAGTCATCGTTCGTGATGCCTGCCCTTTTTAGACGCTTGCGGTCATAGACCTTCTTCGACTTGTGGAGCGCCGATCGCATTGAAACCGGCCTCCCGTGCTCGGATATCTCTTCCATCCGGGCCGCCCTGCGGTTCGCGAGTATAAAGTCCTCCTCCGTAATCCGCAGCTTCTTCTGTTTCCTCTTCGGTTTCATAGTGTTTATCGTTTTACTGCCTATAGATGCAAAAGTTACACCATCCGTTGCCTACATCAACAACCTTACGCGTCCCTCATTGAAGCAGAAGATATCAGGATGCTTGAAGACAATTGCCGCAATGACCTTTCCGTCCAGCGGTTTCCCGGCACGCCTGGGCACCAGACCGCGCAGTTCCAGTTCCCGTGCAATCTGCTCCGTCTTCATCCCATGCTGACTCGTCGCCAGCAGGTACACTATAGCTTCCTCAATCTTCATTTCTCAACGTGAAATCTTCCGTCATCGTCCAGCACAATCGTGTCACACTCGTGTACCGTCACAAAACCGTCCTCCGTCATCAGCGACAGCATCGTGAACCCCATGCAGAAGTACGGCGCCAGCACCTTGTCTCCGCATAGCGCCTTCACCTCGTCATAGTTTGTTCCCGTATACTGTACCGTTTTCATACACGCGAAGTTAAACAAAAAATGCTTACCTTTGAGAAATAAGAGGCTAACAGTATGGCAAAAGACAGATTTGATATCAAAGAAAGGCATACGGTGAGTCTCATGACGGAAACCATCGTCACTAAAGACGGTTACAAGAAATAACGCCGATGCTAAAGATCCCCACCAAGTACCTTCTCCTGGTCAATGGCCTCCTATGGACGGCCATCGGCAT
>Ga0265298_10003827_pt1 | contig 19623 bp, 10 predicted proteins | sample AusTroGonzalo_MG_3_FD_193486 | JGI IMG/M metagenome (GOLD analysis project Ga0265298, IMG submission 193486) | Bovine rumen microbial communities from tropical cattle in Woodstock, Queensland, Australia - Gonzalo_01 | ecosystem: Host-associated > Mammals > Digestive system > Stomach > Rumen ... | reverse complement strand
TGCAGAATGCCGACTCTCTCGGCGGTCGTGGTAACGGTCGTCTGCGTCTGAGCAACTACGTGAAGTATGGTATCTGGGAGGATGGCGATATCCGTAACTCAAACCACAACATCCGTCGTATCCTCTATGCCAACAAGCCTAATGTAAACAAGGAGATTTCAGTGAAGGATGGTTTCCGTGTTGACGATGGCACATCAGGTGCTACCAAGATTACCATCAAGACTGGCGATCGTATCTACTGGAAGACAAGTGATACGCTGGAGGTTATGTATCCTCACCCAACAAAGTGGGGTGCTTACGATCCAACTGACGACTTTGGATGGGAGATGGTTAAGGACTGGCCTCTGATGCGTTTTGCCGAGGCTTATCTGCTCCGTGCCGAGGCTCGTATCAACCAGGGTAACACCGCCGGTGCTGCCGAGGATATCAACGTACTGCGCGACCGTGCTTTCAAGACCTATCGTGCTGAAACAGGTAATGCAAATGCTGGTAAGGTTACTGCTGCACAGATGACTATCGACTTCCTGCTCGATGAGCGCATCCGTGAGATGGTTGGCGAGGAGAACCGTCGTTACACCCTGTGCCGTACAGGTAAGCTGGCTGAGCGTGTAAAGATGATGATGGATAAGTGGGCTGAGAGTACCGACAGTAAGAAGATTACCGGTTTCGATGCTTCTAAGCACACCCTGCTGCCTATTCCTCTGTCAGAGATCCAGCTGAACAAGGATGCTGACCTGCAGCAGAATCCTGGTTATTAAGACATTAATATTTCATTCATACATAATTTAGGTTATTAGTTAGTATTTTCTAAGGCGGAGGGGCAGTCTGCGCGATGTAGGCTGCCCCCTTTTGTAAGAATTAACAAGCTTAGAACCTATATTATGACAGATTCTTAGTATCTTTGCAAACAGCTAACATAACAGATTATGAAAAGACTACTGTTAACACTCACATTGCTCTCGGCCCTGACTCTACAAGCAAAACGTTGGACGGCCAATGAGGTGAAGGATGTTATCAGAAAGGTAAACACCTACTGGCAGACAAACAATCCTGCTGAGGTGCGCTCCTTTTGGGACAACGCCGCCTATCATACGGGCAATATGGAGGTATACAAAATACTGAAAGACGAAAAGATGCTCGACTATAGTATTCAGTGGGCAGAGCATAACCAGTGGAAAGGTGCCACTGAGCCTGATCCTTCGAACTGGAAATACAAACAATACGGAGAAGGACAGGACTATGTACTTTTCGGCGATTGGCAGATTTGTTTCCAGACATATATCGACCTCTATAATCTTGAAAAAGATGAAAAGAAAGTTGCCCGTGCCAAAGAGGTAATGGGCTATGAGGCCGACTCTAAAGCACATGACTACTGGTGGTGGGCCGATGCTCTCTACATGGTGATGCCCGTGATGACAAAGATGTATAAACTCACTGGCGATGAGAAATATCTGCATAAACTCTATGAGAATATCTGTTATAGTGACTCTATTATGCTAGATTATGAAACGGGGCTTTACTTCCGTGACGGTAAGTATATCTACCCGAAGCATAAGACCGCAGCAGGTAAAAAAGATTTCTGGGCACGTGGCGACGGATGGGTGCTGGCAGGACTGGCCAAAGTACTACAAGACATGCCTCAGACCTATGTGCGCCAACCTTTCTTCGCAGAGAAATTCACTAATCTGGCCCGTGGCGTAAAAAGATTGCAACAACCTGAGGGGCATTGGACCCGATCGATGATGGATCCCAAACAAGCTCCCGGCTATGAGACCAGCGGTACTGCCTTCTTCTGCTATGGACTGCTTTGGGGCGTTAATCATGGCTACCTGCAAAAGAAAGAGTTTGGGCCAGCCATCGAGAAAGCATGGAACTATCTGACTACTATCGCACTACAGAAAGACGGTAAGATTGGATATGTTCAACCCATAGGTGAACGCGCCATCCCTGGTCAGACGGTCGACGCAAACTCTCAGGCCAATTTCGGCGTTGGTGCCTTCCTGCTGGCCGCATGTGAATACATAAGATATATTGGACAATGAATCTGCTATTGACGATAACCCTCAGCATAACCAGTCTGTTGCCGCAGGCTGACGACAACTTCTGGCAGGATTCTATTCCCACAGAAATGCGCCAGAGTTATATAGCTTATGGCGAGCAATACCTTGACAAGCCTTGGACGGCATTACCTTTTACCGTCTTCGCAGAGAACAAGCAAACGGGCAACCGTGTGAACTACGAAACCATCTGCTTTGAGAAACGTCGTCAGTTGGCAGCTCTCGTCATGGCTGAGATTATAGAGGGTAAAGGTCGATTCACTGGCAAAATCATCGATGGAATAGGCAGCTTTTGTGAGGAAACGTGGTGGGGCATCCCTGCTCATTACAGCAAAGCCATACCTTTGGCGGAACTTCAGGAAGTAGACCTTTTTAACGCAGAAACAGCCAATCTTATCGTATGGACCAAATATATGCTTCAGAAACAGTTTGATGACTTTTCACCCGACCTCTGCCAGCGCATTGATCGTGAGATAGAACGACGTATCCTTGTGCCGGCCTTGAAGAAAGACTATTGGTGGAAAACTGCTGGCATGAACTGGAATCCCTGGATATGCAGCAACTGGCTGGCATGCGTGTTGCTCTGTGAGCACGACGAGGCCCGTAAAGCTGAAGCTATCGCCCAGATAGAGAAAGCCACACAAGCCTTTATCGATGCGTATCCTGACGATGGAGGCTGTGACGAAGGCCCTGGCTATTGGGATCGTGCTGCCGCCTCGATGTTCGAGGTACTGAGATTGATGCCTGATTTTCCTGGCGATGCTGATAAAATCGGTAGGATGGCATCCTACGCCTATAAGACCTACATAGGCAATGACTACTGCGTAAACTTCGCCGATGCACATGAGAACAAGGCAGTACAACAGGTGAACATTGTCTATCCTTTCGGCCTCTGGCTCGGCAATCAGACCATGCGAGAGTTCGGAGCTTACTTAGGCCGCCAAAAGGGAGTGCTCACCAATCCTGCTGCTCTATACGATAAGAGTGGTAACTTTCCCACACTCAGCCGTGAGCTCTTCTTTCTTCGAAATATCCGCCATTTCATCGAAGAACGACCGCACGAACCATTATTAAAAGATGTATGGCTCCCCAACCTTCAGGTGATGACAGCCCGCAGAGGCAATCTGTTTATAGCCATGAAAGGAGGAACCAATGGCGAGAGCCACAACCACAATGACGTGGGATCTTTCATTGTCTATGCAGACGGCGAGCCATTATTTATCGACCCAAGTGTAGGTGAATATACAGCCAAGACATTCAGTAACGACCGATATAGCATCTGGACTATGCAGTCACAATATCACAACCTGCCTCAGATTAACGGCATCGATCAGAAGGACGGTAGACAATATGCAGCCAAAGTCATTAGCCACAGAAACGGCCAACTGACACTTGATATTGCAGGTGCCTATCCCGACGAAGCAGGAATAAAGACATGGAAACGTACGGTTTCATCGAGCAAATCTGCCATTACCATTACAGAGGATTACGAACTGAGCGAATATCACCATCCAACCCGTCTGATGTTCATCACCCTCGACAGCAACGCTTTGAGCCGTATTCATTTCGATACCAATCAACTCTCAGCCACCATTGAAGACATCAGCGACCTGCTTGACCCACTGCTACAAGGCATGTGGGGAAAACAAATGTATCGTATCGTCCTGACTGTCAAATCACAAAAAACAAACAACAAAATTAAATACACCATCCAATGAAAAGACTTATTACCTTGATGACAGCCTTAGCGCTACTTCTGCCACTCCACGCTAAAAAAGTAAAGCAGCAGACCGATCGTGACTATTGGTGTTCTCTGGCCTATAAGATGGCACAGCCCGTATTAGAAAACATGGCCAAGGGAGAATTGCAGAAGAACATGAAAACAGAGTTCTCTCCATCGTTCGACAACCGCGATCGCTCTGTTGTCTATATGGAGACCTTTGGACGCTTAATGGCAGGTATTGCCCCTTGGCTCACCTTACCCGATGACAACACACCAGAAGGTTTACAACGAAAGCAACTTCGCGAATGGGCTCTTGCTGCATACAAGAATTCTGTCGACCCCGAATCTCCAGATTATCTGTGTTGGGGTAAAGCTGGGCAAAATCTGGTAGATGCAGCCTACATCGCTGAATCGTTCCTCCGCGCCTGGGACACTCTATGGATGCCACTCGACGATATCACGAAACAGCGATATATCAAGGAATTCCAAGGCATGCGCAAGATAGACCCTCCTTACACAAACTGGTTTCTGTTCTCGTCGACCATCGAGAGTTTGCTAGCCAAGGCTGGAGCACAGTTCGATGAGTTCCGTGTCAACACCGCCTGCCGCAAAGTTGAAGAGTGGTACGTTGGCGACGGTTGGTATGCTGACGGCCCAGTGTTTGCCTTCGACTATTATTCGAGCTATGTTTTCCATGCCATGTATCTGGAAACGTTGCAAGCGATGGTTGACGCTAAGGCTAACACCCGTCTGGACTATCAGAAGTACTACGATCGAGCCTTGAAACGTGCACAGAAGTACGCTATCATCCTGGAGCGTTTTATTTCGCCCGAGGGTACTTTCCCCGTCATTGGCCGCTCTATCCCCTATCGCACAGCCGCTATGCAGACGTTGGCCTTGATTGCCTGGTATCAGAAGCTGCCTAAGGAACTGAGTAACGGACAGGTTCGCGCTGCCCTTACCAAGGTGCATCACCGTATGTTCGACTATCAGCAGAACTTTAACGATGCCGGTTATTTGACCATCGGTTTCTGCGGTACACAGCCAGAGGTAGCCGACTGGTATACCAACAACGGTTCGCTTTATCTCACCAGTCTGAGCTTTATGCCGCTTGGTTTGCCAGCCGATCATCCTTTCTGGACCAATGCTGCTGAGCCTTGGACACAGGTAAAAGCCTGGAACGGACAAGCATTCCCAAAGGATCACCGCTGGAGCGACGATATCCACACCCATGACAAGTGGTAAGTCAACCCCTAGTTCAGATTGAAAATTCTCCTTGTTTTTTGAAATCCCACACTTTCCGCACCTAAGTCGGGTGTGGGAAGTGTGAGAAGTGTGGGATGTTTCTCGGATATAACAACTATCACGTGAGTAAGGAATAGAAAACACGGGTCGTCATCAACGACGGCCCGTGTTCTACACAGAAAAGATACTAACTTAAAATTAATTCCTATATGCGGGATTCTGATATGCATCCTTTTCTTCCTTCGACATAATCAGACCATCAATCTGTCCCTGTGGGATAGGACGGATGTAGTATCCTGCGGGGATATCGCGCTTAACGGTCTCAAGATCCTTGTCGGTATAGCCGCTGCCGGCAATACGATAAGTGCCTGCACGCTCTGTCCACTTCTGAGTACGAACGAGGTCGAACCAACGGTATCCTTCACCCCAGAACTCACGGCTACGCTCGTCGAGGATAAAATCGATAGTGATTGGATCTGGCGTTGCAGCAACCATAGCGGCACTATTATCAACAGAAACGGCTACGTTGTCGTTCTGAGAGAATGTCTGCTTACCAGCACGCGCACGGAGTACATTGACCAATGTCTTGGCATCAGCCTGTTTGCCCAGTTTCACAGCAGCCTCAGCACCGATGAGGTAGAACTCAGAGAACTTGGCAACGTTCCAAGGACGTGGGCTACCACCATTAACCTTTGAACCAAGACCACCATCATTGTCAGTACGATAGATACCAATCTTCCAGTTGATGGGGTACTTCTTACGGCTGATGTGGTTTACAGCAACAACGAAGTCAGGACGGCCTGCCATCTCACCGAAACCGAGCTTACCATCGGCACCAGTGTAGTTAATCTTGCTATCCTCGCTCTCTGGAACCCAGCTGAAGTAAACCTCGTTGGGATATACCTTCTCACCGTTAGCACCAAATACATAAGGCTCGGTGTTACCACTCTTCTGCCAGTTGGTATGATAGCGCAAGGTGAAGGTTGCATCGTAACGAGAGTCGATAGCCTTAACAGCATCTTCCCAAACGCCACCTTCCATGAAGTTGTCAGCGATAGGAGCCATACGAGTCCAAGGACGACCGAGAGCCTGAACAGCCTCACGCTGAATGGGGTTGATAGAAGCACCAGAAGCAGCCTTGGCAATCATCTCGGTGTAGTTCCAAGTCTCCATCCAGTAAGCGAAGTTCTCAGGAGAACCACCGTTACCCCAACCATAGCCAGCACCACCGTTACCAAACTTCTCATCCTCATCGTGATCAGCATAGAGCATAATCTCTGAGTTACGGTCGTTGGTTGCTACGTTTACATCGTAGAATGTAGGCTGCAAAGCGTATGGACCAGGATTATTGATGGCCAACATTGCAGTGTCATAAGCCTTCTGGAAATAGCTCTGGGCTTCACCAGAATTACGACTACACTCAGGATAGGTAGGAATATTGTTAGGGTTCTCCAACCACCAAGCGTATGTCAGATAGGCCTTAGAAAGATACAAGCGAGCCAGGTTCTTAGTAGCAGTACCAGTAAGACGTGGAGTCTCAGGCAGATCGGCAACAGCCTTCTCAAGGTCGCTGAAAATTGCTGCATAGACTTCAGGAACAGTATTACGTACAGAGGTACGAACAGTAGATGTATTGAACTTCAGTTCACCGGCACCCAGATCGAGGGGCACACCACCATAGGTCTGTACCAAGATAAAGTAGTCGAATGCACGGAAGAAATAAGCCTCAGCCAGCAGAGCATCGTCGATACCAGCCTCTGCACCATTCTCAATGATACCGCTGGCGGTGTTGATACAAGCAAAAGCCTCGCCCCAGCATCCACCGGCAATCGTATTAGTTGAAACCATCTGACCAACACCAGAAAGGTCTGCATCCTTGAAGTTACCATCAGCACTCTGTGCATAGGTGTACTCATCGGTACCCGTCTCAACGCTGTTCAGATAGTAACCATTGCCATAGAAGTAGCGCAAGTGAGCGTAGAGTGAGGTCAGACCTCCCTCAATACCCGCCTTCGTGGTGAAGAACGTCGGGTCGAACTGGCTGCGTGGCTGCTCGTCGAGCACGTCACTGCAGGAGGTCATCGTTGTGGACAGACCACAGCAAACAAGACCCGCAGCAATAATATATTTGATACTTTTAGTTTTCATAATTCTTAATTCTTTAATAATCATTAGAATGTTACGTTTACGCCAACCAAGAAGTTGCGGGTAGCAGGTGTATTGTAACCTACGATTGGCATCTTATGCTTACCAGTGTAACCATCGACAGCAACAGCAGTGTTCTGGTTAGCCCAAGAGTTGGTCTCAGGATCGAGTCCGCTCTCATTGTTGAACGGAGAGAAGAGAACGATTGGGTTCTGAACCGTAGCATAGAGGCGCAGACGGCTGATGCCGAGATCCTTGACAGCCTTCAACTTGTCGAAATTATATCCGAGTGTGATGGCACGGATCTTCAGGTAGCCAGCATCGAAGTAACCAAGGGTTGAACCATACTTGGGGTTATCACCGCTCTGGATACCACCTGGTTTCGGGTACTTGGCACCTGTGTTCTGCTCAGTCCAGTAGTCAACATCAAGGTTGTTACGACGACCTGTGAGCATGTTCAGGTAACCGCTAGAAGAGTGGATGGCGCTGATGAGCTTACCACCAACCTGGAAGGCACCGATAACAGTCAGGTCAAAGTTCTTATAACCAACTGTGGTGTTGAAACCTCCCATCAGTTTGGGCTCCATGCTGATAACCTGACGATCTTCCTCACCGATAGCACGGGTAGGCATACCGTTTTCATCATATCCACCAGTGTACTTCACCTTAATCATACCCAGGTTTCCACCGGGCTCCAAAATATCAAGGTTTGTCTTACCATCAGGACCGGTAACGATATCGCTCTGATTCCACAGGCCCTCATACTCATAGTCGTAAATAACATCGATAGGTTTGCCGATAAACCAACGGTTAGCCTTATCGGGTACAGGATTTCCATTCTCATCAAGAGCACCAGTCAACTTGGTCAATTTGTTGCGGTTAGCATAGAGGTTGATACCAGCCTCCCAATTCCAACCATTCTTGTTATCGATGATGATGCCGTTCAATGTGAACTCAAATCCTTTGTTCTCGGTGTTACCGATATTACCTGTATAGCTGCTTACACCTGAGGTTGAAGGCAGAGATACGTCGAGCAAGATGTCGTTGGTCTTCTGAGTGTAGTACTCGAACGATCCTGACAGACGACCATTGAACAGAGAGAAGTCAACACCGAAGTTCCATGTCTTAGAATACTCCCAACCGAGCTCAGGGTTAGGCAGTGAGTTTACATAGTAACCAGCCTTATAGGTATCACCGAAGTTGTAGTTACGTACAGCCAGTCCACCAAGAGTAGAATAAGGATTGATACTCTGGTTAGATGTCTCACCATAACCAACACGCAGCTTCAAGTTGTCAAGCCATGTGAGATTCTCCATGAAGTTCTCACGGGCGATGTTCCAACCAGCACTGACAGCGGGATATGTATGCCACTGATGACCTTTGGCCAAACGTGAAGAAGCGTCTGAACGGAGGGCAGCAGAAATCATATACTTATTATCATAAGAGTACATTACACGACCCATCCAAGAAATCAGGCCGCTCTGCCAATAGTTGTAGCCTGCCAAGTTAGCCTGACCAGTAGCTTTGTCAAGTGCATAGTACTGGAAGTAGTCGGCAGGAATATCCTGTGCAGATCCACCACTCTGCTCGTAAGTTGTCTGCTCAGCAGAGTACATGGCAACAACGTTCAGGTTGTGCTTCTCTGCGAAGGTACGGTCGAAAGTCAGCAGGTTCTCGACAGCCCAGTTACGGGTCTGGTTCTCGTAGACAGAACCGCTGTTGACAGCGCTGGCATCCTTGTTGTTAACACCAGTACCTGTGAAGCTACCGCTCTTAGAACTGCGGAAGTTCAGACCAACGTTGATACGATAGGTCAGACCTTCAATCCATGGACACTTCAGTTCGCCAAAGAGAGTATTGTAAGAACCGATACCCTTATTCTCGCTCAACCATACATCCTTGTCACGCTCTACGACCTCTTTCGTAATAACAACCTGATCGTCTGCGGGCAGTGCATTGTAGCGCTTCAAAGAGCCATCAGCATTATAAGGACTTGAAAGAGGAGATGAGCACAGTACAGCATACATATTATTTACACCCTGAGTCTTACGATAGCTGTTGTTGGTGCTCAAACCGAAGCGGAACCACTCACCAACCTTCTGATCGAAGTTACCACGAACACTGATACGATCGTAACCTTCAGTAGGAACAACAGACTCATCGTGATAGTAACCAGCACCAAAGCTATAGCTACCACCATTGGTACCACCGGCAACACTTACGTCGTGGTTATGGCTGACACCAGTCTGGTAGTACAAATCCTGCCAGTCGGTATTAGTATTTTCGCTTTCATCAAGTGAGTTCTGGTATTTACCAGCATACTGACGGAACTTGTTGAATGTGGGTCCATCCATCATGGGATACTTATGGAACACCTTCTTGAAACTTACATAACCGTTATAGGTTACCTTAGCGGGAGCACCCTGAGCACCCTTAACGGTAGTAATGATGATAACACCATTGGCACCACGAGAACCGTAGATGGCGGTTGCAGAAGCATCCTTCAAGATATCCATCGACTTGATGTCAGCTGGATTGATATCAGAAAGCTGACCCATGAAGGGGATACCATCGAGCACAATCAGCGGGTCGTTGCTTGCACTCAGAGAGCGCTGACCACGGATACGGATCTGCATCTCATCACCAGGCTTAGAACCTGTCTGTGTCATGAGTACACCAGCTACACGACCTTGCAGGGCCTGGGCAGCGTTAGTAGCAGCAATCTGATTCAGCTTCTCACCACCGATGTTAGCAACAGAACCAGTAACGGCCTCACGGCGCTGGGTACCATAACCGATAACAACCACTTCGTTAACTACGTGGCCGTCTTCTTTCAGGTTTACGCGTACATTATCACCAGCCTTTATTTCCTGTGGTTCGTAGCCGACATAAGAAATAACGAGCGTAGCGCCTGGCTTAACATTAAGAGAGAAGTTACCTTCAAAGTCGGTGACTGTACCATTGTTGGTACCCTTCTCCATGACCGTGGCACCAATCAGTGGACCCTGAGAGTCTGAGACCTGACCAGTAGCCTGCTTCGTTTGCTGAACGGAAGCTACAGATTCGGTAGCTGCCGAAGCCTGCTGTGCAGTGATCATGCCCAAGAAGCACAATCCTACCAACATGGCTGTTTTCTTTGCTTTGAAACTCATACGTTTTGGTTTTGTTAGTTAATAATCAATTAATTTAATAAAAAAATCTGCCGCAAAGGTAGGCAGATTTCTTTTTAGAGGCTTTAACGTATGTTTCACTTCATTTCATTTTTGTTTCAACCTTGTTTTTTGGCTACTTTTTGCTCCATATACTCTGTTGGCGAGACTCCAAACTGTTTACGGAAGACCGTAGAGAAATGCGCCAGATTACTGAATCCTACAGAATAAGCAACCTGTGTAACGTTGATCTTCTGCTCCTCTAACAGACGTACTGCTTGTTCTAAACGGATATTACGTATAAACTCGCTGACAGGCAGACCTGTCATCTCCTTCATCTTACGATGCAGCTGAGCTCGGCTGATACCCACCTCCTTCGTCAGAACCTCAACATTGAAATCGCTGTCATCCAAATGTTCGTTTACAACTTTCATGATTCGCTCCATCAGAGCCTCATCATTTCCTTTTACCTGCTTCTCTTCAACCTTGTCTTTCTGCTGTTGGGTACCAGAATACTTGCCTTTTAAGCGTAGATTCTTACTTATCAGATTATTGATAATTACATGCAGCTCATCCATATCAAAAGGTTTTGCAAGGAAAGCGTCGGCCCCTTTCTCAAGACCTTCCAAACGATTGGCCACATCCGATTTTGAAGTCAGCATCACCACTGGGATATGGCCAATATTCATATTCGACTTGATCATTCTCAGCAGTGTAAAGCCATCCATCTCCGGCATCATCACATCAGATACCACAAGGTCGAACTGCTTCTCCTGATCTACTGCCAGCAAAGTCCGAAGCGCCTTTCTTCCACTAGTTACAGCAGTAATATGATAAAAAGCTCCCAGTTCTTGTGAGATATATTCGCCAATCTCAACGTCATCATCAACAACCAATACGTGATAATTTGACTGCGACTTTGGCTTTGACTGTCGCTCTTTCTCTTCGGCAACAAGCAATTCATCCTTTGTCAGGTGATTATTTCCTAATGGCAACCGCACGGTAAACACACTACCCTGTTCGTTTTCGCGATTTGCAGCCTCAATAGTTCCATGATGCATTTCAACCATCATTTTACAGAGGTTCAAGCCGATTCCTGTACCTTCAATATGCAACGAGCGTGAACTACTGCCTTGATAGAAACGGTCAAAGATTTTATGCACATCACCCTTGATACCCATACCGTTATCAATGACTTGCAACTCCGCCGTCTGACCAGGGCCTTCAGCTACACGCACCTCTATTTCACCTCCATCATAGGTATACTTGAAGGCGTTGGAAAGCAGGTTGTCAATCACCTTATCTATTGAGGTGCGATCGAACCAAACCTTCAACTGGTCTATTGCCGGTACGTATCTGAAACCCATGCCTCTTTCTTTTGCAGTATATTCATACGATTTCAGGATATTACCAACATACTGTACCATATCGGTTTCCTGACATTGTAACTTCATCTGCTGTTTGTCTATTTTACGAATATCAAGTATCTGGTTTACCAGATTCTGAACACGTTGGGCATTATGCTCAATCGTCTTCAGTTCCGATTTCAAATCACTATCTAATTCGCGCTTCAACAGTTTATGTAACGGGCTCATGATAAGTGTTAACGGCGAACGGATATCATGGGTTGCATTTATCAGGAATTTCATCTTCTCCTCGTCAAGTTCCTGCTTACGTCTGCGAATATAAGCCCAAATAAGTACGCCAACCACAAGAAGAGTTGCTAATATATATATAAGGTACGCCCACGAAGAACGGTACCATGGCGCACGCACAATGATGCGATACACCTGCGAATCTGTATAAGCACCGTTATCATAAGCCCTAACCTCCAATACATAAGAACCTGGCTGCAGATGCGTAAAAGAGATACTATTACTACCAGCCGCTGTCTGCGTCCACTCCTTAGAACCGTTTAAACGATATTCATAAACAACATTTTCTGTATTCGAGTAGTTTAATAATGAGAACTCCATTGTAAAGAAGTTGTCGAGATATGACAATTGAAAACGGTTGCTTTGCTCCAAAGCCGTCGTAATCACATACTCGTCATCTGATAAAGTCTTGCAGTTAACAGGAGTACCACCTAAAAACAACCCTGTCAAATGAACAGAATTCTGCCTGTCTTGTCTATTTCTCAAAGTCGCAGGTTGGAACAAGGTAATACCATCACTAATTCCGAAACAAATGGTACCATCTGCTTTCTTAATAGCAATATCCGACACGTATTCACGTGTTATCAACCCATTGCCATAGACATGTGCAATAAATCTGTTTTTATTGGCCTGATACTGCCATATACCCATAGAAGAACTACACCACAAATCACCAAAGTCATCCTGCATAATGCCACAAATGACCTTACCAGCCAAAACCTCTGCTCTAGGACAAGGTATAAAATTCCCTTTTTTGCTGTCATAAAGAAAAAGTCCCGTATCGGTGCCAGCAAGAATCCGATGAGCCGCATCTTCATAAAGCGCAGTTACACCCTTACCCTCCAACTGCACCTCCCAGCCATAGGGTCTAAAAAAATCATTCTCAGGATCATAGCAACAAAGATTTGAGGAGGTGCCTAACCATAGTTTCCCATTGCTGTCTACCATCATCGACATAACCCAGTTATTATGCAACCGTCCCTTTTCTTTGTTTGTCTGCTGCATGTTAAAGTTTCTCAGCTCTTTTGTCTTCTGGTCATAAGAACAGAAGCCTTTCGAATAGGTTGAGAAATAAAGGAGCCCCTTGCCATCGTCTGCCATTACGTTAATGTAGTCGCTATCAAAATCCACCTCTTTCTTATAAGCACCTGTCTGTGGGTTATAGGAATAGAGCCCTTTGCCCGTACCAATCCAGTAGTCACCTTGTTTGTCACGATAGATTGAATATGTGTCGGACGGAGAAGCCGGATGAGCCACAACCTTTCCATTAGCATCAAGGCCATAGATACCATTGTTCTGCACTGCACACCACGTCATACCATTATCACCTTGACATACGGAGGTTACAGAGCCGCCAATACTGACATTCTGTGCAGAGAATTCCCAAGTAGTGAACAGAGGCTCATGCTGAGGCAGTAACAGCAGTCCACGTTTCAAGCATCCCACCCAGAGGTTATCCTGGTTATCTTCAAACAAAGCCCATACATTTGAAGTGTTCAGGTCAAAGGATCCGCTAGTGTATTCATAACGTTGGAGTTGACGGGAACCACGTGGTATCCAACAAAGTCCCTGCCCGAGAGTCCCTATAAACAGGTTACCAGCCTTGTCGAGGAATGCACTACGTAACTGTACATTCTCACTACCCAAAACGCTGATATCGAAGAAATCGCACTGCAACTTTCCATTTCGATAGAAAGCCAAACCTTTTTTACACACCATCAAAACTCCTCCTTCATAACTGATAAAATCAGTCACCGTTCCAACGGGCGATTCAAAGGTCTGGATAGTATGACGCCTATCATTCAGCCTGATTGTGACTATTGGAGCAGAACCAGCCTTCCAGAAATTTCCCTTTTCATCAATCATGATATGACTGAAATAGTCTTTATCATCAGCCTTGGAATAGTTGTTTACTGCCACAACCTCGAGTGTTCTGATATTCACCCGAAACAGGCCGTATCCTGCCGTTCCTATTAACAGGTGCGTGTCATTTTCTTGTATAATGTCATTCACGCGAGCCGATGCAATCTCAGGGAATTGAACTCTCTCGAATTCGTCGTTTGCACTATTATACCTACAAAGTCCAGTACCACAACCAACCCACATAGACCCCATATTGTCAACAAAGAGCACTACGATGTTGTTACTATTGACTGAGGCGGGGTTATTTTTATCATGCAGATAGTTTGTAAAACGATAGCCATCGTATTTGTTCAGACCATATTCTGTGGCTATCCATATATAACCCGTCTTGTCCTGACAGATGTCTGTAATCTGGTTACTCGATAGTTTATCTGATGTATAGAAATGTTGCGTCTGACTTGATATGGTCAGATTAAAAATGAAACACAAAGATAATAAGACAAATCTCCTCATTGTTTTGGTTTTTAAGTTGGTGCAAAGGTAAGCATAATCCCCGAAACAGCCAACAAACTTACATAGAAATCTGCTTTTCTATATGTCTCAATAGTTTATAAATAATATATACCCTCTGGGCCCATATTCATCAAAAGGTCCAAAATTGAGAGATTTGGAAGGAATCCGTATTTTTCTTTATATACTTGATAATAAGGCTTTAACAGAAAGTCTGAATCTGATACAGGATGTTTCGGACGGATTGTCTCACGATAATCTTTCTCTGAAACATCTGGCATATACATCTCTGTAAGAGACACTACAGGCTGTATATCGATTAGCTCACATATTTTCTGACGGATAGCCTCATTGAAATCGAGCAGAAACGTCCAACGCTGTTCGAAAAACGGACGAATATCATCTTGATAATACTCAAAAAAAGGTGATTCGCCATAGGCACTCTTCAAGGCATTCCAATGCAGATGTCGCCAATTACCATGGTCACTAATACGAATATCCTTTATCAGCAAACTGTCCCCGTGTTCCACTGGCACTGTAAGTGTCTGAACACCATTGGTCGTAGCAATGAGACAACGGTTGCGGTAAGTCTGTTTTGAGAAATTCTCCCATTGTTCTATTTGCACAGATTTGGCCCGATGTAGTTTCTGATACCACTGCACCGGGCCAAAATATGTTGTACTTAGCAGAATGTTCTCACCTTAGATAACTTACTTGATATTATCCACAATCCGCCCCAGCCTACTCCAGCGTATACCACTAAAGCCATGACGATCCGGATCGCTCGACCACCAGATGAAGATAGGCTTACCCACGATATGATCCTCAGGTACAAATCCCCAGTAACGTGAGTCGGCTGAGTTGTGACGGTTATCACCCATCATCCAATAATAATCCATCTTAAAGGTATACTCCTTCGCTTCCTTACCATTAATGAAAATCTTACCGTCTTTAATCTGCAAGTCATTGTTTTCATAAACCTTGATAGGACGTTCATAGATGGCGATATTATCAAGACTAAGCGCTATAGATTCACCCTTCTTCGGAATCCAAACTGGTCCATAGTTGTCTCTTGTCCAGTGTTTATTTCCGTTTAGCGGATATATTTCTAAATCGTTTACCTCAGTATTCAGTTCAACACTCTCTACAATATCCTTTCTTGCCTTCAGCACTTCCAATGCCCGTTTCGTCAAAGGAAGATATCCCGCGGTGTTCAGGCTCGTCAAATCTTCCATCGAAATGCCTAAATCCTCCATCATTTCATCAGGGATAGCCTGCTTCAGTTTTAGACGATAGGTATACTGCACATTCTCTGGCTCTTTATTAGCCTTACCATCGAGATAGATGATATGGTTCTTTATCTGCAACGTTTGTCCTGGTAAACCAACACAGCGTTTTACATAGTTCTCTCGCCGATCCGTCGGACGGGTGATGATTTCGCCGTATTCAGCAGCATTCTGACGAATCACATCACGACCTGCTGCATAGATGGCATCAAAGTACTTCACACGCATATCTGCCGACAATGAGTCGGGATCAGGGCGGTTAGGATAGAGCTGATAACCTATGCCATAACACATCTGATAATAGTCGTAGGCCTGATACTGTGGCGCTGCACACAGGGTGTCGCCTGCAGGAAAGTTGAAAACAACGATATCATTCAGTTGAACCTTACCCAGACCTTTCACACGTCGATAGTCCCAATGAGGCCACTCGATATAGCTCTTGCACTCTACCACAGGCAGGGTATGCTGAGTGAGCGGCATCGTTAACGGGGTTTGTGGAATACGGGGACCATAGCTAACCTTTGAGACGAACAAATAGTCGCCCGTCAGCAGCGACTTCTCCAATGAGCTCGATGGAATGACATAGTTCTGGAAGAAGAACTGGTTGATGAAGTAGACAGCCACTAAGGCAAACACCAGTGCATCTACCCACGACATGACAAACTTAACCGGCTTCTCGGCCTCTTTCCACCACTGCCACTTGATCTTCTTGGTGATATATACATCGAAGATGAAAGGCACTACGAGCAGCCCCCACCAACTTTTAACCCAATAAAGGAAGAGCAGATAGAGCACCAGCACAACGATGAACTTCGCCCACTGCACCTTCGGATTGAATTCTTGCTTCTTTACCATTTTATCAAAATTACATTCACATCGGTTTGACGCAACGATATTTAAGGAAGTTGCATCTTTTCCAGACTTTAACCTATGTTTTAGAACTTAAACATATCAGAAATTGTCAGCAGACCCTGATGATCCTTTGTGTACTCAGCGGCCAGCACGGCACCAAGGGCAAACCCCTTACGACTGTGGGCATCGTGAGTGATGGTGATCAAATCGGCATCAGAATCGTAACGGATGGTATGGATACCTGGCACCTCACCACGGCGAATATGGTCTACACGCAGCAGTTTCTTATCCGTAGTATCTTCTGCCCACGCCTCTTTACGGTCAATATTCTCTACGATTTCATCGGCCAGCGTAATGGCTGTGCCACTGGGATGGTCGAGCTTGTGTACATGATGCGTCTCCTCCATCTCCACATCGTATTGTGGAAACTGATTCATGATTTTAGCAAGATAGCGGTTTACGGCTGAGAATATGGCCACACCTATCGAGAAGTTCGAAGCCCAGAAAAGCGTCTTACCCTCGGCACACGCCTTGCGAACTTCATCGCCATGATCTTTCATCCAACCTGTTGAACCGCTGACAACCTTCACGCCAGCCTTCCAAGCCTTCAGATAGTTACCATAGGCTGCCTGTGGAGCCGTAAACTCAATGGCGACATCGGCCGAAGCAAAAGCAGGCGAATCAAAGTCCTGCTGATTATCGATATCGATAATACTCACAATCTCGTGACCACGGCTCAGGGCTATCTGCTCTATCATCTTGCCCATTTTTCCGTAGCCGATTAAAGCTATTTTCATAATTAATTCGAATTAAAACGCTGCAAAGATACTTATTATAATTGAGAAATGAGAATCGGGAATTGAGAATTATAATATTTTTACAATAACAGATGATACATACCGCCCGCCAAGGGTTTCACAACACCTTTCATCTCCAACTGAAAAAGCAGAGCTGTCAACTGCCCGATGCTGAAACCCGTCTTCACACCAAGTATGTTCAGCTGTAAGTCATTGGTTTTCTGAAGCAAATCCACAATCTGTTGTTCTTCAGACGACAATTCCAGAAAGAGATTTCTCTCGATTCCATCGACAAAAGCCTGCTTTCTTTGAACATCATCCTGCCAACCCATGGCTTTTACGAAGTCCTCTGCATTTGATATAAGGCCCGCCCCATTGTCGCGTATCAGATTGTTACAACCTATGGAGAATTCTGCCCCGACATTGCCTGGGAATGCAAAAACGCTACGATCATAGCTTTGGGCGATCTCACAAGTTATCAAGCCCCCACCCTTTTCTGCACTCTCAACCAGAATCGTACAATCTGACATGCCAGCCACAATTCGGTTTCTACGCACAAAGTTGGGCTTGTCGGCATTGGTCTGCGTCATAAACTCTGTGAGCAGTCCGCCTTGATTCAACATCTGGGCTGCTATCTCACGATGGTGATACGGATATATCCTATCCAATCCATGAGCCAGTACTCCTACTGTCTCATAACCATTGGCAAGTGCCTCACGATGGGCATTCACATCTACACCATAAGCCAAACCGCTGACTATCAGCACCTCAGGGCAGTATTGATGCAAATCGCTGATAAAACGCCGTATCAGATCCTGTCCGTAGGAAGTGATGTGGCGAGTACCAACAATACTGACTACTTTTGCCTGATTAAGTTCACTATTACCTTTATAATATAATACCAATGGCGCATCAGGGCACTCTCTGAGTCGTTGGGGATAGTCATCATCATTTAGCGAAATTCCCTTGACGCCATGCTCCTGCATGAACTGCGACTCAGCCTCAGCCCGTTTCATCGCACTGCTCCAGTCTTTCAAAGCCTCAACAAGACGTGGTGAGCATTCACCGATTAATTCGTCAATATGGGAGCGGTTCTCAAACAGTTGTCGTGCTCCTCCCGCAGCCTTATACAGTTCGAGAGCCTGCTGGTAGTTAAAGTTGGTCAGGCGCGTCAGCGCCATCGCATAGAATAGTTCTTGTTCCATTATTATTTTTTCCTAAGATATTCATAGCCAAATCGACATCGGAGACAGTCCCTCTTATCGCAATATTCTTTCTTCAGTTGGATGAGTGCTTGCGAGTCGCCAGCTGTCTGTACAACTAGCCCCACCTGCTGCCACATTCTGATAATATAGTTGTTCTCAGCTCTCAACTGCTCCAGATAATCAAAAGCCCTGTCGCAAAGCGCGTCCTTTTGCTTGTGACGCCCATAAGCAAACAGCATAGGTATAGCCGTGTTGATCATCAGCAGGTTCAATGATCCATAAGCTAGATGTTTCTCATTCCTGCTACTGGTAGAACCAAAGGTATAATGTGTCTCCCAATAAGGTGTTACTTGCGATGAAAACAGGGCTTTCAGCTCTTCTATGGTCTCACACTCCACAAGTTGGCTGAGTCCAGCCTTCTGCTGGTAATAAAGGTTGGCCAATTGCGAAATGCGAATATGGGGAAAGTTCTGTGGGCGAAGCCTCAGAAACCGCCAGAGTTTATAATCCATCGGTCTCATCGAGAATTTGTGGGCCAGGTAGAGGTATTCATTGCGCAGTTTAGCGAAATAGCCTTCGTTCAGCGCATCCTTCTGATAATACTCTGGTATGGTGTCAAGTTCCAGCAGTCCGGCTTGCCCCATGAAGATAGCCTCTATCTGAAAGAGGTTGTCGCGATGATGAGCAACAGCATCCAAAGGCAGGTTTTGCGCCCAACATTCGAAGGCATCGTTATTAATACCAAACCCATAGTTACGAGCCAGCGTCATGAAGTAAGCATTCTCCCACGAGCCATTACACTGTTCCACCCGTTTGCGGATGGCCTCTGTCTTCTGTTCCAGCCGTTCCGTCTGCAGGGAAGCCATCCAGGAATGAACAGTCAGCCTTTCCAAATCAGGTATAACCTTATAACAAGGGGGATAGCTGTCTGTCCGCTGCAATTCATCGTAGTGTTCCCTCACCTTATCAGGCACGTCGAGCTGCATCTGACGGATAAATTCCCCATTAGTATTCATCACTTCAGCGTCAAGAGCCTCTGCCACATGCAGTATCACGTTGTTATAGCTGGTGTCCTTATCATGACCATGCAGATACCAGTCGCTCGACTTGTCGTGTATCTCCACGTTACCCACCCA
>Ga0265298_10003826_pt1 | contig 19629 bp, 13 predicted proteins | sample AusTroGonzalo_MG_3_FD_193486 | JGI IMG/M metagenome (GOLD analysis project Ga0265298, IMG submission 193486) | Bovine rumen microbial communities from tropical cattle in Woodstock, Queensland, Australia - Gonzalo_01 | ecosystem: Host-associated > Mammals > Digestive system > Stomach > Rumen ... | reverse complement strand
TGCAGTCTCGCCGCCAAATACCATGAGGTGCTGGAGATACTGCGTGCGCAGGCATCCTTTACCATCGACACCCTCCATGTAATCGGAGGCGGATCGGCGAACGACACCATGAGCCGCCTTACCGCCGCCGCGACAGGAGTCAAGGTGGTTGCGGGCCCCACAGAGGCGACCGCCATCGGCAACCTGATGATGCAGGCGAAAGCCGCCGGCATAGTGCGCGACCGCTGGGCCATGCGCGAAATTATATCCAAGGAATTCAAAGTCAAAACATTCTAAAATATGAAAGAAGCAAACATCCTGAGCGCCTATGCTTATGCGAAAGAGCGCTATGCCGCCCTCGGTGTAGATACCGACAAGGCGATTGCAGAACTTGAGAAGCAGCAGATATCCCTGCACTGCTGGCAGACGGACGACGTTTCCGGATTCGAGAACGACGGATCGCTGACCGGAGGCATCCAGGCCACGGGAAACTATCCCGGCCGTGCCCGCAACATCGACGAAGTTCGTGCAGACCTCGAATTCGTAAAGACTCTGCTCGCCGGCAACCACCGCGTGAATCTCCATGAGATTTACGGAGATTTCGGCGGAAAGTTCGTAGACCGCGACCAGGTGGGTGTAGAGCAGTTCCAGAGCTGGATCGACTGGGCCAAGGCCAACAATTTCAAGTTGGACTTCAACTCCACGTCATTCTCCCACCCGAAGAGCGGAGACCTCTCCCTCGCCAATCCCGACAAGGGAATCCGCGATTTCTGGGTTGAGCACACCAAGCGCTGCCGCCGCATCGCGGACGCCATGGGCAAGGCCCAGAACGACCCCTGCATCATGAACATATGGGTGCACGACGGCCAGAAGGACTACACCGTAAACCGCAAAAAGTATCGCGAAATCCTCGCCGCTTCGCTGGATGAAATCCTGAAGGAGAAACTCCCTGGAATGAAGAGCTGCGTTGAGGCCAAATTGTTCGGTATCGGACTGGAGAGTTATACGGTAGGTTCCATGGACTTCTACGAAGGATACTGCGCAACCCGGAACGTTATCTATACTCTCGACACCGGCCACTACGAGCCCACCGAGAATGTTGCCGACAAGGTCAGCTCCCTGCTGCTCTATGTGCCTGAACTGATGCTCCACGTGAGCCGTCCCGTCCGCTGGGATTCAGACCACGTGACCATCATGAACGACATGACGCTCGAGTTCTTCAAGGAACTGGTCCGTTCCGAAGCGTTGCACCGCGCCCATGTAGGCCTTGACTATTTTGACGCCTCCATCAACCGCATCGGTGCCTACATCATCGGCACCCGTGCCACGCAGAAGTGCATACTGAGCGCCCTGCTCGAACCCCTTGCGAAACTTCGCGAACTTGAGGCGGAAGGCAAAGGCTTCCAGAAGCTGGCCCTGCTCGAAGAGGCCAAGACCCTGCCATTCGGCGCAGTGTTCGATTACTTCAACTTCAAGAACGGCGTTCCCGTCGGGGAAGAATTCATCCCGATTATCGAAAAATACGAACGCGAGGTTACCTCGAAGCGCTAGAAAGAATGGCGGCCTGACCGGGCCGCCATTTTTATTCTATTTCGTTTCGGGTCGGTATAGAATTCTGGGCTCCGGGCCGCGTGACCGTAATGGCGGATGCCTTTGTAGCGAATTTGGCGGCCTCTGTAAGGGTGAGCCCTTCAGAAAGGCCTACGCAGAGGGCACCGCAGAAAGTGTCTCCGGCAGCCGTAGCGTCCACCGCCTTCACCTTGATTGAAGGAATCATCTCGGCCCTGCCGTCCTTGAACACAAGAGAACCCTTGCTTCCGAGGGTGACTACGAAATCCTGGACGCCGTAACCGCGAAGGACTTCCACTGCATCTTCGAGGCTTTTCTCGTCTTCCACTTTGTGCCCGCTCATAAACGAAGTTTCCGTCTGGTTGGGGGTCATTAGGGAGATGTATTTGAACAGTTCTTTTGGCAGTTCGCGTGCCGGTGCGGGATTGAGGATGACGTACACGCCTGCCTCATGGGCGATTTTCGCCGCACGCATCACGGATTCCACCGGAACTTCCAGCTGCAGGATGAGGAATCCCGCCGAACGTATGACGTCCGCCACGCTGTCGATGTCTTCAGGGGTGATGTCTCCATTGGCCCCAGAGGCAACCGAGATGCAGTTTTCTCCGCTTTCGTCCACCAGGATGAGTGCGGTGCCTGAAGCCTTGTCGGAACGCATCGCATGGGAGATGTCTATGCCTTCTTTCTCATAGCCCGCGAGGGCGTTGTCGCCGAAGATGTCGCGCCCTACCTTGCATATGAATTCCACATTGCCACCGAGGCGTTTCGCGGCCACGGCCTGGTTTGCGCCCTTTCCGCCGGGACCCATGTAAAAAACGCCGCCCGTTACGGTTTCACCCGGCACAGGAAGCCGGTCGCCCTTGATTGTCATATCGGTATTGCTGCTGCCGATAACGAGGATTTTGCTGTTCATAAGCTTATTTTGATTATCAGTTTCAGTTAATTGCGCTCTAAAGTTAAGAATTCTTGCGCAAATATTGATTATATTTGTATCCACTATGCGAACACTTTTCCTCACCAATACCCTCACACGCAGCAAGGAAGTCTTCAAGCCCGTGAATCCCGGGCATGTCGGGATGTATGTCTGCGGCCCTACCGTTTACGGTGACGCCCACCTCGGCCATGCCCGTCCCGGCGTGACCTACGACGTGCTTTTCAAACTCCTGCGCCATCTCGGATACAAGGTGCGCTACGTGCGCAACATAACCGACGTGGGTCATTTGGAGCATGATGCCGACGAGGGAGAGGACAAGATCGCGAAGAAGGCCCGTCTGGAGCAGCTTGAGCCCATGGAGGTGGTGCAGGCATACACCCTGCGCTACCATGAAGCCATGCGCAAGCTTAACGTGGCCCCTCCGTCCATCGAACCCAGAGCTTCCGGCCACATAGTCGAGCAGATAGAGGCGGTGAAGAAGATTCTGGATGCCGGATTCGCATACATCAGTAACGGCAGCGTCTATTTCGACGTGGCCAAATACAACGAAAAATTCCACTATGGAGTGCTTTCCGGACGCAATCTCGACGATACCCTCGAGGGCACCCGCAGCCTTGACGGGCAGGGAGACAAGCGCGCTCCCTTCGATTTCGCCCTTTGGAAGAAAGCTGAACCCGAGCATATCATGCACTGGCCGTCCCCCTGGAGCGAAGGCTTCCCCGGATGGCACTTGGAGTGCTCGGTGATGGGGGAGAAATACCTCGGAGAGGAGTTCGACATCCATGGCGGCGGCATGGACCTTATGTTCCCGCACCATGAGTGCGAAATTGCCCAGAACGTGGCTTCCCGCGGTACCCAGGGCGTGCATTACTGGGTTCACAACAACATGATAACCATCAACGGGCAGAAGATGGGAAAGAGCCTCGGCAACTTCATAACCCTGCCGCAGCTCTTCGCCGGCGACCATCCCAAACTGGACCGCGCCTACAGCCCGATGACCATACGCTTCTTTATCCTTCAGGCCCACTACCGCGGTACGCTGGACTTCAGCAACGAAGCTCTTCAGGCTTCCGAAAAGGCATACAGGAAGGTGATGGCTGCGGCAAAGGACCTTTATGCCATGGCAGGCAGACATGCTCCGAATCTCTCTTATGGAGAGCTTTCGGATGCCGTTGCTCCCGACACCTGCCCGGCGGTCCTGCCGGAAGTGAAGGCGGTGTTCGAGGGGGTTTACGATGCCCTCTGCGACGATATGAATACCCCTGTCGCCCTCAGCCATATATTTGATGCCGTGCGAATCATCAATTCCGCAAAGGCGGGACAGATAAAGCTCGCTTCAGGAGATGTCGATACGCTGGTGCAGATTTTCGACGACATAGTTTTCGGAGTGCTCGGACTTTGCGACGAAGAGGCCGCGGAGGCGGGTTCCGGCAAGGTCGTGAGCGGCCTGATGGACATGGTGCTTGCGGAACGTGCAAGGGCCAAGGCCAATAAGGACTGGGCGACCTCCGATGCCATCCGGGATGCGCTGAAGGCACTCGGCATCACCGTCAAGGATACTAAGGACGGTGTTGAATGGTCGATTGAATAATCCCTTCCGCACAGGGCAAAAGGCCTGGTACTGGCATTTCCCTGTCAAAACATTATAGAATGAAACTGATAAGTTGGAACGTTAACGGCCTGAGGGCCGTGGCAGGCAAGGGATTCGCGGATATCTTCGTGGACCTTGACGCGGATTTCTTCTGTATTCAGGAGACAAAACTCCAGGCAGGCCAGATAGATATGGAATTTCCGGGCTATACCTCATACTGGGATTATGCCGACAAGAAGGGCTATTCCGGAACTGCGATATGGACCAGGCATCAGCCGCTGGGTGTGTCTTACGGTCTGGGCGAAGACGAGCACGACCATGAAGGCCGCGCCGTTACCCTGGAAATGGAGGACTTCTATCTCGTGAATGTCTATGTCCCCAATTCACAGGACGGCCTGCGCCGCCTGGATTACCGCATGCGCTGGGAGGATTCCTTCCGCGCTTATGTGTCGGGACTGGCAGCGAAGAAAGGCGTAATCATATGCGGCGACATGAACGTGGCGCACGAGGAGATTGACCTTAAGAATCCCGATACCAACCACTTCAATGCCGGTTTTTCCGATGAGGAGCGTGGCAAAATGACGGACCTTCTCGGTGCCGGATTCCTTGATACATGGCGTTCGCAGCATGCCGGTGAGGCAAAGTATTCCTGGTGGAGTTACCGGATGGCCGCGCGCGAAAGGAACGTCGGCTGGCGCATCGATTATTTCCTGGTTTCCGAATCACTCGCTCCGCGCATAGTCTCTACCGACATCCACAACGACATTTTCGGTTCCGACCACTGCCCGGTAGAACTGGTCCTCGCATAGTACTGCTGCCGGTGTCCGAAACTAACGGACACCGGCAGCAAAAACCCTATAAAAATGCTCCCGGTGTCCCGAAAAATCGGACACCGGGAGCAGTGGTTTACTGTCGATGGCTCCTACAGATCCATCAACTGATCCTGAACGGCTTCATCCTTGCGGCCCACCACGATATCCTGGTAGTCGGCAAGGCCGGTACCGGCGGGGATGAGGTGTCCGCAGATGACGTTCTCCTTGAGGCCCTCGAGGTGGTCTATACGGCCGCGGATTGCGGCTTCGCTGAGCACCTTGGTGGTCTCCTGGAAGGAGGCTGCAGAAATGAAGCTGTTGGTGCGGAGAGCTGCGCGGGTGATACCCTGGAGCATAAGGCGTGCGGTTGCGGGTTCCGCCGGACGGACGGTCATGGTCTTGCGGCCCTGACGTTCGAGCGACGCGTTCTCGCTGCGCATGTCGCGTGCACTGAGCAGGTCGCCCATGGCATAGCGCTCGCTGTCACCGGGTTCCAGAACAATGAACTTGCCGTAGATGGAGTCGTTCACATCCATGAAGCGGCTCTTGTCCACAAGTTCTTCCTGGAGGAATTCGGTGTCTCCGGGATTGGTTATTTCCACCTTGCGCATCATCTGGCGCACTATGATCTCGAAATGCTTGTCGTTGATCTTCACGCCCTGCAGGCGGTAAACTGCCTGAACCTCGTTCACGATATACTCCTGCGCCTTGACGGGGCCGAGGATATTGAGAATGTCGGTAGGGGATACGCCGCCGTCGGACAGAGGAGTACCGGCTTTCACGTAGTCGTTCTCCTGGACAAGAATCTGCTTGGTCAGAGGGACGAGATAGTGCTTCTCGATACCGCTCTTGTTCTTGACCACGATCTCGCGGTTTCCGCGCTTCACCTTGCCCATGATGACCTCTCCGTTGATTTCGGAAAGGATCGCGGGGTTGGAAGGATTGCGGGCCTCGAAGAGTTCGGTGACGCGGGGCAGACCGCCCGTAATGTCGGAAGCCTTGCCGATGGCGCGCGGGATCTTGATGATGATGTCGCCGACCTTAACGTCGGTTCCGTTCTCAACAGTCACGTGCGCACCTACGGGAAGGTTGTACTGACGAAGCGTCTCTCCCTTGCCGTCAAGGATCACGAGGGTAGGGTTCTTTGTCTTGTCCTTGCTCTCGATGATGACCTTGTCGGTGCTCATGCTGAACTCGTCGGCGTTGTCCTTGCGGAAGGTTACGCCTTCGATCATGCTCTCGAACGCTGCCTTACCCGCTGTTTCCACGAGGGTAACGGCATTGTAGGGATCCCATTCGCAGATGCGGTCGCCCTTGCGTACTTTATCGCCCTCCTTCTTGTAAAGGATGGCTCCGTAAGGTATGTCGTACTGTGAATAGGCGTATCCCGTATTCTCGTCGACGATGCGGAGTTCTGCCATACGGCTTACCACTACCGTTTCGGAAGTGCCGTCGTCGCTCACGCGCTCGATGGTACGGAGTTCCTCGAACTGGAGGCGTCCTTCGTACTTGGAATCGATGGATGAGTCGACCACGGAACCGCCGGCGGTACCACCTACGTGGAAGGTACGGAGCGTCAGCTGGGTACCCGGTTCGCCGATGGACTGCGCCGCGATGACACCCACGACTTCGCCTTTCTCAACCATGCGGCTGGTGGCGAGGTTGCGTCCGTAGCACTTCGCGCAGACGCCGCGGCGGCTCTCACAGGTGAGAACGCTGCGGATTTCGACCTGCTCTATGGGGAGCGTGTCGATGAGTTCTGCCTGGGCCTCGCGGATTTCTTCTCCTGCATGCAGGATGAGTTCTCCGGTGAGGGGATTGAAGATGTCATGGACAGTGGTGCGTCCCAGGATCCTTTCTCCGAGGGACTCGACGATTTCGTCCTTGTTCTTGATGGCGGTTGCGATGAGGCCGCGGAGGGTCCCGCAGTCCTCTTCGGTGATGATCACGTCATGCGAAACGTCCACAAGACGCCTGGTGAGGTAACCTGCATCGGCGGTCTTGAGGGCGGTATCTGCCAAACCTTTGCGGGCACCGTGCGTGGAAATGAAGTATTCCAGCACCGTCATGCCCTCCTTAAGGTTGGAGATAATAGGGTTCTCGATAATCTCTGCCCCTGCAGCGCCGGACTTCTGCGGCTTGGCCATAAGGCCGCGCATGCCGCAGAGCTGCTTGATCTGCTGGGTTGAACCACGGGCACCGGAGTCGAGCATCATGAAAACGGGGTTGAAGCCCTGCTGGTCTGCAGAAATCTGCTTTGTCACGATGCCGGTAAGTCTGTTGTCGATGCCGGTCCAGAGGTCGATCACCTTGTTGTAACGCTCGTTGTTGGTGATGAAGCCCATCGCGTAGTTGTTCTTGATATCGCCGACCTGTTTGTAGCCTTCGTCGATCAGCTTGTCCTTCTCCACGGGTATGATGACATCTCCGAGGTTGAAGGATATGCCGGCGCGGAAGGCCTGGTCATAACCGAGGTTCTTGATATCGTCGAGGAACTTCGCGGTGCGGGTGACACCGGTGTTCTTGATAACGAGCGTAATGATGTTGCGAAGGGCCTTCTTTCCGAGAACTTCGTTCACGTAAGGAACCTCTTCGGGAACATACTGGTTCACGATGATGCGCCCTGCGGTGGTCTTGATGATCTGCGTTCCCTTCGAAGCGTCCATCTTGTCGACAGGGACGCGGACATTGATTTCCGCATGCATGTCTATCACCTTTTCATTGTAGGCGATGATGACTTCTTCGGGTCCGTAGAAAGTCAGGCCTTCTCCCTTTGCGCCGGGACGTACCTTCGTGATGTAGTAAAGTCCGAGCACCATATCCTGCGAAGGAACGGTGATAGGAGCCCCGTTGGCGGGGTTGAGGATGTTGTGGCTTCCGAGCATCAGCAGCTGCGCCTCCATGATAGCGGCGTTGCCGAGAGGGAGGTGGACAGCCATCTGGTCGCCGTCGAAGTCGGCGTTGAATGCCGTACATGCGAGCGGGTGCAGCTGGATGGCCTTTCCTTCAATCATCCTGGGCTGGAAAGCCTGGATACCGAGCCTGTGGAGGGTAGGTGCGCGGTTGAGCAGCACCGGATGCCCCTTCATCACATTCTCGAGGATGTCCCATACGACTGCGTCCTTGCGGTCTACGATCTTCTTCGCGCTCTTCACGGTCTTCACTATGCCGCGCTCGATGAGCTTGCGGATAATGAACGGCTTGTAGAGCTCCGCCGCCATGAACTTGGGAAGTCCGCATTCATGCATATTGAGCTCGGGGCCGACCACGATAACCGAACGTGCCGAGTAGTCGACGCGCTTTCCGAGGAGGTTCTGGCGGAAGCGTCCCTGCTTTCCCTTGAGGGAATCGGAGAGGCTCTTCAGCGCGCGGTTGCTTTCGCTCTTTACCGCAGAACTCTTCTTGGAGTTGTCGAAGAGGCTGTCGACGGCTTCCTGGAGCATGCGCTTCTCGTTGCGGAGAATCACTTCGGGAGCCTTGATCTCGATGAGCTTCTTGAGACGGTTGTTGCGGATAATCACGCGACGGTAGAGGTCGTTGATATCCGAGGTGGCGAAGCGGCCGCCGTCGAGGGGGACGAGGGGACGGAGATCCGGAGGTATGACCGGAATGACCTTCATAATCATCCACTCGGGACGGTTGACGCGCTTGCTCTCCTGGAACCATTTCACCACCTGGAGACGCTTCAGGATTTCGGTCTTGCGCTGCTGGGATGTCTCCACGCGCATCTTCTGGCGGAGTTCATAGCAGAGCTGCTCGGGGTCGATCTCCTTCAGGAGGTCGTAGATACCCTCGGCACCCATCTTGGCCACGAACTTGTCGGGATCGGAATCGGGAAGGTTCTCGTTGCCGGGGAGTTTCGCGAGCACGTCGAGGTATTCCTCCTCGGTGAGGAGTTCGTACTTCGGAACATCGCTTGCACCCTGGCGGGTGACTATGTATTTCTCATAGTAGATGACCGCTTCGAGCTTCTTTGAAGGAAGACCGAGCACCGCGGAAATCTTGTTGGGAGCGCTCTTGAAGTACCAGATGTGTGCCACCGGAACGGTCAGGGTGATGTGCCCCATCCTCTCGCGGCGCACCTTCTTTTCGGTGACCTCGACTCCGCAGCGGTCGCAGACGATGCCGCGGTAGCGTATCCTCTTGTATTTTCCGCAATAGCACTCGTAGTCCTTGGTGGGGCCGAATATCTTCTCGCAGAAGAGGCCGTCACGCTCGGGCTTGTAAGTCCTGTAGTTGACGGTTTCCGGCTTCAGGACCTCGCCGCAGCTCCTTTCGATGATATCTTCGGGAGACGCCAGCGAAATGCTGATAGTCTGGAAGTTGCTCTTTACCTTGTTTTCCTTGTTATTGAAATTAGGCATATTCTTTCTCGTTTACCGTTAACACTATTCCAATGTAACCTTGAGGCCGAGACCCCTGAGTTCGTGCAGGAGCACGTTGAGGGATTCGGGGATTCCTGCAGGCGGCATCGGGTCACCCTTGACGATGGCCTCGTATGTCTTGCTCCTGCCGGTTACATCATCGGACTTCACTGTAAGAATTTCCTGGAGGACATTGGCTGCGCCGAATGCCTCGAGAGCCCAGACCTCCATTTCTCCGAAGCGCTGGCCGCCGAACTGGGCCTTGCCTCCGAGAGGCTGCTGGGTGATGAGGGAATAGGGACCTATCGAACGTGCGTGCATCTTGTCGTCAACCATATGACCGAGTTTGATCATATAGATGACGCCGACGGTCGCGGGCTGGTCGAACCAGTCGCCGGTGCCGCCGTCGCGCAGCATCGTCTTGCCATAGCGCGGCACTCCGGCCTTGTCGGTCCAGGCAGCGATTTCCTCGTTGCTAGCACCGTCGAAGATAGGAGTGCTGAATTTCACGCCCAGACGCCATCCGGCCCATCCGAGAACAGTCTCGTAAATCTGGCCGAGGTTCATACGTGAAGGCACGCCCAGAGGGTTGAGAACGATATCGACAGGTGTTCCGTCCTGGAGGAAAGGCATATCTTCGCGACGTACAATCTTCGCGACGATACCCTTGTTTCCGTGACGGCCCGCCATCTTGTCGCCGACCGTAATCTTGCGCTTCTTGGCAACATACACCTTCGCGATCTGCATGACTCCGTTGGGGAGGTTGTCGCCGACCTTGATCTGGTCGGTTTCCCTCTTGAATACGGCAGCCTCGTTCTTCGCGGCGATGCAGTAGTTGTTGATGAGGTCGCGGATCAGGGCGTTGGTGTCCTTCTCGTTGGTCCATTTGCCGGAATTGATATTCTCATATTCGATGTTGGCAAGGGTTTCCGCGGTGAAGGACTTGTCCTTCGCAACCACCTCGACTCCGAAGATGTCGAAAACGCCTGCGCTCTTCTTGCCCTTGGTCAGGACTGCGAGCTTGGAGAGGAATTCGGTGCGGAGTTTCTCGGACTTTGCCTTGAATTCCGCCTCGCGGATCTCCAGGCGGGCTTTCTGGTCGAGTTTGGCCGCGCTCTTCTTGCTGCCGTCCTTCGTGAGTTTGGCATAGAGTGCGGTCTTGACCACGGTGCCGCTGAGTGAAGGATTCGCCTTGAGGGAGGCGTCCTTGACGTCGCCGGCCTTGTCGCCGAAGATGGCCTTGAGGAGTTTCTCTTCCGGGGAAGGATCGCTCTCGCCCTTCGGGGTAATCTTGCCGACCATGATGTCGCCGGGTTCGATGTGCGCTCCGATGCGGACGATGCCGTTCTTGTCGAGATCCTTGGTGGCATCCTCGCTGACGTTGGGGATATCGGAGGTGAGTTCCTCCATTCCACGCTTGGTGTCGCGGACCTCGGTGAGGTACTCGTCAACATGTATGGATGTGAGGATATCCCACTTCACCATCTCTTCGGAAAGCACGATTGCATCCTCGTAGTTGTATCCCTTCCATGGCATGAAGGCCACTTTCAGGTTGCGTCCCAGAGCGAGCTCTCCGTTCTGGCTGGCATAACCTTCGGTGAGCACCTGCCCCTTCTCCACCTTGTCGCCCTTGCGGACTACGGGGATGAGGTTTACGGTAGTGCTCTGGTTGGTCCTGCGGTAGTTGGGGAGCTTGTAAACGGTCTCTTCGGGCTGGAAGCTCACGAAGTTCTCGTCTTCCGTACGCGCATATTTGATATGGATTTCATTTGCGTCGACATAGGTCACCTCGCCCTTGCGTTCGGCAATGAACTGGGTGCGGGAGTCGATGCAGACCCTTTCTTCAAGGCCGGTACCCACGATGGGGGACTCGGGCTTGAGGAGGGGAACCGCCTGGCGCATCATGTTCGCGCCCATGAGGGCACGGTGAGCGTCGTCGTGCTCGAGGAAAGGAATCAGGGATGCAGCCACGGAAGCCATCTGGTTCGGAGCCACGTCCATGTAATTCACCTCGTTTTTGGTAACGACAGGGAAATCGGCCTCGAGACGGCACTGGATGCGGTCTTCAAGGATGTTCCCGTCATCGTCCATGCGCACGTTGGCAAGGGATACGTATTTGCCCTCTTCGTCTTCCGCAGTCATGTAATGGCAGCCGGCTGCACTGAGGTCCACCTTTCCTTCCTTGACGTCACGGTAAGGCGTTTCGATGAAGCCGAGGCTGTCGATGCGGGCATAGACGCAGAGGCTCGAGATAAGACCGATGTTCGGTCCTTCAGGAGACTCGATAGGGCAGAGGCGTCCGTAATGGGTGTAGTGGACGTCGCGGACCTCGAATCCTGCGCGGTCGCGGGAGAGACCTCCCGGGCCGAGTGCGCTCAGACGCCTCTTGTGCGTGATTTCCGCCAGAGGGTTGGTCTGGTCCATGAACTGGCTCAGCTGGCTCGTTCCGAAGAATGAGTTGATGACCGAGGACAGGCTCTTGGAATTGATGAGGTCGGAAGGAGTGAACGATTCGCTGTCGCGGACGTTCATCCTTTCACGTATGGTGCGGGCCATCCTGTTGAGGCCGACGCTGAACTGGTTGGCGAGCTGTTCGCCGACGGTACGTACGCGACGGTTGCTCAGGTGGTCGATGTCGTCCACCGTGGCCTTGCCGTTGATGAGGCGGATGAGATATTTCACTATCTCGATGAAATCCTCTTTGGTGAGGACGCGCAGGTTCTCGTCGGTGGTGAGGCCGAGCTTGCGGTTTAGGCGGAAGCGGCCCACATTGCCGAGATCGTAGCGCTTTTCGCTGAAGAAGAGCTTGTCGATAACGTCGCGGGCGGTGTTCTCATCCGGCGGTTCGCTGTTGCGGAGCTGCTTGTAGATGTGGTTGACTGCCTCGATTTCGGTGTTCGTCGGGTCTTTCTGCAGCGTATTGAAGATAATTGCGTATTCACTGGTGCTGGCTTCGTCCTTCTGGAGGAGTATGCTCTTCACGTCAGTGTCGAGAATGGCAGCGATGGTCTCCTCGTCGAGGACGGCATCCCTCTCTACGATGGGCTGCGTGCGTTCGATGGGGATGACCTCGCCGGTATCCTCGTCTTCAAAGTCTTCTGTCCACGTCTTGAGTACCTTGGCTGCGAGTTTGCGGCCTTCGTTGGCCTTGAGGGACTTCTTGTCCACCGGAATCTCGTCGGCAAGGTTGAATATGTCGATTATGTCCTTGTCGGAGTTGAATCCTATGGCCCTGAGCAGCGTGGTGACGGGGAGTTTCTTTTTACGGTCGATGTAAGCGTACATCACGTTGTTGATGTCGCTTGCGAACTCTATCCAGGAGCCCTTGATGGGAATGATTCGTGCCGAATAGAGTTTGGTTCCGTTGGCGTGCATGGTCTGGTCGAAGAACACGCCCGGGGACCTGTGCAGCTGCGAAACGATGATGCGTTCCGAGCCGTTGATTACGAATGTGCCTCCCGGAGTCATGTAGGGAATGTCGCCCAGGTACACGTCCTGCACCTTGGTGTCGAAATCCTCATGCTCCATGTCGGTGCACGAAAGGCGGAGTTTTGCCTTCAGAGGAACACTGTAGGACAGTCCTCTCTCAAGACATTCCTCGATCGAATACTGAGGCGGATCGACAAAGTAGTCGATGAACTCCAGCTTGTAGCTGTTCCTCATGTCTTCGATGGGGAATATTTCCTGGAAAACCTGATACAGGCCTTCGTTCTTCCTGTTTTCAGGCGTGGTCTCAAGCTGAAGGAAATCCTTGAAGGACTTCAGCTGAACCTCAAGCAGATCGGGATATTCCAGTATTTTGGAGCTTGCGAAATTGATTCGCTTCGGTTGGGTCTTTTTTGACATAAATCTGCCTTAAAGGAAATAAATAATTTTTATACGGAAAAAAGGTTTAGAGCCAATTTTCCCGGCTCTAAACCTGTTTTGTCCCGTTCGGACGGGGAGGGAGATTTACTTAATCTCAACCTCGGCGCCGGCTTCCTCGAGGGTAGCCTTGAGCTGCTCGGCTTCTGCCTTGGAGACCTTCTCCTTGACTGCCTTGGGGGCTCCGTCAACGAGATCCTTGGCTTCCTTAAGTCCGAGACCAAGGGCTTCCTTGACGACCTTGATCACCTGGAGCTTGGCCTGTCCTGCGCTGGTGAGGACAACGTCGAACTCAGTCTGCTCTGCGGGAGCGGCCTCGGCGGCTGCTGCAGGGCCGGCTACTGCAACGGCTGCAGCTGCGGGCTCGATACCATATTCTTCCTTGAGGACCTTAGCAAGTTCCTGAACGTCTTTAACAGTCAAGTTTACCAACTCTTCTGCAAGTGCTTTTACGTCTGCCATAATTGTTTGATTTTTAAATTGTTATTATTGTTTTTACTGATTTTATCTTTCTTCGAGGGTCTTGACTACGCCTGCGATGGTCTGGCCGCCGCTCTGGAGAGCGCCGAGTACACGCTGCATCGGGCTCTGGAGCAGTGCGATGATATCGCCGAGGAGTTCTTCCTTGCTCTTGATTGTGGCAAGTTCTTCAAGTCTGTCAGCGCCTACGAATGCGCATTCCTGTACATAAGCTCCCTTGAGAGCGGGCTTGTCGCCCTTCTTCTGCCACTCTTTGATGAGTTTCGCAGGAGCGTTTGCGGAAGCGGTGTACATGATGGCGGTGTTACCCTTGAGAGTGTCGGTGAGGGATTCGAGCTCGGCATTGCCGGAAGCCTTGAGGACGTGGGTGAAGAGGGTATTCTTCACGACGCTCAGTTTGATTCCCTTCTCGAAGCACTCGCGGCGGAGTTTGGAGGTCTGTCCGGCGTTCAGCCCGGCGATATCCGTGATGTAGAAATTGGGATATGCCTTCAGTTCTTCCGAGATAGTCTCGATAATCTGATTTTTAAGTTCTTTCTTCATAATACCCAATTTTTACTCGGCACCGTTGAGGAATGCCTTGAGATCAACCTTGACGCCGGGGCTCATCGTAGTGGCGAGAGCGCAGCTCTTCATATAAGTACCCTTGAGGGCCTGGGGTTTCAGCTTGGAGATTGCGTTCAGCACCTCTGCAGCATTCTGGTAAATCTGCTCGGGAGTGAAGGAAACCTTGCCGATTCCCGTGTGTACGATACCGGTCTTGTCGACCTTGAAATCGATCTTGCCGCCCTTAACATCCTTCACTGCGTTGCCGATTTCCATCGTAACAGTGCCGGTCTTGGGGTTGGGCATGAGGCCGCGGGGGCCGAGGATCTTACCGAGGGCACCGACCTTCGCCATGACGGAAGGGGTGCAGACGATAACGTCTATATCGGTCCAGCCGCCCTTGATCTTCTCGATGTATTCGTCGAGACCTGCATAGTCGGCGCCTGCCGCCTTTGCCTCTTCCTCCTTGTCGGGGGTGCAGAGGGCGAGCACGCGGACGACCTTGCCCGTTCCGTGAGGAAGGGTGACGACGCCACGAATCATCTGGTTGGCCTTGCGGGGGTCAACTCCGAGATTCACGGAGATTTCCACGGTCGCGTCGAACTTGGTGTAAGTGATATCCTTCAATAAGGCGCACGCCTGTGCGAGGGGATAAACCTGGGTGTGGTCATACTTGGCCAGAACCGCTTTCTGATTTTTTGTAGCCTTACTCATAGCGCGTGATTATTAAAGGTCCTTGGGGAATTCACCGGTCACGGTGATACCCATACTTCTAGCTGTGCCTGCAACCATCTTCATTGCCGAAGCGAGTGTGAAGCAGTTGAGGTCCGGCATCTTTCCTTCCGCGATTGCCTTTACCTGGTCCCAGGTGACGGATGCAACCTTCTTGCGGTTGGGTTCGCCCGAAGCCTTGCTGATCTTGGCAGCTTCTTTGAGCGAAACGGCCACAGGGGGCTGCTTAACCTCGAAAGTGAAGGATTTGTCGGAATAGACTGTGATAACTACAGGGAGGACTTTGCCTGCCTGAGCCTGCGTGGCTGCGTTGAAAGCCTTGCAGAAGTCCATAATGTTCAAGCCTTTGGAACCGAGGGCCGGTCCCACCGGGGGCGCAGGATTGGCTGCTCCGCCCTTGATCTGGAGCTTGATAAATCCGGTAACTTCTTTTGCCATTGTTTACTTGTTATTCTTTAGTTACTTGTGTAAAGCTGAGTTCGAGCTGAGTCTTGCGGCCGAAGATGACCACTATAACCTTGACCTTGCTCCTGTCTTCGATGATTTCATCGACCGTGCCGCTGAAGCCGCTGAACGGTCCGTCGGTAATCTTTACGGATTCACCGATTTCGTAGTTCACAACGGTTTCCGCTGCGTTGTCGACGTTGTCATCCTGGACACCGAGTATCCTCTGTGCCTCTTCCTCACGGATGGGCACGGGAATCCTTTCCACCTGACTGTTGCTGACCGTCCGTTTTTCCGTAAGGAAGCCGGACATTCCGGGGACGAGGTTGCGGATGATGTTCTCGAGTACGGGCGAGAGCGTGGCCTGAATAAGCACATAGCCGGGGAAGAGCAGTTTGTCGACCGCCTTCCTCTTTCCGTTCTTGGTTACTATTTCTTTCTTGACCGGGACCAGGACCTGGCCCACCTGATCAGAAATGCCGCTTCTCTCGATTTCCTTCTCGAGGTACTCCTTAGCCTTGCGTTCCTTTCCGCCGGCGGCCCGCAGTACATACCATTTCATTTCAGCCATTTCTGCGCAAAAATTACAGGGTGTACACGAGCTGCATCAGATGCTGGAAAGCGTAGTCGATCACGAAGAGCATCAGCGCGAGAATGACGGTGGCTACCATGACCAGAAGTGCAGAACTCTGCAGTTTGGGCCACGTGGGCCACGTGGTCTTCTTTACGAGCTCCACATAGCAATCTTTCAAGTTGTTGATTAACTTTCTCATCTTTACATTTAATTGATCCGGATAGTTGGAAGCGGAAAGTCCGGACCTTTTAAACTTTGTACCAAATCGTAACCTTTGATATTTGCAGGGGAAGCAGGAATCGAACCCACATTGACGGTTTTGGAGACCGCTGAATTACCATTATTCTATTCCCCTAAAAAGTGGGCGCCCCTGTAACGGGGAACCCACTTGTGTGTAAGAATCAGGATTAGTCAAGAATCTTGATAACCTGACCTGCGCCGACGGTACGGCCACCTTCGCGGATAGCGAAGCGGAGACCTTCGTTAAGGGCCACAGGGGTGATGAGCTGCACGTTGATTTCCACGTTGTCACCGGGCATCACCATCTCTACGCCTTCGGGGAGAGCGATCTCACCGGTAACGTCGAGGGTACGGATGAAGAACTGGGGACGATACTTGTTGTGGAAAGGAGTGTGGCGGCCACCTTCTTCCTTCTTAAGAACGTAAATCTGACCAAGGAAGTGGGTGTGAGGAGTGATGGAACCGGGTTTTGCGATAACTTCACCACGCTTCACCTCTTTCTTGTCGATACCGCGGAGGAGCAGACCTACATTGTCGCCTGCTTCGCCCTGATCGAGGAGCTTGCGGAACATTTCGACACCCGTTACGACGGTGGTCTTGGGCTTGTCGTTGAAACCGACGATTTCGGCAGGATCGTTCACGTGAACGGTACCACGCTCGATACGTCCGGTAACCACGGTGCCGCGGCCGGTGATGGAGAAGATATCCTCGATAGGCATGAGGAAAGGCTTCTCGTTCTCACGTACGGGGATAGGAATGTACTCGTCGACAGCAGCCATGAGTTCCATGACTTTCTCTTCCCACTCGGGTTCGCCGTTGAGGGCGCCGAGAGCTGAGCCGCGGATAACGGGGGCGTTGTCGCCGTCGAAATCATACTTGCTGAGAAGGTCGCGGACCTCCATTTCTACGAGGTCGAGCATTTCTTCGTCGTCAACAAGGTCGACCTTGTTGAGGAAAACCACCATCTTGGGAACGTTCACCTGCTTTGCAAGCAGAACGTGCTCGTTGGTCTGGGGCATGGGACCGTCGGTTGCAGCAACCACGAGGATTGCACCGTCCATCTGGGCTGCACCGGTAACCATGTTCTTGACGTAGTCGGCGTGGCCGGGGCAGTCAACGTGTGCATAGTGACGGCTCTCGGTCTCGTACTCTACGTGAGCGGTGTTGATGGTGATACCACGCTCTTTCTCTTCGGGAGCGTTGTCGATCTGGTCGAAGGTCTTGATTTTGCCTTCGTTACCCTTTACGCGGGCTGCGAGCACCTTGGTGATGGCAGCGGTAAGGGTGGTCTTGCCGTGGTCAACGTGGCCGATAGTACCGATGTTGACGTGCGGTTTGGTTCTTACGAATGTTTCTTTTGCCATAATATTATGAAATAAAAGTTGTCATAAAAAAAGAGCCGATGATGGGATTTGAACTCATGACCTCATCCTTACCAAGGATGCGCTCTACCCCTGAGCTACATCGGCTTTCTTTTGAGCGGGGTAGGAGAATCGAACTCCCATTTCCAGCTTGGAAGGCTGGCATAATAGCCATTATACGAACCCCGCTTTAGGAAGCTCTTTCCGCTTCCGCTCTTGGTGTGGGCAAGGATGGATTCGAACCACCGTAGGCATCGCCAGCAGATTTACAGTCTGCCCCATTTGACCGCTCTGGTACTTGCCCCTGTTGCGTCTGATGCAGCTTTTCAGCACCAGATTGAGCCGATGGGCGGATTCGAACCGTCGACCCCGAGATTACAAATCACGTGCTCTGGCCAGCTGAGCTACATCGGCAGTATTTCAAGCCTTTTCTACAAAAGGACTGCAAAGATACAGATTATTTGCGATTCTCCAAAAATTTTTCAATCTTTTTGAGCAGATTCTCTTCATCGAGCCCGCAGATGGTCCGCTGTTCGGCGGAGGAGGCGTGGCGTATGAATTCATCGGGGATGCCCGTCCCTTTGACGGAAGGAGCTCCGGGAATAGAAGCAAACACCTCCGAGACCGCTCCGTATAGGCCGCCCTTAAGGCACCCGTCTTCCAGGGTGATTACGTGTGAGTACTGCCCAGAAATCTTTGTAAGCATTTCAGCATCAAGGGGTTTTACGAACCTGAAGTAGTAAACTCCGACCTCGCCGTCGAATTTCTCCGCCACCTTCATCGCAAGTGAGGTTACGGGCCCCGTACATACCAGCGCTACGCTCTTTCCCGTGAGTAGCTCTTCGGCTTTGCCGAGCGGCAGAACTTCATAAGGGGATTCCTTCCAGCCGGCGCCTTCTCCGCATCCGCGCGGATACCTTATAATAAATGGGCCATGGTCGGTATTCAGTGCCGTGTACATCAACTGCTTCAACTCGGTTTCGTTGCGAGGTGCGCTGATGATCGTTTCCGGGATGCAGCGCATCGCCGCGAGGTCAAAGGCGCCGTTGTGCGTGGCTCCGTCTTCCCCGACGAGGCCCGCGCGGTCGAAACACAGAGTTACGGGGAGCTTCTGCAGGGCCACGTCGTGTACTATCTGGTCGAACGCCCTCTGGGCAAAGGAGGAATAGATGTTGCAGAACGGGCGCATTCCTCCTGCGGCAAGGCCTGCCGAGAATGTGACCGCATGCTCTTCTTCTATGCCTACGTCGTAAAACCTGTCCGGATATGCCGCCGCAAATTTGCTCATGCCGCAGCCGCTGGCCATTGCCGGGGTGATTCCGACTACGCGCCCATCCTTCTCCGCCAACTCGCAAAGCACCTGTCCGAATACGTCCTGATACCTGTCGGCGGGATATGGCCCGGAAAGGCGCTTGCCGGTCTCCGGATCGAACTTTCCGGGTGCGTGCCAGGTGTAGGGGTCCGCTTCCGAAGCCGGGAATCCCTTCCCTTTTATGGTATGGCAGTGAAGTACGCGTGGACCCTGAATCTTGCGGATTCTGCGTAAAGCGTTCACTACTGCGTAAATGTCGTTGCCGTCTATGGGACCGAAGTAGCGGAAGCCGAGAGCCTCGAAGAGGTCTCCTCCGGTCTTTTTGACCATCCAGGACTTGAGGCTTCTCCACCAGCGCTGGATGTATGCGCGGAATCCATGCTCTCCGAGGGCGTTCCAGACCTTGTTCTTCAAGGCGTTGTAACGCTGCGAGGTAGTGACTTTCAGTAGGTAATTGTGCAGTCCTCCGAGGTTGTGGTCTATGGAGATTTCGTTGTCGTTGAGAATGACCAGAAGGTCGGCATTGCCCGCCCCGGCATTGTTCAGGCCCTCGAATGCCATGCCTCCGGTGAGGGCTCCGTCGCCGATCAGGGCCACTACTTTTTCGTGACGTCCCTGCAGGCGTGCGGCTTCCGCAAGCCCCAGCGCAGCCGATACGGAGGTGGACGAGTGCCCGACTCCGAAGCAGTCGAAGGGACTTTCGTCGCGACGGGGGAATCCGCTGATGCCTCCGCTCTGGCGGAGCGTCCGGAATGCCTCCCTGCGGCCGGTGAGTATCTTGTGGGCATATGCCTGGTGTCCTACGTCGAAAACTATCTTGTCGGTGG
>Ga0265298_10003825_pt1 | contig 19631 bp, 16 predicted proteins | sample AusTroGonzalo_MG_3_FD_193486 | JGI IMG/M metagenome (GOLD analysis project Ga0265298, IMG submission 193486) | Bovine rumen microbial communities from tropical cattle in Woodstock, Queensland, Australia - Gonzalo_01 | ecosystem: Host-associated > Mammals > Digestive system > Stomach > Rumen ... | reverse complement strand
TTCTCGGTGTAGGCTGAGGCATATTTCAACTTCATCTTCTCGGCATCGCACTCTTCCATCTGAAGGGTGGCAATGTCCTTGGTGATATTGCTGCCTCCGAGGGGGATGACGGCCAGATGGCGCAGGATGTTCTTCGAGTAGACTGACACGGTAGTGGTGTCAGAGCCGATGTCGATAAGCGCACAGCCCGAACGGCGCTCTGCCTCTGTGAGTACGGCATCGGCCAATGCCAGCGGGGCATTGAGCATCTCGGCAATTGAAATGCCAGCCACTTCGAAGCACTTATTCCAGTTCTTGTAGAAAGCCTTGCGCTGAAGGATGTTCAGGTAGTTACCTTCGAGGCGTGTACACTGGATGCCCACGGGCTCCTGCTGGTACTGCGAGTCGACCTTGTACTCCTGAACGGCAGTGTCGAGAATCTCCATGTCAGGGTAGATCACGTTGCGGTTCTGGTCGACCAGCTGGTCAATCATGGCATCGGTCACAATGGTACCCGCAGGCAGGTCCTTTGCAACTGCATTGCGGACGCCGCGCACCGACTGTCCGCCGACACCAACATATACCTGCAGAATCTGTGTCTTCAGCTGCGTCTGCAGCTTCTTGATGATGCCTTGCAGGCACTGAGCCGTCTTGTCGATGTTATAAACCACTCCCTTACGGATGAACGCGGATGAAGGCTCCTTGGCGACAGCCAACACCGTGATGCTGCCGTCGAGGTTCTTCTGTCCCGCAATGCCCGTCACCTTTGATGAACCGAGCTCAATCGCTACAATAAAATCCTTTGCCATATCTCTTAACTTCTTGATTTTTTCTTCTTACATACTATCTGATTGTCGTATTCCACGCTAATACGTTCGTAACGGTCCCAGCCTGCATGACTCAGACCATACTTGTAGAACTTCAGCAGCCGGTCGAGCTTGCGGTCGATGCCCACAGGGGCTCCCAGGCTGACAATGTGGCTACCCACGCGGGGAATCAGCTCGAGGTTGCCGTCAGGCAGCACGTTGAGTTGTTCGGTCTGCTCTTTCCAGAAACGGTCGTCGTTGATAAAACGTGCGATGGGAGCCAGATGGCTACTCGCATACTGCCGCGTGATGGTACCCGTGGCAACCAGCAGGTTGCTGGTAAGGCGCGTGTGGGGCAGAATTTCGCCTTCAGAGTCGACAAAATAGCGGTCGCCGGTGGTCGACAACACGTAAAGCACAGGCTTGCGCTGTACAAGGTGGATGGCGATATGACCCTCCTGCGTTTTATAACACTCAGCATTGGCTACGAAGGGGTTCTCGCTGAGCACCTCCTCCATGTGACGAGTGTCAATAAACTGCATGGGCTGTGCCAGAGGGTAGGCCCGGTGCTGTTCGAGCAATCGCTTCACCTCGGCTGGCGTCAGGATGCTGTTCGCCTGGCCGTCGGCGATAGTGATGTTCACCTCGCTGCATACCGCTGCCTTGCCATAGGGCTTGTTAAGCACTGTGACGGCAGCGACGAGGTACACCGCAATGACGACGTCGAGCAAGCCGATGAGGGTTCGTTTCCAGTTAATTGTCATTCAACTTCTGCTGTAATAGTTTGGTTATCTGGGGTACCTGTGCGTCGAGGTCGCCGGCACCGAGGATGACGAGAACGTCGAAGTCGTGGCCCTTGATGTAGTCGAGCACATCGTCCTTTTGGATCATTGTGCGACTGACGCTGGGCGCGAGACGGTCGTAGATGAGCTGCGAGGTGACGCCCTCGATGGGAGCCTCGCGTGCAGGGTATATTTCGGTAAGCACCACCTCGTCGAGCTGGCTTAGTGCCTCGGCAAACTCGGTGTAGAAGTCGCGGGTTCTTGTGTAGAGGTGGGGCTGGAAGATAGCTGTTATGCGACGGTCGCGATAGAGTTCACGAATGCTGCGCGCACTTTGGTAGATTTCCTTCGGGTGGTGTGCATAGTCGCTGAGGAAGACCAGACGGTTGGTCTTGATCTTGAAGTCAAAGCGACGGTCGACACCTCCGTAGGTCTTCATTCCGTAGCGCAGTTCCTCGGTGGTACAGCCGTTCAGCTGGGCCATGGCCATGGCAGCAATGGCATTCTCAATATTGATGGGTATGGGGTGACCGAGGTCGATGTCGCGGACGGTCTCAAGGGGCGAGATGAAGTCGAACTTAATCTGACCATTGGCGATGCGGATATTCTCGGCATGGAAATCGCCAGCATCGAGGCTGTAGTCGTAGCGGGCAACACCTTCCTGCAACGACTCTTTCATCTCGAGGCCGCGATGGATGATGAGGGCACCACCTGGCTGGATGAGGGTTGAGTAGTGACGGAAGCTCTCAAGGTAGGCCTCCTTCGTACCATAGATGTCGAGGTGGTCGGGGTCGGTAGAGGTGATGACACTCATCCAGGGGCGTAGCCAGTGGAACGAACGATCGAATTCGTCAGCCTCGATAACCACATAGTCGCTGCCAGAGAGGATGTAGTTAGTTCCGTAGTTCTTGGAGATGCCACCAAGGAAAGCGTTACAGTCGATGTGCGACTGGTGCATGATATGGGCGCACATGGTCGAGGTGGTGGTTTTACCGTGGGTACCGGCTACGCAGAGACCACGATGCGCCTCCGTGAGTAGTCCGAGGACCTGTGCACGCTTCATGATTTGGAAGTCATTCTTCTGAAAGAACAAGAGCTCTTGATGATCAGCAGGGATGGCAGGGGTATAGATGACTAGGCATGTCTTGGGCTGGCGGCACACAAAGGGAATCTCGTTGATGTTCTCTTCATAGTGTAAAAGCATACCCTCGGTTTCCAACTGGCGCGTCAGGTCGCTGGGTGTCTTGTCGTAACCAGCTACAACAAAGCCACGTTTCAGGAAATAGCGTGCGATGGCACTCATGCCGATGCCACCGGCGCCTATAAAGTATATAGATTGGAATTTCTGTAGTTCCATAATTATGATTTCTTGGTTTCTGCTAATTTAATGACTTCTTTTGCTATAATCTCGGCTGAATCGGGCAACGCAAGCTTCAGCACGTTTTCGCTGAGCGACTGTAGCTGGGCTTCATTGTTGATGGTCTCGACGGCCAGCGGCAGTAATGTAGCTGGGGCGTCGGAATCCTTGACGTAGATGGCGGCATCGCGGTCGGCCAGGGCCAAGGCGTTCTTCGTCTGGTGATCCTCTGCCACATTGGGACTCGGCACAAGGATGACGGGCTTGCCGATGAGACAGAACTCAGAGATGCTGCTGGCACCGGCGCGGCTGATGACAAGGTCGGCAGCACGGTAGGCAGCCCCCATGTCGGTAATGAAATCGGTAACCTTCAGATTGGGGAGTTCGCGGTCCTTCAACTGCGACTGAATATCGGCGTAGTAGTACTTACCCGTTTGCCACAGGAATTGTACGTCGCTCTGAGCAATCAGGTCGAGGTGCTGGAGCATGCTTTCGTTGATGGTGCGGGCGCCAAGGCTTCCGCCAACGAGTAGGATGGTCTTCTTCTGAGGGTCGAAGCCCAAGCTGCGGACAGCATCGTCGTGCGAGATGGTGGCATCGAGCAGCGCCTGACGGACAGGGTTTCCTGTGAGCATAATCTTCTCTTTTGGGAAGAAACGTTCCATACCCTCGTAGGCCACGCAGATCTTCACTGCCTTGGCTGCCAGCTGCTTGTTCGCCAGCCCCGCATAGCTATTCTGCTCTTGGATGAGCGTCGGGATGCCTAGACTGTTAGCAGCACCTAAAGCGGCACTGCTGGCATAGCCACCGACACCGACAGCCACGTCGGGACGAAACTCGCGCAGGATCTTCTTGGCAATCCACTTACTCTTCAAGTAGTCAATGGCAACCCCAATGTTGGCAGGCTTCCATAACGGACGGAAGAAACCACGGATAGGCAAGCCCTTGATTTCGTAACCGGCAGCAGGCACGCGTTGCATCTCCATGCGACCTAAGGCACCCACAAACAAGATCTTTGCGTCGGGGCGCAGGTGTCGCACGGCATTGGCTATCGAGACGGCGGGGAAGATATGGCCTCCTGTGCCGCCACCACTCACGATGACTCTTAATTCCTTGCTCATATCATATTCTTTTTCATTTTTGCGGAACGGCTGACACTGAGGATGACCCCAATGTAGGCACAGTTGATGATGGTAGATGTGCCACCCTTTGAAATGAGTGGTAACGGTTGACCGGTTACAGGTGCAAGCCCAACAGCCACCATCATGTTGAAGATGGCCTGGATGACCAACATCAGCGACAGTCCCATAATAAGGAATGCCGGGAAGTTATTCTCGCAGCGCGAGGCGATGCGTGCCGCGCGATAGAGCAGCACGATATACAGAAACACTACGAAAGCGGCACCGAAGATACCCATTTCCTCGATGATGATGGCGTAGATGAAGTCTGAGAATGCCTGTGGCAGGTAATCGCGTTCCATTGAGTTTCCGGGACCCTTGCCGATGATGCCAGCCGAAGCGATGGCCATATTGGCATGACCGACTTGGAAATTGTCTTCGATGTTGTAGTCTTCGGGGGCTACCTTCTTCTTGTCGACGAACTTCAGGATGCGGTTACGCTGGGTTGTGAAGCGATGGAATATACCACCACCCTTGATGCTGGTCTTGTCGGCACCGTCATTTTCGGAGGTTGTCCCGGCAGCCTCTGCCACACGCTCAGTGGTCTGCTGGTCGGTTTCTGTACCATCCTCAATACTGCCCAAGGTGAACACCAGCGTCAGTCCGACAACTGCCAACAGCGCAATAGCACCTGTGAGCTTGCCTAACTGTGACAAGGGCACACGCCCAATAAACATCATTAGGAAAACAACGGCAAACAGCAGCGCTGCCGTTGAAAGGTTCTCGATACCAATGAGGAACGTCGTGGGCAGCAGAATAATCAGTATCCACTTGAAAGCACGGCGATCGGCACCCTGCTCGCGCTGCATGGCACTCAAAATCTGTGCCGTAATAAGCACCATGGTACCTTTGGCAATTTCGGAAGGCTGGAAAGTGAAGCCCATAAGTGAGATGACACGGTTAGCACCATTGATGCTTTCGCCACCAATCAGTACCCACAGTAACGTGAAGGCCGAGAGTATCAATAGGAATGGCGTCATCAGCTTGAAATAGCGGCAAGGGACGTTCAGCGTCAACACGGCTACCACCACACCGGCAATAATCATGGCGGTGTGGTAGACAATGGGACCCATGTAGTTCTGGCTCTTGTACGTCAGATTGCTCGAAGCCGAAAAGACCTCGATGATACTGATCATGCAGAGGAAGAAGAACACCATCCAGATGACCTTGTCGCCTTTGAAGATATTGCCGATTCTCTTATTCATAGACTTCTTGCCAGTTCTTTGAATTGTTCGCCACGGTCCTCCATATTCTTAAAGAGGTCGAACGATGCGCAGCAGGGCGAGAGCAGTACAGTCTCACCTGGCTGTGCCAGCTCGTAGCAGGCTGCCATACATTCTTTCATGGAGTGGGTATCGCGCACAGGAATGCCCATTCCATCGAAATTATCGTGCAATTTTTGGTTGTCAGCACCGAGATAGACTAGCGCCGAGCACTTCTCACGGATGAGCGGTTTCAAAGGCTCGTAGTCGTTGCCTTTGTCCTTGCCGCCGACAATCAGTACAACTTTTGTCTTCATCGACTCCAAGGCATACCAGCAAGCATCGACGTTGGTGGCCTTTGAGTCGTTGACATAGTGGACGCCACGAACGTCGCATACTTTCTCCAATCGATGTTCAACGCCGGGGAAGTCACTAAGCGACTTACGGATCTCCTCCTTTTTGATACCGGCAATGTTGGCAGCCAGACCAGCAGCCAGCGAATTGTAGATGTTATGGCGCCCAGTCAGACTCAGGCTTTCCTGTTCCATATTAAAGGGCGTGGGATAATCCAGTTTGTACTGTCCCTCCTCGATATAGCCAATCACTCCACCTTTCTTGATGTCAGAGAATGGGCACTGCACGGCCTTGATGTCGTACTTCTTCAGCTCCTTCGCAATGACAGGGTCGTCGGCCCAATAAATAAAAGCATCCTGTGGTGTCTGGTTCTGGATAATACGCATCTTGGAGTCCGTATAGTTTTGCATTGAGTTATCGTAACGGTCCAGATGGTCGGGCGTGATATTCAGCAGAATAGCAATGTTGGCGCGGAAGTCATACATGTTGTCCAGCTGGAACGACGAGAGTTCGATAATATAATACGCATGGGGCTCTTCTGCTACCTGCAGGGCCAGTGAGTGGCCAATGTTGCCTGCCAGACCGGCATCGTAGCCCGCCTGGCGGAAGATATGATATATGAGCGAAGTGGTGGTAGTCTTACCGTTCGAACCGGTGATGCAAATCATCTTCGACGTGGTATAGCGACCCGCAAATTCTATCTCGCTGATAATGTGGATGCCACGGGCGATGGCTTTGCTAACTATTGGAGCTGTGTCGGGGATACCAGGCGACTTGATAATCTCGTCAGCCGACAAGATTTTCTCCTCGGTATGCTGACCTTCCTCCCAGGCTATCTGGTGGTCATCCATTAACTTCTTATATCTGTCGGCAATTTTCGACATGTCGCTTACAAACACGTCGAAGCCTTCCTTCTTGGCCAGCACAGCAGCACCTGCACCGCTCTCACCGGCTCCTAATACAACGATTTTCTTATTCATATTTTTATCTGATCTTCAATGTAATAATAGTTAGTGCCGCCAGGATGATGGTGATAATCCAGAAGCGGAACGTTATCTTCGACTCATGGAACTGACGCTGAGGCCAGCCGCGTAGGATATAGGTCGACGTGGGGTCGAGCTGGGAGTCGAGGCGGCGGAAGTTGTCGTGAATAGGGGTAGCACGGAACACGCGTACGCGCTTTCCCTTCTTTTTCATCAGTTTGAACCACTGTGTCTGAATAATGACACTTAGGCTCTCGATGAAGAAGATACCACACAGGATGGGCAGCAGCAACTCTTTATGGATGATGACGGCACAGACGCCGATAATGCCACCAATGGTCAATGAGCCTGTATCACCCATGAAAACCTGAGCAGGGTAGGCGTTATACCACAGGAAACCAATCATAGCCCCGATGAACGCTGAGAGGAACACTACCAACTCCTCAGCGTGGGGAATATACATTAGATCGAAATAGGCTGCATACACAATGTGTCCTGAAACATAGGCCAGCACTAGTAATGCCACGCCAATGATAGCCGAGTTGCCTGCACACATACCGTCCATACCGTCGTTAAGATTAGCACCATTTGAGACGGCCGTCACCACAAGGATGGTGAGGATCACAAACAATACCCAGCCGGCAGCTACCTTATAATCGCCCAAGAACCCCATCACTTCAGAGTAGTTGAGGTTGTGGTTCTTCACAAACGGGATGGTAGTCTTCAATGACTTCACGGCTTCTGTCTTGTGTTTCACAACCACTTCTTGATTCTGCTTCTGCACTGTGACGTTTTCACGTACGACAGCGTCGGGACTGAGCCATAGTGTCAGACCGACGATGAAGCCGATAGATACTTGACCTACTATCTTGTATTTACCTTTCAGACCCTCCTTGTTGCGGCGGAATACCTTGATATAGTCATCGAGGAGGCCCAGGAAACCCAGCCACACGGTAGTGACAATCATCAAAATAATGTAGATGTTACGCATACGGGCAAAGAGCAGCACGGGTATCAGGATGGAAACAATGATGATAATACCACCCATCGTGGGGACACCTTTCTTCTGCTCGCCAAACGGGTCGATTAATGGGTCGCGCTCTGTCTCATAGATCTTCTTTCGGCGCATATACTTGATAAAGTATTCACCGAACCATGCCGAGACTGCCAGCGCAAGGATCAGCGCCAAAAGCGAGCGGAACGAGATGTACGACCAGAGGTGAGCCCCCGGGATGTTGAACTGTTCCAAGAATCTGAATACGTAGTATAGCATAACTTCTTAATTCTTTATCGAAAAGCGAAACATCTTAACATTTAACACTCAAAGCATTCACGGACAACCTCATGGTCGTCGAAGTGATGCTTCACACCCTTTATCTCCTGATAGTCCTCATGCCCCTTTCCAGCAATAAGGATGACGTCGCCCTTTTCTGCCATCATACAGGCTGTACGGATGGCTTCGCGGCGGTCAACAATGGAGATAACCTTCTTTATCTGCTTTTGGTCGAGTCCGGCCAACATGTCGTTGATGATTTCCTGTGGCTCTTCAAAGCGGGGGTTATCAGAAGTGATGATGACACGGTCGCTTTGTTTCACAGCCTCCTGGGCCATGAGTGGACGCTTGCCTTTGTCGCGGTTGCCACCGGCACCGCAAACGGTAATGATTTTACCGCGGCCATCGAGTACTTCGTGAATGGCATTCAATACATTCACCAGCGCATCTGGCGTATGGGCATAGTCTACGATGGCAGTATAGCCCTCTGGCGAGCGGATGGGGTCGAGGCGGCCATTAACACTCTTGAGAGTACTCATGACAACGAGGATGTCCTCGGGCTGCTTGCCCAGCATGACAGCGGCTCCATAGACGCAAAGCAGATTTGATACGTTGAACTTACCGATAAACTGTACGCCCACCTCACGACCATCAATCTCAAGATACATCCCCTCGAAATGACATTCGATGATGCGGGCACGGAAGTCGGCCATCTGGCGTATGCTGTAAGTCTTCACTGTTGCCTTTGTGTTCTGTACCATAAAGAGTCCATTCTTGTCGTCAGCATTAGTGATGACAAATGCACTCTTGTCAAGGCCGTCGAAGAAGGCTTTCTTAGCGTCGCGGTAGTTCTCCACTGTCTTATGGTAGTCCAAATGGTCGCGCGTGAGGTTCGTAAAGAGTCCTCCAGCAAACTTCAGACCACCGATACGCTTCTGTGCGATAGCATGGCTTGAACACTCCATGAATACGTACTCACAGCCTGCAGCGGCCATACGTCCCAACAGTTCATTCAATTCAATCGGATCGGGTGTTGTATGGGTAGCGGGCACTGCCTCCTCCTCAATGTAGTTGCATACGGTGGAGAGCAGGCCGCACTTATGTCCGAACTTGCGGAACATATTATATAATAAGGTGGCGATAGTGGTCTTGCCGTTAGTGCCAGTTACGCCCACCAGTTTCAGTTTCGATGTGGGGTCGCCATAGAACAGCGTTGCTACAGGACCAACGGCCTCCTCCGTTGATGCTATCTGAATATAGGTCACTCCTTCAGCCTGACTGTCGGGAAGGTCTTCACACAGCACAGCACAAGCACCTAACGCTATTGCCTTCATAATAAACTGATGACCGTCGACCTGTGTACCCTTAACGGCAACAAATAGACTTCCAGCCGATACCTGACGGGAGTCAATCTTGACACCTGTAATCTCTACCTCCACGTCGCCTATGACGGTCAACGGCTTCACGTTCTTCAGAATCTCACTCAGTCTCATATCTTAACCTTCAAATACCATTTTTAAATTTCCAGATTCAGTTCGCAGCACTCGCCTGGCATCACACCTTTTCCGGCAGCAATGCTCTGCGACTTCACCTTTCCGCGACCGTGGATGATAACCTTCAGTCCTCGCTGTTCCAATTCGTGGACTGCATCGCGGGCTCCCATACCAATAACGTCGGGCACCTGGTTGTGTGGAGCCTTTTTGGCTTTTGCAATGGTACCACCCTTGGTTCCCAGGCGACTCAGCACATAGGAGGCCGATGATTCGTCGCCGACCTTGACGTCAGGAGTGAAGTTCGATGTAGAGTCACGTACATCGTCAACCTGTCTTTTTACATTCTGTGCCATCACACCCTCGGCAATATGACGGAATACCACACCACTCATACCACCACCCGATGCAGGAAGACCTGTCTTGCGGATACAGACGATACAAGAATATCGGGGGGCATCAGCAGGGAAGAAACCAGCAAACGACAGCCAGTAACGCGTCGTTCCCGAATGGTAACCACCATGCTCGTCGGCTATTTGTGCCGTTCCAGTCTTGCCCGCTACCTTAAAGGCACGCGACAGGGGAGCTGCCTTACGACCTAATCCCTGACTGACGACATGCTCCAGAATAGTCTGCATCATTGTGATGGTTTCCTTCTTGGCAATTCGTTCTTTCAGCACCACGGGTGGGAACTCCCTAATAGTCTTTCCATCCTTTACTAGCTTGGTTACAAAGCGCGGCTGCATCATCTTGCCGTCGTTGGCAATAGCATTATAGAAAGCCAAAGTATTAATGGGGGCAATCTGTGTTTCGTAACCGATAGACATCCAAGGCAACGTCGTCTTACTCCAGTACTTCGAGCGGTCGGTGGTCTTCGTGTCAGGCATACGAATGGAAGGTGCGTGATAGCCCACAAGGGGTATCTTCAGGTCTTCGTGGATGCCGACCCTGTAAAGTCCCTGAACATATTTCTCAGGGTGTCCACCATAGAACTTGTCGATGACATAGCTCGTGCCGATGTTCGAACTGACTTCCAGCGTTCGGGCCACGTTGATATCCTGATAGCCACCACGGCGCCAGTTATGGTCTTTCATCAGTCGGCCATGCATCTCCATTACACCACTGCCAGTGTGGATGATGAAATTGGTATCTTTCGGGATAACACCATCGTCTAGGGCTACCAGCAACGAAGCAACCTTGAACACCGACCCCGGCTCGCAACGGTAACTGATGGCAGAGTTAATGGTTTCTGCATACTGACCATCACCTACACGTGCCATATTGACAATAGCCTTCACGTCACCTGTCTGTACTTCCATCAGGATGGCTACGCCCAAATCGCCGTTGACCTCTTTAAGTTCGTCAATGACGGCACGCTCAGCCAAATCCTGCATGCCCACATCGATGGTTGACACAATATCAGCACCGTCGATGGGAGGCACCTCCGTAATGTTCATTACCTTATTGAGCACTTTTTGACGGTGTACAAGTCCGTTGGTGCCACGTAACGTCGAGTCAAACGATAGTTCCAGACCACAACGAGCAGAGTCAATCTCACCAAACATGATGCCGACTGTACGCTGTGCCAGTGATCCGAAAGGGCGATTGCGGGCATTGAACTCCTCCCAGTGGAATCCGCTCTTATACTTGCTCATGCGGAAAATGGGCAATTTGCGTACCTCGGTAAAGGTATTGTAGTTGATACGCCGTTTCCATATTGGCCAGTGCCGCGCACCTATTCCCGTCTTAGTCACCTTCTGCCTTCCCTCTTCCAAGTGTTGACGGAATTCTTCCTTTGACATTTCGGGGAAAATATCGTTCAGTCCAATGCAGATGCTATCAAGTTTCAACTTCCACAGCGAGTCACGTTCTGCTCCACCAGTCTGGAAATCCATATAGATTCTATACTCAGGAATGCTACTGGCCATCAGCTGTCCATCACAACTGAGAATGTTTCCACGGTTAGGCTTGACGGGAATGGAGTCATGTTTCAGCTGTTCTTGGACTTTCGCCCAGTAACTTTTCTGAGCTGTCATGATATAGAGGGCCTTGCCCAGTATGGCAATTCCCACTAACGTCAACACTACAGTGATCGCAAAGTAGCGCGGCATGACCTTATTATTATTAAACCTGCTCATTCGTCACTTCCACTAAATAACCCTTTCTCGGGTACCTTTATTATATAAGGTGGCTGGGTGCTAATGTGAAGCACCGAGTCCCTGTTCTGTTGAAGCGCCTTCAGCACTTGGCTCTCTCGACTGCGCTCGGTGAGCGTGCTCGAGCTCGATAGTGCCTTGTACTTGGCGTCCTTCAGTTCTCCTTCCATTTTGTCAATTAGAATCATATCCTGCTGGCACTGGTAGCGTGAAGCCACATAGATGACCGTAAAGAATACGATTAACACCAACAGCCAAATATTTTGGCGCACCAGATTGGCAGAAAGGACATCACCACCCAGAATCTTGCGGAGCGTCAGCGTACCTACAGGCACATTGTCGTCCTCACGCACATTCTGCTTGATTTCCTTCAGCCTTTCCAAGGCTTTTTGTTCCTTCGCCTTGAGGTCGTTCTGGATGTCAATCTGTTCTTCTGCCATTGATTCTTATTTTCTCAATCTCACAATTTCTCTGCAATTCTCAGCTTAGCACTGCGGCTTCGCGGATTTTTCTGCTGTTCGTAGTCGGTCGGTACGATGACCTTGTTGTTGACCAAGCGGAAAGGTGCTTCTGTCCGTCCGAAGAAGTCTTGTTTGACGTGCCCTTCAGCATTACCAGCTTTCATGACGTTCTTCACAATACGATCCTCTAATGAGTGATACGTGATGACCGACAATCGGCCGCCGTCCTTAAGAATTTCGGTGGCACCAGACAGCATTTCTTTCAAGGCTTCCATCTCGTGGTTCACCTCTATGCGGAGCGCTTGGAACAGCTGCGCTGTCTCTTTTTTTTCGCGCTCGGGCCTGAACAGAGTTTCTACCTTCTGCAGCAGGTCGCTGGTGGTCTCAATATGGTGTTGCTCCCTGGCTTTTACGATGAGTGCCGCCAACCGTCGCGCCTGCTTCAACTCTCCATAGAGATAGAAGATGTCTGCCAGCTGCTGCTCTGTGTAAGTATTCACAATGTCGGCCGCTGTCAACCCTGCCCGCTTGTTCATCCGCATGTCAAGCGGAGCGTCGAAACGGAACGAGAAGCCACGCTCGGCATCGTCGAAGTGGTGACTTGAGACACCAAGATCGGCCAGCAGGCCGTCTATCTTCTCTACGCCATAATAGCGCATCCACTGCTTGATATATCTGAAGTTGCTTCTGACGAAGGTAAACCTGTCATCGGCAACAATGTTTTTCTCGGCATCGGCATCCTGGTCAAAGCTGTACAAATGACCTTTTGCTCCCAGATGCTTCAGAATCTCACGGCTATGTCCCCCACCTCCAAACGTGACATCGACATAGATTCCGTCGGGCTGGATAGCCAAACCGTCAATGCTTTCCTTCAGGAGCACTGGTACGTGGTATGTCTCTGCCGTGATAATCATTTATTTAGTCCCCGACAGGAGTCGCCTCCTGTCCCATGATGCTTTCGAGTGCCTGCCCGAATTCATCGCAACTCATCTGCGATTCTTCAATCTTTTCGTTTGCCCAAATCTCGATGGTGTCGCCCATCCCGATAAATTTGATGTCCTGCTGAATACCTGCCATCTGCATATAGCGCTTAGGTATCAGGAAACGGCCGTTGCCGTCGAGTGCCACCGCTTCTACTTCCGATACGAATTGGCGAAATATTCTTTGTTGTTGAGCATTATACCTGTTCAGACGTGCCCGCAGCATATCCATCTGCTCGTTCCACACACTTTCTGGGTAGAGTACAAGACACGGCTGGAAAATGTCCTTCCGGAGTACCATCGCCTCGCTGCCAGATGCTTGTAGCACCTTGCGGAAAACGGCTGGCAGAAAGGCTCTTCCCTTCGCATCAGTCTTTGCTTCTATGTTACCTAAGAAACGCATGTGTACATCTTTATTATAAATTCAGCGACAAAGGTACACAATTTCCCCCACATTCCACCACTTTGCCCCACTTTTTTTAGAATTTAACTTTCTTTTGCTATTTGCACCTCTGTTTCTTTGCTTGAAATGAGAAAATTTATTCATTATTGCACTTTTTTCTAAAAAATGTGTCGTTTCTCAAAGAATTATGCTACTTTTGCATCTCGATAGAAGCCAATTGCTAAAAAATGGTTAGCTTAACAGAGAAAACGGTCGATATTGACAAGATTCTGAAAGACAAATTAGGAACTAAGGCGAAGTACGTTCCTGGTATGTTGGTGTCGTGGCTCAAGCGCATTGCGCATCAGGACCAGGTGAATGCCTATCTTTGGGATAGCCGCCACCTCGTTGGTACGGAATGGCTCGAGGAATGCGTACGCTACTTAGATGCTACACTCGACATTGTTGGCGAGGAAAACTTGCCTGACAAGGATGATGGAAGGCTTTACACCTTCGTGTCAAACCACCCTTTGGGTGGTGAGGATGGCGTTGCGCTGGGAGCCATCATCGGACGACATTACGACGGGCGGTTCCGTTATTTGGTCAATGACCTGCTGATGAACCTGCCGGGACTGGCACCGCTTTGCATACCTATTAACAAGACGGGCAAGCAGGGACGCGATTTCCCCAAAATGGTAGAGGAAGGATTCCAAAGCAACAACCACATGTTGATGTTCCCTGCCGGACTCTGCTCGCGGCGCAAGAATGGCGTTATACGCGACATTCCATGGAAAAAGACCTTCATCACGAAGAGCATTGAGTACCAGCGTGACGTGGTTCCTATTCATTTTGGTGGTCAGAACTCCAATTTTTTCTATCGTTTAGCCAACTTCTCCGACCGTTGCCTGCCCTTTAACCTGGCCATGCTGTTTTTAGTCGATGAAATGTACAAAAATGTGCATAAAACCTTTCGTGTAGCCATCGGAAAACCTATACCCTGGAAAACCTTCGACAAGAGCCGGAAACACTCTGAGTGGGCTCAGTGGGTACAAGACAAAGTATACGAACTATAATATGGAACAACCAATCATTGCCCCCATTAGCAAAGAGACGCTTTGTAGCGAACTGACACCTGACCGTCAGTTACGAATGACCAACAAAAGCAACAACGAGATTTACGTCATTACTGCCCATAACGCACCAAACGTCATGCGCGAGATAGGACGACTACGTGAGGTCGTCTTCCGCGAAGCTGGGGGTGGAACAGGCAAGGACTGTGACATTGACGAGTTCGACACCTGCGACAATTGTTACAAGCAACTTATCGTTTGGAATCCTGAACAGCAGGAGATTATCGGTGGCTATCGCTATCTGGAAGGTACCTCATGGGAACTTGATAATCAGGGACAGCCCATCCTCGCTACCAGTCACATGTTCCATTTTAGTGAAAAGTTCCTGAAGGAGTATATGCCCTATACCATTGAATTAGGGCGCTCTTTCGTCAGTCTGCCTTACCAGAGTTCACGTATGGGAGCCAAGAGCCTCTTTGCACTCGATAACCTCTGGGATGGTTTGGGGGCGCTGACAGTCATAAAACCCAACGTCAAGTATTTCTTCGGAAAAATGACTATGTACCCCAGCTACATCCGTAAAGGACGCGACATGATTCTCTACTTTCTCAAGAAGTATTTTGATGACAAGGAACACCTGATTGTCCCGATGAAACCGCTGAAAATTGATACTGATCCCACAGAGCTTGAGCAATTATTTTCTGGTAACGATTTTAAGGAAGATTACCGAATCTTGAACTCCGAAATCCGGAAGTTAGGATACAATATTCCACCATTGGTAAATGCGTATATGAATCTCTCGCCGACGATGAAGCTCTTTGGTACGGCCATCAACTATGGTTTCGGCGACGTCGAGGAGACAGGCATACTCATTGCAATGGAGGAGATCTTTGAGCAAAAGCGTGTCCGTCATATCGACTCTTTCATCAAGCAGCATCCAGATGCACTAAAGATAACTAGTGGAGCCAATAAGGTCATATATAAGGAAAAGTAAAGCTGTTTGAACGAGGCGACTGCGAAATACATACGTGAACATGCTGATGAAGATGTTCGTCAACTTGCACTTCGGGGTACGAAAGACCCTAAAGTGAACTTGGTTTTTGCACTCGACCAGATAGCGGGTCGGCAGAAGGCAAAACGAAAACTGCCGATGTGGGCCAGAACGGAGGGTGTCATCTATCCTCCCCACTTGTCGATGGAGCAGTGCTCGAGTGAACAGACAGCGAAATATAAGGCAGCGATAGCTGGAAATGGAAAGTTGCTTGTTGATTTGACGGGCGGTTTTGGTGTTGATTTTTCGCTGATGGCTCAAAGGTTTATAAAGGCCGTCTATGTGGAACAACAAGGGCATTTGTGTGAAATTGCCCGTGAGAACTTCCGGCTTTTGGGACTTTCTCAGGCCGAAGTAATCTGCAATGATGCAGTTGACTATCTGCAGACGATGGAGCATGCCGACCTGATTTACTTGGACCCTGCACGGCGCGATACCCACGGCGCGCGTACCTATGGCATCAGTGACTGTACGCCTGACGTTCTGTCTTTACGTGATTTGTTGCTGGAAAGGGCCGATCTCATTCTCATTAAGCTTTCGCCAATGCTCGACTGGTGCAAGGCTGTCAGCGATTTGGGAAAACAATATGTTCGCGAGGTACATATCGTATCAGTAGGAAACGAGTGTAAGGAACTTCTGTTGCTGTTAGGTAAGGGTGAAGGGTGCCGCATCGTGTGTGTCAACGATGAACAGGTGTTAGTGGTAAATGGGGACGATAAGTCTAATGGGGCTTATGGGAGCGATGGGGCTTATGAGGTTGATGGGGTATATTGGTTTGATGAGATTCATCAGGGCCTTTTCCTTTTTGAAGCTAATGCCTCGATTATGAAAGCAGGCTGTTTTGCAGAGGTTTCACGACGTTTCCATATCGGGCAAGTGGCAAGGGACAGCCATCTGTTTGTGTCTGCCCATTATGTGAACGATTTCCCGGGACGCACCTTCCAGATAGAGGCTGTAACAACTATGAACAAGCGAGATCTGAAGCAGCATCTGCAGGGACTGAAGCAGGCAAACATTACTATTAGGAATTTTCCAGTGACCGTAGCCGAGCTGCGAAGGCGACTGAAACTGAACGAGGGTGGCAGCATCTATATTTTTGCTACCACCCTCGCATCAGGAGACAGGGTTTTGATCTTCTGTCGTAAAGTTGTTTAATAAACCTCCTCTACCACTTCGCGGGTGACGGTCTTTTTCACCTTCTTGGTGGTCACCTTCTTAACGTCATACTCTTCGTAGGTGGTCACCTTGAAAGTACCCTCACCTGTGATGATGACGCAACGGTTCTTGTCATTCTCCTCAAACGGCTGAACGGTATCGCCCTTCGAATCTGTTGTCAGACGAGAAGGAGTAAGTCCGTGCTCATTCACCAGTTTGGCGGTAACATCGTCAGCACGACGCTTGGCATACATCTCGTTCAGTTTGGCATTACCCGTACCCTTGTCGGCATAACCCGTAACAGTGAACTTGGCATCCTCAGAGGTCTTCATGAGGTCGGCTACGTCCTTGATGGCTTTGTCCGTGCCCTGAGCGGCGTTAGTATCACTCTCGCGAATCTGGAAGAAAATAACCTCTTCGATCTTCTTCTGCTCATTCTTCACGATGGGGCGCTTTTCCTTGACTATAATAGTATCGGGAACGTCGACCCAAATTTCTTCCTCAACCTGGCGAACTACCTGGCGGGGCTTTGTCTTCTTGTAGCCAAAACGATAGCTCAAACCAATCATACCACTGATCATCCAGTCATCAGCATCATTGGTTTTGCTATTGAAGCGGTCGTCCATGCTGTTGGCATCAAACTCCAGGGACACTCCCAACGGCTTGGTGACATCTGTCTCAAAACGCAGACCGGCACGCAGGTTGTGACTCAGGCGGCTATCACTGGTCCAAGCCAAAGGAGCCAAGTCTGGGTTGGTCATGACAATATCCTTCATGTCATCATTCTTCCAGGCATTGGCAAGACCAATACCTCCAACGAGGATGACGTTCACCGGATGGCTGTAGTTGCAGCAACTGAACAGGTTGGAAAGGTTCAGCAACAGGTCGGCGTCTGCAGTGATGAAGTTCCACTTATAATCCTTGTCGAGATTCTCGAAACGACCCTTGGCTTGAAGACCAGAGGCATGCAGGCGGGCACCTACCACAGGAGTAAAGTAGCGACCCAGAGAGATGGCACCGATGGGGGAGAGCAACTTGTCAATCTTGGCGTCGGTTGCCGTCCACTCCATACCACCTTGTACTTCTACGAAGTTCCAAGACTTTAGCTTGGGACCTTTCTTACATTCGTCTTGAGCCATCACGGCGCTTGACGTGAGCAGCGCAGCAGCTGCAAGGAGTAATGCTTTTTTCATACTTAATTGCAATTAGTGATTTATTTATTACGTATATATACATACATTCACTGTGCAAAAGTAATTTAACTTATTGAAAAATCCAAATTTTTCTTTCTTTTTTTGAAAAAATAACCGTATCTTTGCCACATATTTGCATAGAAACAACAAAACAGACATATTTGAATGGCATCAATTGAGATTAAAAGGGTCGAAACGAAGAAGGATTTGAAGGCTTTTATCGAGTTGCATTATGAATTGTATAAGGGCAATGAATATGATGCTCCAAACTTGTATAGTGACGAGTTACGTACGTTCAGCAAGGATAAGAACCCGGCCTTCGAATTCTGTGAGGCGGAGTACTATCTGGCTTATAAGGACGGAAAGTTGGTGGGACGCGTAGCCGCCATCGTCAATCACCGTTACAACGAGCAGTGGCAGCGCCCGGCTGTTCGTTTCGGATGGCTTGACATCATCAATGACATGGATGTTCTTAAAGCACTCCTCAAAGTCGTCGAAGACTATGGCCGTGAAAAGGGCATGAAGGAAATTATTGGGCCACTCGGTTTCACCGACATGGACCCTGAGGGTATGCTCTACTACGGTCACGAGGAGTTGGGGACGATGGCCACCGGCTATAATTATCATTACTATTTCGAATTGATGGAACAGATGGAGGGCTATTCCAAGGACAATGACTACGTGGAGTGGAAACTCTGGGTACCTAAGGAGGGAATGCCTGAGAAGTTCAAACGTGTGGCCGAGATGACCATGCAACGCTACAACTTGCATGTGCCTGAGCTGAAGCGCAGTCAGGTCTTCGGTCCAGAGCAGTACGGCCAGAAGGTTATGCAGGTCGTCAACAAGACCTTTGGCCATCTGTATGGTTACTCGGAGATGACTCAGAAGCAGATTGATGCCTATGTGCATGAGTACTTCAAGTACTTCTCTATGGATATGCTCTGCCTGGTGGAAGACTGGAACACGCCCGGTCACGACGTCGTCGGTGTGGGAATCACGATTCCATCATTGACCCGCGCCCTGCAAAAATGCCGCAAAGGTCGTCTGCTGCCCTTCGGCTGGTGGCATATCATGAAGGCTTTGTATTTCAAGAAGACTGACGTGGTCGACTGCCTGCTCATTGGTATACTGCCCGAATACCGCGCCAAAGGAGCCAATGCCCTGTTATTCTACCACCTTATTCCTATCTATCAGAAGTATGGTTTCAAGTGGGGCGAGACGCATGTCGAAATGGAGACCAACAATAAAGTCCAGAATCAGTGGGGCTATTTAGAGAGCGAACAGCATAAACGCAGAAGATGCTATAAAAAAGACCTATGAACGACGAAAAGATCATTATCGGACAAGATTTGGGAGTAGATTATGACGACGACAATATCCGCACCTTAACAGGTACGGAGCATATTCGTCTGCGTCCAGGTATGTACATTGGCCGTTTGGGCGACGGTTCGTTGCCCGAGGACGGTATCTATGTGTTGTTAAAGGAAGTTATCGACAATTCTATCGACGAGTTCAAGATGAAGGCGGGTGACCGGATTGAAATTATTGTCGAGGATAACCTGCGGGTATCGGTGCGCGACTACGGCCGCGGCATTCCACAAGGAAAGTTGATTGAGGCCGTCTCGGTGCTGAATACTGGTGGTAAGTACGACTCGAAGGCTTTCAAGAAATCCATTGGACTGAATGGTGTCGGTGTGAAAGCTGTCAATGCATTGAGTACTCATTTCGAGGTTCACAGCTATCGTGAAGGCAAGGTTCGCAAGGCCGTCTTCGAGCGTG
>Ga0265298_10003823_pt1 | contig 19639 bp, 16 predicted proteins | sample AusTroGonzalo_MG_3_FD_193486 | JGI IMG/M metagenome (GOLD analysis project Ga0265298, IMG submission 193486) | Bovine rumen microbial communities from tropical cattle in Woodstock, Queensland, Australia - Gonzalo_01 | ecosystem: Host-associated > Mammals > Digestive system > Stomach > Rumen ... | reverse complement strand
GGAAAAGACACCGCGACCTCGCTCAAATCGGCCTTCGGCGCCTTCCTGGGCTTTATGTTCGGCACCGGCCTCAAGCTCATCAGCGCCGCCGTCATGCTCTTCTACATCGTGGTGTACGCCTTCTGACGCACCCCGACACCTATTCCCACTCGATCGTTGCCGGCGGTTTGGAGCTCACGTCGTAAACGACGCGGTTCACGCCGCGCACCTTGCGGATAATTTCGTTGGAAACCTGGGCCAGGAAGTCGTAGGGGAAGGGGAACCAGTCGGCGGTCATGGCGTCCGTGGAGACCACGGCGCGCAGGGCCACGGGGTTCTCGTAGGTGCGCTCGTCGCCCATGACGCCCACGCTGCGCACCGGCAGCAGGATCACGCCGGCCTGCCAGATGGCGTCGTAGAGGTTGGTGGCCATCACCCGGGGATCCGAGGCCGACGGGAAGTTCATACCCGTGCAGTCGTAGGCGCGGAGGCCGCGGATGTAGATGTCGTCGGCTTCGCGGAGGATGCGAAGCTTCTCTTCCGTCACGTCGCCGATGATGCGGATGGCCAGGGACGGGCCCGGGAAGGGATGCCGGCCCACCAGCTCTTCCTTGATGCCCAGGGCGCGGCCCACGCGGCGGACCTCGTCCTTAAAGAGCATCCGGAGAGGCTCCACAATCTGCAGGTGCATTTCCTCCGGCAGGCCGCCCACATTGTGGTGGCTCTTGATCTTGGAGGCGATGCCGGGGATGCCGGCGCTCTCGATCACATCCGGATAAATGGTCCCCTGGGCCAGCCAGCGGGCGTTTTCAATGCCCTTGGCATATTTGTCAAAAGTCTCCACGAAGAGCCGGCCGATGATCTTGCGCTTGGCCTCCGGGTCGGTGACGCCGGCCAGTTGCGAGAGGAATTCGGCGCTGGCATCGGCCCCGATTACGTTGAGGCCCATGTCGCGGTACGACTCCAGCACATCCTCGAACTCGTTCTTGCGCAGCAGGCCGTTGTTCACGAAGATGCAGGTGAGGTTGTGGCCGATGGCCTTGTTCAGGAGCACGCCGGCCACCGTGGAATCCACGCCGCCGCTGAGTCCCAGGATCACCTTGTCGTCTCCCAGACGGGCCTTCAGGTCGGCCACGGTGGTCTCGATGAACGAGTCGGGAGTCCAGTCCCCTGCGCAGCCGCAGATGCCCAGGGCAAAGTTCTCGAGCATCTTGGACCCTTCCGTGGTGTGGTACACCTCGGGGTGGAACTGCACGGCATAGGTGGCTTCTCCGGCAAACTGGAAGGCGGCGTTCTCCACATCGGGGGTGGAGGCAATCACCTCGGCCCCTTCCGGCAGGCGGGAGATGGTGTCCCCGTGGGACATCCACACCTGCGTATGGGCCGATACGCCCTTCAGCAGCGGGGAATCGGCCTTCACCACGTCCAGCATGGCCCGGCCGTACTCCCGGGAATCGGAGTTCTCCACCTTGCCGCCGCGGCGGTGGGCCAGGTACTGGGCGCCGTAGCAGATACCCAGGACGGGCAGTTTGCTCGCCCGGATGAGATCCAGATCCAGCTGGGGCGCGTTGGCGTCCCGCACGGAGCAGGGGCTGCCGGAGAGGATGACACCCTTCACGGAAGCATCCAGCGCCGGCACTTTGTTATAGGGATAGATTTCGCAATAGACGTTCAGTTCGCGGAGGCGACGGCCGATGAGCTGGGTCACCTGCGAACCGAAGTCCAGAATCACAATTTTATTCACCGCGGGAATAGTTAGGGGTTTCCTTGGTAATGGTAATGTCGTGCGGATGGCTCTCCGTCATGCCGCTGGCCGTGACGCGGGTGAACTTGGCCTGCTTGAGGGCAGCCAGGTCGCGGGCGCCGCAATAGCCCATGCCGGAGCGTAGGCCGCCCACCAGCTGGTACACGGTCTCGGAGAGGGTACCCTTGTAGGGAACCCGGCCCACAATGCCTTCCGGAACCAGTTTCTTGAGTTCCACCTTGTCGTCCTGGAAGTAACGGTCCTTGCTGCCGGCGGCCATGGCGTCAATGGAACCCATGCCGCGGTAGGACTTGAACTTTCGGCCGCTGTAGATGATGGTTTCGCCCGGAGACTCTTCCGTACCGGCGAACATGGAGCCGCACATCACGCAGTCACCGCCGGCCGCCAGGGCCTTCACGATATCGCCCGAATAGCGGAGGCCGCCGTCGGCGATGAGGGTGACGCCGGTGCCCTTGAGGGCCTGGCTGGCGTTGTAGATGGCGCTGAGCTGGGGTACGCCCACGCCCGCCACGATGCGGGTGGTGCAGATGGAACCCGGGCCGATACCCACCTTCACGCCGTCGGCCCCGGCTTTCACCAGGTCACGGGCGGCTTCCTCGGTGGCCACGTTGCCCACCACCACGTCCAGCGAAGGGAAGGCCTTCTTCACCCGGCCGCAAAGGTCAATGACGCCCTTGCTGTGTCCGTGGGCCGAATCCAGCACCACGGCATCCACGCCTTCGGCATACAGGGCCGCCACCCGGTTCAGGGCATCCGGCGTGATGCCGATACCGGCCGCCACGCGGAGCCGGCCCTTGGCGTCCTTGCAGGCCTCGGGATGCAGGCGCTCCTTGATGAGGTCCTTGTAGGTGATGAGGCCCACGATGCGGCCATGGCCGTCCACCACGGGGAGTTTCTCCACCTTGTATTGCTGCAGGATGCGCTTCACGTAATCCCGGTCGGTGCGGGTGTCGGGAATGGTGACCAGGTTCTCGGAGGTCATCACCTCCCGCACGGGGATGGTGAGGTCTTCCTGGAAACGGACATCCCGGTTGGTCACGATGCCCACCAGGTGCTGCTCGCCGTCGGTGACGGGGATGCCGCCGATATGGTTCTCCTTCATCAGGCGCAGGGCATCGCCCACCGTCTGGTCCTGGTTGATGGTGACGGGGTCGCTGATCATGCCGTTCTCCGAACGCTTGACCTGGCGCACCTCGGCCGCCTGGGCCTCGATGGACATATTCTTATGAATAACGCCGATACCTCCTTCCCGTGCTAGGGCGATGGCCATCGGCGCTTCAGTGACTGTGTCCATGGCTGCGGACACAATAGGGATGTTCAGGGTGATGTTTCGGGAAAAACGCGTTTGCAGGTTAACCTCCCGGGGAAGGACTTCAGAGTACGCCGGAATCAGGAGTACATCGTCAAAAGTCAAACCTTCCAAGGCAATTCTTTCTTCGATAAAAGACATAGCGGCAAAAATTTGCTTGCAAAGTTAACGATTTATTCCGTATATTTGTCAAACACGCTATGAAAAGACTGCTTTTCATACCCCTTTTTTTTCTGGCCAGCCTGCTTCTCGGCGCCCAGACCCGCAGCTATACCGACAACGCCACCAGCACCTTTGTCATCGGCCTGGAGAGTTATTTCTATGGTAGTGAGGGCTCTCTGAACGTCCGGAGAGGAGACCGCACCGTCCTGTTCCAGCTGTCCGGGGGCAAAGTCGAGGCCGACCATGTCCTGCTGGAAGCCGGGGAAGGCGCCACGGTGATCGGTTCCCACGAATTCACCGGAGACCACAGCCCGGAAGTGGTGGTGGGCCGGCAGACGGCCGACAGCCTCCACCTGCGGGTGTACAGCTACGACAAGGGTGTGTGGAAATGCATCGGCCACCTGGGGGCCGGCGGGGATGGCGTCCGGGAAGCCCGCGTCTTCCGCCAGGCCGTCACCATCCGGAACCACCGGACAAACGTCCTGTACACCTGGACCTGGCGTGCCGGGCAGTTTGATTTCAAGGCCTCGGACGGAAGCCCCGACCCCATCCGCTAGCCGTTCTCCCTGACGTGAAGCAAGGATCTCACCGGCGCGATACCTTCCAGTTTCGCGCGGCCGGGCAGGTCGTCAATCTCGACCAGGAATACGAATTCCTTCACCCGCACGGGATATTTCTTCCCGGCAATCTCCACCACCTGGGCGTTTAAGCCCTGGGCCAGGCCCCGGGCAGTACCGCCGGTAGCCAGGATGTCGTCAAAGAAGGTGAGCTCAATCACGTCGCCCTCGGGCTGGCTGGCCGCCAGGTCGGAGCGGCGGAAATAGACATGGTCCGGACCATATTCCTTCATGATTTCCACCTGCACCAGGTCGCCTTCCGAGAAGGGCAGCTTGCCTTTCTTGCGCAGCGGGATAATGTTGCGCACGGCGTTATCGGCATAGAGCATGGGAGCGGCGAAAAGGAATCCGCGGGCTTCCGGGGCAGCGATGTTGGGCGTGGTGCAAAGGGCCACCAGGTCTTGGGTGAGGCTGCGGAACACCTCTTTGTCCTGCAAAAGCGGAATGATGTCCACGAAGTTCACCCCCTTGATGGGGAAATTGGGATAGAAATGAAGATAATTGCTGTAATCCATAGTTATTCTACGACATTCATATCAATCAGGTTGTTCAGGAGGGCATAGACCGTGAGGCCGGCCACCGTCTTGATGCCCGTTTTGCGCGTGATATTCTTGCGGTGCGTGATGACGGTGTGGATGGAGAGATGGCACTGGTCGGCAATCTCCTTGTTCAGCAGGCCTTTGGCCACGCACACCAGAATCTCCTTCTCGCGGGCGCTGAGTCCGTCTTCCTCCCGGGGCGCCAGGTCCAGGCTGGCTTCCAGTTCATGACGGTCCCGCTTGTCCAGCAGGGGGGCCAGCACATAGTCTTCCAGGATGATGTGCTTGCGCACGTCGCGGCTCAGGATATAGAGAAGCTGGACGGTGCGCTCGGCCTCCCGGGGGTCGCTGTGCTCCGGCAAATACTTCAGTACCAGGCTCTTCAAGTCTTCCAGCTTTTCCTCCGCACTCTCGTGCGTGTGCTCGAAGTCGGCCACCCGGAACGCGGCCGACCCGCCGGTCTCCACATAGGGGAACACATGCTCTTCCTCGTAGGCGAAGTGCCGGGCAAGTTCCTCGCGGAAATCGTGGAAGAAGCGGCCGATGATGTCCCGGCTGCGGGGTTCGCAGGCCTGGACCATCCGGGTGAGGGAACGGGACAGCTTCTCCAGCATCACCTCCATATAATAGGTATGGGAGCGGCGGAGGTACAGCACGATGTCGCGGATGCTGGCCTTGGAAAGGGCCTCCGCCGTGGGACGGTAGCCTTCCTGGGTATAGATGCGACAGATGAGCAGGAAGGTGTCGGGGCTCACACCGGCCTTTCGGCACACCTCCTCGACGGTAGCCTCCCCGTAACCCAGCGACAGGCCCGTCCGGGTAAAGACGCCCAGGACGGCAAAGTCGGTGTCCATCAGATCGGCCATTTTCATGGTCGGGGACAGGATATCAGCCTCGGGAAAACTCACAGCCACAATACAATTGGTTATAAAATTGTTCTTGTTTGATAATCTGGCCACGGCGCTCCTGCAGGCCGCCGCTGCGCCAGTTCCGGGGCCACCAGACCACGCCTTCCACCTGGGCGCAGGCCCACTCCCCCGCCGCATTCACCTGCTCCAGGCTCTTCCAGCGGGACGAGGCCAGGGTGGTGGTGAGGACCGGGAAACCGTTCGCGGCCGCATAGCGGGCGGCGTGCAGCAGACGGAAGCGGAAACAGGCCGCGCAGCGGGAACCGCGCTCGGGTTCGTGCTCCAGTCCCCGGATGGCCTCCTGCCAGGCGGCATGGTCGTACGGGTCTTCTACCAGTTGGAGGCCCCATTTGTCGGCATAGCGCCGGCATTCCTGCAGCCGGTGCTCATATTCCTGCCGGGGATCGATGTTGGCGTTGGAAAAGAAGATGACGGGGCGCACGCCCAGCTGCTGGACCAGATACTCCACGATGGCACCCGAGCAGGGTGCGCAGCAGGCGTGGAGCAGCACACGCTCCGCCCCGCCGGGGATGGTCTCCTGGATTTCGCTCCGCCTTCTGGTCATGCCCGCTTAGAACGAAAGAACCAGGCCGGTGCCATACCGGCCGGCGCCAAAGCGAAGGGAGATGTTCCCGGGGCGCTGGTACTCGTTGTAATTCTCGGCCACCCAGTTCAGACGCCGGCTGCCGATGATCTTGAAGGGAATACCCGCCTGCAGGACAACGCCGCTCAAGGCCACGACCGTGACGCCGGTGTATATGCCCAGAATGCCCATCGCCGCCGACATGTCCATACCCGTGACTTGCCGGCTCTGCTGGTCCACCACGACCTGCCCGGTAGCGAGAAGGACGGCAGAGCTCAGCGTGACGGCCGTACCCGCCGCCACACCGATGATACCCCCCTTGAGGAGTCTGTCACCGACCTTGTACTGCCTGCTGGCACCTACGTATGTATCGTGATAGATCTCCTCTCCCACAGCCATGCGGACATCCCTGTCCGACAAGCGGTCCCCGTTCTGGTCAATCAGGTATCCGCGGGAACTTTCCAGGCTGGTGGGAAGATACTGGGCTTTTGTCTGGATGGCCCCCAGGGTGGCCAGAAGGACCACGGCCAGGGCTGCGATAACTTTCTTTTTCATGCGTTGGTTTTGTTTCTCGTACAAAATTACGTATTTTTGTGACGTTTAACAATTAAAACTTAAACGAAATGAAGAAGATCTATGCATTGGTTCTGACCGCAGCCCTGCTGCTTGCCGGAACACTGGCCAACGCCCAACCCATGGTTGGTGCCGGCTATCTGAACTCTGCAGAAAAGACTGTTTACAACAACAACACTTCCATTGCCAACTACAATGGATTCTATGCTGGTCTCAGCTACAACATTGGCATTGCAGGTGGTCTGGGCATCGCACCCGGCGTGTATGCCACCATGCTCTTCGGCTCCGCGAAAGACGGCGGTTCCCTGGGCCCTATCACGTCTTCCGGCACGGTAAAATACAATGAAATGGCCGTCAACGTCCCTGTGAACGTGAACTACGCCTTCAAACTGAACCGTGACACCAAGATCTTCGTCTATGCCGGTCCCGTCTTCCAGTACGGCCTCTCCAGCAAGACGGAAGTCAGCGGTTCCACCGATGTGGGCGGCCTGTTCACCATCAACAGCAACGGCGTCACGGACAACTACACCGGCGACAACCCCAACCGCAAGCCTTTCAACATCTATGTGGGCGGCGGCGCCGGCCTGCAGGCTGGTTCCATGCAGATTATCCTGGGTTACGACCAGAGCGTCACCAACATCTCCGCCAAGGACAACACCCAGATCAGCCGCTCCCAGATCAAGGTCGGTTTCGGCCTCGCCTTCTAGTTTCCGGCACCCCGGCGCCTGTCGGCCCATGCCTTACTGATGAGAACTCCGCCCCGTGTGGCGGAGTTTTTTTTGAAAATACGTACCTTTGCACTCATGGCAATTCACACAGAAACTACCGAGCATCGTCAGCCCTCGCCGCACCGGATGAATGGCTGGCTGGCCCTGAGTCCGCTGCTGGTTTTCCTGGCGGTCTATGTGGTCTCCTCCATCGTGGCCCGGGACTTCTACAAAGTCCCTGTGGCTGCGGCGTTTATCGTCGCGTCGGCCTATGCGCTCCTGATTACGCCGGTGGACAAGACGGACAAGAAACTCTCCATCTTCTCCGAGGGGGCGGGCAACAAGAACGTGCTCCTGATGATCTGGATCTTCGTGCTCGCCGGGGCTTTCGCCGCCACGGCGAAGGAGATTGGCGCCATTGACGCCACCGTGAATGCCACGCTGCACATCCTGCCCGGCAAGCTCATCTACGCGGGGCTGTTCTTTGCCGCCTGCTTCATCTCCATGGCCATCGGCACCAGCGTGGGCACCATCGTGGCCCTGGTTCCCATCGCCACCGGCATTGCGGCCGAGACAGGCATCGGCATTCCCTTCATTACGGCCATCATCGTGGGCGGGGCCTTCTTCGGCGACAACCTGTCCTTTATTTCCGACACCACCGTGGCGGCCACCAAGAGCCAGGGGTGCAGCATGAAGGACAAGTTCCGCGTGAACCTGTGGCTGGCCGCCCCGGCGGCGCTGCTGGTAGCCGGCCTATACGTGGTGATGGGCCTTTCCGTCCAGGCGGCCCCGTCGGCCGATCCTGTCCAATGGCTGGGGCTGGTGCCGTACCTGCTGGTCATCGGCCTGGCGCTGGCGGGGATGAATGTGGTGACGGTGCTCACCATCGGCATCATCCTGAACGGCGTGATTGGCTGGGGCACAGGCGCTTACGACTTCGTGGGGTGGATGGCGTCCATCGGAGCGGGCATCGGCTCCATGGGCGAACTCATCATTGTGTCGCTGCTGGCGGGCGGCATGCTGGAGATCATCCGCTACAACGGCGGCATGGAATTCATCATCAACGGCCTCACCCGGCGCATCGGCGGCAAACGGGCGGCCGGCTTTTCCATCGCGGCACTGGTGTCCCTGGTGAACGTGTGCACGGCCAACAACACCATCGCCATCATCACCACCGGACCGCTGGCCAAGGACATCACCGAACGCTTCGGCCTGGATCCGCGCAAGACGGCCTCCATCCTGGATACCTTCTCCTGCTTCGTGCAGGGTATCATTCCCTATGGCGCCCAGATGCTCATGGCGGCCGGCCTGTCGGGCGTGAGCACCGTCTCCATCATCGCCCATCTCTACTACCCCTTCACCCTGGGCATCATCGCCTGCCTGTCCATCCTCCTCCGCTTCCCCCGGAAATACTCCTGATTTCGTCCGCCCGTAACGCTCCGGCAACAGATGGCCGGTCGAGCCGGCCATGACGACACTCAAGCCGACAAAAATGGCCGAAAATGACGGCCTGACGGACAAAAACGACCGCTAAGCCAGCAAAAAGGGCCGAAAATGACGGCCTGACGGGAATAATTGACCGCCAAGCCGACAAAAATGAGCAAAAATGATGGCCTGGCGGAAGAAAATGACCGTTAAGCCAGCAAAAACGGCCGAAAATGACGGCCTGACGGGAATAATTGACCGCCAAGCCGACAAAAATGAGCAAAAATGATGGCCTGGCGGAAGAAAATGACCGTCAAGCCAGCAAAAACGGCCGAAAATGACGGCCTGACGGGAATAATTGACCGCCGAGCCGTCAAAAATGAGCAAAAATGATGGCTTGGCGGAAGAAAATGACCGTCAAGCCAACAAAAATGAGCAAAAATGATGGCTTGGCGGAAGAGATGGCCGGTCAAGCCGGCCATGACGGCAGCAGGGCGACAGATGGCCGGTCGGGGCCGGCCATGACGTTTTCCGGTCTGACAAACGACGGGAGGGCGGCCATGACGGAGGCGGGGCGCTGATTCCGGAGCGAATGGGCGGAAACGGGAGTGCGCGAGGGCCCGGGGAGGGAGCGGTGACGCCGGAGGCGGCAGGACGGAGCATGTTCGACGACGTTACGGGCCAGGCCGAAGGCCGGGGCCGTAAAAGGAGGAGTTGCGACGTCCAGCGACCGGGACGGCCCCGTTTCCGCCGGCTGAGCGAAGGAACAGCGTCACGGCCGGGCAGGAGATGGCCGGTCAGAGATGGCCGATCAAGCCGGCCATGACGGAAGCAGAGCGGCCATGACGAGGGCAAGCCGGCCATGACGGAGACAAGGCGGCCATGACGAGGACAAGGCGGCCATGAGGGGCTTAGAAGCGGAGGAAGAGGCGGCGGCGGTAGAGGGGCAGGAGAATGAGCCAGATCAGGAACATGCCGGCCAGGGCATAGAGGAGCGAGGTGAAATGGGTGTTGCCCACGGCCTTCATGATGGCCGAATGGGCGCCGGTGAGACTCATCACCCAAACCAGCCCGTCACAAAGGATGAAACTCAGGATGGCATTGGTGCCGAAGACTTTCCAGAAGCCGGTGCGTTTCCATAGGCCCCGCTCGTCGGTGAAATAATGGATGGCTCCCAGCAGCAGGGTGGCCAGGCCGCAGGCCACCAGCACAAAGCTGGGCGACCACACCTTCTTGTTGAGCGGAAGCACCCACTGCAGCAGCAGGCCGCCCACCAAAAGGAGCGTTCCCGCCGTTTCCATCTTTCGCAACTCCCCGTTAACCAGGAGTTTACCTACCAGAAAGCCGATGAGCGTATGCGCCACGGCCGGCACGGTGGAGAGCAGCCCTTCCGGGTCGATGACCTTGCCCCGGCGATACATGTGGTCCGTTCCCAGCACCCAGGAATCGACCCGGGACAGGATGCTTTCCGGGCCCTGGGCATAGCCGTTCCCCAGCAGAAGCAGCGCGCCGTAGGCCACCAGCAAGGCCGCGGCAATCCAGCCCAGCCACTTGTGATTCACCAGGCACACCAGGAGGGCCGATATACCGTAGCACAGGGCGATCCGCTGCAGGACGCCCAGGATGCGAAGTCCCTCGAATCCCCAGGTCCCGCGGAAAATCCCCTTCCCCAGCCAGTTGAGCAGCAGTCCGGTACCCAGCAGCAGCAGGAAACGGCGCGCGATGCGCCAGGACAGGCGGAAGGAAGATTTGCGGAGCGACAGGTACAGGGACACGCCCATCACGAAGATGAAGGTGGGGAAAACGAAATCCGTGGGCGTGAACCCGTTCCACTCGGCATGATTGAGCGGCGCATACGACGCTCCGCCGGGATTGTCCACCACCAGCATGAGGGACATGATGAGCCCCCGCAGCACATCCACCGATTCGATGCGGGCATTTCCGCCAGTCACGGGTGTAGTGCTTCGGGGGCTCATAAAAGGCCGATTTTCAAGCAATCAGCCTAGAGGTTGGCGTTTTCCTTGGACCAGTCGGCCACGGCGGGAACGATACCCAGGGAAACGATCTCGTCGCGCATCTTCACCAGGTGCTCGTAGGAAGCCTGGAGGGCAGCCATCTCTTCGGGAGTTCCCTTGGGATCCGTGAAGTGGCAACCGGTGGCGTCGATGGTGGTGGGCATGGCCATCATCACGTTCTTGAACTGGGCGTTGTTCACATAAGTGCCGGCAGGCCAGGTGAACTTGTCACCGCCCATGGCGGCCTCGATCATCTTCACGGCCTGGTAGGCAGGGCTCTGGAAGGAGCTGCGGCCACGGAGCTTGATGATGTTGCTGCCACCCTGGATGGTGTTGTGCTTGATCTCGGCGAAACGCTCTTCGCTCAGATTCATCTGGGCCAGGGGCTTGCCGTCAATCTTGACCTCGGAGGCAAACACGGCCATGGCCTCGCCGTGACCGCCGTAGGTGTGGGCGCCGGTCACCTTGTACTGCGGCACGCCGAACTCCTGGGCCAGGGCTTCCTGCAGACGGGTGCTGTCCAGGGCGGCGAGGGAGGTGAGCTGGCTGGGCTTCAGACCGGAGTGGATGAGGGCGGTGAGCGCCGTCACGTCGGCCGGGTTGAAGATGACCACCACGAACTTGGCGTCGGGGCAGTATTTGCGGATATTGTCACCGAATTCGGCCGCAATCTGGCAGTTGCCCTTGAGGAGGTCTTCGCGGGTCATGCCTTCCTTGCGGGGGGCGCCGCCGGAGGAGATGATGTACTTGGCATCCTTGAACGCTTCGGCGGGGTTGATGGTAGCCGTAAAGTTGACGCCTTCGAAGGCGCAGTGATCCATCTCGGCCTGGACACCCTTGAGGCCCGGCTCGAAAATGTCGTACAGACAAATGTTGGAGGACAGGCCAAGGCAGGCGGCTGTCTGGGCCATGTTGGAGCCAATCATGCCGGCTGCGCCGACAATGAGGAGCTTTTCATCAGTTAAGAATTTCATACGTATTTAAATAATAATTCGTTCTTTTCAATTTTGCGCCGCAAAGATACGAAATTCTCATGGATTTTCAGTATATTTGAGCAAGATATGAAACGCAGAACTTTCCTTAAAGATGCCGCCGTGGCCGCCGTGGCCGGCGTAGCGGCGACGCAGGGTCTCCTCTCCTGCAACCGTTCCCCCAAAAAACCCTCCCTGCCCGGCGTAGCGGCCGATTTTTCCTTCCGCGCAGACGGCAGTTTCACCCTGCTCCAGTTCACGGACACCCACATCATTGCCGACGATCCCCGGAGCCAGCGGGGCCTCGCCTGCATGAAGGAAGCCCTGGAAGCCGTGAAGCCGGACCTGGTAATCCACACCGGCGATATCCTCTTCGGCAAGCCGGACCTGGCATCGGCCCGGGAAGCCCTGCAAATCCTGTCCGACAGCGGCATCCCCTGGGCGGTGGCCCTGGGCAACCACGACGCCCAGTTCGGATCCACCCGGGATGAGGTGTTCGCCCTCATCCGGAGCCTGCCGGGCAATGTGAACACCCCGCCCAAGGAGGACGTGTACGGCCTTTCCAACGACGTACTCACGCTCTCCGGCGCCCAGGGCGTGGAACGGGCGTTCTACCTGTTTGACACCATGGATTCCGTAGTCCTCAAAGGAGAGGAGCAAGTCCGCTGCTACGACTACCTGCGCCTGAGCCAACTGGCCTGGTACCGCGCCCACAGCGAACGCCTGGCCGCCCGTCACGGCGGCGAGCCGGTCCCGGCACTGGCTTTCATGCACATTCCGCCCCGGGAGGTAAAAGAAGCCCTGGAAGCCGGTGGAGAGCTCATTGGGAACAATTTTGAGGCCCCCTGCCCTTCCCGCCTGAACAGCGGCCTGGTGGCCCAGCTGCGGGAAATGCAGGACGTGGAAGCCGTAGTCACCGGCCACGACCACGACTGCGACTATGTCCTCCGGCACGGCCCTCTCTTCTATATTTACGGCCGATACAGCGGCGGCGATACGGTCTATAATCACCTGAGCCGCAGCGGCTATACCAAGGTCAAGGAAGAGAAAGTGTCGGGCTGCCGGCTGTTCCGCTTCCAAAGCGGCGAAGCCGGATTCCAGACCTGCGTCCGCCTGTTCGGCGGCGAGATCCAACAAAATGCCCGGCTCCGGGACGGAGCCATCACCCTATTTTAAACTGGCTGAAGGCGGGCTGCTTTAGTCCCCCACGACCCAAACCAGGACGTGGCGGTCGAAGGTCATGTATTCGAGGTCGAATTCTTCCTCGTCGCCGTCTTTGTCAATGAAGGTCGCTTCCAGCTCCCCTTCTCCGCGGGGACGGAAGCGGTCAATTTCGATTTGCTCGGCAAAATCCACGCTGTAGCGGCTCAGAAGCTTGAAAATGGCTTCCTTGGCGCACCAGTAGATGGCCAGCTGCTCGTTGCGCTTCTCGGTTTCCAGATCGTCAATCTCGTCTTCCGAGAGGGCCTTCTTCTCCACGGCCGAGAAATCCCGGTCCAGGGACTCCACGTCGATGCCGCAATCCTGGTCTTCGTGCAGGATGACGGCCACGTATTTGTCCGTGTGGGTAATGGAGATGTTAATGGGGTTGTTCTCCAGGTACGGTTTGCCGTTGTCGTGGTGGCTCAGGTATACTTTTTCGTCGAACAGCGTATTCAGCAGGGCGCGCACAGCCAGCCGCTGCTTCCGGAGCGACTCGCTCCGGATGAAAGAGATTTCTTCCATCTCGTCGGAGGGCGTGGCGCTCAGTTGGATGAGCTCTTCCTCCGTTTCCGTGATTTGCCACACACCGATGGTGGCTTCGTTGTCCAGTTTCTTCTTAAGATACAGTCCCATTACATTGTTGTCTGAACACACAACACAAATCCGCCCGGCGGCCGAATAAGGCTCCGGGTTCCCGTGTTAAAAGGCAGTTAATCGCGACAGAGGGTCGTCTGATCCGACGCCCGTTACCTGAGTAGACTTGACCTGACTGGGAGGCTCCATGTTGGTTGTTACAAATTACGCTGCAAAGATAATTCATTTTTTCACAATTCACAAACCCCCGGAAATCATCCCCATTAATGGGGATTGTCCTTTCGTTGCTTTCTGCGTACCTTTGCATCCGAGAAGAAGTGGAAACACATGGTTTTATCTGATCTGGCAAGCGGCGAGAAAGCGGTCATTGTACGTGTGAACGGACATGGCAGTTTTCGTAAACGCCTGATAGAGATGGGGTTCATCAACGGAAAGGAGGTGCGGGTGGTGCTCAACGCCCCCCTCAAGGACCCCATCGAATATGAGATTATCGGCTATAAGGTCTCCCTCCGGCGCGAGGAAGCCCGCCTCATCGACGTGGTGACCGAGCAGGAAGCGCGGGAGGCCCTGGTGAGCGACGAGCACCTGCAGGCCCTCCCCGGCGACCTGCAGGAGCAGGAGCGGCTGGACCGGGCCCTGGCCCATGTGGCCGAGGAGCGGCACCATAACATCCGCGTGGCCCTGGTGGGCAATCCCAACTGCGGCAAGACCTCGCTTTTCAATATCGCTTCCGGCGCCCACGAGCACGTGGGCAATTACTCGGGCGTCACCGTGGATGCCAAGGAGGGCCATTTCCACTTCAAGGACTACGACATCACGCTGGTGGACCTTCCGGGAACCTATTCCCTGAGCGCCTACTCCCCGGAGGAACTCTATGTGCGGAAAAACCTGCTGGAGACCATGCCCGACGTGGTGGTAAACGTCGTGGACGCCTCCAACATCGAACGGAACCTGTACCTCACCACCCAGCTCATCGACATGAACCTGCGGGTGGTGATGGCCCTGAACATGTACGACGAGCTTCAGCACAAGGGTGACAAGCTGGATACCAAGCAGTTGGGCAAGCTGCTGGGCATGCCGGTATGTCCCACGGTGAGCCGCGACGGACAGGGCATTCCGGAACTCTTCGAGACCGTCATCCAGGTCTATGAGCAACACGACGAGCGCCTGGCCCGGCACATCCACATCAACCACGGGCGGGAGATCGAAAAGGCCATCCGCAACGTCCAGCCCTACATTGCCTACAACGAGGACCTGAAGGCGCATTTCTCCACGCGCTATCTCACCATCAAATACCTGGAGGGCGACCGGGATGTGGAGCAGCTCCTGTCGGCCGTTCCCAACATCCACGACATCACCAACGCCCGGGCCGATGAGCAGCAGCGCATCGCCACGCTGATGGGCATCACCCTGGAAAGTGCCATCGTGGATGCCAAATACGCCTTTGTCCAGGGCGCCCTGGCCGAAACTTACGAGCAGTATCACGCCGAAAGGCCCCGCCGTACCCTCACAGACCGCATTGACGCCATTGTCACCAACCGCTGGCTGGCCTTCCCCATCTTTATTTTGTTGTTGTGGTTCATCTTCTGGGCGACCTTTACCATCGGCCAGTATCCGATGGATTGGATCGACGCGCTGGTGGGCTGGTTTGGTGACAAGGTGGGCGGCCTCCTGGCCGACGGCTGGTTCAAGGACCTGCTGGTGGACGGCATCATCGCCGGCGTGGGCAGCGTGCTGGTCTTCCTGCCCAACATCCTCATCCTGTACTTTTTCATCTCCCTGCTCGAAGACAGCGGCTACATGGCCCGGGCGGCCTTCATCGTGGACAAGCTGATGCACCGGATCGGCCTGCACGGGAAGAGTTTCATCCCCATGGTCATGGGCTTCGGCTGCAACGTCCCGGCCATCATGGCCACCCGGAGCATCGAGAGCCGGAAAAGCCGGCTGGTGACCATCGCCATCATCCCCTTCATGTCCTGCGCCGGACGCCTGCCCATTTTCGTGCTCTTTGCCGGGGCCTTCTTCCCCCAGCATCCGGCCACGGCCCTGCTGGGCATCTACCTGCTGGGCGTGGTGCTGGCGCTGATATCGGCCGTGGTAATTGGAAAATTCGTCAAGGACGACGACCTGCCCTTCGTGATGGAACTCCCGCCCTACCGCGTACCCACGGCCAAGGCCATCGGCCGGCACACCTGGGAAAAGGGCCGGCAGTACCTGGAAAAGATGGCCACCACCATCCTCCTGTTCTCCATCGCCATCTGGTTCCTTGGATATTTTCCCCGGCACGAGGACGCTTCGGCCGCCTATCAGCAGGAACATTCCTATATCGGCATGCTGGGAAAGGCCATCGAACCGGCCATGGAGCCCATGGGATTCAATTGGAAGATGGACGTGGGCCTGCTCACGGGAATTGGCGCCAAAGAGCTCGTCATCAGCTCGCTGGGCGTGATGTATGCGCAGGACGAGGTGGCGGCCGACGAGCATGACACCCAGCTGCAGGCCGCCCTCAAGGCCGATATCCCCCTCGCCGCCGCCCTGGCCTACATGGTCTTCGTGCTGCTGTATTTCCCTTGCATCGCCACCTTCGTGGCCATCAAGAACGAGACCGGACGCTGGCGCTGGGCCATCCTCATCTGCCTCTACACCATCCTGGTAGCCTGGATCATGGCCCTGGCCACCTACCGGGTCACCCTCCTGCTGCTCTGACCCGCCACCACCTTCAGGCCCAGCAGGGCGCCGAACTGATTGGGAAGGACCTCGCCGTAGTCGGCATAGAGGCCATAGGCCAGTTGCAGCCACGGCAAGCCGAATAGCCCGGGGATTTCCCCGGAGAAGGCGGCCGAAAACTGCACGAGGGGCGTCTCCTTCACCGTGCCCCACTCCTTTCCCCAGGCGCTTTCGCCGGCGTAGGGGGCCCAGAACGTACCATAGCACTGGCAGCAGGTGAGCATGAGCCGGTAGGGCGCACGGCGGAACAGTTTCCCGCCCAGGCCCAGATGGCTGGCCCGGATGCGGTTGTTCTCCAGGCCGTCCACGACCAGGTCCGGATCCCAGCTCCCGCTGCGCGTACCCGTCGGATAGCAGAGCGGCAGGCCGATGGGCCGGCCGAAGTAGGTCCAGCCGCTGCGGTATTCCCCATTGTTGAAATAATCATCCCCGCCGGCGATATGCATCCCCGGATGCCAGGGAATGACATTCCCGTCGGCATCGGTCTCGGCCTCGTGCAGGGGGCCCGACTGGTTGCGGGTATAGTGGAGTTCATACACGATGTCGGAGACCCCGCGGTTCTTGTCCTTCCAGCCAAAGTGCAGGGTGTTCACCCCGTCGGGGAAGTTGTTGAAACGCATGCCGGACTTGTCACTGTAGGGGATGTCGTGCTGGAAAGTAAGGCTCCAGTCGCGCTCGTCCCACTTGAGTTTGATCACTTCCGCGCCGCCGTGGTCGCCGATCACATTGATCTGGTCGCTGACCGAGCCTTCGGCCGAGGCATGGCGGCCGGTAATGACCCGGAAATAATTGTCCAGCGTGATGGGCATGTTGCCGCCGCCCCAGAGGGCATAGTGGTCCAGGCCGAAATGAAGTTCGAAATGCGGGCCGAAACGGGCCAGGACAAAGGCCTCCATCCGGTGGACGAGGGCCCCTTCCACATAGCGCGTATCCAGGGTCTTATAGTCGCCGAAGGAGCCGTACACGGCCAGGTGTTCTTTGGTGAAAGGGACCGTGAGCGGCGCCAGATAGAGCCGGTAGCCCGGCATGGCGCGGGTGTTGCCGCTCTCGACCAGACGCCCTCCGGTGACCGACAAGGAACCCAGGGACGGCGAAGCCCCCACGAAATCCAGGTCCCGGTGCTTCATGCCCACATCCAGGGTAAAGACCTTCCACCGGGCCGACAAGTAGCACTGGTCCACGAAGCCGGAAGAAGGACCGTTGGTGGCCACGCCAGCCCCCCAACGCCACTGGAAATCACGGCTGGTGTCAAACTGCGTCTGCGCCTGGGCCAGGATCAGGGCACCGCTTGCATCGGGCATGCGGCCGTACTGTCCCGTATGCGCCCAAAACGGCAGCCCGGCATCTCCGGACAGCGCCACCAGCATCATGAGCGTGAAGAAAAAGTCATTCATCGTGCGCAAATATAGTAAAAAAACGTATCTTTAGGCATGAAAATCATTTGCCTGATACGCCACCTGAAGATGGGCGGAGCCGAGCGGCAGCTCTCCGGTCTGGCCATCACGCTTCACCAGCTGGGGCACGACGTGCAGGTGCTCACCTACCACGAAGGGGACTTTTTTGACGGCATCCTCGCGGCACACGGGATTCCGCACGTGATCGTCCCCAAAGGGGGGCTCACCGCCGTTTCCATTATCAGGCTCAGCCGCTATTTCAAACGGGAGAAACCCGACCTGGTGATTGCTTTCGCCGCCGGCGCCGGGCGCAAAGCCTGCCTGGCCAGGATGCTGGGCGGCCCTTTCCGGCTCTGGGTGTCGGAGCGCAACGCAAACCCCCGGAAAATGCCCTTTGACGCCTACCGGATGTGGCTTTACGGTCTGGCGGCCGACCGGATCATCTGCAACAGCCACAGCCAGGAGGCCTTTCTGCGCGCCCATTTCCCCCGGCGCGCCGGCCAGCTGTGCACGGTGGTCAACTTCATCGACACCCAGGCCTTCCTGCCCCCCGCCCTGCCCCCGGAAAACCCGGTCTTCACCGTGGTCACCACCGCCCGGGTCTGCGCCCGCAAGAACGTGTTGGGCTTTATCGAAGCCGTGAGGCGCCTGCAGGCCGAAGGCCGGACGCTGCGGGTGTACTGGTATGGCCGCAACCGGGACAGCCGCTACCTGCGGCGCTGTGAAAAAGCCATCCGGGAACACGGGCTGCAAGCGTGTTTTTTCCTGCGGCCCTCGCAGCGGGATGTGACCGCCCTGTACGGAAGCGCCGACGCCTTCTGCCTTCCCAGCTTCTATGAAGGCACCTCCAATTCCCTTGCCGAAGCCCTCTGCTGCGGCCTTCCCGTACTCTGCAGCGACGTATCCGACAACGCCCGCTACGTCCGTCCGGGCGAGAGCGGATTCCTCTTCGACCCCCACGATCCGGCGTCCCTGGCCCAGGCCCTGCGCCAGGCCATGGACCTGACGCCGTCGGCCCGATACCAGCTGGGGCGCCAGGGGCGCGCCATCGTGCTGGAGGCCCTTTCTCCCGAGCGTTTCCGCGACAGCTACGACGCCCTGCTCCGGGAGGATTTTTCCGCAGGTTGTTGATAACTTCGGCCAAAAAGAAACAGCAATGTTTCATTACAAACCGGAAGAGCGGGCCCTGGCTTTTCCTCAGGGTTTGACGCTCAACGAATTAACAAGAAACCGGCCGGGCCTGTTGATAACTTTTTCCGGAAGAATCGGGCGAAAATGCGTTGGAAAGGTTTATCTTTGTTACCCGGAAGCCTATCCACACCAGTAGCTAAAACCTATACCATGGTCAAATACGTACTTAAACGCGACGGACGCCGCGTAGACTTCAACAACCAAAAAATCGTTGCCGCCATCCTCAAGGCGATGGATGTTACCACCAACGGAGAGGACATTGTCCTGGCCGCCCAGATCGCCCACAACATCTCCCAGCTGAACCGCGAAGAGATGACCGTGGAAGAAATCCAGGATGTGGTGGAGAACCTGCTCATGAACAGCCCCCGCCAGGAGGTTGCCAAGGAGTACATCCGCTACCGCAACAAACGGAACATCGCCCGCAAGGCCAAGACCAACGAGATCTTTGAGACCATCATTGACGCCCAGGCCAACGACATCACCCGCGAGAATGCCAACATGAATGCCGACACGCCCGCCGGCATGATGATGAAGTTTGCCTCGGAAGCCACCAAGAGCTACGTGGACGAGTGCCTCCTGAGCGACGCAGTACGGGAAGCCGTGGCCAACAACTATATCCATATCCACGACAAGGACTACTATCCCACCAAGTCCCTCACCTGCATCCAGCACCCCCTGGACAAGATTCTCCAGTACGGCCTGAAGGCCGGTCACGGGGAATCCCGTCCCGCCAAGCGCATCGAGACCGCCAGCGTGCTGGCCTGCATCTCCATGGAAACCGTGCAGAACGAGATGCACGGCGGCCAGGCCATCCCGGCTTTCGACTTCTACCTGGCTCCCTTCGTGCGCAAGACCTTCGAGGAAGAGGTGGACAAGGTGAGCGAAATGGAGAACACCGACTTTAGCGAACTCAAGGGCGTCAAGATTGACGACTACATCAAGCGCGACCTCACGGGCCTCCAGGGCAAGGAGCGCGC
>Ga0265298_10003822_pt1 | contig 19643 bp, 19 predicted proteins | sample AusTroGonzalo_MG_3_FD_193486 | JGI IMG/M metagenome (GOLD analysis project Ga0265298, IMG submission 193486) | Bovine rumen microbial communities from tropical cattle in Woodstock, Queensland, Australia - Gonzalo_01 | ecosystem: Host-associated > Mammals > Digestive system > Stomach > Rumen ... | reverse complement strand
GGACGACGAGCACCTGGAGGGTCTCGGCGACCTGACCAACTGCTTCGTCCGCTACTACCACAGGAACGACCGGCCGTACGACGAGTCCAGCGCCCGCAAGAAGAGGCTCATGGAGTACAAGCCGCTCTACGTCAAGAGCGTCCCTTACGGCGGTGACGTGGAGACAATCGAGGACGCCAAGAGGCTCGACGACGAGGAGGCAAGGCAGCTCCTGAAGGCCGACAGCCTGACCATGGCCGAGATGTACATGGACCGCTACCCCGAGCAGCTGCCCACTTTCTGGTCCGGCGAGGACCCGAAGCAGAAAATTTTGGGGATTTTGGCCACCTACGGTAAAAAACTTTAGTAAATGCACTAGTTTTCCTTGCAAAGAAGGTTACGGCAGCACAGATTGCTTTGCGCCGGGACACAAAGAGCAAGGAAACTAGTGATATGATGGATTTCTCCAAGAAAATCGAAGACCGGATTGCACAAATCCTGGAAACGAAGCGCGAATTCAACGTCCTCTACGTGACGGACGACAATTCCCGTCTCGCATGCGTGCGCGGCTACAACGCCATGCAGCAGTTCAAGCAGTTCTACAGCTCCATCGCCGAGGTGACGCTCACCTCGATGGACAGCAAGACTTTCTGCCGTACCAAGCCGGACCTCTCCGGCTACAGCGTCGTGTGGGTCGACAACATCATCAACCGCCAGTTCAACGACATCATGATGGAACGCATGCGCGAAGCCTTCTCGAAGGTCGCACCGGGCTGGAAGGAAGAGGCCGAATCCCTCAAGGCCGACCAGGAAAAGTACGACGAGTACATGAAGGGCGCTAACGAGTTCCGTTCACTCACTCTCCGCGTAGTGTACGCGCTCGATGAATTTGTCTGGGATGCCCCGGCAGCCCGCAACAAGACCATTATCGAGGCCAAGCTCGTGGCAGACTGCCTCGACTACGCCGATACAATCGTTGTCCCGAACAACGAGCTCCGTACCGCCCTCGTGCAGCTCCAGCTCGTCGCCGAGGACAAGGACGTCGTCATCATCCCGTCCTTCGTATCGAGCTACTTCTACCCGACCCACAAGGTATTCCTGAAGTCCAAGGGCGGCTTCACCGCCATCCGCAAGCCGAAGATTCTCGTGAAGGGCACGGACATCCCGCAGAACGTCCAGAACCTCATCATCCACGGCACCGACGAATACGACTTCACCATCTCCACCGTGGCCGACCTCGACCCGCGCCTGATGGAACTCCTCCGTCCGCGCAGCAAGAAGGAAGGACCGCTCGTCCGTCACATTATGCACTGGGCAAACCCGTACGTCACCAGCAAGAACGCCATGGAGACCATGGCAATGGAACGTGACGCCTGTTTCGACTTCGTGCTCCTCACGGAACCCGAACATGTCGACGAGGATATCTACAACATCACCGATACAGACACCGACGCAATCCTGGCAATCTCGTCCGGTTCCGTCGTGTTCGCCCAGATTGCCGAGGCCGGGTTCGAACCTGGCGTGCACATCTGCAACGAATGCGGAAAGGACTTCGTGTTCGGCACGGACACGAGCGTCAAGGAACTCATGGCCATGCTCGAGAAGTGGCGAATCACCGTCAACTGGGACGAAGCCTACACCAAGCAGCGCACGCTCATGGAACACAGGCTCGTTTCCGACCCGAAGGTCCTCGCCGGTTACTTCCATTCCATGCTCGGCCGCCGCGTGAGCACCGCCCTCAAGTCCAAGTTCGACGAGGGCATGGCAAAGCTCAAGAAGAGCAAGGAACAGGAAACGTCCTCGGAAGGGGAATAGCCCAATGACAGGTACGCGTTACTGCATAGTCAAGTACGACAACCTGAGCCTCGAGATTGACCCGGAACGTCCGGGCCATTCCCGTTCTTACGGGAATCCCGAAGTCGCGGCTCCCCAGGCGTTCGAGCGCACGTACGACAGCGCCGAGGAATGCCAGAAGGACGCCGATAAACTGATGGCTACCGCCCGTGGCGAGGAAATCGACATCACACTGGCCAACGGGTCGCACTACAAGGGACCCAGGTACAACTACATCGTAGCGGAGGTTACGCGATGAGCAACGGAATTGAAGGATTCGACGAGGAGACCCGCTCGCTTCTCATGCAGGGCATGAGCGCGGACGCATTCCAGGCTTCCCTGGGCATGGCCGCGATGGGCGACAAGGAACTCGCCGAGACAATCAGGCGGGAGCACGAGGAGCTCGCCAGGGACATGGAGGCGAAGAACCGGGAGGCGCAGAAGCGCAGGGCCGAACTGGTTACCGGGAAGACCGAACCGGAAGTCCCTCAGTCGGCAATTGAGCAGAAGCCCGTAAAGAAGAGGGGGAAGAAGGGAATGAAGAAACAGGAAGCCGCCAAGGTGGCCAAGCCCGAATTCATCAGGCAGCCGGAAACTGAAGGGCACGCGCCTATCGCGCCCGCTCCGGCACTCCCGGAGCAGCCCGAGCCGGGCACCGGCATGCATACCGCCGGGTTCACCCAGGCCGACCTCGAACTAATCCAGAGCGTCAAGGCGTCGCACGCAAGGAGTCGCGACCGTTTCGTCGAACAGCAGGAAACCGTCCATCCCGGGGCATACGATGCCCGCCTGATGGACCCGCGGTACATCCAGCCGCAGCAGACGCCGGAGCAGCCACGGATTTCCCCGGAATACGCCAGGGACCGACTCGCGAACGACCCGATGCTGGCCGGTCCGCATCCCGACCCGAACTACCGGGGCGAACTACCGGGGTGGAGTCTCGAATCCGAAGCCAGGGAGCGCGAATACCGCCGGCTCAACCAGGCCGCCCAGGAGGACCCCGGCATGCAGGAAAGGAACATTATCGACGAACACAATGTGGCCGCCTATAACGGCCGGGGAAATCCTGGCTATTACCAGCAGCCCATGCAGTATGCACAGCCGCAGATGCCACGCATGCAGCCGCCGGTAGGAAACATGGCAAATACGCAGGCCTTCCTGGAAGCGTCAGCCAAAATCCAGCCGACCCCGGCGCAGGCTATGCCGCCCGCCGAGCCCATGCAGCAGAATGTCGTGCCGATGCGCCCGCAGGAAGTTCCTCAGGCGCAGAAGCCGATATTCGACCCGGGTGTACCGAACAAGGACTTCGAGGCGTTCACGGCAATCTCCGACTGGCCGTCACACGGCATCTTCTACCCGGAGACAGTCTATGGGCAGGCGCTCAAGACGGTCGACGTGTTCATGCTCGCCGACGCCACGGAGGAGGACATCAATTCGACGATGACCACCATCCTCGGGCGCAGGCTCCGCGGGCTAGCCTCCCCGGAAGACATCCTGTCGGGCGACGAGGAATACCTCCTCTACTGGCTCCGTGCGTCTTCCTACCCTGAAAACGACTACGGTCTGCCCAAGATGAGGTACGACTGCCCCAAGTGCGGTCGCCAGTACCGCGACCTCGCCGCCGTCCAGATGCTCCCGGGAGTATCATTCAACGACCTCGAGTTCCGTACGGAGACGCCGCCGGAACAGGTCGCGGCGATGCACGCCGAGAAGGGATACGTGGAGTTCACCGCATACGACGGCAGGGAATGCAACGTGTACCTCAAGCGCCGTAAGCACGACCGAATAGTGGACGAGTACGTCGCCGCGTGGGAGGACGCCCACGACGACGTGTTCCCGAGCTACAGGAAGCAGGGCCTCGCAATCGCTTCCGTGATGGAAATCGAGGACTGCGACGACATGACCGAGAAGCTCGAGTACATCGAGTCCTATCCGCTCGCCGAAAGGAACAAGTTGTTCATGTCCGTGCTCAACGCGCAGCTTGTGACGAAGACCTACGTGCATCTCAAGTGCCCACATTGCGGAGGTACGGCAGTTTTGCCGTATCCGTTTCGAATTCGAAACTATGTGGCCTCGCTATAGCAAGAAGGACATAATCAGGGACAAGTGCATCATATCCGAGATGACCAGCAACTCGTTCGCCGTGTGCGACCAGCTGTTCTTCCCGGAGTTCCTGGAACTCTCCAGTTACGCCAGCGCGAGATTCACCGCGCTGTATCCTCGGGTGGATTCCGGGACGGACCTGGATAAACTGTAGATTGCTATATTTGGTGGACTATGGGCGACATCAACCGCATATATCTCGACATGGACGGGGTCCTCTGCGACTTCGACGCACGGGCCGACGAGTACGGCTGCAGGAAGTACCCGGGGAAGGACCCGGGTGCCATCGACTGGAACATACCCAAGGCCGTCGGCCCGGACTACTGGGCCAACATGGCGTGGATGCCGGGTGCCGAGGAGTTCTTCCTGAAGTGCCGCGAGATGTGCGACGCGCTCGGCATAGAGCTCGGCATACTTACGGCAATCGAGATTCCGGCCGGAGTCAAGGGCAAGTGCCTGTGGGTACACTGGAACACCGACATCGACAACGAACACCTCATCATCGTGAGGAAGGGCACCGAGAAGCTGCGGTTCGCCGCGCCGGACAGGCTACTTGTCGACGACACCCCGAAGAACGTCGACGCGTTCCGTGCGGCGGGAGGCCAGGCCGTCCTGTACCGGAGTCCCGGGCAGGCGTTATCCGACATAATCAAGCTCGTTTAGAATTCCGATGGCCGCCTGGATTGGCGGCCATCTTGATATAAACTCCTGTTTTGAGGAATAATCCATGGCCAAAACGGGAACTACAACAGACGAATCCACGGCGGTGCTGAAAGAGCTAGAACAGAAGATGTCCAGCATGATGGGCATCGTCGACGGCCTGTCCAAGAAGGTTGACGACGAGTACAACATGTTCGTCAACGGCAACAGCCCGTACTTCCTTAACATATCCAGCGCGCTCGGCTCGTCGCTGCACGAGAGCGAGATGGACCGCCGCCTCTACGAGGAGGCCATGGAGCAGAACCGCCAGGCACAGCAGATGTCCGGCATGAAGTCGCCGGAACGGGGCGACAGCAATTTCTGGTCTTCGGCATTCACCCCGACGCCGGTGTCCCAGGCTGAAATCCAGGCGAACGTGATGAAGTCCGCATTCAGCGACAACGGTGTCATCGACACGTTCAAGAACATGTTCTCCGGAATCGCGAAGCCGGAAACAAATTCCAAGGAACTGGGGGATGTAATCAAGGAGGCCATGCGCAGCGAGGCCGACGGCAGGACATTTGGAGAGAAGGCCCTGGACAGCCTCGGTTTCCGCACGGTCACCAAGGGAATCAACTGGTTCGCCGACCGGGACATCCGCAAGGAAGAGAAGGCGACGACAAAGGACCAGGGGACAATCAAGCGCGAGCAGAAGCAGCTCGACCGGCTTTCAGCAAAGTACAGGAAGCTGAAGGCTTCCGGCGCCAGCGAGGAGAAGCTGCAGGAACTGCAGGAGCAGTATACCGCCCACAAGGAAAAGCAGACCAGCGCAGCCGAGAGAATTCGCGAGCGCAGGAACGACGACCTTGCCGAAATCGGGATGCCCACTAAACAGAAGGAACAGCCATTCACTTTCGACTGGGCGAAGTTCAACGAGGAATTCAGGAAGATTGGTGCAAACCCGGCAATGCAGCCGGATAACCGGGCGGCCCCGGCTGCGGCCGTGTCCAGCGCCCTGGCACCTACCGTGCGCAAGCCAGGCACGCAGGAAATTATAGAAGCGGAACTGGTGGACGATACCAGGACGAAGGACGTAACCAAGGACAAGAACGAGCCGGTCGAACTTGCCAAGGAAACCAAGGGTGCGCTAGCTCCGGTTGGCGACGCCAAGGAAGCGGCGGATATTCAGCGCAAGCTCGACACCACGCTCAGGCCTGATTTCTACAAGGAAGGGACGGCGTTCTTCAAGAAGGTCAATTCGGGTGAACTCATGTCGGCCCTGTCGGGTGCACTCGGCGGAGGGGCGCTTGGTGGCGCGGCGAAGGCGGGGCTCTATGCAGCAGCGGCCACGGCAGTCGTGGCTTCCGTCGCCAAGGTTGGTCAGGCGGCAATGCTCGTCAAGGACTGGTACAGCGCAAGCAGCGAGGCCGTCGACAACGTCAAGAAGATGACGGAGCAGAACAACGCCAACCTCGAGAAACGTAAGAACGGTGTCAACGACGACATGCTTTCCGCTACCCAGGAATCCAATACTGCTGACCAGGAACTGCATGAAAGCGAGGAATCCTGGGCTGATTCTGCCGGCAGTTTCGTCAAGGATACTCTGTTTGGTGGCTTATTCGGTAAATCGGACCGCAAGAAGGCACAGGAGAAAGCCGCCGCTGCCGAAAAGAAGCGACAGGAAGAGCTCAAAAAGTATGGTTCGTTGAGGGACGCAGCCAAGAAGGCCGGTGTCGACATCAATAACGTCGAGGAGATGAATAAGTTTAAGTCCGAGTATGACAAGGAACAGGCGGAGCGCAAAAATGCCGCGAAACTTGCCATGGGGAATCTCCAGGAATCCGGCCAGGAAGCCACGGCGCAGACGCCGGGGTCCAAGGTTGACACCGAGAATACCGAGACGGCCGAGGAGCAGGCGAAGCGGCAGGAGGAGACCATGTTCAACGCGATGAAGCGGGCGCTGCTCGACATCGACGTACAGAGGCAGAACGAGGAAAACGCTAAGATTCAGGGCAAGCAGATTGACCAGAGTCTCAATGGAAGGAAATAAGGCATGGCGGAGAAGTCTAAAATAGTCAGGTACAAGCCGTTCCCGAAGCACGAGAACACCCCGGGCGTGAACGGCCAGGGAGGTAGGCACTACCATTCGGACAGCCTTCCGCTGCCCAACGTCGTCCGTATCGAGATACTGTCCCCGATTGCAAAGGCGAGGTACCTCGGACAGTTCCACAGCATGATGGAGGGTTTCCGGCAGCAGCTGGCCAATTCAATCATGACTCCTGACGCCACGCTGCCGTTCTACGGGTTCTTCGACCCAGAAGAAAACGGTGGCATCGGATTCGACATCAACGCCAACTGGGAACAGGACAGTTCTAGCATGCTGGACTCGATAGCCCAGAGCGCGGGAAAGATTCCTGTCATAGGCGGTGCAGTCGGCAAGGCAGCCGGCGTGGTTTCCGGCGTTTCCAAGGTGGCGAACAAACTTGTCGGCGCCATGGGCATGGACAACACCAGCACCGGTTCCTGCACGATGAAGAGCTTCAGCAAGGCGTCGTTCGCCTTCAACAAGACTGTGAAGTGCAGCTGGTACATGCCGGAGCAGGAGGTCCAGGCACGGGTGTCCATCACCCGCCTGATGAAGATGGCCTACGTGAGGAACTTCGACCTGAATTCCCGCAACGACTACGCGAAGAAGGTAGCCGATGCTTTCCGGGCGATGAGCCAGCAGATTGAAAGTTTCAACCAGACCGAGGGACCGAACGGGTTGGCCGGCAACCTGCTCAGCAACGGTGCCCACCTGATGGCCGGAGCGGTAGACACCATCGGCGATATGACCGGCGTGACACTGGACAGCGTCATCAACGGGGCAATCGACCTCAACGCCTTCTTCGGCGGCGCGCTGACTGTCGCCCCGATGCCTGTCCGCCTTACCATGGGCCATATTCTCGACATCGAGCCCCTTGTTATTACCGGCATCAAGATTTCCGGCAGCAAGGAGCAGTTCATGACCACCGACGGGACGAACATCCCGCTGTTCGTCAACGCGGACATCAGTTTCGACATGTGGATGATTCCCGACCCGAACAAGGGCTTCGTCCGCTGGCTCGGCGACGACGTGTTCAACATCGGTTACACCAACGCGGTATCGGAGAAGGGGAGTAGCAAGTAATGGCAAAGGAAGCATTCCCTCGCATGAGGGCACACAGTTTTTCCTACGCGGACACGTTCACCGTGCCGTCCTACATCGCCGGCCGTCTCGACCTAATCGTAAAGGACAAGTACGGCGAGCCAAAGGCCTACAAGGCCATCGCCGCCGCCAACGGCATAGTCGACGCGTTCACCACCCGTCCGGGTATCCGTCCGGCGACGGAGGCTCTCGAAAATGAGCTAGTTTTACGCGGGGTAAAGCCGTCCAAGGCGAAGGCCGCCGCCGACAGGATAGACGAGGAACGTGTCCTTGGCGACATGGACTGGCTCGCCTACGGCAACATGGTCGCCGGCAACATCACGGACGTGACCCCGGAGAGGATTATGTTCGTGCCGACGCCGAGCACCGCAGTGGCATGGCTCGAGCGATACAATACGCTCAATGAAGAGGAAGACGAGGAAGACTGATGGGAAAGTCCAAGGTAGGTGAACGGTATTCGGTCAGCATCGGCCTGGTGAAGGCCGGCAACGACTCCAGCAAGGAACTGGTCGTGTACAACGACGCTTCCCTGCACGCGTTCGAGTTCATCGTGCCCATGAACGGGCTGCCGGCAGGACGCACCAAGATTGTGTGCGACGCCGGGGTCGTCGGCAACCCGAGCAGCGGAAGTTACGGCAAGCTGTTCGTGGACGGTCTGCTTCCCGGCGGAAAGGTGATGGAGCTGCCAATCTACGTGAATTCCCTCGTCCGGAACAACATCTCGCAGGAAGTAGTCAGTCTCGACCTCGAGTTCACCCTCGGGCACGAGAAGCTGCAGAGTGTCATGGAGTCCATCGCGCTGGAAGGTACAAGCGTCGACGCCGTGAACAAGCTGTTCGCTGCACAGGAAATCGAAATTATCGACGACGTGTCTCCCGCAAAGGGCTCCACCGGGGTCAGCGACAACATGATTTGGCGCTTCGTGGCCGGGACCCTCCCGGAACACCTCCTCAACGTAATCGTACGCTCGTCCCTCCCGGGAGACCTGCTGTACTGGGTATACGACGATTCCGCGCTCACCTTCAGGATGGGCACTTTCAACGTATCCAAGGCTTCCAAGCACAAGAATTTCTTCATGTACACGTCGGATGCTGTCACCACCACCAATTCGGCCACGCACAACGTCAAGGGAACCGACACGAACATATGGTACTATTCCGGGTACTCCCCGTCTGACCTCAACGGCGAGACCAGGGAGGCCCGCTCGCCGAACCTGGTGATAGACAGCACTGCATCCGGCAGCGCCAAGGACAGCGGCACCTGCAGCAAGGACTGCTGGAAGGCGGTAATCGGCTCCATGGGCGCAAACGAGCAGTTCATCGAATCGGAGACCTACGGGCCGCAGAAGATGGTGAAGCCCTTCCCGGCGAACACCCACAAGACATACGCCATAGCCCCGCATGTCCGCCAGTACATGATGGCAGAATATTCCAAGATGGTGACGCTCCGCATATACAACCACCCGGGGCCCGCCGTGGGTTCCTGCGTGTACTTCTACGCCGCGTCGCCGAAGCTGAAGAACGGGGACTTCCTCCCCGACGAGAACTACACCGCCAAGTACATCGTGCTGGGCAAGAAGATTATGAAGGCCGCCACGGTGAACACCGGCCTGCTCGGCAGGGAACGCCCGGCAAACACGTCGGACCTGGTGACCGAGATTACCATGGTATCCAACGCCGGGTACGACGGGGCGAAAAGCGCCGACTACAAGCAGGTGACCGAGCTCGCGTCGGCAATCACGAGGGCGCTGGCTAAGGAGACCAAGAAATGACGAACGAATTTCCAGACTACGGCGAAGTGCTTAACTCGCTCAACCCGGCGTCGGCCGTTCCGATGGGCAGGCTTACGTTCCCGTACTACTACGCGCAGGTCGTCGGCTCTTCCGTTGACCCTAACCGGGTCGGGTGCGTGCAGGCAAGGGTAAGCGGTGTCACCGACCTGTGGGAGGACAAGTTCCAGCCGTGGTTCGCCCCTCAGCTCACTACCGGCATGCAGCAGGTCCCGCAGAAGGGGCAGTGGCTGATGGTGCGCTTCCTTGACGGGGACATCAACCAGGGCATGTACTACGGCGTGTCGCAGACGAAGCACTTCCTCCCGGAGAACTTCGTGGGGGAATACCCGGATATCGCCGTGCTCAACCTTGGAGAGAGCGACTACCTATACACGCACAACCGGAGGACCCACGTGTCCGACATAAGGAATCCCGGGAACAACTCCGGGATTACCTGGAACGAGGCCGGGGAAATCACGGTGGACTCGTCCAACGCGTCCGAGGAGGAGGGCTCCTCGTCGGTATCAGTCCTGACCGAGGCGACCATAGACATCTTCACCTGCAGGCCCGTAGGCAGCCCGAGCAACGGGGTGCGCTCCGGCTCCGAGTACCTGAGGGTCCCGCACATTTCCAAGGCCACCGTGGACGCACTGCGCGGCAACGGTAGCGGTACCGAGACCGTGGTCAAGAGCGTGCAGGATTCCGAGGCCGACGGCCAGGATACCAGGCAGCTCGACGGCCTCAACGGGACATACACGGTCCCGTTCATGGAATCCCCGGCAAGCAAGCGGCGTACAAACAAGACCAACAAGAGGATAATCATCGGTACCACCGGGGGAAGCCCGCTCGCCTCCTATCTCGGCTCCGTTACGGCAACCGAGTCCAAGACCTGCGTGCACTACCTCGTCGGCCTCGGCGACGGACAGCCGGACATCATCTCGTCCCTTGCCGACCAGGCGGCCGCGAAGAACCTCGGGTTCATCCAGTGCGCCGAGACATGGAACGACGGCACCTACGGTTCCGACATGACGGGCAAGAAGAACGTGGACGCGGTTTCCGTGGTGTTCTACGGCAACGGCGAACTGAACAAGTACCAGGAAGGCAAGCTGATGGACATCGTCAACCACGTCAAGAAGGCGGGCAGCCTCGACGAAATCGAGGTGGTCGCGTTCAAGTCGATGAACCCGCTCGACACCAGGAACCTTGCATACATGAACCTGTCCGCATTCGAGGGGGTATACTGATATGGCAGTGAAGACATGCGAAGAAGTCATTGACGGGGCCTCTTACGCCGGCGAAGGCGGGAAGCAGGTAACCCGCTCCAGCGAGTGCGGCGGTAGCGAGGGGGATTTCCTCGACGCCGTGATGAACGCCGCCGGGTACGTTTCCGCGAAGGCCACCGAGCTCTACGACTACGACTGCTCCGACCACCTGCTGGAGTGGCTGTACAGCGTGTGCCCGCAGCTCAAGGCTGTCGGCAACGGCATAGACAATGTCGTCAGCAAGCTCAACTCCATTTCTACCGGAATCGGCATCTCGGACTTCGTCCAGAACGCCGACATCACCAAGTCCATATGCAACGTAGTGCTTACTCTCTTCGGCAACGTGACCGCCTGGCTGGAGGTGCTGACCAAGGCGGCGTTCGCGCTTTTCGGCAAGATTGACGCCGCCAGGGAGCGCATGCAGGCAGCCCTGCAGTCACTCAACGGTGCCGTGATGAACTGCATACTCGACGTGTACAACATGCTCGAGAAGTACCTCACCGGCATGCTCAACGTCGGGCTCGGTTTCGACTGGGACGGCCTCGAGGCGTTCCTCAACGCGTGCCCGTGCATCTGCCGGTTCCTCGCGTTCGTCACCTGCTGCGACACCGACTCCGACGGGAACAACATTTCCAACGAGCCGGACAAGGTGCTGAACTGCATCCGCGAGAAGTTCTGGTTCATCGACGGCGCAAACCTGACCGTCGGCCTTTCCACCATAATGAACGACTACATCAGGCAGTACCTGCTGCTCATGTTCGACGCGATAGACCTTGGGATAATCAGCCTGTTCAACCTGTTCATCAAGCCGCTGCGGATGCTGATAAAGGGATACGCCGACTTCCTGCGCAAGCAGTGGGACGTCACGTTCCTAATCGACCCGCTCAAGGTTTCCCACCTTGACTGCCTTCTCGTGTACAACAAGAAGGTCGACAACGGCAAGACGGTCTACACGATGAGCATCCTCAACATGATGGACAGCATGAAGCAGTGGATTGGGTGCCTCGAGTACCCGTGCCTCGCGCTGTCGGAGCGAATCAAGAACAAGGTCAAGAAGTTCAACGAGGACTTCAGGCTTACCGGCGACTACTGGAACCGCGAGTTCGAGGCGGACATCTACGTTTGCTGCATGAGGGCCGACGCGGCTTACGAGCAGGACATCTCGCTCGAGAAGATGGGTTCGCTCTGGGGAGACCTGCTGGACAGGCTCCGCGCAATAAACAGCCGCGCCAAGAACGGCCTGGCGTTCGCCAAGGTGACGTACGGCGTGGAAGCCACCGGGAAAATCGCGTACGACACCAAGGGCATGCGCGACGACTACAGGACCGAGGAATACGAGGATAGCCCGACTACAGGCGACTCCGTGAAGATGGCCGCGCAGTTCTACGATTCCCCTGACCGGGAGAACGACATCAACGTCGGCTCGGAACCGATTTCCACGCAGGAGGACGAGCTCATCCGTGCCGTAGGCGTGTCCATCGCGCAGGGCTGCGAGGAGGACACCTACTTCGTCGAGAAGTGGTACCAGTACCTCCGTTTCGCGGGCATGTACGAGCTCAGCAACGGCACCGTGGCGAAGCTCCGGGAAGTCCGGGACAGCGCCGGCGGGCTGAAGGCCGACTTCGGCGGCGGGTATGAGACGAACTTCCCCGCCGTGACGAGAAGGGAGCCGTCGGCCGTGGGGCCGGAGGACCGCGAGGTCAACTACTGGGTCGATTCCGACTACGACGGGAAGCGCGTGGACAAGATACAGAACATTTCCTGGGAGAAGCAGGGCGAGGGCGAGAGCCTCGCGGCCTACTACGCCAGGATGTACGCGACGGCGGTATAGGCATGGCTAGACGGAAGAGAAAATCGGATGCCGGCCTGGAGGCCACCGGGGCCGCCCCGCGCAAGCGCCGCAAGAACTATTACAACGACTGCAAGAAGGGGTTTTACCATATACTGAACCCCGGGAAGTACATGCAGGAGGGTGTCACCGAGGTGGAGTACAAGTCCGACTGGGAGCGCCGGTTCTGCGTATTATGCGACGGGAACGAGAATGTCATCAAGTGGGCCTACGAGCCGTTCGACATCCCGTACAGCTCCCCGGTTCTGATGAAGCAGTCCCTTTACAAGCCTGACATTTACCTGGAAATCAAGTATGCCGACGGGCATGTCGAGAAATGGCTCATAGAAATCAAGCCCGTGGCATATTCCATAGTCCCCAGCCCGCCGAAGCCTCTTCCGCCGGGGTGCCAGGACCCCAAGAAGATAGCCTCGTTCCAGAGGCGCATGGCCTCGTACCAGCGAAAGAGCCTAGACGTGGCCACCAACTTCGCCAAGTGGGAAGCTGCCGAGCAGTGGTGCCGGCGTCACCAGGTCAACTGGATGATTTTCAACGAGCAGAACAGCCGCGGGCTGTTCAAGGGCTCCATTTCAGTCTAATATGGAATAGTTTTCCTACCAGAGGAAAACGACGATGGCAAAACCATGCTGTGGCGACCCGGTCCGCATAGACGGGATATACAAACCGCTTAGCCTTCGCCTTCTCGAGTACGGGAAGGACGCCTACAGGGAGACGACCAGCAGCCAGCGGGTCATCATGTGGGTATTCTCCTTCTACGAGGCGAAGGACGAGTGTCCCGTGTGCAAGCACGGAATAGAGACCATGTACAACTGGTTCAACAAGTACGGCCTGCTGGAGAACCCGGCCAGGGGCGTCAGGATTGTCATCGACGACGAGGCCTCCAAGAGCGCCATACTCGACGACATGCACGTGGACTTCGCGCCGGTCAACATATTCACGGACGCCGACGGCAAGGTCATAGACATGCTGTTCGAGTTTCCCAACGAACCTTGGCTGGACAAGTACATCCTGCCATTCATCCAGAAGGATTCAACACTACTATGAGAGAAAAGGTATACATCATCGGATACACGATGGACGCAATTATGGAGGCGGTAAGCGTCTCCTCGCAGGGTTACGAGGTGGAATTCCTTGCCACGGCCGACGTGGGCAAGCCCCTGGATGACTACGGGGACCTCATTTCCGCAAGGTACAAGGAAGTGCTAGACGTGCTCCTCCCGGGACTCCTCGAGTACAAGCAGTACGCAAACCCGAGGTTCTTCTACATCCCGTACGACCGCGTGGCAATCAAGAACACCACCAACGGCGTGATACAGTTCCCGCTGTCCAAGAAGTCGTTCTGTGACGACGGGGAATGGAAGGCGTGCGTTGAGGCATTCGAGAAGCCGGAAATACAGTCCGTGCTGTCCAACAAGGCCAACGCCCCGTCCAAGCTCGTCACGGCCATGAAGTCCGGGATGCCGTCAGCGTTCGCCGAGACGTTCTGCAAGGCGATGCAGACCACGCGCTGGAGGGGGACGCAGCTGTCCCACCTTACCATGTTCGGGTTCGACTACGAGTTCCCGCTTACCGAGCTCGCCAACGATTCCTACAACGAGTACTACTACAGGCCGACCAACCACACCTACCACGAGATTTGTGCCGCGCTCACTAACATCTTCGGTATCACGGTCAGGCTCGCCGACCAGGAGACCGCCAAGAAGTACATCACGGACCGCACCGTGGATGGCAAGGTCATCATCATGGACAACCGTGTCGACCAGTACCTGGACTACATCGCTGGAAAGTTCGACCGTACCAGGATGTGGTGCGTCCCCGAGAAGCTCCCGCAGGAAATCAGGTACTCCCGGGAAGGACTCTACTACACCCCGCTCAACTCCTGCTGGGCAGTGTCGTCGTTCGACGGCGAGTGCAAGAAGTTCATGGCGGAGCCGGTCAACACCCTGTACGACGAATTCATTTCCGAAATACCGTCGACCAAGACCAACATCAAGCTGCACAGCCAGTACTGCGCGCTGGTGGAACGTTACGGCGACAAGAAGCTGGACCTCGGCCAGAGAGTCGAGACGCTGATAAAGGCATAGCATGTTCTACACCGTAATTCCCTGCAGGAGAGGCGAGCACGTCGCGCAGGTCGTCGCGGAGCTGAAGCGCCAGGATACGCGCATCGTCGTGGTCCGGGACCGATGCTCCGTCGAGTGTCCGGGTGCCGACGTCGTCCTCGACAGCAGGGTAGGTGAAGGTTTCATGGCGGGATACTGCCGCGACATCGGCATAGACTACGCGCTGGCCGAAGGAGCGGACGCAGTGCTGACGGTCGACGAGGACTGCATACCGCAACGGGACATCGTGTCGGCGCACGCCGCGGCCGTATCCCGTGGATTCCCGGTGATTTCCATCGGCCGCCGGCTGGAGTCGAGGCTGGGATGGAAGGACCCGAGGGAAGTGGGAGACGCGGGCAACTGGCACCTGTTCTCCTCACGCGGCAGCATCGTGCAGAACGTCAGCTGGGTACGGAACTGCCTCGCCACCTGGTCATGCAACCTGTGCATGAATGCGTCGGCCATTAGGATAATGCGCAGGGCCATGCGTCGAATTTGCGGAGAGGACAGGGTGTTCCATCCGGCCTTTGACGGCCATTGGGGCGGCGAGGATTCATACCTTGCCTACTTGGCCTGGGCATTCAGGATAACGATGGCATACCTCCCGATGGGGGCGAACGCGGTAAAGCATATGGACCATCCCAGGCCCGAGCCCGAATACGGAAAGGGCTTCAAGGAAACCCTCGAAGCCCAGGTTGATAATCTCAGGAAATATACCGTGGCCAACCCGGTCACACTCGACGACATAACGGACTAGCTCCTGCGCTGTCCGTGCATGTTGTACTTGAACTGGCCGCGGAGCTCCTTTGCCGCGGCTCCGCTGTTTATGTACTTCTGGTACATCTTCGGCTGGTACGCCTCGAAGGTCGCGTTGTTGTAGGCGGCCTGCCACGTGCCGTGGTCCACCTCGTAGAAGCCGATGTTGTAGTCGCCGTACGGGCACCAGTCGACATTGGTCAGGGTGGTCTGGCAGCCGGTGTTCTCGTACTCGGCCGACTTGCTCGGGTCGATGCCGCGGGTGGTGTTGTCGCGGAGGTAGCGCATCTGGTCCTTGAAGGTGCCCTGGTACGCGTTAGGGTACTTCAGCTGCACCTGGAAGGTGTACGGGGACGAGCTCTCGTAGTTGACGTTGATTGTCGGGGCCTGCAGGGTGATGCAGGAGTTGAACTCGAACATCTGGCCGATTACGAGGTCGGTCATGCAGGGGTTCTTCTCGCGCTCCTCTATCGACTTGCGGGAGTTGCCCTCGGTAAGGCCCTCGGTCAGCAGCTCGACCATCACGTTGATTTTCTGGAGGGTGCTCCTCGGCTTGAAAAGCAGCGGGGAGAACTGCACGTTGAACAGTGCGTTGAAGAAGTTGTACCACATGAGGTACGGGTCGTCGGTGACCTCTATGGCCATCGTGTTGTCGCAGTTGATGCCGGTGACGACGGGGTAGTGAATCTGCTTGGTCGTGTCCATCATCGCCTTGGAGACGGTGGCCGTCGGGGTCGCGATGTTGACGGACTTGGCCGCCCAGAACATGTTCAGTACGCCGCTCTTCGGCTCGTAGCACATCTCGAGCCACTTGTCGAAGATGCTCTTGCGGAAGTTGTCGTTGGTTCCCGGGAAGGGCTTCTTCCTTCCAAGGTCGTACTTGTCGGCGAAGGAGTTCTGGTCCATCACGCGGAGCGCCTCGTCCACGTAGGGGCCGTAGAAGCCGACATGGTACTTGTTCACCACGTGCCCGCGGGCAAGCTGGTAGAACTTCGGCATGTAGTAGTCGAGAATTCCCAGGTGCGCGTCCGCGGCCGCCTGGGTGTCCTTGTATCCGCTGCCCATCATGTTGACGGCCTGTGCGCCGGAGCGCCAGTCGCCGGCAATTCGGATACCCTTCTCTACTTCTACCTTTGCCATTCGGTTACCTTAAGTGTTTACGTTGTCGTAAGCGTTCGAGCTCGTGCTCACGCATATCGCGCTCATGTAGCTGTTCGGGTCAGGAAGGCGGATGATGTCCTTCAGCTCGTACAGCACGCTGATGTTGAAGGGCACCGGGTCGACCGAGCCCGGGTTCGGCTGCAGGTCCGACAGGTTCGTAATCCTGCAGCGCTTGAACCGCACAATCATCCTCTCCTGCGAGTTGTCGTCCGCGCAGTGGATGTCGATGTACGGGATGAACGTGAGCCTGTTGCGGTACCTTCCATCCAAGCCAAATACGCGGTGGTTCATGTCGAGCACCGGGAATCCCCCGGTGATGCCGCTCATCACCGTGTCCATGTACCTGTGGAGCCCCCACCAGTTCTCGTATCCCTGGTCGGCGAGCATCGTTATGGTCAACGCGCCGTCGTACTGGTTGTCTTCCTGGGTAGGAATCCTGGTACGGAACTTGTAGTGGTATTCGAACTCGAACGACTCGGTGAGGCCGTTGCAGATGTACGTCTTGATTAAGGCGTTAATCATCTCCGGTACCGGGGCGGTGTGCGGCTTAGGCGTGTCCACGGCGTCTCCCGCCTCGTCGTGCCACGACACCGGGAGAGGGCCGACGGTACAGCGCCAGAAGCCCTGGTGCACCGGCACCGGGGCCTTGCGCATTATACGCACGGTTTCCCTTGTCGTGGGACGGAGGTTAGCCATCGGCTACCCCTTGAACCCGTCGATAGGCTTGAAGACCTTCTTGCCTTCCTTCATCGCGGATTTCGGGCTAACGATGCCGGTGTGGTCTCCCTTGCCCGGCTTGGCGGCGTTGGACTGCACCACTACGTTGTTCGGCGTGGCCTTGAGCTTGCCGTCGAACGTCTTGACCGTGGTGACCGTGCCGCTCACGTCGTTAACCTTCGGCTTGGATACGTTGAAGATTCCCGGGAGCTTCTGCTTGCCCATGGCGGCCTTCGGCTTGACGATGCCGGTGTGGTCGCCCTTGCCCGGCTTCGCGGCCTCGGACTTCACCACGACGTTGTTCGGTGTGGCCTGGAGCTTGCCGTCGAATGTCTTGACGGTGGTCACGGTGCCGCTCACGTCGTTCACCTTCTTGCTGGTGTCGATGAGGTCAGGAATCCTCTGCTTGCCCATTGCTTCCTTCGGCTTCACGATGCCGACGAGCTTGCCCTTGTCCGGGCTTGCTGCCTTGGATGCGGTCACGAACTCGGCGACCCCGAGCTGTTCGGTCTTGCTGGAGACCTTGCCGCTCATTTCCTTGGTGGCGACCCTCTTGAGGGCCTTCACCGAGCCGACGAGCTTCTTCGGGTCCGGCTTCTGTGCGAAGGAGTCGAGCACGACGCTACCGAAGTTGTCCACCTCGGTGACGGGCTTGGCGTTCTTCTTGTCGCGTGCGCGCTTGCCGGCCAGGAAGTCTTCCCAGACCTTGTCCATGCGGACCTCGCCGGGGTTGAAGTCGACCTTCGGCTTCACGACGCCGGTCTTGTCGCCGAGTTTCACGGCTGACTGGGGGCCCTTCGGCGACCAGAACTGGAAGTAGGTATCCGACTCGAGGTCGGCAGACTTACCCTTTTCCTTGTTCTTGGCTTCCATGATGATGTTACCGAGTTCGGCTTCGGTAGGCAAATCGTACATGTCGATACTCATAGGTGGATATCCTTAAAATGCATTTGCAAGTAGTTTATATGGGGGCCGCCCGGGAGTTCCCGGTATAAACTTTGGATTAACGCAGGTAATCAGATGAAAGCTCGTAAAATCGCAGGCATCCGTCTTATCAACTACATCAACGACGGCATTACGTGGAAGAGTCACAAGGACATCATCCTCGATTTCTGGATTATGAAGAAGTGCCAGGATTACGGCTACACCCCTTACCAGTTCCGCAACATGTTCCGCGTGGTCGAGCTTCCCACGGAAGCCCAGGAGAAGTACCAGGAGTGGTTCGAGAAGTACGACTTCCAGAACGACACCGACAAGGCGTGGCTTGATTTCGTCAACGGTACTTTGAACCTGTTCTACAGGACTGACAACCCGAAGGCCGAGGACGACGCGTGCTGGTACATCGACATGATGCAGTCCGAGGTCGAAGCACGCCAGATAGTCACCGAGCAGGTGTACCACGGCTCGCCGAACCTCAACGCGTTCTGGAAGATTTCTACCGACTCGAAGCCGGAAGAAGTCGGTGGCCGTCGTAACGGGTACATCTACGTTTCCAAGCTCGGCGAGGTCACTCCCAAGGATACCGACGGCTACTACTGGGGCGTCGTGTTCCAGTGTCCGGAAACTGTAAGTCTTGGATTCAACGACAACGGCGTGAACCGCAGGAAGTGCATCGCGTGGGCGGCAAATGCCGAGCACATGACGCTGGTCCGCATCGGTGCCGACGGTCGTTTCACCATCGTCCCGGTATTCGTGGAAGGGAAGGCATGGAAGGCTGACCGCTGGATTCCGGAAGGACAGGTCAACCAGCTGCCCATGTCGTCGACAGCCCTGCTCAGGTACATTACCGACAAGTACGCATCGCTCTACGGCGTATGGGACCGCATCGACGAGAAGGTCAAGAACATCCGTGAACAGTCCACCGCAAGGCTTACCGCGTTGAACACCTTGAACGACGAAGAAATCAAGGTCGGTCGCGTCATCGGCGACCTGGACAAGTTCGTCCGCGAGGGTAACGTGTCCGACGCCAAGCGCGAGTACAACAAGGAAGTCCGCAAGGCCGTCCTGAAGAAGCTGCGCGTCAGGGAGAAGGAGGCCCGCAAGGTCGCCAACGACGTTGCCAAGGCCGAACGGAGAAAGGACAAGAGGGAACGTTCGAAACTGAACGTCACCATCAATCCAAACTAAAAGAAAAGCCGGCGTCAAAGCCGGCTATTTTCAATCGTACGGATAGGTCTGCACTTCGCTTATCGTGAGGTTCAGCCCGATGGACTTGTATGTCTCTGCCATCTGCTTCACGTAGCCCTCCGCCTGTGTCAGTGACTCACAGTCGGCTATAGGCGTT